>Ga0126371_10005287_pt1 | contig 11470 bp, 11 predicted proteins | sample PanSoiMetaPlot_4_FD_110145 | JGI IMG/M metagenome (GOLD analysis project Ga0126371, IMG submission 110145) | Tropical forest soil microbial communities from Panama - MetaG Plot_4 | ecosystem: Environmental > Terrestrial > Soil > Tropical forest > Bulk soil | place: Panama | collected 2016-02-17
GGCACGTTCGAGAAGTATTGGCCGCCGACGATCAGCACCAAGCCGCCCAGCGTTCCCCATTGCATGATGCGGCCCATGTGCTCTGGTTTCGCGAGCCGAAGAATGCTGCCGATGCTGAGACCGAACGCGATGAACGAAGCCCACGGAAAAAACGCGAAGTAGTTGTAGTTGGGCACGAAGTAATTCTGGATTCGCGACGGCAGCCAGCTCCAGTCGACTGAAGAAACCAAGGGCGAGAGCGCTGCAATCGCGACGCCGAGGCCCGCGCATAACCGCACGCGTTCCGCTGTGGTGAAGATTGCCATCGCCGACATCAACGCGATCGCGAAGCCCATGCAATTCAGGATGTCGACCTTGAACAGATCAGTCCACGCGCTCCCCGGATAAGCGAAAATCCAAAGCTGCAAGCGGAAGAGAAAAGCAAGCGAGAAAAGATAGCCAGCTCGGCGCAGCGAGGCCTTCCAACGCTGCAACGGGCCGAGGCCTTGACGCTCGCGACCGTCCATGAGGAATGCGAGTGTGATTCCAGTGAGAACGAGAAAGATCGCAGGTCCCAGGCCGCCGATGAACTGCGATAGAGTGAACGGGCCGTCGGTGCGAAGATCAGCTTTGGCGAACGAATGGAAAACGTGGCCTTGGAGCATCATCACTACAGCCGCGCCGCGCGTCCAGTCGAGGAATGTCAACCGTCCGCCCACATCGCGATTGTTCAAGCGTGCAGACCGAGAGTTCTTTGAGACAGATTGGCCGCCGACTATTTTCATTTCCCCGGATGAACTGTATTAACCCCGGACGGAAGCGTCAGTTGCAATGCATCCGGCTTCAGGGACGGGTTAATCCTTAGTTCGTTGTAAGTGACGATCAGATAGTCGCCTGAGGGCTGGAGAATTTTCTCGCGAACTGGATAAGGATCATTGCCCTCGGGAATCCAAAGTTCAGCGCTCTTTACGTACTGTCGAATGTCGGCCGACTTCGGCAGCAGCCTCGCATGTACGAACTTGCCGATTTGATCTTTCAACGAATCTACGCCCAGAACGGTCACGTCATAGTCCTTTGCAAGTTCGGCTCCAGATGTCCCGAACCCGATCATCATGAACTTGTCGAGCAGCTCGCCCTTTTCTCCTAAGTCGTAGACCTCAAGGGTCTTGATCTTTGGGAAGTAACGCCGAATCTGCTTCTTTTCGAAGCTCAGCGTATGGGGGTCCGGCGTTACAATGTCAACCCTACCGCCAACTTCGCCGGTTGGTAGTTTCTGCATGATCACGGTACCGGATTCCGTGCTGTCGTCATTGAGCACGTCGGTGTGAGTCACATGCGTTACCTGCGCGGTCATGGCTTTGAATCCGGCGGCAGCCCTGTCCATGCGGATCAGGAGCGCCTGAGAATCGGCTTTATTTTCGGCTGGTGCAGCGAAGGACAGACTGCCGATCAGGGCAACGAGCGTAGTAACACTGAGATGACGCGATCTCATGAATATCGGAAAGTTAGGCTCAGACGGCTCAGGGCGTCGTGAACGCCATGTATCCCTTGATCTCTTTTTCGGAATCGACGATCGGCTCGAGCCGGACGACGTTGTATTTCTTTCCGGTGCGGGCCTTCAACAGCGCGCTGGCTTTGGCTAGGTCCGCTTCGGTAGCGCCGGAGAACTGCTGGGAGTCCATCCAAAAGACAGTGGCTCCGTGCTCGGACGGCAACATGACGATGCTGCTCGGACGCGGCTGGTCGCGAAACCAGTCGCGCGGCATTAGAAAGATAAATGCGAGGATCAGGCCGACCATCACGTCGTACTGCCAGCCCGCGCGCGGATAATCCCAAAATACGAATCGCTTGAAGCCAGTAACGGCAGCGCTCATGTCCGCTACCAGAGTAACATGCGGTGGTCGAAAGGCCGGACGTTAAGCATCAGATCGCAACGGAGCGCAGCGGCATCGTTACTTGGCCGAAATGACGTTACCGCCGCACCCTCTGCAGGCTAGCTACTTGTACTTTCGCAGCACCGCGAGGACGCGCCCCTGGACCTGCACGTCTTCGGCGCTGACGATGATTGGCTGCATCGAGGAGTTGGCTGGCTGCAGGCGGATGCAGCCGCCCGGCTCGTGATACAGGCGCTTCAGCGTGGTCTCGCGGCCCTCGACAAGCGCGACTACGATTTCGCCGTCGTTGGCCTGCGGCGTGCGCTGGACAAGAACGAAATCGCCGCTCATGATGTGATCTTCGATCATGGATTCGCCGCTCACTTGAAGCGCGAAAGTGTCGCCCTTGCCGGCGAAGTCGGCGAACTGCAGCGTCTCCTGGCCTTCCATGGCCTCGACCGGCGCTCCGGCAGCGATGCGTCCCGCAAGCGGGACCGTCATCGGCTGTGCGGCCTTACGGCTCTTGCGCCGTTCTTGGACGTACTTCGGTGAGACTTCGAGCGAACGGCTGTGCTTTTCCATGCGCCGGACGTAGTTGCGCGCTTCGAGCGCCTGGATGTGTTTGTGAACGGTGGCGAGCGAGGCGAGCTTCAGCGCGTGGGCGAGTTCCTCGTAGCTTGGGCTATAGCCGTTTTCTTCTACGAAGTCCGCTATAAAGTCGAGGACTTCTTTTTGCCGCTTGGTGAGGGCCATGCATTCATTGTGGGCGAAGGAAAGGGGAAAGTCAATGGGCGGGTGGCGACCCTAGTTCCTTAATCGACCCGTTGCCGCTGCGTTCGATCCATTAGCGAACGATGTCGGCCAAGAGATCGATGCGGTCGTCGGTGTGTTTTTGGTCATCTGCGAGCGCTTGAATCTGCTCGGTGAGCTTTTGAACGGTGTCGGTGAGTCATCTTCTGGGCGATCCCATCCACTCTACCGGCGAGGCCCACCACAATGATCTCGGTTCGACTCAGCCGGTCATTCATCCTGACCTGCGCGGTCAAAAGATGTCGATGGCTATTGGCAAGCTGATTGAGGACAGAGTCGACCTGATCGAATCGCTCGTCGTTCGGACTTGCCGCACTGCTCATGGAAACCCTATTTTACCGTGACGCGAAACTAGTTAGCCGAGCAGCGGGCGCTTGCAAATCGACTCCAGAATCGCGACCGGGGCATGCTCGCGCTTCACGAGAGATTCGCGGCGGACCATCACAGTCTGCTCGAGAGCGTATTGACCCGACAGAACTGCGTGTGGGACTACGTCCGTGAAGACAATCCAGGTGGAATCCGGCGGAAATTCGAAACGGTACTTCAGCGTGTTGCGCTGATAGTCGTCGTTGAACTTCAAGTAGTCGTGAAAGCCGAGCATAAAGCGGTCGTACGCTGAGCGCTCGGGGATCGGAAGGCCAACCCCGCGCAAGAGCCGGTTCACAAACGGCCCGTGCGGCTGGCTCGAAAACTGCGCGAGGCCGGCATCGTCCGCATAGCGTCGCGCGACAGCTTCGAACGGATCGGATGTCACCCACACACGCGGCTTAGTCGCGTTGATATTGGTAAAAAATCGCAGGATCAAGTCGCCGCCCGTGGGACGCGTGGGAAAACTGTCGACGTGCAGTAGATCGTTGCGTTTCTTGGTCGGCAGATCGCGGCCCTCTTCTTCGAGCGGGCGGAAGCTGGCAAAATCGACTCGGCATCCGTCCATGTAGCGCGGTAGCAGCTTTCGCAGGAATCCGAGCGCGCGTTCGGAATAGGCGCACATCACGGTTCGCAATCGCTCCGGATCTTTCACCGCGCCCGCGTCGAATCCAGTGACCTTGTCCGATGCGGGGCGATAAGCAATGTTCTTGTGATGACGGCTGGACGAAAGCTCGCTCGACCGCAGAACGTCGCGCTCTTCGGTCGAAAATGCAAATGGCGTCTGGGGAAAATACAAAATGTTGCCGCGCTCGAGCGTGAGATAGTAATCATCGCTCGGCGATGGCTCAGTAACCGGAACCAATTCCACGCTCTCATGATAAACGCGGTCCTACGGGGGCCGCTACGTCTTGTGCGGCCGCATCGGATAGGATGGAATCCATGCGTTCCCTGTGGATTCCGCTGCTTTTCGCCGGCATGGCGCTCGCTTCCGACAAAGATGACGTGATCGGCCAGATGAATGCGCGCGCCGAGCACTACGGCGACGTGTCGCGCAAGATCTGGGAGTACGCCGAAGTCGGCTACAAGGAAAACAAGAGCGCCTCGCTGCTGAAAAGCGAGCTGCGCGCGGCGGGCTTCACGCTGACCGAGAACGTTGCCGGCATCCCGACCGCGTTCACGGCGACTTGGGGACAAGGCAAGCCGGTGATCGCGATCATGGGCGAGTACGATGCGCTGCCGAGCCTCTCGCAGGATATGGAATCAGATCGCAAGCCGATTGTTGCGGGCGGCCCCGGCCACGGCTGCGGCCATAATCTGCTTGGAACAGCTTCGCTTTTCGCCGCGGTCACGGTGAAAGACTGGCTCGCTGCGAAAAAGATTCCGGGGACGATTCGCTTCTACGGCACTCCGGCCGAGGAGGGCGGCGGCGGAAAGATCTACATGGCGCGCGCGGGAGTCTTCAGCGACGTGGATGTCGTGTTGGCGTGGCATCCCGGAGACTCCAACTCCGCCACGAAGGAAAGCTCACTCGCGATCACAGAGGCAAAGTTTAAGTTCTACGGCAAGCCCGCGCATGCGGCGGCAGCACCGGACCTGGGCCGCTCGGCGCTGGACGGTCTCATGATCATGGCTAATGCGGTTGAGTTTCTTCGCGAGCACGTGCCCGAATCGACCCGCATCCACTACATTGTCTCGAGCGGCGGGGCTGCGCCGAACATCGTGCCTGAATATGCCGAGCTGTTCCTGTATGCCCGCAACCCCAGTATGCCAGTGCTGGACGGGATCTGGGATCGCATCGTGAACTGCGCCAAGGCCGGCGCGCTGGCAACCGACACGCGGATGGAGATGGAATTGATCGATAGCGACTGGAACACGCTGCCGAACGACGCGCTGTCGGCCGTGGTGGATCGCAATCTGCACCTGGTCGGCGGCGTGACGTACACAAAGGACGAAGAGTCTTTCGCCGAGAAACTGCGCAAGACGGTTTCGCTCGATCGCGCGCCTGCGCTCGGAAGCCAGGAAACGGTACAGCGGCCGCGCGAGGGCTATTTTTCGGCGTCCACCGATGCGGGCGACGTGAGCTGGATGCTGCCGACGTCGGGGCTCAGCACCGCGACATTCGTGCCCGGGATTCCCGCGCATAGCTGGCAGGCGACGGCTTGCGCCGGCTCGAGCATCGGACGCAAGGGCATGGTGGTGGCGGCAAAAACGCTGGCGCTGAGCGCCATGGATCTGTTTACCGATCCCGAGCAGGTGAAGGCCGCGAAGGCGAGTTTCATCCAGCGCAAAGGCGATCAGGTGTACAAGTCGCGCATGCCGGAGGGGCAGAAGCCGCCGCTGAACTATCGGGATAAGGAGTCGCACTGAAGTAGTGTACACTGGAATTGTGCGAAACATCACACTGAGCGCCGAGGAAGATCTCATCGATCGGGCACGCATGCGTGCCGCCCGCGAGAAGACCACGCTGAATGCCGCGTTCCGCGATTGGCTGGAACGCTATGCGGGGACGGAGACCACGGGACGCGAGTATCGAGCCCTCATGAAGAGGCTACGTCACGTCCAGGCTGGCCGGCATTTCTCACGTGAAGAGCTCAACGAGCGATGACCGAGAAGTCCGCGCGATTCTTTCTCGACACAAACATCTTCATCTACACTTTTGACCAGCGCTCGACTTCGAAACAAAAGCGAGCAACGGATCTGGTTGAGTCAGCCCTCGCCGGCCATCGCGGAGTCATAAGTTATCAGGTAGTCCAAGAGTTTCTGAATATCGCAACGAGAAAATTTTCCCCTAGCATGCCGCTTGAGGAGGCTCGCATATACCTGGAGCGTGTTCTAACGCCGCTATGCGAAGTGTTTCCCGACGCTCGCCTGTTCTCGCAAGCGTTGTCTATTTCAAGCGAGATGCAGATATCCTTCCACGACGCACTAATTGTCAGCTCAGCTTTGGTTGGAGGTTGTGGAATTCTTTGGACCGAGGATTTACAGCGCGGACGACGCGTCGGCGATCTTGAAATCCGCAATCCCTTTCAATAGGCCGTCGGCAGACACGTCATTCGTACCTGAGCGCCTCGGTCGGATTCAACTGCGATGCGCGATTGGCTGGCAGCATTCCGAACACGATGCCGACGACTGCAGACACAGCAAAAGCAACCACCACCGACACTGGTGAAATGGGCACGCGAACCTCGTCGAAAAGAAACCGGACGCTCAAGGGCGCGGCGAGGCCGAGAATAATTCCGATCAGTCCGCCGCCCAGGCTGATCACGACCGACTCTGTTAGAAATTGTTCCAACACGGCGCGCCGGGACGCCCCCACCGCCATTCTCAGCCCGATTTCGCGCGTGCGCTCGGTCACGGTCACCAGCATGATGTTCATGATCCCGATGCCCGAGATGATTAGCGCGATGGCCGATACCAGGATGAGCACGATGGTCAACACCAACGCGATTTTTTGAGCGGCCTCGAGAATCCCGGATAGATTCTCGACATCGTAACGCGCTCCCGCCCGATGCCGGCTCTCGACGATCTGCTTGATGGATGCAGTCAGCGGGCGCACGTCGGAGGCGAGCCGGGTCTGCACGTACAGCGGGTCGACACGCTCGACGCGCGTGAATAGCCGAATCACCGTGATTGGCATCAGCACAGTTTCGTTGGTGATCTCCGACAGCCCAAACGTACCCGTGCGTTCCTTGAACGTACCGATCACCGCGAACTGCAACCCGTAGAGCTTCAGCGTCTGGCCCACGGCATTTTGCACGTTCCCATAGAGCCGCTGCGCGAGCTTTTCGGTCAGCATTACGACTTTCTGGCGCTGCCGCACATCGTTTTCGTCCATGAAATGCCCTGAGAGCAGCACCATGTTGCGCACCACCGGATATTGCTCGTCAGTGCCGATCACCGAAACATCCTGCTCTTTGCCGTTGATCAGCAGGCGGCCGTAGTTAGTCATGACGCCGGTCGCCGCCACGATGCGGTTGCCGAGCTCGTTTCGTACCGCCTGCACGTCGGCCAGCTTGATGAAATCGGCGTCCACCTGCGTCGACGTGTTGGTGCCCGCCGAGTACTGCGCATAGATCAGGTTCGACCCGACGCCGCGGATCTGGTCGAGAATATATTCGCGGCTAGTGATTGAGATGGTTACCACCAGGATGACGGAGGCGTTGCCGATCACCAGACCGAGAGCTGTCAGAAATGTCCGGAATTTGTTGGCTTGCAGTGCCTGCAAGCTGAACCGAAGCGCTTCGCCAAAATACATGCCGGCGGTTAGGCTCCCGCGATCTGGCGCAACAGCTTCTGGGCTTGTTCGCGCGAGGGATCGTCTGGAGTAAGTTTGCTTTCCAGGTAACTTCTCAAAAGCTCTCGCGCCTTGTCGAGGTTCCGTTTCTGGTCGATGTAAACCCGCGCGCGCGCAAACTTGACTCCCGGGTTGTTCGGCTCCAGGCGCTCGGCACGGTCGAATGCTGCCTCGCTTTCCTGGATCCGTCCGTGCTTTGCGAGGTACTTTGCCAGATCGATCACGCGGCCCACTTGGCGCGGCGCAAGCTCCATGGCTCGCCGCAACTGCTCCTCGGCGGTGTCAAATTGCCTGCGGCGATCGGCGAGTTGCGCCTGGGCGAAGTGCCCTTCGGCTTCATCGTGCTGGGCGATGCGCTTGGCAACCTGCTCGGCTTTGTCGAAGCCGCCGCCCAGGAAGCCCGGAGCTTCGAGATAGTAATCGAACAGATCGTTGAGCGCTTCGCCGTTGTTCGGATTGAGCGCGACAGCCTTTTCGAAATAGAACCGCGCTTTTGAGGCATAGTGAGGGGCCGCAAGCATATTCGAAGTTTCCGCGCGGCGTCCGTAACTGCGGCCGAGCCAATGCGCGTAAACCGAGTTCGATGAGTCGGCGTCGAAAGCCTTTTCGAAAGCGTCCGTGGCCTTCTTGAAGTCGCCGAGCATAAAGTAATTCCTGCCTTCTAGGCAATACTTCTCAGGAGTCGCCGGCGCGGATTCGCGCAGGAGCGACAACGACGCCTGATATTCGGTCTGGTTATAGAGCTCCTCTGGGCGCTTCAGGTTACTCTGCCCGAACGCTGTGGTGGCCAGCAGGATTAAGATGATGACCCGCATATCGATCCCAAAACGATGCCGCTTGACTAACATTGTAACTTGGACCAGCGAAACTTCGCCCTTTCGTAGGATGCATCGGCCCTCGTTTGGGGTGCACTATGAGCGCCAAAAAGCAGGAAAAGCCGGCTAGTCGAGGTACCAATCGGGCAATCCGGCGTAGTATGCTGTGATTGAATAGAATGACAGTCTGGGGAGGGTTTTAACCATGTTCGCGAGCTCTCGCGCGTTAATTACATTTGGATTTTGCCTGGCGTTCTTCACGGGCGCCGCGTTGGCGCAGATCACTGCGGTCGAAGGCGATGTGAAAGGGCCCGATGGAAAGCCGCTCCAGGGCGCTCAGATCCAGATCGATCGCGAGGATATGAAGGGCAGCTACAAGGGCGCGAAAACCGACAAAAAAGGCCATTACATCTACAACGGTCTGCCCAAAGGCAAGTACACGATCAGCGTGGTCGTGGACGGTCAGGTAAGGCAACACATCGATCACGTCACGACGAATCTGGGCGATCCGACACCCGTGAATTTCGACTTGAAGCCCGCCGCCGATCAAGCAGCAGCCGCCGCAGCCGAAAACGTCGATCGGAGCATGAGCAAGGAAGAGCGCGAGGCGCAGGACAAACGCAATAAGGCCAATGCCGAGATTATCGCCAAGAACAAGGCGCTCAACGATTCGTTCAACGCTGGCAAGGAAGCTCTGGCGGCCAAGAATTACGACGCCGCGATCGACGCTTTCCAGAAGGGCGTGCAGTTAGATGCCAACCAGCATGTAATCTGGGCCAATCTGGCGGACGCCTACACCGCGCAAGCAGCGACGAAGACGGGGGCGGATCAGCAGGCTGAGTTGGAGAAGTCGCTGGATGCGTTCCAACATGCCATCACGATCAAGCCCGACGATCCGGCTTATCACAACAACTATGCGCTGGCGCTGGCACGCGACAAGAAGTTCGACGATGCGCAAGCGGAGCTGAACAAGGCGGCGACGCTAGATCCCGCCAACGCCGGCCGCTACTACTACAATCTCGGCGCGCTCCTAGTGAACAGCGGCCAGACTGCTGCATCCGAGCAGGCGTTTAAGAAAGCCATCGAATCGAATCCCGACTATGCTGACGCTCAGTATCAGTACGCCGTCGCCCTGTCCGCCAAGTTGACTACCGGCGCCGATGGTAAGGTCACTGCGCCTCCCGGAATGGAAGACGCGCTGCAAAAATATCTCGCGCTCGCGCCGACGGGCCAGTATGCGGACGCCGCGAAAGGCATGCTCCAGATGCTAGGCGCGAAGATCGAGACCAACTACGTCAATCCGAGCGCGCCGAAGACGCCGGCAAAGAAGAAGTAGCCATACAACACAACGCGGCGATCGTCCTGGAGCGGCTCCGGGGCCGCGGTTGTGGTCTAATTTTCATAATCAGGAGCGGCTCCAAATGAAAGTCTTCCATTCAGCTCTCGCCGTGGCGGTGTTGTGTACTGCCGGCTCTTTCGCCTACTCGCAAGAGACCGTCGATCTGTCGGTAATCCATCGCATCAAGGCCGAAGCCTTCGAAAATTCCCAAGTGATGGACCACATCTTTTATCTCACCGACGTGCACGGTCCACGGCTTACGGGATCGCCGGGGTACAAAGAGGCCGGCGACTGGGTGATCTCGCGGCTCAAGGAATACGGGCTGGTGAATGTGAACGAGGAAGCCTGGGGACCGTTCGGCCGCGGCTGGACCTACACACGCTTCGCCGGTCACATGATGGCACCTCAATACCAGCCGCTCATCGGAGCGCCGCTCGCTTGGACGCCTGGCACGAATGGCGCGGTTCAAGGCAACGCGATCTACGCGCCGATCGCGACGGAAGCGGATTTCGAAAAATTCAAGGGCAAGCTCCAGGGGAAGATCATCCTGACGATGCCCCTGAAGACCATCAACATGATCACCGAAGCTCCAGCGCATCGGCTGACGGATGCGGAACTCGAAGCTCGCGCGAACATGACGGATCCTGCGCGATTGGCCGGTCTCGCATCCGGCTTATTCGCTGGTCCCGGCGGTCCGGGCGCTCAGCCGAGTCCCGAAGAGCGCGAGCGCCGTACACAGTTTCGCCGAAAGATGAACCAGTTTTTGAAGGATGAGGGCGCGCTTCTAGTGCTCCAATACGGCAATAGCGGCGATGGCGGTACTGTCTTCGTGCAAGGCGGAGGATCGCAGAATCCGAAGGAGCCGATTCCTCCATCGATGCTCGCCGTTACGCCCGAGCACTACAATCGCGTCGTGCGTTTGTTGCAGCACCACATTCCGGTCAAGCTCGAATTTGACATCCAAGCGCGGTTTATCGATTCGCCCACGGATTCATTCAACGTCGTCGCCGAGATTCCGGGCGGCAGCAAGAAAGATGAGCTGGTGATGTTGGGCGCGCATCTCGACTCCTGGCACAGCGGAACCGGCGCGACTGACAATGCCACCGGCTCTTCGGTCGCGATCGAAGCTGTCCGCATTTTGAAGGCGCTGAATCTGAAAATGGACCGCACGGTTCGCATCGCGCTATGGGGCGGCGAGGAAGAAGGGCTGCTCGGCTCGCAGGCGTATGTGAAACAGCATTTCGCCGATCGCGAGACCATGGAGCCGAAGCCCGAATTTTTCAAACTCGCGGCATATTTCAACGACGATACGGGCACCGGCCGTTTTCGCGGCATCAGCGCGCAGAGCAACGATCAGGTGAAGCCGATCTTCGAAACCTGGCTGAAGCCGTTTCACGATCTAGGAGCGACTACGGTGGGCGGCGCAACCGGACGCAGCGCCGGCCGTCCCGGCGGAACGGACCACACCTCGTTCGACTATGTCGGACTTCCAGGCTTCAACTTCATTCAGGATCCGATGGAATATAGCACGCGCACGCATCACTCGAATATGGACGTTTACGATCGCGTACAGCCCGGCGACGTAGTGCAGTGCGCCGCGATCATGGCGGCGTTTGTTTACAATGCCGCGACGCGGCCGGAGATGCTGCCGCGCATCCCGATGCCGAAGCCGATCCCGCGCGAGCGCGACCGGCGCAACTCGACGCAATAAGCTAGGGCAGTTTCAGCTCTGGGTCGAGCCGGCGCGCTTCGTTGAGCAGAGTCCGCGCGTCCGATTCTCTGCCGCTGGCCTGAAGGCGCCGCGCGTCGGCAACTAACGTACGCGCCAGCGCACGCTTCGGCGCGGGATCTTCCGGATCGGCCGCCACCACCGCGCGGTAGTCCGCAATGGCCTGCTCCAAGTTGCCTGCTTTTGCCAGCGCATTCGCGCGATTCAACCGCGCCGCGGCGTAGTGCGGCTGCAGTTTCACGGCAAGGTCAAATTGCTGGA
>Ga0126371_10005288_pt1 | contig 11467 bp, 12 predicted proteins | sample PanSoiMetaPlot_4_FD_110145 | JGI IMG/M metagenome (GOLD analysis project Ga0126371, IMG submission 110145) | Tropical forest soil microbial communities from Panama - MetaG Plot_4 | ecosystem: Environmental > Terrestrial > Soil > Tropical forest > Bulk soil | place: Panama | collected 2016-02-17
AAGGCCGAGCCGGTCTTCAAGAGATTGACGATCTCGCCGCCGCCGTCGCGGGTGCGCTGGACGATCTTGTCGAGCTTGTCTTGACTCGTCCAACCCATCTTCACCAGATCGGGCAGCGGAATGCCGGCGACCGCGGAATAGTGCGCCAACGGCACCATGCTGTCGCCGTGGCCGCCGAGGACGAAAGCGCTGACATCTTCGACCGAGACCTTGAACTCATCGGCGAGAAAATAGCGGAAGCGCGCGCTGTCGAGCACGCCGGCCATGCCGACGACCTTGTGATGTGACAGGCCGCAGGCTTCGCGCAAAACCCAAACCATCACATCGAGCGGATTGGTGATGCAGATGACGAACGCGTTGGCGGCATGCGCTTTGATCGCAGCGCCAACCTGGCGCATCACCTTGGCGTTGATCCCGATCAGATCGTCGCGGCTCATGCCCGGTTTGCGCGGCACGCCGGCGGTGACGATCACCACGTCCGCGCCGGCGATTGCAGCGTAATCGTTGCTGCCAACGTATTTGGCATCGAAGCCTTCGACCGGCGTTGCTTCGACCAGATCGAGCGCCTTGCCCTGCGGCACACCTTCGACGATGTCGCAAAGGATAACGTCACCCAGCTGCTTCAAACCGGCGAGCAGCGCGAGCGTGCCGCCGATCTGGCCGGCTCCAACCAGCGCGATCTTGTTGCGTGCCATCGAAGACCTCTTTTTTGGGCGGTGCGGGCCGCGCGGAGAGCGCAGAACGCCGCGGGTTTAGCGCGATTTCGCCCCTGCGGCAAGGGGACGACGGTTACAACCGATTAACCCGGGACCGCAGCGATATATTCCGGGCTTTGCATCTCGTGCAGGCGCGAGGCCGTGCGCTGGAATTCGAACGCACCATCGCCTTCTGTATAAAGCTGATCCGGCGGCACGTCGGCCGATATCACGATGCGGCCGTGCGCGTCGTAAAGCGTATCTATGAAAATGTTGAAGCGCTTCGCTTCATCGCGGCGCGCTGGATCCAACCGCGGTACGCTGTCGATGACAAATGTGTGATAGCGCCGGCAGAGTTCGAGGTAATCGGCCGGACCGAGCGTGCCGCCGCACAATTCGGCGAAGCTGAACCACGCGATGCGGCGCGCCGCGCGCGGCACGATCAGCTTGCGGCCCTGCACCGTGAGTATCTGAGAATGGGCCGACGCATTGTCGGTCAAGGCCATGAAGACGCGTTCAAGCGCGCGATAAGCGAGGTCGTCGGCCGGCGTGAAATAGGTCTGGCGGCCGATCAGACGCGCCATGCGGTAATCCCGCCCGTTATCGAGCGCGACGATCTCGAGCCGGCGTTCGATCAACGCGATGAACGGAAGGAAGCGCTCGCGTTGCAAACCATCTTCATAAAGCTCGTCGGGTGCGCGGTTCGATGTGGCGACGACGACGACGCCAAGATCGAGCAACGCCTCAAACAAGCGTCCCAGGACCATGGCGTCGGCAATGTCGGTGACGTGAAATTCGTCGAAGCAGAGCACCACCGAGTCCTTGGCAAAGGCCGCGGCGACTTGCCGGATTGGATCGTCCTTGCCGGCCTGTAGCGCATGAATGCGGTCATGCACGTCGGCCATGAAGGCATAGAAATGCGTGCGTCGTTTCGCGGCCAGGCTGACCGATCCGAAGAACATGTCCATTAGCATGGTCTTGCCGCGGCCGACGCCGCCGTGAATATAGATGCCTTTTGGTGGCGCGATATGCGGGCGGACCAGCCTCAACCGGGCGCGCCAGCCGCGCCGCACGTTGACCATACGGTCGTCGACCAACGCCGCCCATAACGCTTCGAGCTTTGCCGCGGCACGCTCCTGAGCCGCGTCATAGACCAGCTCGCCCGCGGCGACGCGCGCGCGATACCGCGCGAGCGGACCGAGCATCGGTGAATTCGGCTGTGCGGCTGACGGCTGGCCGGAGGGCTGCATCGACGCCGCAGTCATAGCCAAATTTGCGGCGCGATTACACAATCTCGTCTACGATGTCATCCGGTTTGGCATGCCATGACGGAAGGAGACGGAACATGGACGAGGACCGCTTCAACATGGAATTGCGCAAGTTCCTCAAGGTCGTCGGCGTCACGTCGCAACGCGAGATCGAGAATGCGGTGCATGCGGCGATCAATTCCGGCGCGCTCAAGACCAGCGGCAAACTCGCGGCCACGATGACGCTGCGCATACCCGATATCGGGTTCGATCACGTGATCAACGGCTCGATCGAGTTCTAGCCAGCGCGTCAAAGGCGCGCGACCAGCCGCTTCTTGATTTCGCCGATCGCCTCGGCCGGATTGAGGCTCTTGGGGCACGTGCGCGTGCAGTTCATGATCGTGTGACAGCGATAAACCTTGAATGGGTCTTCGAGCTGATCGAGCCGTTCGCCGCTCTTGGTATCGCGGCTGTCGGTCAGCCAGCGATTGGCCTGCAACAAGACCGCCGGGCCGAGATATTTGTCCGGGTTCCACCAGTGGCTCGGGCAAGCGGTCGTGCAGCAGAAGCATAGGATGCATTCCCAAAGACCGTCGAGCTTGGCGCGTTCTTCGGGCGATTGCAGCCGCTCGCTGTCCGCCGGCGGCGGCGTGTCGTTCTTGAGCCATGGCTGGATCGATTGGTATTGCGCGAACATGGGGCCGATGTCCGGGACCAGGTCCTTGATCACCGGCAAGTGCGGCAACGGATAGATTTTGACGTCGCCTTTGACGTCGGCGGTGTATTTGAGGCAGGCCAGCGTGTTGGTGCCGTCGATGTTCATCGCGCACGAGCCGCAGACGCCTTCGCGGCATGATCGGCGGAACGTCAGCGTGGTGTCGATCTCGTTCTTGATCTTGATCAACGCGTCCAGAACCATCGGCGCGGTCTGGTCGAGATCGAGACCGTAGCTGTCCATCCGCGGATTGCCGCCGACCTCGGGATCCCAGCGATAGATCCGGAAAGTCTTGACGCGTTTGGCAGCGGACGGCGCCGGATGGTGGCGACCCTCGACCACCTTGGAATTCTGGGACAGAAAGAATTCGGCCATAGCGGTTCCTAGTAGACGCGTTCCTTGGGCGGGAAAGGCTGGACGTCGTTCGACAAGGTGAAATTGTGCACCGGCCGGTAGCCGAGCTCGACCTTCCCGCCGCCGTTCACCCACGACAGCGTGTGCTTCATCCAGTGCTGGTCGTCGCGCTTCGGAAAATCCTCGCGTGCATGCGCGCCGCGGCTTTCGGTCCGCGCCCGCGCGCCGTACAGCGCCACCGTCGCCTGCGCCATGAGATTGTCGAGTTCGAGCGCCTCGACCAGATCGCTGTTCCAGATCATCGAGCGGTCGGACACGCTCAGATCGCCAGCTGACGACACGACCCGCTCCATCTTGCGCACGCCTTGTTCGAGCAGCTCCGCAGTGCGGAACACGGCGCAGTGTTCCTGCATGACCTGCTGCATCGCCAGGCGAATCTCGCCTGTCTTCGTCTTACCTTTGGCGTGACGCACGCGATCGAGCCGCGCCAGCGCCCGGTCGTCCGCAGACGCGGGCAACGGCTTCTGCGCCGCCCCTGGCGTGACGATCTCCTGAGCGCGCTGGGCTGCTGCACGGCCGAAAACGACGAGGTCGAGCAGCGAGTTGGTGCCGAGCCGGTTGGCGCCGTGCACGGAAACGCATGCGGCCTCGCCGATCGCCATTAGTCCCGGCGTCACGCGTTCCGGATTGTCCGGCGTCGGCGCCAGCGCTTCGGCGCGTAGATTGGTCGGAATGCCGCCCATATTGTAGTGCACCGTCGGCAGCACCGGGATCGGCTCGCGTGTCACGTCGACGCCAGCGAAAATCCGCGAGGTTTCGGCGATGCCGGGCAGGCGCAAGTGGATGACGGCCGGATCGAGATGCTCGATATGAAGGTGGATATAATCCTTCTTCGGACCGCAGCCGCGCCCTTCGCGGATTTCGATGGTCATGGCGCGGCTCACCACGTCGCGCGACGCCAGGTCCTTGGCATGCGGCGCATAGCGCTCCATGAACCGCTCGCCCTCGGAATTGGTCAGATAGCCGCCCTCGCCGCGCACGCCTTCGGTAATGAGACAGCCTGCGCCATAGATGCCGGTGGGATGGAACTGGATGAATTCCATGTCCTGTAGCGGCAATCCGGCGCGCAGCACCATGGCATTGCCGTCGCCGGTACAGATATGTGCCGAGGTGCACGAAAAATAGGTGCGACCGTAGCCGCCGGTGGCCATCACCACAATATGCGCCCGGAAGCGATGGATCGAGCCGTCTTCGAGGCACCAAGCGACGACGCCGCGGCAGGTGTCGTCGTCCATCAGCAGATCGATCACGAAATACTCGACGAAGAATTCGGCGTCGTGCTTCAGGCACTGCTGATAGAGCGTGTGGAGGATGGCATGGCCGGTGCGATCGGCAGCCGAGGCCGAACGATGCGCCGGATTCCTGCCATACTGAACGGTGTGCCCGCCGAATGGCCGCTGGTAGATCTTGCCTTCCGGCGTGCGCGAGAACGGCACGCCCATATGCTCGAGCTCGATTACGGCGGCCACCGCCTCGCGGCACATATATTCGATGGCGTCCTGGTCGCCGAGCCAGTCGCCGCCTTTCACGGTGTCGTACATATGCCAGCGCCAATCGTCCTCGCCCATATTGCCGAGCGCCGCGCCGATGCCGCCTTGCGCGGCCACGGTATGGCTGCGCGTCGGATAGACCTTGCTGATGCAGGCGGTCTTGAGGCCTGCGGCGCTCATGCCGAGGCTCGCGCGCAAGCCGGCGCCGCCGGCGCCGATCACGACGACGTCGTAGACATGGTCGGTAACGGGATAGGTGGCTGACACGCTCACCAACCGAACGCGAGCGTGGCGATCGCCGCCAGCGCAATCAGCGCCAGTGCCCCGCAGGCGACGTGGTTGGCCATCAACGCCGTCGTCAGGCGCCATGGCGTATGCACGTAATCCTCAAGCACGACGCGAACGCCCAGCGCCAAGTGAAAGAACGCCACAACAACTAGCGCCGCCACCAGCACCGCGGGAATTGGCTGGCCGAGCCAAGCTTGGACTTGCGCGCGATCGGCGCCGAGATGTGCAAGCAACGACGCAACCAGCCAGAGCACCAAGAAAATCAGCGCCAGCGCGCTGACGCGCTGTGCCCGCCAATGGCGCACTGCCGCGCGGCCGGTCACGGTGAGCCCCAAGCATAAAGGCCACCGCCAAAAGCGAACAATGTCAGCAGCACGCTGAACGCTACCACCGTCCAACCCGTGCGGTAGGCCGTCGGCAGGTCAAAGCCGAAGCCGATATCCCACAGCAGATGCCGGATGCCGTTGAGCAGATGAAAGAACAGTGAAAACGTCCAGCCCAGCAGAAACAACTTGCCGAGCCACGAACCCCAAAAAGCCTGCGCCGCGCGAAAACACGCGTCGCTCCAGGCCGCGCCTGACAGCCACCAGACGAAAAAAATCGCGCCGATTCCGAGCGCCAGTCCGGTGCCGCGATGGGTGATCGACAGCACCGAGGTCAGTTGCGGCTTGTAGATCTGCAAATGAGGGGAAAGCGGCCGCTCGGCGGGAGTCATTGGCACACGAACCTTGCGCTTTCGCACATGCGAAGAGGATTTGGTTTAACCCTCCCTCTTTCGAACGTCAACGTCGGGTCGCACACGGCATGCTTGCAGACCGCGAATGCGGCGCGCCGATTCAGCGGTCGGTATGTGGCATGCCAATGACAGCCGCCAACGTCAGCGTGCGTTCGGCGTCGGCGACATGCAGACGTTCGATCAACCGGCCGTCGAGCACCGCGACGCCTCTGCCCTGTGCCTTGGCTTCGTCGAAGGCGGCGATCACCCGCCGTGCCTGTGCGATTGCGGCTTCGTCTGGCGCGAAAATGCGGTTGGCTGCAGCGATCGTGCTCGGATGGATAAGCGTCTTGCCGTCGAAACCGAGCATGCGGCCTTGCCGGCACGACCGCTCGAATCCCGCCGCGTCGGCGATGTCGAAATGCACGCCATCGAGCACCGCCAATCCGTATGCACGCCCGGCGAGAATGCACAGGCCGAGTGCGGTCGTCATCGGCTCGCGGAGCGGCGTTTCTTCGGCGCGGATCTCATTCGAAAGATCGGCGGTGCCCATAACGAAGGCCTTGAGCCGCGGCGTCGCGGCGGCAATTGCCTCGGCGTGCAGCACGGCCCGCGCGGTTTCGATCATGCACCAAATGCCGAGGTCGAGTTGTGCGCCGCCCGAAATCAGCATCGCCTCGGCCTTGCGCGGCTCCGCTTCGCTTTCGACCTTGGGCAACAGAACGGCGTCGAGCTTCATCTGCGCCGCCGCGCGAAGGTCGTCGTCGGCCCATTCGGTGTTGAGCGCATTGACGCGCAGGATCAGCTCGCGCCGCCCCCACCCGCCCTGCGCGACCGCCGCGGCGATTGCCATTCGCGCCTTGGCCTTGGCGTCGGGCGCCACTGAATCTTCGAGGTCGAAAATCAGCGCGTCGGCGTCGAGCCCGCGCGCCTTTTCCAGCGCGCGCGCGTTGATGCCCGGGACGAAAAGAACGCTGCGGCGCGGACGCATCCGCTAGTCGGCGCGTGCCGGCTCTTTGGCGGCGGTTTTCTTGAGGTAGTCACGCGCCAGCAGCTCGGCAATCTGGACAGCGTTGAGCGCCGCGCCCTTGCGCAGATTGTCGCCCACCACCCACAGGTTGAGACCGTGCGGCACGGTCGGATCGCGGCGGATGCGGCTGACGTAAACCGCGTCTTCGCCGGCGGCTTCGACCTGCGTCACGTAACCTTCGTCGGCCTGGTGATCGACCACGACGACGCCCGGCGCCCGCTTGAGCGCTTCGCGCGCCGCATCCTCGTCGAGCGCGGTTTCGAACTCGACATTGACGGCCTCGGCGTGCGCGATGAAAACCGGAACGCGCACACAGGTCGCAGTGACGGCGATGTTCGGGTCGAGAATCTTCCGCGTCTCGACGTCCATCTTCCATTCTTCCTTGGTTACGCCGTCGTCCTTAAAGACGTCGATGTGCGGAATGCAGTTGAACGCGATCTGCTTGGTGAACCGCTCGCGCTTGATCGGATCGTTGACGTAAACTGAGCGAGTTTGCGTGAACAGCTCGTCCATCGCGTCGCGGCCAGCGCCGGACACCGATTGATACGTCGCCACGACGATGCGCTTGATTCGCGCCAGATCGTGCAGCGGCTTCAACGCCACCACCATCTGAATGGTCGAGCAGTTCGGATTGGCGATGATGTTGCGCTTCTTGTACTGCGCGACCGCGCTAGGATTGACCTCGGGCACGACCAGCGGCACGTCCTTGTCCATGCGGAATTGCGACGTGTTGTCGACGACAACGCAACCGGCCTTGCCGGCGCGCGGCGCGTGGACGGCGGACACCTTCGCGCCGGGCGAGAACAGCGCGATATCGACACCGGTGAAATCAAAGCTGTCGAGGCTTTCGACTTTGAGCACCTTTTCGTCGCCAAACGACACCTCAGCGCCGACCGAACGCGTCGACGCGACCGCGTGAACCTTATCAGCGGGGAAGTTGCGCTCGCTGAGAATGCTCAGCATCTCGCGCCCGACATTGCCGGTGGCGCCGACCACCGCGACCCGATAACCCATTGAACGCTCCTGCGGAAACCGTCGTTGACTTAAAGCCCTTCCGGCTCGATGACAAGCCCGGCGCAGTCGAAAATCGCTGCCGATCCGGCATTTCCGGGCCTTTTGGGCATAGGCGAAACGCTAGTGTCCAATTATGCTGCACTGCGGTATAATGGCGCAATCGCGGTCCTTGTGGAGTTCGTATGAGCGTTGCGGCCCCCGACAGCAAGAAACGCACCCCCGCCGAATTGGCGCGACGCAAAGGCGGCGAGCCGATCGTCGCGTTGACGGCTTACAGCGCCGCGATGGCACGCACGCTCGATCCGATTGCCGACCTGGTGCTAGTCGGTGATTCGCTCGGCATGGTGGTTTACGGCTTCGACAGTACGTTACCGGTAACACTCGAGATGATGATCGCGCACGGCGCGGCGGCGGTGCGTGGCGCGACGCGTGCCTGCGTCATCGTCGACATGCCGTTCGGCACCTATCAGGAAAGCCCGGCGCAAGCGTTCAAAAACGCGGCCCGCGTCATGGCGGAGACCGGCTGCGCGGGCATCAAGATCGAGGGCGGCGAAGCTATGGCCGAGACCGTGCGCTTCCTGGTCGATCGCGGCATTCCGGTTCTGGGCCACATCGGCTTGCAGCCGCAATCGGTGAACGTCATTGGCGGCTTCCGCGCCCAGGGACGCAACGAAGCGGAAGCCAACCGCGTCATGGCCGATGCGCGCGCCATCGCGAAGGCCGGCGCCTTTGCAATCGTCATCGAAGGCACGAACGAGCCGGTCGCGCGTCGTGTCACCGAGGCGATCCCCGTGCCGACAATCGGCATCGGCGCCTCGCCCGCCTGCGACGGTCAGATCCTGGTGACGGAGGATTTGGTCGGCCTCTCGGACGGGCACAAGCCGCGCTTCGTCAAACGCTATGCCGAGCTGAATCAGGCGATCGCTGTTGCTGCCGCGGCCTACGCGGAGGATGTGCGTACGCGCGCCTTCCCCGGCCCTGAGCATTGCTACGGCCCGAGCACGATCGAACGCAACCCCAAGCCGACCGTATCGCAACGGCGCTAGGCGTTCAGCCGCCGGGCGCGTAGCCCTTCGAGATCATGCACCGGGATACGATATCGGACGACTGCATCTGATTCCGCGCGGCATAAGTTTGCTGCACGGTGAACAGCGCGCCGGTGTCCTGCCAGTCCTTGCTGCGCGCGGCGAGAATATCCTGATTGATATTCGTATCGCGTTGCGTCGCACCCGCCGCGAGACTGTTACAATCCGACAGATCCTGGGCCACCAGGGTCGGCGTGGCACCGTCCTTGGTCCAGGTTGGACCAGCGCAGCCGACGAGGACGAGGACAGCGATCAGGCCGGCGAATCGTTTCATGCGTTCGTCTAACCCCGTGAGGGGCCGAATCCTACCCTCAAAACCGGCCGGATTGATAGTCGGCAATCGCCTGGCGAATCTCGTCCGGCGTGTTCATGACGAACGGACCGTAGCGCGCCACCGGCTCGTTGAGCGGTTTGCCCGCCGCAACCAGAACGCGGCCCGGTCCACCGGAAAGTTGCACGACGTCGCCGGCACCGAAGACCGCGATCTGACCGCGCGCGACCGGCGTGGCCGGTGCACCCACCGTTGCCACGCCATCGAAGACATAGGCGAAGCCGTTATGGGTCGCCGGCACCGGCACCAGCACGTCGCCCGCACCGGTCAACGCTACGTCGAGCAGTATCGGATCGGTCACGATATCGGCGACCGCGCCTTTCACGCCATTGAACGCACCGGCCAGCACGCGGACTTTAGCGCCGCCGGTCAACACGGTTTCGGGAATGCGACCGGGCTCGATGTCCTGGTAGCGCGGCGCCATCATCTTGTTCTTGGCGGGCAGGTTGACCCAGAGCTGGAAGCCCCACATCAGCCCGTCCTGCTGCTCCGGCATTTCGGAGTGGACAATACCGCGGCCCGCCGTCATCCATTGCACGCTGCCGGGCGTGAGCAGTCCCTGATTGCCCTTGTTGTCGCCGTGCCGCATGCGCCCGGCGAGAACGTAGGTCACAGTCTCGAACCCGCGATGCGGGTGCTCGGGAAAGCCCCCGATATAATCGGCGCCATCGGCCGAGCGAATCTCGTCGAGCAGTAGAAAGGGATCGAGCGAATCGAGCGTCGGACTGCCGATCACTCGCGTCAACTTCACGCCCGCGCCGTCATTCGCCGGAATGCCCCGGACCAGCTTGGCCACTGGCCGGATTGTCGCCCCTGAATCGCGCATCGGAATACCCTCCTGTGGCGGCCATATAGGCATGCCAGGCGGTGTTTTCGACCGCGCCGACGCATGGCTGTCATCCAGCGCGGCGGGTCCCGATGGCTTCGAGGATGCGGCGCCGGCCGTCGTCGTCGAGCGTCGGCCAAGCCGCGATTTCCGCCAGTGTCCGCCAGCAGCCGCGGCACAGGCCAGTGCGCGGATCGACCGCGCAGAGCCGGACACAGGGCGACGCGACGGCGTCGCTCACGACCGCTTGGCCGGCTCGATCAGGTCCGCGAGCGTGGTCTTAAACAGACCGGTTTTGTAGTCGGGAAAGGCGAAAACCCAGCCGTGCACCTTGGCGTTGATCGCTTGCGCCTTGGCGGCGGCGGCGCTGGAACCTGCGGCGGTAATCCGCACCCAGCTTGTCTTGCCTTGGCCGGCAATATCGAGCGTCACAGTCAAGCCGTCGAAGGTGGTAAAGCGCGCATGCGCGACGCCGGTTGTCGGCCACGCGAATGCTACCGCCGGCTGCACGTCGGCAAGGTCGAGCGATGCCAACGCGCCCGCCGGTTCGGCCAGCGGATCGCCGTCCTTGAGCTTCTTGCCTTTCGGAATCGGCGACGCAAGGCGGAACTTGTCGCCAGCCGTGGCGCGCACGATCGCGATGGTCTGGGTATCGGCTGCGATGAAGACGGCTTCCTTGATCGCTGCCGCCGGCACGTCGAACAGCGTTTTGTCGAGCCAAATGCCGTTGTCGCCGGTCAGGCCGAGCGAACCGCGCGCGAGCCAGCTCCGGACGTCGCCCGGCTTGCGCACATAGAGCCCGTCATCGCCACCGCCGAGCTCGTCATACTTGCTGTTGCCGGCAATGATGTCGGCCAGCAGCTTGCCGTCGGCGGCGGCGACCGTCAGCAGCGTCGATTTGGAGTCCGGCTTGCCGGCATCTTCGACGCCGAGACGCGCGTAAAGTGCGGGCTCACGCGTCTTGGGCTCGACGTAACGGAGCTCGGCAAGACCGAGCAGCAGGTGGCGCACGCGCGTCGCATCGGCTGGCCAGCCGCCCTTGTCTTCGGCCTGCCAGCCGTTGGCCGCGCGCTTCAAGGTCACCTTCTGCACGCCGTGGACCATCGTGACCCGGTCGACCGATTGCAGTTGCGGACCGAGATCCGGCAAGACAAGCGTGCCGACGAGCGGATCGCTTTGCGCGGACGGGCCTCCGACGCTCGACACCACCGCCAACACCACGGCCAGCGTGGTAACGGCAAGCAAGATCAGCAGATCACGCTGTCGCACGCTGTCCTCCCTGCCTCAGCCGGTTGCCGGCCGGCGCTGCCGGCGTCGGAGCCGCACGGTGCCAATCACTAGCGCGGCAAACGCAACCAGAATCGGGATGAGCGCCACGTCGAAGAATTCGACCCAATTCTGCAACCGGTCGATGTCCTCGCGCTCGGCAAGTTGCACCTGCCGCAATTGCCGGCGCGTCGCCAGCAGCTGGGCGCGGAAATTCTCGATCGTTTCGTTCTGCGCGGCATCGACGGCGCCGGCCTGGTGCGCGCCTTTATCGCGCAAATCCTTAAGCTTCTGCTCGGTGTCCTTCAGCTTGTCTTCGAGCCCTTTTTCGCTCGCCTGGTACCGCATGTC
>Ga0126371_10005289_pt1 | contig 11466 bp, 15 predicted proteins | sample PanSoiMetaPlot_4_FD_110145 | JGI IMG/M metagenome (GOLD analysis project Ga0126371, IMG submission 110145) | Tropical forest soil microbial communities from Panama - MetaG Plot_4 | ecosystem: Environmental > Terrestrial > Soil > Tropical forest > Bulk soil | place: Panama | collected 2016-02-17
CCGCCCCCGAGTGCTGACCAGCGCGTCCCACACTGCCCGCCCTTCGTCATCGAGGTCATCTCGCCGGAGGTAGGGCAGGCGGCTCATTGCACAAACTGTAAGGGAAGCAGGGTTGGGCAGCCGCAGCCAGCGAGCAGATGAAAGCGGTGTTTCCCGCACTCGTGTCACGTTTCGGCCGTGGAGGTCGAGTACCGGCTGGTGACAGACTGAACAGAATAAGCTGTGCCACCTCTGCGTCTGCCCGCTTCTGCAACACTCGGCCTGGCGCTGATGACCTGCCTCGCCTGCAGCGAAGCCACCGCAACGCCCGCGGTGACCAGCACGCCCGCGTCCTCCGCCGTCGCGCCCAGCGCAACAGCTACAGCTGGCGACAAGACCTACAGAGCCTCCGACTTGCCGGCAATAGCATTGTCGGAAGCGCAAATGGCCGGCTGGCAGACTGCCACCCGTCCTGATCTGACAGGACCATTCATGGCAGCCACCAACACGAACCCGCAGGAGAACCCAGCGCCGGCCACTGGCCTCCAGGCTGGCTACCGACAGACGATCGGCGACCCGGGCGCTCCTGGTGTCAATACTGTCAGAACCATCCTCGAACTGTTTGACAGCCCGGCCGTCACCAGGGCGGCGCTGGCGGCGACGGTGAAGGGATACGAGGGCGCTGGCTACACGCAGTTGGTAGATCCGTCAGCGCTGGGCCTGGGCCCAGAGACCGCGGCTCGTTCCGGCTCAAATGTTCCAGTGGCACCGCAGTTCGCCCAAGGTAACGTCAAACAGGGCATTGTCGTCCTCTGGCGGTCCGGCAACTTGCTGCTGATCCAGGTCGACGGAGGAGATAGTGGCGTCACGCTAGACACCGCCGCCCGCTGGATCGGCCCGGTCAACGCCAGCGCCAGAGCTCGGGGGTCCTAGACGCGATGTGACGAAGTGGCGCGTCGCGGAATCCCTCCGTGCCCGAGCGCGTCCTCCAAGAGGCGGAGGCCAGATAGAGGCGCACTCAGGCTGTTGGCGCGCGCGGTGCTGCTGGCCCGGTCGTAGCATGGGAGGGGGCCCATGACACGCCAACCGATGCGCGAATCCGATTTACGCAGCCTCAATCGGAATGGCATGTACTCGATTTTTGCCCCTCTGGATCCGAACGAGCGACTGCCGCGGGAGCTCCTCTATGAGGGACCCGCTCCCAGGGGAATGTCAGTACTCGCACGTAGACATGACCGGCTGGGACGCCTGGCACTGGCGGCGGCGATATGGCTGACCGTGGTGCTGCTGCTTCTGATGGCGCTGGGTCTCGGCCGGCTGAACGCCCTGATGACGTTGGGAGCGGCCGGCCTACTCGCGATCGGCCTGATCGGTTTCGCGCTCAGCAGCGACAGAGCGCGCTCGTAACTCGAGACAGCGGACCGGGCGAACCGACTCGGGACTCGGTAGTGCTGGCCGGCTACTCACCCGATTACCGATCTGACCGTCGGCGGGACTGCTCGTACCACCTGAGGACGCGCATGCCGCGAAGAGTGTTCCAGCGGCTCGGCCTGCCCTCACCTTCGTCCATGTCGAAGTGCACCGCGCCCCGATGCGTGTTTTCGAGGGGCCATCGCCCGGCCGCATCGCGCTTGGACGCGACGATGTTGATCGCCTCGGCCACGCGCTCGTCCGGCACGGCGCCCGCGGTGCGCAGGTAGTTGAGGCCTCGGAGCACGTCGTAGAAGTACCGGGTCGGGAAGGAGAACTGGGTCCACTCCGGGTCGATCACCTCACCGGTCGACAGCCGGCGCAGCATCCGGCGCTCGAGGAGGTACTCCTCGCCGCGGAGGCGGGCAGCGGTCACCTCCGGCGCGCTCCCCTTCGCTCGCTCGTACTCCAGCAGACCCTCCAGCACGTCGATCGACGTGTGGAACGATCCCCGCGTCGATCCGTTCTCCTGCTCGCAGTTCCACCCGCCGTCGCTCATCTGCTCACCGAGGAGCCGGGCGACGATGGGCTCGACGTCCTCGCCGAAGTAGGCTCCGATCGCCACGGTCCTGCCGTTGATGCACGGCTCCACCTCGCCCTCGAAGAAGGGCTCACCGTCGTGCTCCCACCGGCAGTTCTCCCTGACCCGGGCGACGGCGCGGCGCGCCCCCGCACTCGCCGGGTCGATGCCAAGGTCCCGCAGCAGGTGCAGGGTCCAGGCACTCGAGGTCCAGGCGGGGAACAGGGTACCTCGCCTCTCCGGCGGCATCGATCGCCACCAGTTCGCCCCGGCAGCGGAGGTGAACGTCGGAGCATCCCGGCTCCAGTGGCCGTCCGGGCTCTGGAGTGCGAGTAGGCGTGCGCCCCAGCCTTCGGTGGCGACGCGGGCGCGCTCGGCCGCGACGGCGGCGTCGGGCGCGTCGGTCAGGTCACGCATCACCTGCCAGCGGATGGCCGGGTCGCTGTCCAACAACCACGCGACGACATCCACGTCCGTTCCCGCTCCGGTGGTCACGGTGGACAGAGTACGTCACGCCGGCCGCTCACACTGTTCTGATCATGCGGCCGCGCAGCGGGAGATGAGCGCGATGCGCGGGCTCCTCGCCGCGCTCTCCAAGGTCTCGGCCTCCGGCTCAAAGATCGGCCATCAGGTTGACAGCATCCACACCCGGGCGATCGACCTTCGGGCCGACCTCCATGCGCGGCGCCGGCTGGGCGTGATCCTGAACCGGTGACCCGGGCTGTGCGAGGGGCTAGGTGTCGATACCTCTTCGGAAGGCCTTGACCTCCTCGTCTCTGAGCGAGTCTTGGCGGATCCCAATCGGTCTGCGGCAGCAGATCACCGACAACCGCTCGAGGAAGGCCTCGGGGATCAGTAAGTCCTCGGGGGATCAGTAAGTTCTCAGCGTTGCCGGTTCGGGCGGGCTGACGCCCCGTCGGCGCGGGTCCGCCCTCGCCGCCTTTTCAGCATCGTCTCCAAAGGCATCGTGAAGCGGTCGCTGGTGGCGGCCAGCTTGGCGGGAGAGCGGACCAGCACGCGAACGTCGTGGCCGGCGGCGAGTGCCTGGGTCAACAGCTCGCTGCCGACGCGGCCCGTTGCGCCGAAGAGCGCCAGCCGCGAGACCGTCATCCCAGCAGCTCGGCACTGTACCTGGCGGCGATCGCTTGCGCCCGGGCCAGGTCGGGCGGTTCGCTCGACGGTGGCGGCAGTGTGCGCGTGGCCGCCGGCTCGCTCATCTCCCGCACCAGTCCCTCCAGGCCGCCAGGGGTGAGGATGAACAGCATTTGGCAGCCGGCATCACCGACGCTGAATCGATGCGGGATGTCGCGGGGCCCGAAGGCGTAGTCTCCCGGCCCGGCCGCCACGTTGGTCTCCCCGACGTGGATCACGACGCTGCCCTCGAGGACCCAGAACGCCTCGTCCTCGCGATGGTGAACGTGCAGCGGCGCCTCGTACCCCGGCGGGCAGGTGACTTCGATTATCGTCAGGTTGCCACCCGTGTTCGCGGCCGTCGCCTTGATCTCGGCGAGCATGCCGAACCACCAGCGCGCTTCACCCTCGCCGCTCCGCACGGCCTCCGCAGTCATAGTCATCAGCTCGGCCTCCTCGATGTCATGGCTGTGACCCTAGGCTCGCGCCAGCCCGGTTGGAATACCAGGTTGTTGGTATTTCGGGTCCCGAACCTGCGGGCGTAGAGTTCGGTCATGGGCGCCTACGCGAGGGAGCGGGCGCGGGACCGGATCGCCGAGCTCTCCGGTCGCGGCCATGACCTGGTGACGTTTTGGCGGGAGGCGACGGACGCCGTCGCCCGAGCAGTGCCCTTCTACCTAACGCCGTGTTTCTACACGATGGATCCGGCGACCCTGCTGGCCACCAGCCACTTCCACGACGGGCTGCCTGAGATCCCACGCGAGTGGCTGGCGCTCGAGTACTCGGAGGACGACTTCAACCAGATGGCCGGCGTCGCTCGTTCGGCAACCGGGGTGGGCACACTCGAAGAGGCCACCAGCGGTGATCTCAGCCGAAGCGCCAAATATCGAGACACGATGCGGCCGTTCGGCGCCGATCAGGAAGTCATCGCGGCTCTCCGCACCGGCACCGGTGAGGCCTGGGGCGCGCTGGCGCTGTACCGTGCGCCGGGTCAGCCGCGATTCGACGCTGGGGACATCGTGTTTCTGCGGGAGGTGTCTACGCATCTGGCCGCCGGCGCCCGCAGGGGCCTGCTGATCGGGGAGGCGACTGATCCCCAGGGGCCCCACGCACCCGGCCTGCTCGTGCTCAGGGAAACCTGGGAGCTGGAGTCGATGACGCCCGGGGTGGAACGCTGGCTGGAGGAGTTGCCGGGCGGCGAACACCTGAGCGGGGGCCGACTCCCACCGGCGGTCCTTGCTGTGGCCGGTCGCGCGCTGCGAGCGGCTCGCGTTACCTCGAAGCCCGGCGAGATCGCGTTCTCGCGTGTCCTCTCACGGGCCGGACAATGGATCGTCCTCCACGGCGCTTCGCTAGTAACCGAGGGCCCGCGGCGCATAGCCGTGATCGTAGAGTCGGCTCACCCCGCCCGTATCACCCCCCTGCTCATGTCCGCCTACGGACTCACCGAGCGCGAGCAGGATGTGACGCGGCTCGTCCTCAAGGGCGAATCGACGACCGAGATCGCGAGCCGGTTGGTCATTTCGCCCCACACCGTGCAGGAACACCTCAAGAAGGTGTTCGAGAAGACCGGCGCGCGCAGTCGCCGTGAACTGGTCAGCAAGGTCTTCTTCTCGCACTACGAACCTCGGCTGCGCGACAACGAGCGCCGGGCGGTTGCCGGCCGACCGGCGCGCGGCGGTCCTATGCCGGGCAACTGACACCGAACGTTAGTTCGAGGAGGATAGACGGGAGTCAGTTCACGATCCTCCCGGCTCAGCGCCTCCAGGCGTGAACGGCCCGGCTGCACGAGAGCAGGGGGCGAACACCTCGACGACGGGTTCTCAGTAGTTGCGCGGATCGGGGTCCGCCAGTGTCAGGTTGGGCGGGAGGCGTCGCGGCCGAGCCGGCGCTCCAGCAGCGACCGCTCGGCCTGGTTGGCCGTCAGCGCGATGGCGCGCAGCTCGGCCGACCGCGACTGCTCCCGCCGGCCGAGGTCGAACAACAGCTCCGCCCGGGTGGCGTGGAAGAGGGGATAGCCGTCCAGGTCGGCCGCAAGCGCCTCCACCTCGGCCATCGCCGCCTCAGGGCCCGCCACCGAGCGCAGCGCAACGGCGCGGTTGAGCCGGACGACGGGCGAAGGCGCCATCCGCAGCAGCAGGTCGTAGAGCAGCAGAATCTGTGGCCAGTCGGTCTTTGCCCAGGACGGCGCCTCGGCGTGGCAGGCCGCGATCGCCGCCTGGACCTGGTACGGGCCGGGCCGGCGCATCGCCCCGGCCCGTTCGATCAGACCGACGGCCCGGCCGATCGCGGCCCGGTCCCAGCGCGACCGGTCCTGGTCGGGCAGCAGCACCAGCTCGCCGGCGGCGTCGAAGCGGCTCGCCGCCCGCGCCAGGTGCAAGTTCATCAGCGCGAGCAGGCCCAGCGCCTCGGGCTCCGCCGGCAGGAGGCGGGCGAGCAGGCCAGCCAGCCAGGCGGCGTCCTCGGCCAGGTCGCGGCGGGTGGGGGCGCCGGCGCCGCTCGACAGGTAGCCCTCGTTGAACACCAGGTACAGCACCGCCAGCACCTGGTCCAGGCGCTCGGCCATCTCGTCTTCGGGCGGCACACGGTAGGGGATGCCGGCCTCCACGATCTTGCGCCGGGCTCGCGAGATGCGCTGGGCGACCGCGTCCTCGGAGGCCAGGAACGCCGCGGCGATCTCGGCCGTGGTGAAGCCGCAGACGGCGCGCAGCGTCAGCGCCACCTGCGCCTCCGGCGAGAGGGAGGGGTGGCAGCAGGTGAAGATCAGGCGCAGGCGGTCGTCCGGCTCGGAGTCGCGCGGCGGCCCCGGATCGGCCTCCAGGAGAGCCAGCTTCTGGCGGTAGCTGGCGTCGCGCCGCAGCCGGTCGATGGCCCGCCAGCGGGCGGCGGCAGTGAGCCACGCCCCCGGCCGGACGGGGATGCCGTCCCGGCGCCACCGCTCCAGGGCCAGCAGTAGCGTGTCCTGGACGATCTCCTCGGCGACCCCGAAGTCGCCGAGAAGTCGCACCAGGGAGACTATGAGCCGGCCCGCCTCCTCCCGGAAGACGGCGGCGAGGGCGGCGTCGGCCTCGTCCGGCGTCAGCCCATCTCCAGGATCGGGCGGACCTCGACGGTCCCACGCGGCGGCCAGGTCCGGGCCATCCGGAGCGCCTCGTCCAGGTCCTCGACCTCGATCTCGACGTAGCCGCCGATCACCTCGTTGGCCTCCAGGAATGGCCCGTCGGTCACCAGCGGCTCGCCACCGCCGTTGAACCGGACCGTAGTCGCGCTCGGCGGCGGGGCGAGCTGGTTCCCGCCGCGGATCTTGGCCTGGTGCGCCGCAAACCAGGCCCCGACTCGCGCGTGCTGGTCCGCGAGCTGCTCGGGCGTCAGCGTCTCGAACCGAGCGATGTCCTCGCCCTCGGCACAGAACAACAAGACGTACTTCATGGAATCACCTCCACCTATCCGACGAATGGGGGACCCGGATCCTGACACCCATGAGCAAGCGGGGGCCGGCCCCGGGGCGCTCACTCACGGACTCAGGGCGGCTCCATCCACACAACGGCTTTCGAGTTAGCGGGCGCCGGCCGGCAATATCCAAGTGGTGCCATTTCGTATTGCGGGGACGCGTCCGGGGTGATGGCCCGTACCGATTGGTGCCGCGTGATCTCGGGATGCGCAGTGCACACGTCAGACGCCGGCAGGCACCGCCTTCGAGGCGCAAGTGGCGGAACCCCTGAAGGATACGGTTAACAGCCTCGGGCCAGACCATCTTGACGAGTCCTCCCGGCACGAGCCAAATCCGAGACGACAATACGGTCATGGTCACGATCGACTCGGTGCGAGCTGTCGCGGAAGGGCTGCCTCGAAGCTATGAGGTCGTCGTCCGTGGGCGAGTGAAGTTCCGGGTCGGTCAGATCGTCTGGCTGGCCTTCTCACGCGACGAGACCGTGATGGGATTCGCGTTTCCCAAGGAGGAGCGCGACTGGCTCATCGGCGGCTCGCCGGACAAGTTCATGCTGCCGGGTCCGTCCGATCTTCGCTACAACTGGGTGCTCGCCCGCCTGGCGGAGCTCGACGAGGCCGAGATGCGGGATATCGTGCTCGACGCGTGGCGGATGGTCGTCCCGAAGCGCGTTGCGGCTGCCCACGCTGCGCTTCCAAAGGACTAACTACTGTCTCCGGAAAAACTCGAAGCGCTTCTCAGCAGTCCTGGAGTGAAGCGCTGCGCTGGCCTGGTCCGAAGCAGCGAGAAAGCCTCCGCGAAATGGGACGGCTCCCAGATGATCAGCGCAGACGCTGCAGGCGGCCGCGGGGGATTCAGGTCGGCGGCTGTTTGACCGGCAACCAGGAGGCCCTGGCCACGTCGTAAGCCAGTGCCGTTCAGCCCGGCCAAATCCGAGCTCCCTCCTCGCCCTTCAGTCGTAAGCGGCCTCCGCCGTACTCCCTCTTAAGGTGGGCAATGCGACCCTCACAGCCGACTCGGTAGGAGGCTCGCCGCCGTCGGGCGTGGGAGATAGTAGGTCTAGGCGCCAAGTGGCAAACGGTCTTTGGCGTCCCGATTCCCCTTATCCGCACCCGGCGCGGTGTACGCCTGAACTTGAAAAAGGAGCAGGCGACGATCGCAGCGTCGATCAAATGTACGGAGAGCGGGAGACGGGCGTCTACCGCGCCAGTGCCGGGAACTCGACTGTCGAGTTTCGGTATCGATTCGCTATGTAGCGACAGCTCAGGCCCAGGCTCCGCAGAGGCCAGAGTCAGATCGGCACAAGATCGACCACGTCGTGATGAAGCTTCGCCAGGCCTTGGTCGAAGCTGGCAAGTCGGCCCCGGTGAGCACGAGCGAGCTGCGCGAGGTAGGCATCCGTCACTTGCCGGTGCCCCACGACGCCATGCATTGAAACATCGGAGTATGAGACGTCATCGGCCCAGAACTCATGCCGGGCGTGGTGTGTGAGAGCCTGGACGACCGCGGTCACAGTGCTGACCTCCTGTCCCTCCCGCAAGAGAAGGCGCACCAGGCTGCCCTGCGTCAGCGGACAAGAGGCAAACGCACCGGTGGTGCCGGCCAGCCAATCCTCGGCGGCGTCATGATGCACGTGGTCCTGAACCACCAACGCGATAAGGACGTTCGCGTCTAGCAGCAGCGTCACGTCTCGTCGTCGAGCGTGCGGACATCCTCGGTTGTGATGACCGTGCCGAGGTGGAGGACTGGAAGACCTGTCCGTGCACTTTGAGATACCTCTGCAGCCCGACTCTGTCCGAGACCCCGGCGCATGAGGAGGGCGACGATCTCGCTCAAGGTTCGCGATGTGTCTCGCGCGATGGCAACCGCCTGCTTGTGGAGGTCGTCCGGCAGGTCTATAGTCGTCCGCACGGCGACATTTTACATCGCATCATCGAGATGCACCACTCGACGGTTTGCCTCATCTCGATGCATAGGCACTTCTTCGACTATCTGTCACTGGAGCGGGAGACAGACTTCTCCCCCGCGAGTGCCGCGTACTTGGCCGTCGACGTTAATACCGGCTTGGGGTCACCCCGGCCGTTCAAAATGGAGCGCGTGTCGAACGACGAAGAAGCCGAGATCGGCTCGAACGTGATAACGATCTTCCAGCGCATGTTGGCGTACCTGCGCACAGTGATCGCTGACCTCGACCAAGAGGCGTTGGCCTGGCTGCCGGGGTCCGACACGACGTCGATCTCAAACCAAGTCCTCCACATCACCGGTTCGGTGCCGGGCGGCTTTCGGGTATTGGTCGGTGAGTACCGGGGAGCGCGACCGGGACGCGGAACTCAGCACCCCTCCGCTATCGGCCCCCGAGCCGGTCGAGCGAATCGACGGGGCGGAGCGGGAGCTGGAACAGTACCGCGACAAGCTCACGCTTGCCGACCTGACCGAGATCCGGCCGCGGCCGGCCCGCAACCAGGCGTGGCCCGGTATCCAGGTCTTGCTCAACAACTTCGGACACCTGACCGAGCACATCGCGCAGATCGCGCTGACTCGGCAGCTCTATCAGCAGCGGGTCAGGTGATCAAACCGGCCAGAGGCTGAACGAAACCGTCTACTCCCACGTCGCGGGGATTGATGGCAGGCCGCCATGAACAACCACTGGAGCGGGAGACGGGACTCCAGGCCCCAAGTGGCAAAACGAGGGTCGAGTTCACTTATAGGTGCACTGCGAGGGTGGCGGTCTCGTGGTCCTATCCGCTCTTGCAGGTCAAGCGCAGGGGCGACTCGGGGATCATCGCGGACATCCGGGTCGATGAGCGCATCGAGCGCAGCTTCCAGCTCCGGGTCCAGCTCCAGCAGGCGCTTGCGCCCGGCTCCGGGCCGTCGGATTCGGCCGTCTGTGCTTGGCGGCGCATCCAGATCCTTCATGCCCGTGTGCAGGGTCTGTCACGACAGACCGGTGGCGCGGGACACACAAGTGATGCCGCCCCGTCCGAGCGAGCGGGCTTCGGCACATGCCCGAAGTCGCCGCTGCCGCTCATTGAAGTGGGGCGCAATGGCTTCCCAGCGAGTGCGGACGGCAGCTTCAGTGTCGATGCTCAGACGCTATCAGGCATATATGCAGCAGATATTGGTAATGGTCCAGATAATTCTCGTGAAGACACTTTAGCCACCACTGGCGTGGGCTGAATGGAGGTCCGACGCTGATGCAGATGGGTCGCCGCCGGTGCCCTGTTCAAGGATGGATTGTTGGTCGAGCAGGGTCAGTCCGAGGCGGTGAGGATCGCCTAATGACACCTTCACGACGCGTCCTGCTCGGTGGCAGTGCCGCACGCACATGGCTGTCACAGAGCCACACCGAAGAACATGGGGCCGGTGCAACATCCCAAAGCCTCTGTCAAGCCGTGCCAGTCTGCGCCGCCCAGAAGCAATCCCAGTTGTGGCCGTCAGGGTCTTGGAAGCTGCGTCCGTAGATGAATCCTTGGTCGTTTGGCTCGTGGATGGGCGTAGCGCTTGCCGCGAGTGCACGGTCGACAATCTCGTCGACGTCCTGCCGGCTCCCGACCCGCAGCTGAAAGACGGCCTCCGCCTGCTCACGCGAGTTGGCGATGGGCTTTCGACTGATACTCTCGAAGCGACTCTCGGTGTTCAGCATGACGTACACCTGATTGCCGAGGTGGATCAGCTCCATTTCATCCTCGGCCGCAAACATCGGATCTACCTCGAAACCAAGGCTTTGCATGAACCGGGTCGTTTGCCGGAGGTCCGCGACGCCGATGTTCACTGTGATGCCGACGACCATGGTATTGCCTCCGTAATAGGGTTCCATAACCTTCGAGATATGAATAGGAAGAAGCTGCTGGCCACGCCCGCTACTTGTGACGCGCTGCCAATGTGCGAGCTACTCACTTTCCTCCGACCTCGTTTGCGAGTTCCACCACGACCGGCGCCGTGGCGCCAGGGTCGATGTCGTGCGATTGGCCTAGCAGGGTGACGAACCGGGCGGCCGGGAGCGCCTCGGCCAGCGAGCGCGCCGCTGCCAGCATGAAGGGGGAGGTGTTCTCTCCGGCGATGACACGGGTCGGTACGGTTACCGACTTCAGCAGCTCCTCCGGGAGTGAGAGATCGCCGACAAGCCTTGCCTCGTACGCTAGGGTGTGAGCGAGTGCCTCAAGGGCCGGTCGGAATGGCGCATTGCGCATCTGGGCAACGACCTCGGCAGGCATGCCGATGGCCTTGGTCTGGTAGAGCTCAACCGCGTCACCACGGCGACCCTCGGCAATCAGGTCGTCCAACTGTGCTACCAGGTCGGGCGGAATCATCGGCGGCATATCCGAGGTGCGGTAGGGCGGCTCGTACAGGACCAAGCCGGCGATGTGCGATCTAGCGGCAGCTGCTCTCAGCGCCAACAGGGCGCCGGAGGAGTAGCCGAATACCAGCACGTCGGTTCCCGCCGCGCCGATGACGGCGTCGAGGTCCTCGATTTCGCGATCTACCGAGTAGGGAGCCGTGTCCCCGCTCTCCCCCCTGCCTCTGCGGTCGAGGTTGAGGGCGATGCAGTCATTTTGTAGAGTGCGGGCGAGGCCATCGGTCGTCGCACGCGTGTTGAACGCGCCGGCCACCAGGATGACCGGCGGTCCCTGGTCACCGAACTGGTCGTAGGCGATGACGGTGCCGTCAGCCGAGTGCACTGTCTTCATTCGCGATTCGTGTTCCTCCTTGAGGCTGCGGGTTTCTTGCATCTCCATCCCCTTATTCGTGGCGCGCCTCCTATTGGCGGGAGTGACAAACAGGATTCGCCTTCTTCAGGCGTCTCGCAACTGCAGTATCATTCCGCCGGCCACCAACGCGGCCGCCGTCCAGGCGGCGAGCACGCCGAGGCCGCGCCACGGGCTGATGGGCAGGCGGTCGAGACCGGTGGTTGCCTGGA
>Ga0126371_10005290_pt1 | contig 11466 bp, 9 predicted proteins | sample PanSoiMetaPlot_4_FD_110145 | JGI IMG/M metagenome (GOLD analysis project Ga0126371, IMG submission 110145) | Tropical forest soil microbial communities from Panama - MetaG Plot_4 | ecosystem: Environmental > Terrestrial > Soil > Tropical forest > Bulk soil | place: Panama | collected 2016-02-17
AGGGCGAGGTTGAAGGTTCCATCCGAAAGAAAGAGCGCGCCCTTTTCCTCGCCGATCGCTTCAAGATCAAAAACCTTTTGGTAAAACCCGGCAAGCTTCGCCGGATTTTCTGCAGCGATCGCTAGACGACGTAATTGCGGCATGGTTCCGCACTCCTTTCTTTTCTTTAACGAGATTGACCTTATCACAGCGCGCAATCTAGGAAAAATCAATGCGCCACGGAACCGGGAAAGAGAACTTAATGCGGATTTAGCAGTTAACATTACGGCCTAGGCTGAGCTAGGCACGAGGCTGGAGATGCGAGCCCCTGCGTAATGAAATCCAACTTCCCTCAGCAAGGTCGACCCAGAGTTCACTGGCAGCAGTAAGCTAAAAACGCTGCCCACTCCCACCTCGCTCGATACCCGTATCTTTCCCCCAAGCGCGGCGGCGAGTCTTTTGCAAAGGCCTAGTCCCAATCCGGTGCCGCCGTAGCGCCGGCGCGATGACCCATCCAACTGTCGGAACTCTTCGAAAATGACGTCCTGGTCTTCCTTTTTGATCCCAATTCCCGTATCTGCCACCGCGATCTCCAGGAAATCTTCTCGCCCTTCGCTAAGCATCCGGATGATCAGATCGATGCGCCCCTTTTCAGTGAACTTCAACGCATTGGTCAGGAGCTGCATCAGAATCTGTTGCAGCTTTTGACCATCGCTTTCGATGGTGTCGATAGGAGATTCCATATTAATGCCAAATTCTATAGGCCGTTCGCGAATCAGCCTCTGAGTCATTATTTCCAATCCAGCCAAGATCTCATTCAGCTTGATTACCTCGAGTTGAGCGGATGCACTATCGGTTTCCATGCGGGAAAAATTCATCAAATTGTCCATCAAGTGAGATAACTCCTGCCCATTGTTCACTAACCGCTCGAGCATGTCTCGCGCATCGCCTTTGAAGTTCGGATCCAATAGCACTTCGCTGAAGCCGATAATCGTACTTACCGGCGTTCGGAGCTCATGGCAGATATTGGCCACAAAGTCCTTCTTCACCCGATCCATTTCCACCAATCTTTTGTTGGTTGCTTTGGCTTCGTTATAAGCTCGCACCGACTCGTCATAGAGCCGACCGTTTTCCAGCGAGAGCGCCAGCTGATCCGTCAGGGTCGCCAGCAAACGCAAGTCTTCGGCGTTGTATTCTCTCCGGGAAGCTTTCACGCCGAAAGAAACGAATCCCCGGATTTCCCGTTCACAGATCAGGGGTATCATCAGCTCGCACCCCAACTGTTCAAAAATGTTGAGCAGTGTATCGCGTACCTGCTGCAATCGAGGATTCGTCATCAACTCACCGCGGGATAAGCCGTGATAATGAACGCTGGATGCTCCCTCCGACAACGCCATGACGGCGCTAGAGAGAACAGCTTCATTTTGTTCCGTTCCATCGGTTGCCGCCGTCAGAAATCGTTCAGCATCCTTCGGGCGATACGCAAGGACTGCGGTTTCGATACCTAGACGGTCCGTAATCCGTTGGATAAAACCGGCGGAAAGTTTTGGCGCCGCCGCCAAAGAGCGAAGAAACAAACTGATCTCTTCCTGCACCTGCACCGGGTCATACTCCTGCCGGTAGATAGTTCGATCGATTACTTTTTCGATCCAACGCAGCAACGGATTGAAAACCAGAACCACAAGTACCGAAAAGAACAGGGGCACCAAGGAATCATTTCCGTAAATTCCCACCCGAGGACCTAAGAGCAGAACCACCAGCGCATACATGGCGAGCAAAAACGCCGTTAGAGCGATCCGGCTCAGCGCCACTCTCAAAGCGTTGCCGAGATCAAAGAGGCTATATTTCAAGAGAGCATAGGCGACCGAGAGCGGGAAAAAAACCGTTGGCACCATCGCCATGTTGTAGGGAATGGCCCAGTGAAACGAGCTGGTCAACACGGTGCACAGCGTAGGGACTAGAAAGCCAAGCACCGCGCCGACGAACATGACCCTTAAGCGTGATCGCTCTAAACCTGGCAGAGTACCACGCAGAGCGAACCCGATAATCAGCAGAAAGGCCAGCGCCCCCGCGCAAGTAAAGAGGTAACCGGCCTGGAAGACATGGATCCATCTTTCGGTGGGTCCAAAAAAAGTCGCGCTGTTCAGCCCTCCCAGCAAAGCGGAAATCCCGTAAATAAGAAAAACAACCAGCGGCTGAGATCGTCGCAGAGGCTTGCCCCCCTTGAGCAATAGCGCCAAGTGAATGGCCGCGCTCGGTGTTAATGTCAGGCCAAAGATTCGCATCTCCTTGGGCAAAACGCCGGCCGTCATAAAGTCAAACGTCGACTCGAACCAGATGAAGACCGCCAGCACCATGAAGCAGAGTGGCAGCGCGGCCGGAGAAGAAGCGCGCAAATAATACGGGGCCGCGCCAATGATTAGAAAGGCCATGCCCATAATCACGTAGACGCCAAAACTCAGAAACCAGTCGTGGAAAGAGAGACTCATCGAGGCGACAGTCAGTTCCAGCGTTTGGGCATCTCGTATGATCCGATAATGGAATTCCGAGTGCGTTGGAGAGTTTCGAACGAGATCGTACAAATCAGCACGCTGGTGTAACGGCCGGCCGTCAATGGCCACCACGCGGTCTAACGACTTCAAACCGGCCGCACCCCCTGTCCAACCAGGGAGGAAGTACGGGGCGACGGTTAGATTCTCATGCAGGAAAAAACCCGGAAAGGGTTTATCGATCCAATGGAGGCAAGCAGCTAAGTTTGCACTGACGAGAGCAAAAGCCAAAAGGCCAATAGCTACGAACAAGCCCCGCCGCTGCCAGATGTGATGTTCCATGATGTCCCTCGGAGCAGGTTGCCATTATAATCAGATTCGCCGCCTGGGGATTTATCAAGGCTGATCAGCGGGTGTCAAGGACGCGGGAACATGGAATGTTGGAGTGATGAATCATCGAGTATTGGGTTGAAACCCACTATTCCATCAATCCAATATTCCAAGTCTCTCTAGATTGAAGGGGCGATGAAGCTTTTGCGGTACCTAGTAGATTTTGCCAATGGTTTCGCTGGGCAGTACAATTCTGGTTTGACGGCCGAGGATTTCCAATAGCACCGCGACGCGTTCGGAGCCTTTAAGTGACCGCTCGAAGATCGCTTCTAAACCACTGAAGGGGCCTTCCTTAATTCTAACTGACTCACCCGGTTTTACCCGGAGAGGCTCGATTTGCGCCACACCTTCCGGGCAGCGGTCTTGCAATGTCGCGATGATTTCCGTCCCCACCTCGGCGATGTGGTTGCCGAACTTGAGAAAATCCTTGACGCCGGGAGAGTAACGAGCGGCCTTGCCAGACTCGACGAGATCCAAACGACAAAAGAGATAGCTAGGGAATAGCGGCACCAGAACCCATTGAAAGCGACTGCCGATTCGTCGGCGCGTTCGCATCCACGGCAAGAACACTTCTAAACTAAGATCGGTCAAGCGTCTTTCGACCTCTTTTTCCTTGTTGGGCTTGGTCTGAATCGCATACCATCGAAGACCTGCTTCAACTTGAAGAACTGGACGCTCCATAGTTTACCCGTAAACAGTTAGGTGAAACATTGGCGAACTGAAAACCATTGATAATTGTCTAATTCTAACAGAGAAAAGTCTCCAATGGTAACGCTCCCCCGCCAAGCGCATCTCGTGAAATTTTCTTGACTTTCCGCTGAAATAACGGTTCAATATCATAGTATGAGCGCCTCTGTCGGTTGAAGAGGATGACCTTTACGTTCGTCTAACCAGTGGATCTTATTGGTGGGCACGCCAAGGGAAGACAAGGGAGGTCATATGGATGCCGTTACCAAGTCTCCGTTTCCATTTGCATTCATGGACCTCTTCCTCCACGTCAGTTTTCCAAAAGAAAAATGCTGTACGGCAACTTCAGGGCGTGTTCCCAACGCGCGCTACAGGTTAATCGCATTTGTTCACGATCACTTGTATAGTCTGGACCGGACCCGTTCGGAACCAGCCTTTAGAAAAACCATCCCCGGCCAGAACCAACTCGCTCTAAGGGAGGCCACTAAAAATGGTCAATAACCACGATTTTGAAGACCTTATTAAAAAAGACCGGAACCTTCATCAGTCGCGCTCGTGGCGCGGCAATTTCTTGGGCTATCTCGAAAAGGTCAAGGAAGAGCCTTCCGTAGCGAAACTGGCCCACGCCCGCCTTTATGACGTTATTGTCAAGGCTGGCGTCAAAGACATTCAGGACAGCGAGGATCCCCACGTCAAAAGACTCTACAAAGACGAATCCATCAAAATTTTCAACTTCTTCTCCGACGAATTCTTCGGCATCGAAAAAACAGTTTCCCAAATTGTGCGCTACTTTCATGCGGCATCTCTTAAAGGCGAGGAAAGCCGTCAGGTGCTTTACCTGATGGGGCCTGTCGGTTCAGGAAAGAGCTCGTTGGTAGAGAAGCTGCATCGCGGCTTGGAAGAAAGCGAACCGATGTACGCCATCGACGGCTGCCCCATGTTTGAAGAGCCGCTTCATCTCATCCCGCGCCACCTACGAAAAGAATTTGAAAAAATGTTAGGGGTGCATTTCGAGGGAGACCTCTGCCCGGTTTGCCGCTACCGGCTGAAAGAAGAATTCGGCGGCAGGTATGAAGAGTTCCCGGTCCACACGATTGAATTTTCTAAACGAGCGCGGATCGGAATCGGAGTCGTTCCTCCGGTGGATCCGAACAATCAAGACACTTCAGTGCTGATCGGTAGCGAGGATATATCGAAACTGGACCTTTATTCCGAGGGTGATCCGCGGGTGTTGGAATTGAATGGCGCGCTCAACATCGGTAATCGCGGCGTGGTGGAATTTATTGAGGTGTTCAAAAACGAAATCGAATACCTTCACTGCATGATCACCGCGACCCAGGAAAAGGTGGTGCCTGCTCCCGGCAGGCACGGGCTGGTTTATGTCGACACCGTCATCGTTGCGCATTCCAACGAAGCCGAATGGCAGAAGTTCAAGGCGGACCACACCAACGAAGCTATTCTCGACCGTATCGTCATCGTGCGGGTGCCCTATAACCTGCGGCTTTCCGAAGAAGTTAAAATTTACCAGAAGATCATCCGCAATTCCGACTTCCGCGCTCACGTTGCGCCGCACACGTTGGAGATCGCCTCGATGTTCGCCATTCTGTCGCGCCTCGAGCCCACCAACAAATGCGATCTGATGACCAAGCTCAAGCTCTACAACGGCGAAGAAGTAGTGGAAAAAGGCCGCACGAAAAAAGTTGACGTCCAGGAACTGCGCGATGCCTCCAAGCGCGAAGGGATGACCGGTATCTCGACCCGCTTCATCATGAAGGCGTTGGACAATGCCCTCTCCGACAACACCGCGGGCAATTGCATCAATCCCATCAATGTCCGCGAGGCCCTGATCAACATGACCAAGGAAGCCGAGCTGTCCGACGACACGCGCAAGCAGTACTTGGAATTTCTCCAGGACACCTTGCACAAAGAATATCTTGAACTGCTCGAAAAAGAGATCACACGGGCTTTCGTCTACTCGTATCAGGAGCAGGCCGAGGCGTTGTTCCAAAATTACCTCGACCATGCCGAAGCCTACGTCAACAAGAGCAAGGTCAAGGACCGCAACACCAAAGAAGAACTAGCCCCTGACGAAGGTTTCATGAAATCCATCGAAGAGCAGATCGCCATTATTGGCTCGGCGGCGGACGGTTTTCGGCAAGAAGTTATCGCCTACCTCTGGGCGGCCAACCGCCGTGGCGAGAAAATCGATTATATCAGCTACGAGCCGTTGAAGGAGGCCATCGAAAAGAAACTCATTACCTCGGTTAGAGATCTGAGTCGCGTCATTACTAAAGCCAGGACGCGCGATGAAGAACAGTCGGAAAAATACAACGCCATGGTAAAAAACCTTTTGGATCACGGCTACTGCCCCAATTGCGTCGATGTGATCTTGAAATATGCGGCCAACAATCTGTGGAAGGACTGATGCGTTGACCGCCGAAGCTAGATGATACTGTATGTCTGAGGACTCTCACCGTGGAAACCATCTTTCGGGAATATCACCCGTCCTCTGGCCAGCGCAGTGACCGCAGCGCGGGCGACCGCTTGCGTCATCGTCAGAAAGTCCGCGAAGCCATCCGCCACAACATCGCCGATATCATCGCCGAAGAGTCCATCATCGGAAAAAGCAAGGATCGCGTCGTGAAGGTGCCGATCCGCGGCGTCAAGGAGTACCGCTTTGTCTATGGTGAGAACGTGCCGGGCGTGGGACAAGGAGGCGACGGAGAAGTTCAACCCGGCCAAACGGTAGGCAAAGGGAAAGATGGCGCTCAGGGCCAGCAGGCGGGAGATCAGGCGGGCGTCGATTATTATGAAACCGAAGTCAGTCTCGACGAGCTTGTCGAAGTGATGTTCGAGGACCTGGAGCTGCCGGACCTCGACCGCAAGCATTTGCGTCAAATGGAGGTGGAGCGACAGTTTCGTCAGAAGGGCTTTAGGAAAAAAGGCATCCGCGTCCGTTTGGATAAGAAACGTACGGCGCGCTCGCGGGTCAAGCGCAAAAAGGCCACGCAGCGGGCAGCCGTGGCCGCGCCTCGCGGTCAGCGATTTCCCTTTCATAAGGACGATCTCCGCTATCATCATACGGTCACCGAGATGCGCCGAGAGTCAAATGCAGTGGTCGTCTGCATCATGGACACGTCTGGTTCCATGGATACGATGAAAAAATATCTCGCGCGGAGCTTTTTCTTTTTGCTCTACCGCTTCCTATGCACCCGCTACCAAAACGTAGAGATAGTTTTTATCGCTCACCACACGGAGGCTCGGGAAGTCACGGAGGATGAATTTTTCCACAAAGGTGAGTCCGGCGGCACTTTCATCTCTTCGGGCTATAACAAGGCGCTGGAAATCATCTATGAGAGATACCATCCCGGACTGTGGAATGTATACGCCTTTCACTGTTCTGACGGTGACAACTTCGAGTCGGATAATCCTGCGGCATTGAAAGCGGCCAAGGAACTGGCCCAGATCTCGAATCTCTTCGGCTACGGTGAGATCAAGCCCCTTGGCGCGGGATACTACGGCAGCAGCATGATCCAGTACTTTTCCCAGATTCAGGAGCCTAACTTTCAAACCGTCCAGATTCAGCGCAAAGAAGACATCTGGCCGTCGTTCAAGACCTTCCTCACTAAAGACCGCGTTCGCGACGACGCGGCTTAGTTTCGATCAGCCATGGCGGCAGCGTATACCCTCGAAGACCTTCAGGACTGGAATCATCGAATTGTCGAGCTGGTGGAACGATTCGGCCTCGATCCCTACGCACAGGAGTTCGAAATCTGCGATTATGAGCAGATGATCTCGTACATGGTCTATTCGGGGATGCCTTCGCACTATCCGCACTGGTCCTACGGCAAGTCCTTTGAGAAACTCAAAACGCTTTACGACTACGCCCTAACCGGCCTGCCCTATGAGATGGTTATCAATTCCAATCCTGCCATCGCGTATCTCATGCGTGACAATACTCTGGCCTTACAAGTTCTCACGATGGCCCATGTGTACGGTCACAACGATTTTTTCAAAAACAACTTTACCTTTAGAACCATCCGGGCAGAATTTACCATCGAAACTTTTAAAGCCCATGCCAACCGTGTGCGGCAGTACATCGAAGATCCGAGCATTGGATTGGAAAAAGTGGAGCGTATTCTCGATGCCGCCCACGCCCTTTCGCTCCAGTGCCGGCGCAACCTAACGATACGGAAACAAAGCGAAGCCGAACAAAAGGAAGCGAAACTAGAAGATTCAAAACCGGCTACCGACCCCTTCCAATCGGTTCATCGCCGCAAAGAATGGGTTTCCCCGGACCTGGCCAAAGTCCCACTTTATCCCGAAGAGGATATTCTGCTGTTTATTCGCGATCACAACCCCCACCTGGCCGAATGGGAGAAGGACCTTCTCACCATTGTCCATGAACAAGCTCAATATTTCATTCCACAAATTGAAACCAAAATCATGAATGAGGGTTGGGCCAGCTTTTGGCACAAACGGATTCTCGAGGCTTTGGACCTGCCACAAGATCTTAGACTGGAATTCATCGTCCGACACACACAGGTTTTGAGTCCTCATCCCGGCGGGCTCAACCCCTATCATATCGGCATGAAGATCTGGGAGGACATCGAACGCCGCTGGAGCGAAACCAAGCCGGAAGTCGAAAAAAAACCCGCGCCGAAGACCAAAAGCGCGCAGGAAAAGCTCTTTGAGGTCAGAGAAGTCGAACGCGATAGTTCGTTTCTGCGACGTTACCTAACCGAAGAGCTGGTGCGCGAACTCAATCTTTTTGAATACCAGTCACGGGGCAACGAAAAGGTCGTGAGCAAGGTTGCCGACGACGATAATTGGCAAGCGATCAAGGACACCCTGATCCAGAACGTCGGCACCGGAACCATCCCAGTGATCAAGGTCGAGGATTCCGACTATGGTCATAACCGCGGTCTTTTTCTTAGACACTTTCACGATGGCCGCGATCTCCAGCTCGAGTACGCCGAGAAGACCCTTCAATACTTACGCCAGTTATGGGGACGGGAAGTGGCTCTCGAAACGATACTCAACGAGAAGAAATCTCTGCTCTGTTTTTCCGACGATAAGCTCACGATCAAGCCCATTCCTTAGCAAGCTGCTGAAAAAGATTTATCGCTAAGGCCAAAGGGCACGGCGCAAAGCAACTCTATTTCGCTTTTTGCTCCTTCGAAAATTAAGTTTGATGCAGCACTAGTGGCTGACTTATGAAGATGCCGATCGGCGGCCAGCGCCGTAATTCCTTCCCCTTGAGAGACTGTGACAATTCGCTCGGAGCCCTTCGACAAGCTCAGGGCGAGCGGTCAAATACTTGAATTCGCTATCTGCCAATACCGTTCGTGGTGAGGCTCTCGAACCATGAACGGTATTGCGACACACTCTCTGACGGGGAAGGACAAAGGTAGGGGTGATTGGTTTGATCGGTTCCCGACCACCCCTATCCCGGCCTTTCCCCCTCAAGGGGAAAGGAGTTCAGCTAAGATGTAACGGGGTGCCTCCATTTTCATCTCTGTGCGGGCGAGCATAAGCTTATGAAACACTCCTTGGTATTAGCGATTGGGTGCGTTGGCGCGGGGCGATTGAGCGCACCCTTCGACATCCTCAAAACAATTGTGTAATTCTAAGCGCAACGGAGCAACGGCGTGGCAATTGAGAAAGACATAGCGGCGCTTCAGTCGTGCATCACTAACAAGTTGGAGCCGGCGGCCATCGCCAACCGCCGGCTCGCTGGCGTCATCGGTGACGCTCCGTCCCAATACTCTAAGAGCCCTAGCCTATGGAACGCTGCCTTTCGCCTGCTTGGCATGAAAGCCATTTACCTCCCGTTGGATGTCGACCAAGAGCGACTGAAAGAGTTGGCGGGGGTGCTGAGGGACTCTGAGCGTGTGCTCGGCGTCAGCGTCACCGTTCCGCACAAGCAGAAGATCATGGATCACCTCGACCAGCTCGACGAAGGGGCTCTGCGCGTTCACGCGGTCAACACCGTCGTGCGCACGGCCAACGGACGCCTCATCGGTTACAATACCGACGGCGAGGGATTCGTAAAAAGCATTCTCGAGCCACAGCCGGGCGAGTCTCGGCCCCTGATGGAATCCGTCAAAGATATCGACGTGCTCCTTTTGGGGGCCGGCGGGTCAGCGCGCGCCGTGGCGTTTCACGTTGCCGACTTGCTCCACAAAGGACGGTTGCTTATTTGCAATCGCACCTTCGACCATGCACGGGCCTTGGCTGAACAGATCCGCCAAGCTGGTCGCAACGCCACGAGTATTAAGGAAGAGGAACTCCCCCATTGGGCTCCCCAAATGCAGCTCATCATCAACGCCACCACTAAGGGACAAGGCGGCGCGCGAAAACTCGATCAGGGAAAAACGATTAGCCTAGAGTTTTATTCGGCCCTGGCTCCCGCTCATCCGGTCGCCGTGCCGCCGTCTGAAGCCGCAGATTTCCGCGATGAGGCGAAGGCTTCCGAGAGCGATATCAAAAATAATAATCAAGCTTCCCTCGAACTGGCGACGTCGATTCCGAAGCACGTCTGTTTCTACGATCTCGTGTATTTTCCGGAGCAAACGGTCTTTCTTCGTCATGGCATACAGACGGGGCATCCGACGATGAACGGCAAAGCGATGATCATCAATCAGGCGGTCATCGCCTTCTGTGAGAGAATCTGCCGCGCTGAGCTTCAAACCGGAAGGCTCGACAAACCGGAAACCGCCAAGCAAGTTTTGGAAGTCATGTATAGCGCCTGGTAGCAACGCTTTCTGCCTGCCGCGTGGAATTTACCGTCCGCAACCGGCGCGCGCGATAACTTCTTCTGCGCCTTTCAGATCGGCCGCTCCGGTAAGGCGCAAGATTGCGTCACGATAAGCAAAAGTTAGTGGTGTCACAAACCCCTGCTCGAGGTTTTGTGCGAGATATCTGAGAGGCATTCCTCTGGGCGGAAGAACCGAAAAAGCAGAGAAGGGAAAGAATGCGCCGCTACGTAAGCCGCCGAACCCGTAAGTTACGAGTTACCGTCAACCCATGTTTTGGCGAGATGGATGACAAATCTTTCCGCGTCCTCACAAGTTTTGAATCGATCCGCCAGACCGCCGATGGTATGCGTATACCGCTCGCCATCGATTTTCCAGGTTATCTCAGCTCCCGGACTCCACAGCTTGGTGCTTTGATACAGGGATGCGTAGGCGATGATAAGATGGTCTTTGTAATACAGGTTAGGCATGATCAACAATGATCAGGTCGTCGACTGGATGATCCCTGGGTCTCATCCGTTGCGCTGATCCTCCATACGCCAAAGATAGATTGATCGCAAGAAGCCGGCCGAGTCGGTTATCTGCTCCACCCGATGGGGCTTCCAATCCCCCATGCCAAAATAATGAGAAACCACCCTGGAGCCCGGCTTCAATTGGCGCGTGAGCGCGGCTTTCAGCGCGAGATTGGCTTCGGGATACAGATATAGCGCTACCACGCTGGCAGGAGAAAGGTCCACGGTCCGGATATCCTGTTCGCGAATTTCGGCACGATCCTCCAACCCCGCCTCTTTGATTTTCCTTCGCGAGTGTGTCACCAACGGCGGATCGATTTCAAAACCGACCGCCTTCGCTCCGTATCGTCTCGCCGCCGTTATAACGACTCTTCCCTCTCCAGACCCCAAATCATAAACAAGATCCCTGTGGTTGACACCGGCCAACTCCAGCATCCGATCAACCACTTCTTGCGGCGTGGACAAGAACGGTGCGACATAGGGCGAGCTATAATCTCGCGAGGAGATGCCGCCGGCCGGATTGGTTGCTTCATTCCACATCTTGCTGAGTCGGTTCGAATTTAAGCTTCGTCAAGTTTTGAATACACTGATGTTCTGGAATGGTTTGAGCGCGGTTGAAATCTTCTCCGATCGGCCGAAGCGGTGCAAACT
>Ga0126371_10005291_pt1 | contig 11466 bp, 10 predicted proteins | sample PanSoiMetaPlot_4_FD_110145 | JGI IMG/M metagenome (GOLD analysis project Ga0126371, IMG submission 110145) | Tropical forest soil microbial communities from Panama - MetaG Plot_4 | ecosystem: Environmental > Terrestrial > Soil > Tropical forest > Bulk soil | place: Panama | collected 2016-02-17
GAAAAAGATGTCTACGAACCTTTGCGCGAGAGCCGTGAGAATCCCGTCTTTCTCCCCGGATTTAAACTTCCCGCCGAAGTCGAAGTCACCTGCGATTTCGCCGCAGCGCTCGAAGGCGCGGCGGTCGTCATCGGCGCGATGCCCTCGGCCCACGCCCGCGAGATGTACTCGGCCATGCTCCCTTTCTTTCGACCCGAGATGCGCTTCGTGAGCGCCACCAAAGGACTCGAACCCGAGACGCTTTTGCGCCCCAGCGGAATCATGCAACAGGTCCTGGCGCCAAAATTTGCGCCGCGCATCGCGGCAATCTCCGGACCATCGTTCGCAAAAGAAGTGGCGCGCGGCGATCCCACCGCCATCGTCATCGCTTCCGCCGACCGGAGCACAGCCAAAGAACTTCAGCGCGAATTTTCAGGACGCACGCTGCGCTTCTACACGAATGACGACGTCATCGGCGTGGAACTCGGCGGCGCGCTCAAAAATGTGATTGCCCTCGCTGCCGGCGTTGCCGAAGGTCTCGGCCTTGGGCACAACACCGTCGCCGCGCTCATTACCCGCGGCCTCGTGGAAATCACCCGCCTCGGCACGGCGCTCGGCGCGCGTCGCGACACTCTCGCAGGGCTCGCAGGCTTAGGCGACCTCGTTTTGACCTGCACAGGCGAACTGAGCCGCAACCGCTTCGTTGGCTGCGAACTGGGCCGCGGCAAACAATTAACCGAGATTCTCGGCGCGATGCGCATGGTCGCCGAAGGCGTGGGCACAACCGCCGCAGCGCGCGCGCTGGCCCGCAAAACCGGCGTCGAAATGCCCATCGCCGAACAAATGTATGCAGTGCTGTACGAGGGCCGTTCCCCCAAAGATGCCCTCCGCGAGCTTATGGAACGCCGCCTCAAAGACGAATCCGGCGACCGCGCCTGACACCCCGCCCAGTGACAGGAAAAGCCACGCCGCCAAGTTGCCGCTCGCGACACACAGTACCTTCGGACAGTTGTCGTCCGGCGCAGGCATCCCCTAGCATTTCCAAATATAGGCAAACGTGTGACCGATTCGTCCAAAAAGCCGGTGGCGTTGAAGCGCGTACGCATCGTCTGGATTGTGCTCGCTGCGCTGCTTCTCACCAGCGCCCTGCCGCTCTGGCTGTACCATCGCGAAGTGCTCGATTTGAGCGAGCAGAAACTCCAGGACACGGAACGCGTCCAGCAATCGGAAATTACCCATTCACTGGCCTCGGAAATTTTCCAGTTCGAGTCGAATCTCAGCGAACAGCTGCAAAGCCAGCGGCAATTGCTCGCGCTCACCGGATGGATTCAGAACGTCAGCGATCCCGCGCGCGCCCCGCAGCTCAGCCGCATGCTGCAAAACGTCGCGGAAGCCAATCACGATATTCTGTACATCACCGCCATCGGGCAGGACGCGAAAGGCGAGTCCGCCGACGTCGTTGCCGGCGCGGACCAAGATCCTTTCGTTAACGCCGCTCTGAAACACGCCTTCACGGCCAGCGTGCAAGGCAGCACTTCGGTTAGTAGCGCGTTTGCGCTCGGACGGCAAAACCGTCCCGCCATGGTGATTTCCGTTCCGCTGATGTTTGAAGGACGCTTTACCGGAATGATTGCCGCGGTAGTTTCGCTCGATCGCGTGCTCGCGCGATTGAAAGACGCCAGCGTCCGCGACCGCACGGTTTTTGTCGTTGACGGCGAAGGCCGCGTCGTCGTTCATCCGGACACGATGGATATGGTCCCGGGACGCGACCTCAGCCCGAATCCGGTTGTCGCGCAATTCAAAGGCATCCAGCAGGAACTGCGCGTCACGGAAACCACTCAGTTCACGCTGAACGAAGACAAGAAGCCAGTCAACATGATCGGCACGTACAGCACGATTCCGGAATTGCACTGGGCCGTCGTGGCGCAGCGCAGCCTCGCTCAGGCGCGCGTTGACGCCGGCGTGCAGGAATTAACCACGCAGGCCATGCATTTCGTCCTCGCCGTCACGCTGATTGCTTTGCTTGTTGGATATCTCTCAGCCATCGGAATCACGCGTCCGATTCAGGGCCTCGTGCATTCCACGCGCGCCATCGCTCGCGCTGAATTTCACGAACGCGCCGAAGTTCGAGGCGCCGCGGAAATCAGCGAACTCGCCGAGACGTTCAACACCATGGCCGGCGACATCGAAAAATACGTCGACCGCCTGCAACTGGCCGCGACGGAAAACCGCGAGCTCTTTATGGGCTCGATTCGTATGCTTGCCGCGGCCATTGACGAAAAGGATCCCTACACCCGAGGCCATTCCGGCCGCGTCGCGAAATATTCGCTGATCATCGGAAACGAATTAGGCCTCAGCGCCGAGGAACTCGACAAACTGCGCATTTCCGCGCTGCTCCATGACGTCGGAAAAATTGGTGTGGACGACCACGTGCTGAAAAAGCCCGGTAAACTGACCGAAGAGGAATTCGCGCTAATGAAACAGCATCCCGTGAAGGGCGCGAACATCATGCGTCCCGTCGCGCAGTTGCGCGAAATGCTCCCGGGAATCGAATTGCACCACGAACGCATGGACGGCGGCGGCTATCCTTATGGCCTCGCCGGCGAACAAATTCCCATGATGGCCCGCATCATCGCCGTCGCGGACACATTCGATGCCATCACGACCAACCGCCCTTACCAATCCGCCATGGACCTCGAATACGCGATGAACCGCATTCAGCAGCTCTCCGGCGAGAAATTCGATGCAGACGTCGTTCGCGCCATCCAGCGCGCCGTCGACATCGGCAAGCTGAAACTCTCCGCCTCGCTCGTCGAAGTCGAAGTCTAAGCGCTACGGCTGCTTCCCCATCGGGGTTTCCTGCGCGTTGACCGCCTGCCAGCGGCCGTTTCGAAACGCAAATACGTTGGTGAAAAATGCCTTCAGCGCCGGTCCATCCTTCGCGGTTTTGACAGGCATTTCCGCGACAATCCCGTTGGCGATGGCCACATTTCCGTAAACGCGCACGCGTAACTGCTCGAAATGGCGCTTCAGGAGTTTCTGCTGCGGATGCGTTTGCACGAAGGCGATGTGCTGCTGCTTCGAAATAAATCCGCTCGGCAGCACGTGGACGAAATCGTCCGCGAGAATCGAATTGAGCGTCGCGGGATCATATTCATTCTGCAGCCAGCGCTGCTCGAGTTGCGTCACCGCCTGCTGCGCCGCGGATGACGAATTACTGGAGCGATCGCGGCTGCTTGCAAATACAATTCCCGCCGCGCACGACAGCAACGCCAGCGCCAGTCCGATTCTCCGCATTCTCTTCATGAAGTCCTCCGCTCCTGAAATCCAGCGCGCTTTGCCGCGCCGTTCGGCGTGCAATCGCGTCCTCTGCTAGAATGAACAGGCGCGTCCTATCACGCGCATCTGCATGATTACACTTTTTGGGCCGCCCGAGAAAAGCCAGCCTTTTCTCGACCGGCTGAAAAATTCAGTCAGCAAAACGCGCACGGAACTGTCCGCGCGGTTCGAGCAATTGCTCACCGGCGACCGTCCCGTCGACACCGCGCAGCTCTCGCAATTGGAAAACGCGCTGCTCAGCGCGGACATTGGGGTTACCACCACGAAGGAAGTGCTCGCCGCGCTGCGGCGGAAAGTCACCGAGCAGAAATTGGATGGCGCGGCCGCGCTCAAGCAGGAATTGAAAAACCAGCTTGTTCAAATTCTCTCCGCTGCGCCTGCGCCGGTGCAGGGCAACGGCAATCGCGATGCCGCTGCCGCGTCTGAGCCGCGCGTGATTTTCGTCGTCGGCGTGAATGGCACCGGCAAAACCACCACCATCGGCAAGCTCGCCAATCGCTTGCGCAAGGATGGCCGCTCCGTCGTGCTCTGCGCCGCCGACACGTTTCGCGCCGCAGCCATTGAGCAACTCGACGTGTGGGCCAAGCGCTCCGGCGCTGATCTGATCAAGCAGAAAGCAGGCGCCGATCCCGCCGCCGTTGTTTTCGACGGCCTCTCCGCCGCGCGCGCCAAGCACGTGGACGCTGCCATAGTTGATACCGCCGGCCGTCTGCACACAAAATCCAATCTCATGGCCGAACTCGAAAAGATGAAGCGTACTGCCGCGAAAATCATTCCCGGCGCGCCGCACGATGTTCTGCTGGTGATGGACGCAACCACCGGACAAAACGGCCTCACGCAGGCGCGCGAATTCACCGGACACGCCGGCGTCACCGGAATTGTTCTCACCAAGCTCGACGGCACCGCCAAGGGCGGCATTGTGATTGCCATTTGCCGCGAACTCGGCCTGCCCATTCGTTTTGTCGGCACCGGCGAGCAGATGGATGATTTGCTTCCGTTCGACGCGCAGACGTATGTCAACTCACTCTTCGATTGAGCAAGCGGAAAAACTAGCGGCGCAGATTTCTGACGAAGCGATGGCGTGCCGCGCTTTGATGCTGGCGCATCACGGCGTTGCGCAAACGCATCCGAACCCGATGGTCGGCGCGGTCATCGTGAAGAATTACGAGACCGTCGCCGAAGCGTTTCACATTTACGAAGGGCGCAAGCACGCGGAAATTCTCGCGCTCGAACAGGCCGGGGCAGAAGCGCGCGGCGCGACATTGTATCTGAACCTTGAGCCGTGCTCACACACCGGACGCACCGGCCCCTGCACGCAAGCCATTATTGAAGCGGGAATCACGCGCGTCGTTGCCGCCATGCAGGATCCAAATCCGAAAGTCGCCGGAAGCGGTTTTCGCGCGCTGCGCAACGCGGGCATCGAAGTCAGCGTCGGCAGTCGCGAACAGGACGCGCGGCGCCTGAACGAATCGTTCGCCAAGTGGATTCGTACCAGCTTGCCATTTGTGACGCTGAAAACGGCGCTGACCCTCGACGGTCAAATTGCCGCGACACCGCCTCGCCGATATGGTCACTCGCGCAGCACGCGCCGAAGCAGCACCACCTGGATCACTTCACCTGAATCGCGCGAGGAAGTTCAGCGCCTGCGCCACGCCTCCGACGCGCTGCTCACCGGCATTGGCACCGTTCTCGCCGACAATCCGCGCATGACCGACCGCACCAATTTGCCGCGCCGGCGCCCACTCGTGCGCGCCATCGTGGATTCCAAATTGCGCATGCCTCTGCGCAGCACCATCGTCACCGACGCCGCAAAGTCGCCGGGCAGCGTCATCATTTTCACCGCCCAATCGGAGAATTCCGCGAAAGCGCGCCAATTCGCTAAGCGCGGCGTCGAAATTATGTGCCTGCGCGCCCGCAACGGCCGCGTGGACTTGCGCGAAGTCCTGCACGAGCTTGGGCGTCGCGAAATTCTCAGCGTGATTCTCGAAGCCGGCAGCGCCCTCAATGGCGCAATGCTTGAACAAGACCTCGTCGACAAAATGATTTTGTTTTATGCTCCTCGCGTGCTCGGGGAGACTACCGTGCCTGTTGCACAGCATCCCGCGCGTGCGGCCAGCGACGTGCGCACGCTCGCGAATCTCACGTTGCACCGCTTCGGCTCTGATTTTGCTGTCGAAGGATATTTTCACGATGTTTACCGGAATCATTGAGCGCCTCGGGAAAATTGAAAGCCTAGCACGCTCGGATAATGGTGCGCGGCTGACGATTTCATTTGCCGTTCCGCAAAAGAACGCCCCCGTGCCCGACTTTGCGCACGAACTCGCCATCGGCGCCAGCATCGCGGTCAATGGCTGCTGTTTGACAGTGGTTGAGCGTGACAGCAAATCCTTTTCTGCTGATCTTTCGCGCGAAACGCTCGAGCGCACTTCATTCGGCGACACCGCTGCCGGACGCATCGTCAATTTGGAATTGCCGCTAGCCGTAGGAGCGCGTTTGGGTGGGCATTTCGTGCAAGGCCATGTCGACGGCGTGGGCCGCGTCGAACGCATGATTCCTGAGGGCGAAAACTGGTGGCTCGCGATTCGCGTCCCGCAGAATTTGCGCCGCTACGTCGCCGAAAAAGGCTCGCTCGCTGTAGACGGCGTCAGCCTCACCGTCGCGCGCTGGCTCGAAGGCATTGCCGAATTCGCGATCATTCCGCATACCTACGAGAACACGAATTTGCAGCAGCTGACCGCCGGCGATTCCGTGAATCTCGAAGTCGACATTCTCGCGAAGTACGTCGAGAGCCTGCTTAAAGGCGGAGTGCATCCTGTGCCGGAACGCATGACACTCGAAAAATTGATCAAGCAGGGATTCTAGTGGCGCGTTCATGAATCGCGAACCCACTTACGAAGTCGCCGTCATCGGCGCAGGCGTTTTCGGCGCGTGGACGGCGTACACGCTCGCGCAGCGCGGCGCGCGCGTTCTGCTCGCCGACGCTTACGGCGCGGGCAACAGCCGTTCCAGCTCCTCCGGCGAGACGCGCATCATCCGCATGGGCTACGGCCGCGACGAAATTTACACGCGCTGGTCCAAGCGCGCTCTCGAACTCTGGAAGAAATTCGATGCTGAAACCGGAGCGCGCATTTTTCACCGCACTGGAGTTGTGTGGTTTGTGCGCGAAGATTCACCTTCCGCCAGAGACACGCTTGCCGCGCTCGAACGCGCCGCCATCCCTCACAAACAGCTCCCTCGCGCGGAAATTCAGCGGCGTTTCCCGCTGATCTCTTGCAGTGACAATGAATTCGCGATTTACGAACCCGAAAGCGGCGCGCTAATGGCCCGGCGCGGCGTGCAACGCGTCGTCGAAGAATTCCAGCGTCTCGGCGGAACGTACCAGATCGCCGAAGTTGAAGCGCCCTCCGGCCGCGGAACCGTTTCCGCGCTCGCCTCCTGGAGCGGCGATTCGCTTCGCGCGCAAACTTACATTTTTTGTTGCGGCGCGTGGCTCGCAAAAATATTTCCGGAGCTTCTCGGCGTGCGGATTTTCCCTTCGCGCCAGGAAATTTATTTTTTCGGCGTGCCCGCCGGCGATAAAAGCTATTCCGCGGGAAATTTCCCCACCTGGCTCGACACTTCCGCCGAAACCTACGGAATTCCTGACATCGAAGGCCGCGGCTTCAAAGTCGCCAGCGATATTCACGGCCCGTCTGTCGACCCCGACAACCTCGATCGCGTCCCCGGCCAGACGCTCGCGCTCGTGCGCGATTACGTCCACCGCCGATTCCCCGCTCTGCGCGATGCCCCGGTCATCGAATCGCGTGTCTGCCAGTATGAAAACAGCTCAAACGGCGATTTTTTGATTGATCGCCACCCGGATTTCGAAAACGTCTGGCTCGTCGGCGGCGGCTCAGGCCACGGATTCAAGCACGGCCCCGCCCTTGGCGAATACGTTGCCCATCTCGTTCTCGATGGCGGTTCCGCGGAGCCGCGCTTCTTGCTCGCCACAAAGCAGACAGTCAAAGCACGCACAGTTCACTGAACTTTTCGTGCTCGATGCGACTACTTCTGTTCGCGCAACGCCGGAGTGAATGTGATTCCCACCAGCAATCCCTCAGGCGAGATGAAGCGGCTGACGATTTGTCCCCACGGTTCTTTCTTGTTTCGAACGAGCATTCGATATCCTTTCGATTCGAGCGCCGTCGTTGCCTCCTCGACATTGTCCACGTCGAACTCCAGCCACGCCTGCGGGACGGGAATATCACGCGGCCAGGAGTCTTTGCCAAAACACGATTGCGCGGCTTGCGAAAGCGGCCATAACGCAAACGTCTTTGCGCCCGGAACAGCTTCGGTATGAAAATAGCCGCCCGCCTCTTCCTTGAAGGAAATGCCTAAAGCCTTGCGGTAGAGTTTTCCGCTTTCTTCCGTGTCGCGGATGATAGGACCAAAACCTGCGATGAAGAGAATCTTCACCGTTGCTGCGTTCGGCATGCGATCTCCTTTTGTCGAAATCTGACTCTCGACATTTAGAGAAGCGCTCGTCTCACATCGTCACTCTTTGGATTGCGCCCGTTGCGCGCGAAACGCTTCCATGCGCCACACATCGTTCTGCTCGTCATGACGCAACACATAAACGTTGCCGTCATCCGCAATCACGCGAAAATACGCCGCATCCGGCGAATACCATTTGTCCTCGACGCTTTTCACTTCATACGCGTGCTCGCCGGCGGAAAAACGCAGCGGTCGCTCGTCCGCGCGCTGCCCCGAGTAACATTCCACGCGAATCTCGTCCATTGCGCCTCCCGTTCCCACGCTACCATCCTGCGAATAGATGTGCTAGCGTTAGCCCGCCAGTCGCTTTCCGCGCGATCGGCGAAATACAATCTTCATCCGAGCTATTTCCATGAACACCGCCACGAATCGCATTCACGAATCTGCGCGCAGCGACGAAATCGTTCGCAAGCACAAAGAATTTCTCTGGCCCTCGGTCACGAATTACTATCAGCGCCCGCTCGTCGCCGACCACGCGTCGATGCAATACCTCTGGGACATCGAAGGCCGCAAGTATCTCGACTTTTTCGGCGGCATCGTCACTATCGGCGTAGGACACTGCAATCCGAAGGTCACATCGAAAGTCATAGCGCAGACGGAAAAGCTTCAGCACACTTCCACGCTTTTTCCCAACGAAGCCATCGTCAATCTCGCGGAGAAGCTCGCGCAAATCACTCCCGGCAAATTGCAGAAGAGCTTTTTCACTAATTCCGGCACCGAAGCCAATGAAGCCGCCATTCTCCTCGCGCGCATGGCCGGCGAAAGTTTTGACGTCGTCGCGCTGCGCCACGCTTATTCCGGCGGCTCAGCGCTCGCGAAGGGCGTCACCGCGCACGCCTCCTGGCGCAAAGGCGGAGTCATCAGCGTCGGCGTCGCGCACGCCATCAATCCTTACTGCTATCGCTGCCCGCTGCACCTCAGCTATCCCGATTGCGGCGTGGCCTGCGCCAACGACGTCGAAAATCTCATTCAGACCGCCACCAGCGGACGCATCGCCGCCTTCATCGCCGAACCGATTCAAGGCGTCGGAGGCTTCATCACTCCTCCGCCGGAATATTTCAAAATCGTCTACCGCATCGTGAAAAATTACGGCGGCCTATTCATCTCCGACGAAGTGCAAACCGGCTTCGGCCGCACCGGCAAAAAATGGTTCGGCATCGAGCAATGGGAAGTGACGCCCGACATCATTACCTGCGCGAAAAGCATGGGCAACGGCGTGCCCGTCGGCGCTACCATCACCACAGCGGAACTCGCCGGCAAATTTCAGGGACTGAACATCTCCACGTTCGGCGGCAATCCCGTCACCTCCGTCGCCGCGCGCGCCGTAATCGAAGTCATCGAGGAAGAAAATCTCCGCGAAAACACTCACGTCGTCGGCGGCTATTTCCGCCAGCGTCTTGAAGAGCTCAAAGAAAAGCACGCGCTCATTGGCGACGTTCGCGGCATGGGCATGATGCAGGCGCTCGAACTCGTCAAAGACCGCCAGACCAAAGAGCCCGCGCCCGAGGCCACAAATCAACTGCTCGAACGCGCTCGCGACAATGGTTTGCTCATCGGCAAGGGCGGCCTCTACAACAACGTCATCCGCATGGCCCCGCCTATGAACATCTCCAAGTCCGACGTCGACGAAGCCATCCGCCTCCTCGACAAATCCCTCAGCGAAGTGAAGTATGAGTGATACGTCCAATTTTCCCTTACTCAACCGCGTTTCGCTCTTCTGCCGATGGATCATCACGTTGGTTGGCGTCTTTGGGGGATTAACATTCGCGATCTTAGTGGGCCGGTTCGCGGCACAGCACCATTTATGGTTTGAATTTATTTGGGCACTTGCAGCGGGACTAGCACTCATCTTGGCTGGCATTTCGTACCTGCGGAACCGAGTATCCCTGCCTGCAGCTTACCTGTTTGCTGGCGTGATGCTCGGGTGGTTTGGTTCCCTCGTGCGGCGGAAATGGTTCGAGGGTCTTGCAGTGAGCACTTCTAATGTGCTTGTGGCTGGCGTGCTAGTGCTCGGCTCATTTCTGTATCTTGCCAGCTGTTACAAATCGCGAAGGAAAGCATCCGATCCATTTTCGTTCTGGTGGTGGATAGGCCCGAGGCGCTGAGATATCGAAATGGCGATAAGTACAGTCATCACGGCGGCCTGCAAGAATTTCATCGGCGGCAGATGGATTGATTCGCGCGCCACGAAATTCCTCGAGCGCCGCAATCCTGCCAACACCGACGAACTCGTCGCCGTTGTGCCGCTCTCGCCGCGTGAAGACGTCCGCGAAGCCGTTGCCGCCGCCAGAGCCGCCTTCCCTGCCTGGCGTGATACGCCCGCTCCCGAACGCGGCAAAATTCTCTTCCGCGCCGTCCGCATCATGGACGAGCGCAAAGACGAGCTCGCACGCACATTGACGCGCGAAGAAGGCAAATCCCTCCCCGACGCACTCGGCGAAGTCCAGCGCGGCATCAACATTCTCGAATTCATGGCCGGCGAAGCGCGGCGTTTAGGCGGCGACAATTATCCCAGCGAGCTGCGCAAGAATTTTGCGTACTCGATGAAAGTGCCGCTTGGCGTCGTCGGCGCCATCACGCCGTGGAATTTCCCCTTCTGCATTCCGCTCTGGAAAATCGCGCCCGCGCTCGTCGCCGGAAACACCTGCGTGTTCAAGCCTGCCGAACTGACGCCGCTCTGCGCTCTGCGAATCGCCGAGATTTTTGCGCAAGCCGGATTGCCCGCCGGCGTGCTCAACGTAGTTTTCGGCGCAGGCGAAGAAGTTGGCGACGAACTTGTGCAAAGCCAGCACGTCCGCGCCATTTCCTTCACCGGCTCGACGGAAATCGGCTGCCGCATCTACGCGAACGGCGCGCAGCGCTTGCAAAAAATCCAATGCGAAATGGGCGGCAAAAATCCTGTCGTCATCCTCGCTGATGCCGACCTCGCCCTCGCCGCGCAATCCGTCCTCTTCGGCGCCTTCGCCTCCACCGGACAGCGCTGCACCGCCACCAGCCGCGTCATTATCGAACGCACTGTCGCCGACAAATTCGCCGCTATGCTCGTCGAACGCTCCAGCGCCTTCAAGGTCGGCGACGGCCTCGAGCCTGGCATCGAAATGGGTCCCTCCGTAGATGAAACGCAGATGAATTCCGTTCTCAAATATGTCGACGTCGGCAAAACGGAAGCGGCGTTGATTTTCGGCGGCCATCGCCTCACCGGCGGCCCATTCGACAAAGGCTTTTTCATCGCGCCGACGATTTTCGACCACGTGCCTCCCACCGCCCGCATCGCGCAGGAGGAAATTTTCGGCCCCGTGCTCAGCATCATTCGCGTCAACGACTTCGATGAAGCTCTCGAAGCCGCGAATTCCTGCCGCTACGGCCTAGCTAGCTCGATTTACACCAACGATGCTTCCCGCATTTTCGAATTCATCGACCGCATCGAAACCGGCATCGCTCACGTCAATTCGCCCACCGTCGGCGGTGAAGCGCATGTGCCGTTTGGCGGCATCAAAGATACTGGTATTGGCCCGCGCGAAGTCGGTCGCACGGCGATCGATTTTTATACGGAGTTGAAGACCGTGTATATTGACTACACCGGGCGCAAGCGCGAATCGAGTCTCTACTGATGAA
>Ga0126371_10005293_pt1 | contig 11464 bp, 8 predicted proteins | sample PanSoiMetaPlot_4_FD_110145 | JGI IMG/M metagenome (GOLD analysis project Ga0126371, IMG submission 110145) | Tropical forest soil microbial communities from Panama - MetaG Plot_4 | ecosystem: Environmental > Terrestrial > Soil > Tropical forest > Bulk soil | place: Panama | collected 2016-02-17
ATCCCGATCCTGTCCAGCACTGTCTCTTTCATCAGCGCGGGAAACGGCTTGGCAGTCACGTCCATCATCACCTGCTGCTCGATCGTCACTCCACCGCCCGAATACCGCTCCTTGGTTCCCGGCACCAAATCCACGCGAATGGGCGCCGTGTTTGCTGGCTTCTCGCCGTTGAAAATCTCGACCAGCGTCGGCAACTTGTCGTCTACGTCGTAGCCCGGAAACCCATGCACCGTCAGCCCGGCCGTGTGGCTCGCCAGCCGCCGCAGCGTCACCTTCTGCTCTTTGGTGAACTCGTTCTCCGGTACTTTCCACGTCCTGAGCTTGGCATTCACGTCTTCGTCCAGCGACAACTTCCCCTGCTGTACCAGCGCCAGCATCCCCGTCGCCGCCACGGGTTTGCTGATTGAGCCCGCTTGAAACAGCGTTTTCGTCGTCACCGGAGCCTTCCCCCCCAACTCCGTCGTTCCGTACGCCTTTGCCCACGCGATCTCGTACTCCTCAATCACCGCCACCGACAACCCTGGGTCATTCGACAACTTCATCAGTCCCGCCAGGTCCAATGCCACCGGCGTTTTGTTTTTTCCCAAGTTAATCGGGTCAATCCCCGTCTCAACCCGCTCGATCCGCTGTTCGACGTTCTCGCTCGTGCCCTTCGCTCCGGCCTTTTTGCCGTTCTGGGCCCGCCCCGCGAGCGCCATCACGAGCGCCACCCCGATCATGCAAAGCAATACTCTCAATCTGTTCTTCATGTCGCCCCCCCGAGAAGCTCTCCTGGGACCTTCCCGTCGTCGGACTGCATCCGCCTCGCCCCCACCCTACAGACGTTTCCCAGAATTGCGACTGGTTCGTTTTCAATGTCACCGTGTCCCGCTTCGGCAAACGCCGCCCTGCCTATGAGAGTGCTGGAGGATGCGATCCCGGTTTCGAGTGTCCCCCGCACCACGCCCGGCACCGCTCCCGCAACCAACCCGGGCCTATTATATGTAAAACGTGGGCACATCCCACGTCGGCCGGGACAAACTCCAGTCAGCTTGCGCCTGATGAGAGGGATACGACCGTGAGAGTGCCTGCCCTCGATCTGAACAAAACACTACTTCGAGGGGCCCCTGGCGCTCGGAACACCGCTTGCTGGTACGCAGACGAGCGTCCTCAGGTGCACTTCTCTCCACGGGACAAAACGATCCGCGCGCTCTTGGCCTCGACTATTGACGCTCGGGAGGGCCCTAGACATCATTTACAATTGCTCGATGCGAAGTGTGGTACTTGGCCTGGGCATAAGCCTGGACGGTTATATCGCGCGACCCGACGGTGGCGTGGACTTTTTGTTTATGCCCAAGGATTACTCGATGGCCGATTTCTTCTCCTCAATCGATACCGCCATAATGGGCCGCAAGACCTACGAGAAATCACGCGAAATGGGCGGCGGTTCCTACGGCCCATCCCTGAAGACCTACGTGCTTTCCCGCACGCTGGCGCCAGGCGAACGGGAGGGATTGACGTTTGTCAACCAAGATCTTAATGGTTTTGTCCACGAACTTCGCAAACATCGCGGCAAAGACATGTGGCTGATGGGCGGAGGCGAACTCGCACGCGATTTTCTCAAGGAAGACTTGGTGGACGAATTGTATCTGGGGATCGTCCCAGTTTTGCTAGGTGAGGGTATTCCGCTCTTTCCCCCTGGGTTTCCTCAACGCAATTTCTCGCTCCGCGAAAACAAGACGTTCTCGAGGGGACTGATCGCGCTCAAGTACAAGCGTCTTCGCTCGAAGCCAAAGCGAAAACCCTGAGGCCCGCGAGCCATTCGATTAGTACGCGCGTTTCCAATGCTAGTGATTTGGCGAGACAACGGATGAGCTCGCCGCACCCGGCATCTTGCTTGCGGTGCTGGCGTTTGGCGTTCCCCGCTAAAGACATCGGACCGGAAGTGGCAACGCGAAGGCCGCACTGTTACTATTAGCGCTCGCGACGCTCCGACTTCTCGCATCAGATATGGCAAGCGACTCGAACGCTTCTCGTCAGTCAACTGCGGATGATTCTTCTAACAGCAGCACGAATCCCTCCTCGTCGACACCGCCATGGAGACCAAAAGCAAATCCATGGTTAATCGCTGTGGTTGTAGCCATGGCGGCATTCATGGAGGTGCTCGATACCAGCATTGCGAATGTGGCGCTCCCCTACATGGCCGGCAACCTGGGTGCCAGCAATGACGAAAGCACTTGGATTCTGACCTCTTATCTAGTTTCGAACGCCATCGTATTGCCCATCAGTGGATGGTTTGCCGGCGTGCTCGGACGCAAACGCTTCTTCCTATTGTGCCTGGCGATCTTCACCATCAGTTCGTTGCTGTGTGGCATCGCCCCGAGTCTGGGGGCGATTATCTTGTTCCGGGTGCTGCAAGGTGCAGGCGGAGGCGGACTGCAGCCGGTAGCGCAATCCATCCTGGCCGACACCTTTCCGCCTCAGCAGCGCGGTCTGGCATTTGCGCTTTACGGCATCACCACGATCATCGCCCCAACGGTGGGCCCCACGTTGGGCGGATGGATCACCGACAATTACAGCTGGCGTTGGATCTTCTTCATCAACTTGCCGGTAGGAATTCTGACCCTGTTCCTGGTAGTGCGGCTGGTAGAAGACCCCCCGTGGATGAAGCGTCTCGCCGGTCGAGCGGTGAAAATCGATTACATCGGCGTGGCCTTGCTGACGCTGGGGGTAGGCGCGCTCCAGGTGATGCTCGACAAAGGGCAGGAAGACGACTGGTTCGGCTCGCATTTCATCCTCACTCTGGCGATCCTCGCAGCGGTCGGCCTTGTCTCACTGGTCATATGGGAATGGTTTCAAAAACAGCCTATCGTTGATGTCCGCCTCTTCAAGAACATCAATTTTCTTGGCGCGAACGCGATGATGTTTATTCTCGGCATCATGCTGTTCTCCAGCTTGGTTATGATGCCTCAGTTCCTACAAACCCTGATGGGCTATACGGCGGAGTCAGCCGGTCTGGTCCTCTCAGGTGGCGCTCTTGTCCTTCTCTTCCTTATGCCTGTCGCTGGCGCAATCGTCGGCAAATTCCAGGCGCGTTACATCATCGGTTTTGGCTGGTTGGCGTTGTCGCTGGGAATGTTTTACTCGACGCAACAGCTCGACCTGGACATCAGCTTTCGGAGCGCTAGTTTTCTGCGGGTGGGGCAGGTCTTTGGACTCGCTTTCCTTTTCGTTCCCATTAACATCGTGTCCTTCGTTGGGATGCCTGCCGAGAAGAGCAACAGCATTGCCGGCCTGGTGAATTTCATGCGAAACATCGGTAGCAGCATCGGCACGTCAATGGTCACCACGCTGATTGCACGGCGTTCGCAATTCCATCAGGTGAACCTGGTCGCCAACACCAGCCCGGGACAGCCAACATTTATGCGGTCGGTCGAGGCTCTAGCCGCGCACTTGAGTGCATCGGGCCTAGACGCTGCCCAGGCGACGAACCAGGCCTATGCCCGCGTGTACCAGGAGGTGATTGGCCAAGCCACTACGCTCGCATACATCGATACATTCTGGGTTCTATGTATTGGCGCGGCAATCATGTTTGTTCTCTCCTTTGCGCTGAAAAAGAATCACCCGGGAGCCGGAGGGGAAGTCGCAGTTGGATAAGGATCGGCGTAGTCTAAAGGTACCGACGGTGTGGTGAAAACTGTAAAGTCAACACGTTCCTCGGCTGGGGTGCAGGACAGAGATTCCTAGTGGAGAAATAAGTGAGCGATTTATGCCCATCCGGCTGATCACGGTAGAACGCGAGTACGGAAGCGGAGGCGGCGACATTGCCGCCGAGTTGGCCGCCAAGCTCGGTTGGAAGCTCTGGGATCAATTACTCACCGAGGAAATCGCGCGCCGCTTGGATTGTGACTGCGCTGCCGTCGAAAAGCATGAAGAACGAAAAGACCCAGCGTACTACCGGCTTCTTAAGTCCTTTATGCGGGGAAGTTTTGAAGGCAGCTTGAACGCCCCGCGTTTGAAGATCGTCGATACAGAATGCGTTCGTGAAGTGGTGCAAAAGCTCCTGCCGGAAATCGCTGCGGAGGGCAACTGCGTGATCGTGGGACGAGGGTCGGCCTATTATCTGAGCAAGCGGTCCGATGCTTTTCATGTTTTCATTTATGCGCCCTTCCAAGAACGGGTGCGACGTCTCAAGACCACCGGGAAGAGTGAGAAGGAAGCGATGGAACTTGCCGAGGTTGTGGACCGCGAGCGCGCCGACTTCATAAATAAATATTTCGACGTCGACTGGCCCGGAAGACACCGTTTTCACTTGATGGTCAACTCCGGAATGGGAAATGAAGTAGCCGTGGAGATCATTCTCGATGCACTTGCGCGTTTTACCAAAGAGCGCAAGTGGTCTACGACTGTGCGCTAGGGTGCATTCGAAGGAGGACAATTATGGGAACCCCGGGAACCGCGCCGGTCAAAATCCCAGAACCGCCAAACTCGGAGCAGCCAGAGACGCCGGTCGGAGGCGGAGAACGGACCAGCCTGTCGCGGCTAAGGCGCTCGAAAACCACGATGCGCGTGTTGATTGGGCTTGTCGCGCTCGTTGTTGTGGCGAGCTCGGCACTGCTCTACCGCTATCTGATCTCCTGGGAGTCCACCGATGATGCGCAGATTGACGGTTACATTTATCCGGTCAGTACCCGTGTTTCCGGCTACGTGACTCGCGTCCTGGTCGACGACAATCAGTATGTGGAAGCCGGCACCGTGTTGCTGCAGCTTGATCCTAAAGACTATGAAGTAGCAGTGGCCAACGCCAAGGCAACACTCGCGAACGACCAGGCCAGTGCCGCTGCGCTTCGTACGACGGTTCCGATTACCTCGGTAAACACCGCGACCCAACTCTCCAGTGCTCAGGCGGACGTTGACAACGCCAAGGCTGGGCTGGTAGCGGCCCAGCGGAGTTTCCAAGCTGCGCAGGCTTCCCTTCAGCAGGCCGAGGCTAACGATCTAAAGGCCCAGGATGATGTGACCAGGTACAAACCGCTTGCAGAAAAGGACGAAATCCCACAACGTCAGTACACGCAAGCCGTCGATAGCCAGAAGGCCACTGCCGCCGCGGTCGAGGCTGCCCGCGCGGCCGCGGCCGCGGCAGAACAAGCGGTCACTCAGGCCCGTACTCGAATTGCGCAGGCCGAAGCCGCACTGCAGTACGCCGAGACCCAACCGCAGCAAATATCGGTGCAGCGGTCGCGTGCGCAGTCGGCGGATGCGGAGACCGAGCGAGCCGCTGCGATCCTCCAGCAGGCCCAGCTCAACCTGCAGTACACGACCGTGGTTGCGCCGGTCAGCGGGATTGTGGGGCGAAGATCCGTCCAGCCGGGTCAGAACGTCGCGCCCGGCCAGCAACTAATGACCATCGTTCCCCTGGACAGTCAGAATATTTGGGTGACCGCCAACTTCAAGGAAACGCAGCTAAAGCATATGCGCCCGGGTCAGCGCGCGAAGATTTCAGTCGACACGTACGGTAGAAAATATGACGGACGTGTTTTGAACATAGCCGGGGCCTCTGGGGCGCGCTACAGCTTGCTACCACCAGAGAATGCCACGGGAAACTATGTCAAGGTCGTCCAGCGGATACCCGTGAAGATTGTGTTTGAAAAGGGCCAGGACCCGGAGCACTTGCTAAGACCAGGAATGTCTGTGGAACCGAGCGTAAGGGTACGATAAGCGGGTAAGGGCCTTCGCTGGCGGAATATGTTTGACCTGTGAATTAGCTAGACGCTCAGCACCGGACAAGGAGCGTCGCGAACTACCGCTAAGATCCCGCCTGCTGGCCTAGCGCCCCTTGGCATCCTCTCCCCTCAACGCGAGACAGGTTGACGCCGCCTTGGCAATGAGCTGGCCGCGTTCGTCGGTGACCTCGCACTCGACGTAGCCGAAATTCCGCCCGCGCCGCACCACTTTACCTTCCGCCTTGAGACGAGCCTCCCAAACGGGCCGGAAGAAATTGATCTTCAGTTCCAGCGTGGTGAAGGATTCTTTGGGCGCAAGCGTGCTGGCGAACGCCATGCCCATCGCCGCGTCCGCGATATCGCAAAGAATTCCTCCGTGGAGCGTGCCCATAGGATTTGCGTGCTGAGGTCCTGCGGCCAGCGTAACCGTAGCCTGCCCGGAAGCAATTTCTTTTGCTTCAAACCCGATCAGACGCGCCACCGGCACGTCATTCGCTATCGCCCTCGTCCTAAAGTCGGCTAGTACCGGAGAGTCCGGAGTGCTCATGATTTTTCCGCCCTTCCCTTCGATTCCTTCGCGCGAACTTCGGTTTCCAGGTATTCTTCAAGATGACGACAGGCCAGATTGCGCGGATCATCCTTGCGCTGGAGACGGCTCAGCATCAAGCTCCCCTCAAGCGTGCTGACAATTAAGGTGGCCAATTCCAAGGAATCGGCATCGCTCCGGACTTCGCCCCGTCGCTGACCCTCTTTGATAATGTTTCGCAGGCGGTCAAGCCAGGAGCTGAGGGCCCGCCGGGCTCTCTCTCGTAACTGCGGATCGCCGTCGTCTGAATCGATGGCCGTGTTCAGCAGCGGACATCCACCAGGGACGAGCCCGGCGTGGCGGTCCCGAAAGTTACGCACGATCTGCTTCAAACGGTCTACGGTGTTCGAGATTTCCTGGGTACCTGCAAACCGCGTGTCTAACACCAAGTTCCAAGCGTAGTCGAAGGCCTCGGCCGCAAGCTGTTGCTTGCTTGCGAAATGCCGGTAGATCCCGCCCTTTTCCAAGCCGGTGGCCTTCATCAGCTCGGATAGCGCAGCTCCTTCGTAACCGCGCTGATTGAAGATGGGCGCAGCCTTGCGAATGATTTTCTGTCGCGTTTGTTCGCCCTTCCGCATTTCCCTGCTCCCGACGCGCGACCGAACGGTCGCTTTCGGCATCATACCATACATTTGATGCGACCGAGCGGTCTCTTGTCACATCAAAGGGAGGCATTGGCACCGACATGAGCTCGATAACCGCCTCTCTTCCCTTCTCTCGCGCGACCGCCGAACGGTCTGCGGTAAATCCCTGGATCGTCGCCATCACCGTCACGCTGGCAACCTTCATGGAGTTGCTCGACACGGCCATTGCCAATGTTTCCCTCCCGCATATCGCCGGAGGCCTCGCGGTCAGCTATGACCAAAGCACCTGGGTGCTGACGAGCTATCTGGTATCGAATGCCGTGGTTCTTCCGCTTTCTGCATGGCTGAGCCGGGTTTTCGGGCGCAAACGCTACTATATGCTTTGCGTCGTGCTCTTTACTTTGAGCTCCTTGCTGTGTGGACTTGCGCCCTCGCTCGGCTTGCTCATCTTCTTTCGTGTTCTGCAGGGCGTCGGCGGAGGCGGCCTCGCTCCCGTGGAGCAGGCCATTCTCGTGGACACTTTCCCACCGGATAAGAGGCCGGCAGCCTTTGCTCTCTACAGCATGGCCATCGTGACGGCTCCGGTCATCGGGCCGCCACTCGGAGGGTGGATTACCGATAGCTGGAGCTGGCGCTGGATCTTCTTTATCAACATACCGATCGGGATTCTCTCTCTGCTTCTGACCAGCCGGGTCGTTTCCGATCCCCCGGAATTCACCCGGGAAGTCCAGGCGGCACGAAAAGATGGCAGGCTACGCCTTGATGGCCTCGGGATTCTCCTGATTGCCCTCGGCTTCGCGTGCCTTGAGGTGGTTCTCGATCGTGGCCAGACCCTGGACTGGTTTGACAGTCGCTTCATCGTCCTGTTCTTCTCGATAGCCGCCCTGGCATTGACCGCAGCAGCCGTCTGGGAATGGCGTCATCCCGACCCGGTGGTGGAAATCCGCCTGCTCGCGGACCGCAACTTCGCCATCGCCAACGCTTACTATTTCCTTTTCGGATTCGCGTTGTTCGGGTCAACCGTTTTGATCCCTCAGATGCTGCAGAGCCTCTATGGCTACACCGCGACCGACGCCGGTCTGGTGCTCGGCCCAGGCGCTTTCGTCATCGTTGCGTTAGCGCCGCTAGTTGTGAGAATTTTCCCGAAAGTCGGTGTCAAGCCGATGATTTTCATCGGCTATGTCATCTTTGCCATCGCCATGTGGCAGTACGCCAGCATCGATCTCGGAACAGACTACAAGCGCGTGGCTCTCCTTAGAGCCGTCCAGGGGCTTGGTATTGCTCCGCTCTTTGTGCCCGTGAGTCAGCTCGCATACTCGTATCTGCCGAAGACTAAGAACAACAAAGCTTCGAGTATCACCAACTTGTTCCGGAACCAGGGAGGAAGCGCCGGCATCGCCGTCGTTACCACTCTTCTCGCACGTCGAACGCAGTTTCACCAATCGATCCTGGTTGCCCACGCCACGCCTTTCGACCAGCGCTACCAGGAAACACTCGGGAGCCTCTCTCGCTATCTTGCTGCCCACGGTTTCACCGCGCCCGATGCCGCATTGCATGCGAAAGCCGAACTGGCACGAATCCTTATGCAGCAAGCGTCCTTGCTTGGCTTTCTGGATTGCTTCTGGGTGCTAGGGTGCGCCTGCATCATCGGAGCGCCTTTGGTTTTCTTCACACGCGAAATCAAGTCGACCGGTCCTCCCGCGGCACACTAACCAGCGAACGGACGGACTGAACGAGGTTGCGTAGTGATTTGGTTGGGAGTTTCAAATCTCTGAGTCGCCGCTGGACAAACCAAGCTTCACGAGCGCTCCTTTTCGAGTGCGCAATTGGGTGGGGAGCGCTATCGGCCCGATCTCCCCGCTTGTGGACTGGCTCATGAACTGATTGCGGAATCTGGCTCCTGTCCGCGGAAAAGAGCAACACATCAACTCGCGATTCCGGAAGCCTTCAGTAACGCGCGGCAATTGCTGGGACCGAGCGAAGGTGGTTCACCTCCGCTGCTGCCGTGAATCGCCCTGGACGAGATTTTCGTTTGAAAGGAGAGGCCTGGAGGTCTATCAGCGCAAAGCTCCGGAGCGAAAATAGAGGCCCCTTCCTGATTCCTGACGACCCAGCCCCGCAATAGCTCGCGAGACCTCCTATGGGAGTAGCTGTCCTCAACTAGCCCGGGCAAACCTAGGCAAAGGCTGGCGCAATCTTGTCACTATTTCAGCAATTCGTTTGCAAATCTCGCCGGAACGGCGAGGTTCGAGCCGCCAAAGCCCCTAAGTATTGCGAAGTTTATGCCAATCACTTTGCCGTTTCTGTTAAACAGGGGTCCACCTGAACCGCCAGACGTAGTCGCCGCGTCATACACTATCTTGTCTTTTAGCACGTCACCGATGTGTCCTTGCGTCGTCGTCGGCCGGATGAGCTGTTCTGAGGCAATTCGCGACATGACCTGGCCCACATCTTGCGCCCCACTTGCAATTTTCTGCACCACATCCGAATTCGCCCTCGCAAGAATGCCTTCCACACCCGTGGGATAACCCATCAGGACCACCGGCTCACCTGTTATGCTGGCTTCCCTTCGATCATCCAGCTCCAGCAGTTCCGTATGCGCTGGCGGGGGATTTTCCAGTTTCAGCGTTGCAACATCCGCCTGGGACGAAATTCGACCAAGCTTTGCCGCGATGGCCACGGACTTCCCGGGAAAGTAAGCCTCGTAAGACGCCACGTAGGGATCAACGCCCTGGTCAAGAAGCCGCTTCAATTCATCATCATGCCACCAGGGTTCGGCAACATGATGGTTAGTGAGGATAGTTTTATCGCCACCCGCCAGAAAACCCGTGCCAAAGGCGTCCACCTGAAGACGAGGCCCTGGGCCGCCGATATCGAGCTGCGCCATGCCTTTATCGTCAACCTGTGGCTTACCATTAGCGTCAACCGCGACCTGGAGCGGTCTTCCAGATTGCTTGTCGAGGAATTCCACCACGACGTGCAGCAAGCACACGCTGGGTCCATATTTTTGAACAACGGTCTCCGCGACTTTGTCTTCCTTTTCCAGCTGCGAGAGCCGGTTCTGTGCGTCACCAAGCTGCTTCTTCAGGACAGCAGCATCCGCGCCATCCGCTGTGGCCACCTTTTTCCGGAGATCTTCGGATTGCGCCTTCAGAGAATCGTGTGTCGTGGAACCGGAACGTGACTCCGCTTCGATCGAACCGCGGGCTTGCTCGGCGCGACGGAGCAAGTCCCCTTGGGGTTGCACTCCGCTATTCAAACGCGCGATTTCCGCACGCAGCTGTAGCGTGGCTTTGTGGCTGCTGTGTGTCGAAATGAGTATGAATACCGCTGCGAGAACAGTGAGCGTGCTCAACCCTAAAACAACCGGGATCAACCAGTACCGGCGCTTGCCTAGCGTTTCCCCGCTCAGCGATTCCACGGCAATATCCGCGTAGTGCTCTCTCTGGACGGCATACTTGAGCATGGTCTTAAGTTCTTCTTCGGGTCGACGCTCCCTAAACTGAGTTCTAATCCTCGCGGTCAACTCAACGGCATCGAACGGGAACGAGATGACGTCGTCCGTGCCGAGGTCCAGGGCGCGCGCCCGCTCCAGAGCGCCTCCTTGGACAATCATCACGACTTTGAGCGACGAATCGGTCTCCGGCCGGGCCTTGAGCTGCGTGATCAGTCCACAGCAGCTAAGGTCAGAAGGCCTCGCTTCCGTCACCAGCACTTCGGGAGACAATGCCAGGACTTCTTCAACGGTCAAACCGCTCTTTGTGGTGATCTCGTAGCCCTGACCAACTAAGGCGTTTTCGACTGCCTCCAGGGAGGCAGTACTGAGATTCAGAAGTAGGATGCGCATCATAGTGTTTGATGCAAAGCCATACTGCTCGGGTGCGACCCTGGCCAGCTCCGAGGGCAGGGTGTGCCGCTCCTTCGTCTACTTCGTTTTGCCCTTTATTTCCGGCTCATTCGAAGCTGCCGGTTGCGCCCTGAAAGCCGTGGCGGGCTTGCTTTAGCAGCCAGCGCATAACACGTGCCGTGCTGTAGCAGTAGGCAACGTTATAGCCAAGGGTTGAGAAACAGTGTGGCTCGCAGCCCTGTTTCATCTCGGCGAGTTGCTTGACGTCGAACTTGTGATTCTCGATCGTACCCCAATTGTATGTCGCGTTGTACATCGGGAAGCAAGGTGCCAACGTTCCGTCGGTTCGAATGATGAGCCAGTTTTGTCCGGCGCGGCAGCCCCAGTGTTCACCGACTCCGCGCATGAATCCTTTCATGTTCTGCAAGCGGGGAATGGAGTCGACCATCTTCCAGCCGCTGCGCTGCTTGTCGATCAACCAATCCAACAGATCATCGACGACCGGAAAGTCTACCGGGCGAATGTACGTATCGTTCTCATGCAGGTGCTTGAAGTGATCCTGTTCCATCATCGGTGCTTCGTTGATGTGGAAGGTGATCGAGATGCCGTTGTCATGCGCGATTCTGGCGAGCTCCTTCACGTCCTCGATGTTGGTGCGGCAGATATTCGTGTTGAAGAATACCGTGTACCCGTAGCGGTACTGCCGCCGCACAAGATAATCAAAATAGGATCGGACGTGCTCCAG
>Ga0126371_10005294_pt1 | contig 11464 bp, 10 predicted proteins | sample PanSoiMetaPlot_4_FD_110145 | JGI IMG/M metagenome (GOLD analysis project Ga0126371, IMG submission 110145) | Tropical forest soil microbial communities from Panama - MetaG Plot_4 | ecosystem: Environmental > Terrestrial > Soil > Tropical forest > Bulk soil | place: Panama | collected 2016-02-17
CAGGTTTTTCACGAGCTGTTGGGTTATCGTCGAGCCTCCCTCCGGGCGTCCGGATTGAGCGAGATTACTTACCAAGGCACGAACCAAGCCGCGTTCGTCAACGCCGTTGTGCCGGTAGAAGCGCCCGTCCTCGGCAGCAATGAACGCGTTGCGCACATGGTCGGGGACTTCGGCTAGAGGGATCCAGAGGCGGCGCTGGTTCTCCTCGAACATTTCAGCAAATTGCTCGCCTTTTATATCGAGCACGATGCTCTCGCCAGGGAGCTTGAGACCTTTCAGTTTGTTGTGGTCTGGAAGGACGGAGGCCGCTTTATTGTAGAAATCTATCACGTCGCCCAGATCTACGACTGAGTGCTCAACCGGCTGGTGCTTGCAAAATTGCCGGTATGCCGTTTGCAGATCGGCAAAATTGATGCCATGGAACTCGTTGTTCCGGCCGCCAAACGCGCGCGGATCGTCCATTGCAGTGTCAATGAGGTCATCGAGGTTTATATTCTCGATCTCGAAGGCCTTGATCATGTGGGTGCAGCCGGCCTGGAGCAATTCCGCCACCTGCTGTTGATCCCGATCGCGACTGAATTCTGTCTTCACTGCTTGCGGGGTTGTCGTCACTTGGCTAAACGCCAGAGCCGTAGCAAGAATTTTGATGAGAAGCCCTTCCATCCCGGTGCCCCATTTAAATTACCCCAGTCCCTCCCAAGATTAGTCGGCGCCCCATGGTTTGGTGAGCGCTGGGGGTAAGGAAGACATCGGTCGCCGCGATGAGTCGCTAACCCGACAAAGCCACAAAGGTTCCCTGGTGCTGTTAGGAAAATTCTTTCGGTATTTCGATGCCGCGCAGCCTCTTGAAAGTGGAGCCGCCTGGCAGCCACGGCCGGCGAAATCGATCCGCTCCGGCTGATGTGCGCGCAACCACGAGACATGACATCACCTGCACGCCTTTGGCAGGACCACCTCATCCGCTTCGACAACAGCCGACCAGATGCGTGACAGCAAAATTCAAGCCAGTGAAGCCGCCTAGATTTACGAGGCGCGGGGCTTTGGCGCCTATGGGGCGCTCGAAGCGGCTCGTTCGTCATACCTACTCAATTCTCAGTGATACCAAAAGAACGCTTTCGCGCGGTCCCTTTGCACTCGCGCCGGTGATTGCCAACATAAGTAGCCTCGCGGGTCCGCCGGGGTCGCCCGCTGTGGTGCTGAATGCGCGAAGATTGAAGCAGCGGAGACAGCAATGTGGCAGCTTCGTAAGCTTATCAACGATCCAACTCACTGGCGCTCCCGTTCGAAGGAGATGCGTGCGACTGCGGAAAAGACAGCAGATCGCAAAGCTAAGGCCACCATGAGGGGAGTGGCCGATGCGTACGACAAGCTTGCGGACGAGATCGAGTCGAAAGCCGTATCAGACAAACGTCAAATGAGCCGATAATTCCGCATTGCGCTTTTTGTGCGTTCCGACATGTGGTGACCACATATCAGACCCGTCTGAATGGATCGGAACTGCATTGGCCAGCGGATGTTTGCGTCGGATCGCAGTTTGATGAACCGCGCTTCGATCACCATTACGTCGACGCTCTACGAAGCAAACGAATGGAGTGCGTTATGAAACTGAATTCCGCGCAGGTTAAACAAACTCTGACCCAGTTAGAAGCCCGGGTGCTCCCCGATGACCATCCGTTGGTGCAGAAGCTGAGCGAATTGTTCGGCGACCACACGTTCTTCCTCGACAGCAACGGAGTGAATATCGTAGAGCCAGACGAGAGTGCAGACGCGGGCCCACCGGTGGGGACCGTCGTAAACCTCGCCAACTGGAGCGATTCGCAATTGACCAGTCTGGCGCCCCACGCACCTGAGCCGACGGAAGTCGTCGTCATGCTTGGGAGTGAGCACTGATTGAGCGCAGTCTTGATTGCTCGATAAGGCGGCGTCCCGAACGCAACCAACCCGCGACGCCGCCCAATGCCCTCTACCGGCATCGAAGAAGGTTGAGTAAAGTACCTTGTCGAGTAATCATTATTTTCGGGTCATTTCGCAGTGCGTCCAGTGGATATTCTGCAGAGCACCTGGCGCAGGTCTGCACTGCGCCACCCGTTCCCTACGAAGTGGCGCCGTGCCGCGTTTTTGCAAAGGACCCACGGACGGGTCGGTGCTTCATGACTCGTTCTTGGTGATCGCCCGCCTGGAGATGGGGGTCAGACGGTGGAAGCATGTCGTCTCTGATCGAATTGCATGCGTACATTCCCAACACGACAAAAAATATGTTGTGGAAACATGAACAGATTTGATGCTTTGAGCAACCGCAGACTGCGCCGCCCAAAATCGCGAACAACGCCACAGGGCCGCTCATCGCCACGTTAAAGTGACGTAAACGGGTTATTTCCGTGCACAACGTCACGATGTAAGACGGCGGCGAAGATCAGGTAAAAAACGCGCGGGAGAACTTTATCCGTTACTCATCAACGATAGAAATGAGATCGCGCGCTCGACATCGTGATCAAGGAAGGACTTTATCAACCGATCTGCATCGCTATTTGCAATTGCGGGATGTCCCTGGATTCCGATGGTCCCCGGATTAACGATATTTCACAGCACTCGCAGGTAGCGGCAACGCCCAACAAGAACAAATCTGTGTCTGTATGCAACTCGAGAGCATTTGCCTCCGCGACAAAGGCGGCGGAGGAGACTTGCTGAGCATAGCGGGCGTGTGCCGCGACATGATGCCGGCAACCGCGCCGGAAGGGCTCTCATTACCAACACGCTTGAGAACCGAGTAGCGTCACAGCCGTGGAGTGAAGGCGTGAAGAAAACCATTCTCGGCGCCGCTGCAACGATTATTGCAGCTGTTGGCTGCATCGCGGTGTGGCATCTGATCGCCACGCGGAGTTCGACAGGTCAACAAGGTTCCACGCCCCCGCCTATACCGGTGACCAGTGGCGAGGCCGTTAGTGAGAGTGTGCCGGTATTCGTCAGCGGTCTCGGCACCGTACAGGGCTACATGAATGTGGCGGTGAAGACTCGCGTCGATGGACAGATAACGAACGCATCCTTCGTCGAAGGCCAAGACGTCAAAGCTGGCGACCCGCTGTTCCAGATCGATCCCCGCCCATTCGAGGCGGCCCTGCAGCAGGCCCAAGCGAACAAGCGGAAGGACGAGGCTCAGCTCGAGGCTGCGCAATTGGTGCTCAATCGATATGCCAAGCTGCTCGCCTCGCGAACGCAGACGCAGGAAGTCTATGATAACCAGAAAGCGACCGTAGGACAGCTGCAGGCCGCCGTCGCCGCCGACCAGGCGGCAACCGATATGGCCAAGCTCAACCTCGACTATGCCCAGATCCGCTCGCCGATCGACGGCCGCACCGGCGCGCGCCTAGTGGACCCCGGCAATATCGTTCAGGCAAGCCAGAACACACCGCTAGTGACCATAGCGCAGATCAAGCCTGTGTTTGTGAGTTTCACGGTGCCGCAGGAGTTCGTGGACCAAATCCGGCAGAACGAAGCCAAACAACAGCTCGACGTCATCGCCTATGCGAGCGACGACAAGACTCAGCTATCGGAGGGCAAACTCACCCTAATTGACAATCTGATCGATGTCGCCACCGGTACCATTCGCCTGAAGGCGACGTTCGGCAACGCGGACGAGCGGCTCTGGCCTGGCGAGTTCGTCAGTGTCAGGCTCATTGTGTCGACGCGCCAGGACGTCGTCACGGTGCCGGCGCAAACCGTGTTGCAGGGTCCAGATGGCGCCTATGTCTATGCGATCAAGCCCGATGAGACCGTGGAGCGACGCAGTGTCGTGGTCGCCGCGACGCAAGACGGCCGTGCCGTCATCCAGGAAGGCCTGAACGCTGGCGATCGTGTTGTGGTGGATGGCCAGTACCGCCTCACCGACGGCGCCAAAATAGCGCCGACCGGCCCGCGGACGGCGACGACCACAGCAGAGGTTCACCGATGAACGTGTCGGAGACCTTCATTCGCCGGCCGATTGCGACGTCCCTGCTGATGGCTGGAATTTTGGTGTTCGGCCTCGCGTCGTATCAGCTGCTGCCGGTTGCCGCGCTTCCGACGGTTGACTTCCCGACCATCACCGTAACCGCGCAGCTCCCGGGCGCGAGCCCCAACACCATGGCATCGTCGGTAGCGACGCCGTTGGAGCAGAAATTCGCTGCCATTCCGGGCCTCGGCCAGATGACATCGACCAGCGGTCTCGGATCCACCAGCATCACACTGCAGTTTGAGCTGAACCGGAATATCGATGGCGCTGCCGGCGACGTGCAAACCGCCATCAACGCGGCGAGCGGACTTTTGCCCAAGGACCTGCCCAATCCGCCCACTTACCGAAAGACCAATCCTGCGGAACGGGCTATTCTCATCTATGCGGTGTGCTCGGACGCGCTGCCGATCTATCGGGTCGACGACTATGCCTACACCATCCTGGCGCAGAAGCTGTCGACAGTCAGCGGCGTGTCCGAGGTCGACATCGCTGGGCAGCAGCAATACGCAGTCCACGTGCAGGCTAACCCCGTGGCGTTAGCGTCGCGCGGCATCGGTCTGGAAGATGTCCGTACCGCGTTGAATAATGCGACACTGGACGAGCCGAAGGGAAACCTAGAAAACAAGCATCAGCAAGTCACCATCGACACCAACGATCAGCTGTTTGATGCGGCATCGTTCCGCAACGTGATCGTGGCGTATCGCAACGGCGCGCCAGTGAAGCTCTCGGACGTCGCGCAGGTCATTGATTCCTCGCAGCTGCCGCGAACGGGCGCCTGGTTCAACGGCAAGCGATGCGAACTGTTGCTGATCCGTCGGCAGGCCGGCGCCAACACGCTCGCGGTGGTCGACCAGATCAAGTCGATGATGCCGACGCTGCTGGCGTCGTTTCCGCCGTCAATTCATGTCGAGCTTGTCTCGGATCGCTCTGAGAACATACGCGCGTCGGTCCATGACGTGGAATTCACGTTGTTGATCACGATCGGGCTGGTGGTGGTGGTGATCTTCCTGTTTCTTCGCAATTTCTGGGCCACCGTCATCCCCAGCGTCGTTGTCCCGCTGTCGCTCGTCGGCACTTTCGGGGTGATGTATGCGGTCGGCTACAGCCTCGACAATCTGTCGTTGATGGCATTGACCATTGCGGTCGGGTTCCTGGTCGATGACGCCATCGTAATGATCGAAAACATCGTCCGCTATCTCGAAATGGGCGATCGACCATTCGAGGCGGCGCTCAAAGGGGCAGGCCAGATCGGCTTCACGATCGTGTCGATCACGTTCTCGCTAGTCGCAGTGTTTATCCCGCTGATATTCATGGCCGGCATCGTCGGCCGGCTATTTCGCGAATTCGCCTTGACCGTTACCACGGCGGTCCTGGTGTCCGGGTTCATCTCGCTCACGCTCACTCCGGTGATGTGCTCACTGTTCCTGACGCGCGAAAGCCAGCATGGCCGCGGGCGTTTCAATCAGGCCGCGGAGGCTTTCTGGAAGTGGATGGTGCGCGGCTACGATCGCGGGCTTCAGTGGGTATTCCGGCATCAGCTTTCTATGCTTGCTTCCACACTGGCGCTGATCGTCGCCACCGGCGCCCTCTACGTCTATAGCCCAAAGGGATTTTTCCCCGAACAGGACACCGGATTCATCTTCGGGCAGGCGGAAGCGCGCCAGGACATCTCATTCGACGCGATGAAGGAGATCGAGAACGAATTCACTCGAGTTGTGCTGACGGACTCTGCGGTATCCGCCGTGGTCGGCTTCACCGGCGCCACCGGCAACAATGCCAGTGAGAACACCGCCCGCATGTTCATTCAGCTCAAGCCCTTGCGCGAACGCGGGGCCTCGGCGCAGCAAGTCATCCAGCGCTTACGACCCAAGGTGGCCAGGGTGCAGGGCGCAAAATTCTACATGCAGGCCGGGCAGGACGTGACGGTCGGCGCCCGCCTCACCCAGACGGAATATCAGTATACGCTCACCGACACCGATTCCGAGGAACTCAACCACTGGGCACCGATCATCCAGGAGCAGATGCAAAAAGTTCCGGATCTGCAGGATGTCGCCTCCGATCAGCAGATCACTTCACCGCATGTGGCGGTCGAGATCGACCGTAACGCGGCCTCCCGCCTCGGCCTGTCGCCGTCGCTGATCGACCAAACGTTGTACGATGCGTTCGGGCAGCGACAGATCGGTACTATCTACACCTCCGCACACCAATACAAGCTCATCCTAGAGGTGGCCCCGCAGTTTCAAAACGATGCCTCCGCGCTGTCGCGCATCTATGTTACCAACAACAACGGCTCGCGAGTTCCGCTAACCGCGGTCGCTCACTTCACCAACAAGGTCGAACCGCTGACCGTCAATCACCAGGGCCAGTTTCCGGCGGTGACGCTGTCGTTCAATGTCGCGCCGGGGTTTTCGCTGGGCCAGGCCGTCGAGCGTATCCAGTCGATCGAGCGGGACTTAAAGACGCCGATCACGTTGCAAGGCTCCTTCCAGGGGACAGCCCAGGCGTTCGAGACCTCGCTGACCTCGACGCCCATCCTCGTCGCGGCAGCGATTCTCGTCGTCTACATCGTGCTCGGCATGCTCTACGAGAGCTATATTCATCCGATCACCATTCTTTCTGCGCTGCCATCGGCGGGTGTCGGCGCTTTGATTATGTTGATGCTGTTCGGCTATGACCTCAGCGTGATTGCACTGGTCGGCATCATCCTGTTGATCGGAATCGTGAAAAAGAATGCCATTATGATGATCGACTTTGCGCTTGAGGCCCAGCGCAACGACGGGAAGACATCGCTCGAAGCCATCCACGAAGCCTGTTTACTGCGCTTCCGCCCCATCATGATGACCACTATGGCGGCCCTGTTCGGCAGCCTGCCGATCGCTCTCGGCTACGGCGCAGGCTCGGAACTGCGGCGCCCGCTCGGCATCGCGATCGTCGGTGGTCTCCTGGTGTCCCAATTCCTGACACTTTATACGACGCCGGTGACCTATCTTTATCTCGACAAACTGAGCCACCGGATCAGAAGCGGCCGCCGCGAACGACCGCAGGAATTCACGCGGGCGGCAGCCGAGTAACCATCAGCATGAGATGGCCGCTTCGGGTACCAAGCGTGAAGATGAAATTGGTGATCGGCGGGGCCAGAGCTGCGGTCCCCGACGGAGGGGTCGGATGTGAGTGACAGTCAACGTGAAGCCATTCGGCTCCGGTGCGTGCCGGATTTGCGGGAAGCGACGGCGGCAGGTGCAGCAACCGGACGAGCGGCAGTGTCAGGCACCCCAACCATGTGGATCCGGAAGGGGCCCGCCGATTCGACATGACATATCGTATGAGGACGGCCAAACGCCGCTAGGATTCGTGGCTGGGTTCCGCCCGCGCAACCACAGCGTTCGCTTCCCGGACAGCGCGACCTTCGTCGCCGGTTCGTGCCAGGCTTTCGTTGGCGACTTTCGCCCAAAGCTCTTTCAGCGCTCCCGTTGTCGCCTTGTGCGTATGCCTTTCGGCATCATTCGGAGTCCACGGCATCTCAGGCTCCCGTAAATGGTTGACATTTCGTACTGTAAATCGTGCGCGGACGCCGCCGTGTCCAGGACCAGGCACTGAATTTGATGCGGTGCGAGGGTCCATCCTGAGATGGCCTGGCACCGGCTTGCGCCCGCACGGCTGGGCGGCGGGCGATGCCATTTAGCGCCCGGGATCACGACTTAGGCCTTCTGCGTGACGGAGCCCTGCAATGAAGCGTGTCGTTCAAGATTTTCTCGTGTACGCCGGGGTCGCTGGCAGGACGGCAGGCCCGGATCTTGCGCCGCACCAGCGCAGGCAGGGGGCGACCCAGCGTCTGGGCCGCCCGGCATATCAGCACAATCACCACTCTTCGTATGTCACATAGCCGTAGTCGTAATGCGGGTATGCCGGCCTGCGTTCGACGATGACACGGCGAGTCACACGTTCTCGGGGCGGCACTACCCGCTCAACGTAGGCCGGAGCCTCATACGCCGGCGGGGTGACCGGAACCACGGCGACGGGCGGGGCCGGAGCCGTATAAACCGGGGCAGCAGCCACGTATCCCTGCGGCGCCAGGTAGTAGGCAGGCGGCACAGCCGGGGCCACATAGGGAGGTGGCATCGCATAGGCGCCCTCGTCAGCGTAGACGACCTGCGCGCTGGTACTCGCTATTCCGGAGAATGTCATCCCGGTGAACGCACACAATCCGGATGCGAGCAAGAAATGGGAACGGGTCATTGTTGATCCTCCGCAGTTATGCCCCAAAACCCAACAGCCGGATTGCGCGAGCGTTCCGGTCACACATTGGGCATTGCTGAGACCGCGTGTCCGTAATCGCAGTCCCCGAAAGAGACGACCACCCTATGCTGATTGCAAGCATCACGAGAGTTACGGCCGCAAGAGTTAGATCGCTGAGCACGATGACGGATCCCGTGGCGAATTTTGCCGGGTTACGTGGCTACAACCTCTTATGGCTCTCGGCGCCCATGAGGTGTGACGACGAATTGTAGGGGCGTGAAAACACTGGCTGATAAGAATATGAAGTGATCGGAGGCGAGGACCTACAGCTTCCGTATTGAAGAAGAATACTTTGTTGGGCGCCCCCCGGACGGGCAATGTCAAAGCCAGGCTCTCGCGGGATTCGCGAAGGCCGCGTCCAAGGAGCCGGCAGCCATTTGACGAAGCGGCTCTCTGCATTCGCAAGTTGAGATCGTCACTCGCTCCACGCGGAGCAGGCATTTGTCTCACTTCGCAAGGCGCTTTGCTGACCTGAATCAAAGTTTGCTTCCGCGCGACGCGCCAATGCTTGTTCGAAAAAAACCGACGTGATGACGACTGCGCTCGCGAGCGCGTGATTGTGGCCCAAGAACCACTCGCGAATGTGTGAAGGAATGAGGGGAACAAGGATTTATCCCAAAGACTTGTCTGTTTGTCCGGTGACCGACATGCCATCGGGCGTCCTCTTTTTCTTTTTTGGGGAGGGAATGATGTCGAATCCGTTATATCGAGCGGAACGTTGTCGTGATCTGGCGGAAGAATGTCGCGCCATCGCTGCGCTTTGCACCCCCTCCACCGAAATGCGAGCCCACTATTCGCGAATGTCGGAGCACTACAGCTCGCTGGCTGAGGCCGAGGAGTTGGGCATGCTGGCCTACGGCCGTTAGTTCATTTCGCAGTTCCGACCTAGCGGATGGCGCTTTCGCAGACGCTGCGTACCGTTAGGTTGAAGGACCCCAGGGCTGTCGCCACCCGCACCCCCTCAGCGCGCCGCCCTGGGGTCATTAACGAGGGTGTTCTCGAATGCCGGCAATAGCATCTGCTGGCGACCCGCGGAGGTGTCCCGTGTTGGATCTATCGAATCGAGCGGAATATTATCGCGACCTCGCGGAGGATTGTCGCCGTCTCGCCGCAGGCACTCTCTCAAGCCGAATGAAAAAGCGCTATTTGGCCATGGCGAGAGATTACACTTTGCTGGCTGACGTCGAGGAGCAAGCGTACGCGCAGCGCGCCCGGCCATGGTTGCAGAAAATGCCCGAGACGCTGAAACAACTGCGATAACCAGCCGGCACCGTGGCGAATCGTCGGATGGACCTTCCGGCCTGCGCGCCGGCAGCAACGATCGCCTAGTCTTTTCATCGTGACGGCCGTGACCAATTGAGAACCGAGTGCCATGCGCGCTTTGTGTCTCCCATCATGGGCCTGCGGCGATCAATCGCGCATATCCGCGACCACACCCAATGTTTGATTACTTCCAAATCCGTGCCTTGCGACGGCCGCAAAAACGTAATGATCGGGACAGATTCCGGTAAGGTTAAAGGATTGACTGGCTGCCGCTATCCTTGAGAATTATCAGTAGGCGGCACAACGTCTGCTTACCCCCACAAACTCAACAAAATGTGAAACATTGGAAACGAGTAGTTCCCAACAGTTCTACCGATTGTGGTGCCAATAGCGCAACGCATCTCATGAGAGGACAAGTTGCCGAAACGGCGGCGCTTTCGCGATCGTTGTCCGACCGGGACCTCCGTTGGCGACTATCGATCTATTGCGAAAACATCCAAGCTGACGGACGTTGTGTCTATGGAGGCCAGCATGAGCAAAGAGCATCTATCATCGACATCGATTCTCGCAAGATGAACTGATATCGATATTCGACTCCTTCACTGCTTCTGGTGCTTTTCTTTGTACGGCCTCACCTTCTTGGGCCGGCTTTCTTGCTCGTCGAGCAAGCATATATGCGCCAACCGCGTTCAAGGCCGACTACGTAATTTCGTTGGCGCGGATCCCAGTCGGCAACGCCATTGCTCGCCCCGACATTGACAGTCACGCCTTCGCCGTTTCAGCGAGCGGACACCGGGACCGCGTCGATCCGATCGTCTGGACGGTGAGGACTGAGGGTGACAATCGGCTCCAGGGCTTCCGGAGAGATACGGACGAGGCAATTCTTGAGCGTTTAGATTTTGTAATGGCGGCCTTCATCATTTTCAAACGTTGATTGCAATCAAGGATCCTCTCTAGTAGTCCCCGACGGACGCGTATATGATTTACGACTAGGAGCGTATGCCATGATCTTGCGACAATATTTCCCGTTGTCTTGCGGCGCCGCACCTCTAATTACCACCACCTTACGCTGATTCCACGGGGTTGGCGGCCTCGTAATAGCCCGGCTTTGCTGGATTCAATACCTGTTCAGGGCAAGGCGCTCGAATCCGGCTTCAGATTGGCTCTGCGAAATCAAATCGAGCGATCAGACCCGTTCATCAACAACTCCTCTCCTTCCTGATTCAAACCCGGCGGAAAATCCTCTAAGATATGGCGTCCCCAAAAAACTCAAATCCTGGTGCACCATGGTCGAAACAATGATCCCGCGCTCCAAGAAGTCAGCAAAGGCGAATGGGCCTACGGGGGACGGTTCCGCGGAGGCCCGGTCGAGGCAGATGCTCGCAACCATGGTTGCGTTTCGTGATGGTAATTTTTCCGCGCGATTGCCGTCGAACTGGAAGGGAGTTGACGGGCAGATCGCGGCGGCCTTCAACCAAGCGCTTTCGTACGAGACCCGATGCTCACGGGAAGTGGAGCGGTTGGGCCGGACCGTTGGCCGAGAGGGGCGCCTCAATCAGCGCATGTCGGTTCCCGGAGCGATTGGCGGGTGGGCTGCCAAAGTCGATTGCTTCAATGCTCTGCTCGACGATCTGGTTAGACCGACAACCGAGATTTCGCGGACGATTGGCGCGGTCGCCAAAGGTGACCTTGCGCAGTCAATGGAACTCGAGGTGGACGGGCATTCGCTCAAGGGCGAGTTCCTTCGCTCAGCAAAGCTCGTCAACGGAATGATCGAGCAGTTGGCTGTTTTCACGTCAGAGGTTACCCGCGTGGCCCGCGAGGTCGGCACCGAGGGCAAGCTTGGTGGTCAGGCTCAGGTCAAAGGCGCGTCGGGCGTGTGGAAGGAACTCACCGAATCCGTCAACCAGATGGCCG
>Ga0126371_10005296_pt1 | contig 11462 bp, 8 predicted proteins | sample PanSoiMetaPlot_4_FD_110145 | JGI IMG/M metagenome (GOLD analysis project Ga0126371, IMG submission 110145) | Tropical forest soil microbial communities from Panama - MetaG Plot_4 | ecosystem: Environmental > Terrestrial > Soil > Tropical forest > Bulk soil | place: Panama | collected 2016-02-17
CATGCCGACCGCACTGCATCCGCAGACCCAGATGACCTTCAAGTTCGATAACGAGATTCTGCCGCGCAAGTACGGTTTTCCCATGAAGATCAGAATTCCGACCAAGCTCGGATTCAAGAACCCCAAGTATGTAATCGGCATGCACGTGATGAACCGGGATCTCGGCGGCTACTGGGAAGATCGAGGTTATAACTGGTTCAGCGGCATTTAGAACTCGTGTCGCCGCTTAATTCGTCTTTGACATCAACCACGGCTATATGCCGCCGATTCTCGTGGGCTTCATTGCTAACGGCGCCGGCGCCGAGCCTCCCTACCCTCCCCCAGGGTATGGAGAGGCAGAGGCCGGGCCGCAAACGGGGGGAAAGCTCTAGTGACTGCCGATCCCGAAACCCGCGTCTATCCCCTGCGGCCCGAAGACGACGCGGCCTGGCTTCCCTTATGGCGCGGCTATCAGTCCTTCTACCAAGTCGATATTCCGTCGGCGGTTTCGGCGTCGACATGGGCGCGGCTGCTCGATCCAACCGAGCCTGTCGCCGGGGCGCTGGCATGGAACGGCACGACCGCCGTCGGCCTTGTTCATCATGTCCGGCACCGTTCCTGCTGGACCGCCGGTGACTATTGTTATCTCCAGGATCTTTTCGTGTCCCCGGCGTTCCGGGGCTCAGGCATCGGTCGCAAGCTGATCGAACACGTCTATGCGGAGGCGTCACGTGACGGCTGCGCGCGGGTCTACTGGCTCACTCATGAAACGAACGCGACGGCAATGCGCCTGTACGACCGCGTCGCCGAGCGCTCCGGTTTCGTCCAGTACCGCAAGAACCTCTGGCCCGGACTTTAGAATCAGCTATCGACGTGTTCCAGACCCTCCCGACAGCGACCGCCCGCCGTCCTGCAAGCGCTCATAGGCTGGAAACATATCATTGTCACGAAATCGCTCGATGACCATAAACGGCACGCATGACCCCTTTGTCCGAAAGGTGGGTTGAGCCCAACTTTGGCCGTTGCTTCCAGCTCATAGCTTCGATGACTGCATCATTTTAAGGATAATCATTAAAAATGGTAACATATCTTCAGCATGACTACAGCTCAACCTTAGCATGACTTGATCATGACTACAGCCCCGTCTTCAGGCCGCCAGGCTCGCTGGCACCGTAATCGGGCGCGACCGGTACAACGACACGACCGGCGCTGGAGCCTGAACCGGTCCGACATCGAATTTCGTCGATTCGTTTCCCAACGAAACAGAGCTTGACCATGTCTCACGGGCAAACAGCTCCAACCGTGGGACATCCCCGGAAGGGCTTCTATTCGCTCGTGAACACGCCATCTGTTTCGCCCGTAGTCCTACGCTTTTGTTCCTAGAGCAACGGTAGAAACGTAGAGAAACGATGTTTTGCACGCGGTGGCGCCTGAACCGAATGTCCGTTGATTGCGACTAAGTCGGACGAGGCGCATTCATGATGGGGGGGGGCGCGCCGAGCCAGCGACGGCAATGGAGGCGCACATGGCTGATGACGCGTTCGGTCCATTTCCAGACAAGCCCACGACTCTGGCCTGGTACCCTAGTCCCTCGCTGAGAGACTTGATTAGGCGCTTCGCAAACAAGTCACCGTACCGTCATTTAGGCATCGCGCTTGTAGACCTGTCGGGGGGTACATCGATGGGGTACGCGGGATGGAATGACTCCCGTCAGATTTATGTCGCCAGTCTCGCGAAAATCGGCGCGATGTTTGCAGCCTTTCAGCTACGCAAAGCGGTGCGCGCGGTATCAACGCAGATGCGTGCCGTTGATGCTGATGAGCTTTGGAAATCGATCGCTGACGCATGGAAACCAGCCGTGTCGCATCGCGCGCCGAATCGGCCAGCCGATTTTCCAAAGCTGAAAAACATCTTCTCGGCGAAGCGTTCAGGGGACCAGTGGGAAATCGACTTTACCGACAATCATGACGATTGGCAGCAGATCATAAAACTGGGCGACGGCCTGCCTCGTGGACTTGGGTTCCGTGACCGCTTGAAACTCATGATTGGCAATTCCAACAACCGAGCTGCCGCGTCCTGCATCGATGATATCGGCTTTCAATATCTAAACGGCGCACTTGCCGCCCAGGGGCTCTTCGAAGGCGGCAGCGGTGGCCTTTGGATAGCGCTCGATTACGGTGGGCACCGCTGGGGCAGCGGTGTCGGAGGCGGTTGGGCACAAGGGGCCACCGCTTATTCAGTCGCACGCTTCCTCGCCTTGCTTGAAACGAAACAGCTGGTCGACCTCGACTCTAGCAATGAGATGCAGGACTTAATGAGTTTTAAGGGCCACTATAGCTCGTGGTTCGTCAATAAATTGCAGGCAGAGAATCGCGCGCCACAGCGCGCGTATGGAAAGATTGGGCTCGATGGCACCGCGGACGATTGTGCCGTGATCGAACGGTCACCAACGATCGACGGCAAACTGAAGCTCATTCGTTACGGTGCGGTAGGGTTGGGCGCATCCGGCGACGATGTGCTCAACGGGCTCATCATGAAGCTGGATGAGTGTATGATCGAAGATGAGCGCATGGCTAAATCCGGGTCGAAATATCTCTGGCCGTAGCGGAACTGAGTGGTCGTCGAGGTCGGTTTTGGCCGTATCATTGGTCCTTCTCGGCGTCGATTAGGAGGTCAATCAAAAAATTGGATATTACTTAGAGCTGCAGGCGTTTCATCGTGTGTTGTCGACTGGTATCGACCGTAGTAGGGTCCGCCCTTGTGGTCGCCCTGCTGCCGGCGGATGCGATGGGCGGTCTAAGATGGCTCCGATCGCGGCCCGTTGATATCCCGCGTCGCCGGGTGTCCCGAAAGGCCCGCGCGGACCAGGGCTTATCCCCAAGAACATCACTGCCTGAGGCGTGTTGCCTGCCGTCAGGGGGCGCGCGGTGCCACAAGCCGGGCGACCAAGTCGCCCGCCGCTCTTGCGCCCCTCCAACAGGCTTCCCGCCTTGCCAAGCGCAGCGTCGCCATTTAGCAAATTCGCGCCGCCGGTAATCGCCGGACCATACCACGGGAGGTTTCCGCCATGCCCACCCATAAGCTCCTGCTTCTTCCTGGCGACGGCATCGGGCCGGAGGTCATGGCCGAGCTGAAGAAGCTGATTGCCTGGATGAACGCCCGTGGGCTCGGGCAGTTCGAGACCGAGGAAGGGCTTGTCGGCGGCGCCGCATACGACGCCCACAAGGTGGCGGTAACGGAAGCCACTATGACGCACGCGTTGGCCGCCGATGCAGTGATCTTTGGTGCGGTCGGCGGCCCCAAGTGGGATGGGGTGCCCTACGATGCCCGACCCGAGGCGGGGCTGTTGCGGTTGCGCAAGGACCTGGGCCTGTTTGCCAACCTGCGCCCGGCAATCTGCTACCCTGCATTGGCGGAGTCCTCAAGCCTGAAGCGCGAGGTGGTTGATGGCCTCGATATCGTCATCGTGCGCGAGCTGACCGGCGGCGTCTATTTCGGCGAGCCAAAGACCATCACGGACCTCGGCAACGGCCAGAAACGCGCGATCGACACGCAGGTCTACGACACCTACGAGATCGAGCGCATCGCCCGCGTTGGCTTTGAACTTGCCCGCACACGGCGCAACAAGCTCACCTCCATGGAAAAGCGCAACGTCATGAAGACCGGCGTGTTGTGGCACGAGGTCGTCAGTCAGGTGCATGCGCGCGAGTTCAAGGGCGTTGAGCTTGAACACCAGCTTGCGGACGCCGGAGCTATGCAGCTCGTGCGCTGGCCGAAGCAGTTCGACGTCATTGTCACCGACAATCTGTTCGGCGACGTGCTGTCGGATGTCGCCGCAATGCTCACCGGCTCACTCGGGATGCTGCCTTCGGCTTCGCTCGGCGAGATCGACGCCAAAACCCGCAAACGCAGGGCGCTGTACGAGCCGGTCCACGGCTCCGCTCCCGACATCGCTGGCAAGAGCCTCGCCAATCCGATTGCGATGCTGGCATCGTTCGCCATGGCGCTGCGCTATTCGTTCGCAATGGGTCGCGAGGCCGATCTCATCGATCAAGCAATTGCCGCCGCGCTGGCGGCGGGTCTGCGCACCCAGGACATCAAATCTGAAGGCGCACAGGTGGTCGGTACCGCCGAAATGGGAGCTGCAGTCCTCGATCACCTGGGTCGACTCGCAGCTTGATGAGTCGGCAAGAGTGGGAAAAGCAGCTGATGATACGGCGAACAACCTCGCGCAACTTTGCGTACGCGGTCAAAAGGAGAGGTCCGACGGCGTCGAAACCGGCGCGGGATAAAGCGCTGGGGTTGCCCAGCCCATTCGACGCGCCGTCGCCCACCCCTACATGGTCTTACTGGCAGAACCCGCCCAAATCGAGACAATTCGGGAACGGCATGCGGTCGTGAGTGAACGGAAGAGCGGGTCCGTTTTTGAACAACGTGGAATACCTGAACGGGGCAAAGCCGCTTTCGACCGGATGGGCATAATCTGTACGATGCTCGGCATGGGCCTTGGTCTCGGTGCCGGGATCAAGGTATGACCGCCGTCGTACCGTAACCCTGGCTGGAGGACGGACCACGGCCGCAGCGCGGACGGAAACCGGGCGCACTTCCGTGGTCTGCGCCACGGACGGCGCGGTGGTAGACACCAGCATGACAGAAGCGATGGCTGCGGCCATCACGGCTGAAACGTTGTTGGCTTGCATGCAACCCCCCATCAATCCTTGAAACGATTTGGTGCCGCCGACATTAACGGCAAGTCGACGCGGACGATAGTGCAGAAATGCAACTATTTGTTGGCGGCTCATTGTTGCAGTTCGACAACGGGCGAACACGCTGTCGCGTGTCCTGCAATGGAGCCAATCGGTGTCAGTGTCGTTGAATTGTGATGCGTTCCCGACTAGAAGCGAAGGTGATCCGCGCGGCTTTGTGTTGGAGCGGACCAAATGGGTTGGAGAGTTGAGATGGGTCTCAAGGTTGCTGTCGCAGGCGCCACCGGCAATGTCGGCCGCGAAATGCTCAGCATACTGGCCGAGCGGGCTTTCCCGGCCGACGAGGTGGTTCCCCTGGCCTCGCGCAAAAGTGTGGGCGTCGATGTGTCCCACGGGGACCAGACACTCAAGGTTAGGGCTCTTGATCATTACGACTTCTCCGACGTGGACATTTGTCTGATGTCCGCAGGCTCCGGGGTATCGAAGGAATGGTCGCCGCGTATCGCGGCGCAGGGCGCGGTGGTGATCGACAATTCGTCGTGCTGGCGTATGGACCCGGACGTGCCGTTGATCGTTCCCGAAGTAAACGCCGACGCGGTCGCCGAGTTTCGCAAGAAAGGAATTATCGCCAACCCGAACTGCTCGACGGCCCAACTTGTGGTCGCCCTCAAGCCGCTGCATGACCATGCAAAGATCACCCGGGTCGTGGTGGCCACGTACCAGTCGGTATCGGGCGCCGGCAGGGACGCGATGGACGAGTTGTTCAGCCAGACCAAGGCGGTATTCACCGCCGGCGAGATCGAAAATACGACATTTCCCAGGCGTATCGCCTTCAACCTGATCCCGCAGATCGACGTGTTCATGGAGGACGGCTTCACCAAGGAAGAATGGAAGATGGTGGTGGAGACGAAGAAAATCCTCGACCCGAAAATCAAACTGGTCGCCACCTGCGTGCGGGTGCCGGTGTTCATCGGCCATTCGGAGGTGGTCAACATCGAGTTCGAAAGGCCAATCTCGGCCGACGACGCCCGATCCATCCTGCGCAACGCGCCGGGCTGCCTCGTCATCGACAGGCTTGAGCCGGGCGGCTACGTCACGCCTTATGAATGCGTTGGCGAGGACGCGACCTATATCAGCCGTATCCGCGACGACCCCACTGTGGAGAACGGGCTGGTGCTATGGTGCGTATCCGACAACCTGCGCAAAGGCGCCGCCCTTAACGCGGTTCAGATCGCGGAGTGCCTCGTCAAGCGCAAGCTGATCAGCGCCAAGCAGAAGGCGGCATGACTCACAAAGTGGTGAAGGCGTAGCCTGATTTGGCAAAAGCGAAATCCGGGAACGCCCTGGCTGTACGGCAACGCTGTCCCAGTTTCGCTGGCCGCGAGGACCCTACGCCCAGATCGCCATCGGCAACCCGAAATCGTCGCGCAATGGAGGATCCGGAAAGGGTACGGCAACGCAACCGAGAATGCGTTGCGCGATCGCCGCACAAGCCAATGCGTCGAGAAGATCATCTATGGCTGCACCGGATGGTGCGGCCGCTTCTATCGCCGCTTTGGTGAATCCATAGGCGGCGAGCAAAGTCCGCCGCAAAGCGAGACCAGGCCCAAACGGGCGCCCTTTGACCTTCTTAGGCTCCGGCAAAGCTTGGCCGCCGTTGAGTCGCCAGAATGCAACCTCTGGATGACTCTCGAACACCTGGTCCGTCAGGAACGGCGTACTACGCAGCGTCTCATCCACGTCGCGAATTTTAGGCGCGATCATGAAGAGCTGCTTCGACACTTTCTTCGGCGGGTCGGATGTTTCCAAGGCCAAACGACAAGCTTCGCGGTAGTCTTTTGCATAGATAGCCTTGCGCGAGGGCACAGCGAAAACCGACGATTGCCGGTTGCCCAGAAGTGTCCTCACGGCGCGTTCCGGTCCGCGTCCTTGCGGCCCAATGCGCGACGGGAGCCCGATCGGGATGTCCACCGCAACGACGCGAGGCTGCTCGGGCGCAGCGAAAATATCGCGGAAATGCTCCACTACGCGAACCCGAATGTCGTCGCGGCTCGAGCCAACGAACGCCACCGCCCACCCGGCTCTGCAGCCGTCTGCCCCAGCCACCCAATGCGACCTCGTCTCACTTTCGCGAGCTCTTTCGTACGTGAAAGCCGGAGGCATGGCTATTGCTCGGAGAGCGGAGCGTCCCGCCCCGCTCTTTTAGACTAAAACAGGCGCGTTGACCAAAAACCGGGCGGGACGCCCGCACTCGCCAGGCCCTTAAATGACGACACGGAGCCCAGCCATGAACATTCGCCCCCGCCGCAGCGCACTCTACATGCCTGGTGCCAACGCGAGAGCCTTGGAGAAGGCCAAGACCCTGCCCTGTGACGCCGTGATTCTTGATCTTGAAGACGCGGTTGCGCCGAGCGCCAAAGAAGCGGCGCGCCAGCAAGTGATGACGGCCGTGACAGCCGGCGGATTCGGCACACGCGAAGTGATTGTACGCATCAACGGTCTCGATACAGCGTGGTGGCTTGATGACCTTGATGCGGCTGCCAAGGCCGGCCCGGATGGCCTCCTGGTGCCGAAGGTATCAGAGCCTGCTCACCTGCTGACCATCGCGGGGCGGCTGATCAGTATGACGGCCGAGCACAAAATTAAGGTGTGGGCGATGATCGAAACGCCGCGTGCCATCATCAACGCAGCGTCAATCGCCGCCACCGCGCGCAACGAGGAAACGCGACTGGCCGGTTTTGTGATGGGCACGAACGATCTTGCCAAAGAGACCGGCGCCAGGCTGCTGCCCGGCCGCGCCCCGATGGTGCCGTGGCTCGCCACCGCCGTAGTGGCCGCGCATGCATATGGCATCGATATCCTGGATGGCGTCTACAACGACATCGCGGACGAGGAAGGTTTTCGCCGCGAGTGCGACCAGGGGCGCGATATGGGATTCGATGGTAAGACGCTGATCCATCCCAACCAAATTGCACCCTGCAACGCGGCATTCTCCCCAAGCGAAGCCGAGATCACTCAGGCCCGCAAGGTCATTGCGGCCTTCGAACTTCCCGAAAATCGAGCCAGGGGCGTGGTCCAGCTGGACGGCCGCATGGTCGAGCGCATGCATGCCGACATGGCGCGGCGTACGGTCGCCATCGCGGACGCCGTCTCGGCGCGCTCGTAGCAACTCGCTTCAGCCAATCTCAGCATCGTGGCGACGTCGGCTGTTGTAGGGGCGACACGCTTTAAGTTAGCGTCAATGGTTGGGCGCCCTTACGTCATCCTTATGTCGGCATCTGTTCGGACTGGGCCGAAGCGAGCCAGCAGAGAGGCTTCGGATCAATCTTCACGTTCGCCAAAGAGCTGGAGAAGCAGCGTGAACAGGTTAACGAAATTGAGATACAAGGATAGAGCACCCACTATCGCGGTGCGCGCGGCAGTGTCACCATCCATGGCGCCATAAATATACTCATTCTTCAGCCGTTGAGTGTCCCAAGCGGTCAATCCGGAGAAGACGAGCACCCCCACGGCCGAAATGATCCACTGCAGAGCAGAACTCGCCAGAAACAGGTTGACAAGACCGGCAATGATTATCCCGAACAGGCCCATCACCAGAAACGAGCCGATGCCCGTCAGGTCTCGCCGCGTTGTGTAGCCCCATAGCGACAGCGCCCCAAACGAAGCTGCCGTGATGAAAAATACCCGGACCACCGAGGTGTGGGCGTAGATCATGAAGACAGAGCCCAGCGATACGCCGATCAGCGCGGCATAGATCCAGAACAGGACCTGGGCAACTGCGGGGCGCAGCCGCTCAATGACAAAACTCAGGCCGAACACGAGGCCGAGCGGCGCCAAGATGATGGCCCACTTCAGCGGGCTTACGAATAGTGCGTACCCGACCGGAGTGAGATACAGGTTGCCGGCAAGCCGCGCAGAACTCGCGGCGCCGCCGCGAAATACCTTTGCGGCTGCCGCGGCGTCGTCCGTCACCGAAATCATGTAAATGCCCAGAGCCGCGATCGCGGTGACGGCCAAGCCCAGAACCATGCAGTTGTAGACGCGAACCATATAGGCACGCAGCCCCGCGTCAATCGCGGCTGCCTCGGCGCCGCTCATTGGGGCGCCAAACGCCGTCGTGGAAATGTCGCGATTGGATTGCGCCATGATCGAACCCCGGATCGAACGTCTGGCAACGAGCAAAGTCGTTAAACCGGGACGCCCCACGATCCGCACAACCGGAGTATCCGTGGGTAGTGATATTGGCCGACCTTTAAAGCATCGCAAGGGCGATGAGCGGCGGCACCTTACCGCATCGCTGAAACTGAGCGCGACCGATCGTCGCTAAATTTACTTCCGTAAAATTCTTATAAATTCCGGAGCACCGCGGCTGGCTTGCGACCAAGCGCAGGCCAAGTGCCGATCAGGCCAAAAACTATCGTGATTATGACAGCGATCGCTGCCGCCGCCACGCCGGGTCCAGTCTGCCAGTGAAATGGCAGCGTCATGAGGTCGGTCACAATGCGCCAAGCCGCGATCGATCCGGCCGCAACACCGAACAGGACGGTCGCCGCGCCAAGCAGCAGATATTCGAGCGCGTAGGCGGTCATCAGTTGAAGCCGCGTAGCGCCAAGCGTCTTGAGGACAACGGCGTCGTAAACGCGATGACGGTGGCCAGCGGCAAGCGCTCCGCCCAGCACCAAGACGGCAGCAATGAGAGTGATCGAACTGGCGGCACGCACTGCAAGCATGAGATTCATGACGACGCTGGCGACGGCGTCAAGTGCGTCCTTGACGCCGACTGCCGTTACGCCCGGCAGTGAATCAGTCACCGCTTTCAGCAGTGCTGCCTCCTCGGCGACCGTCCCTCCGCCAGGATACGTTACGGTGGCGATCTCGGTATGTGGCGCCCCACGAAACGCGGCGGGTGAAAACACCAGCACGAAATTGATACCAAGCGAATTCCAATCGACCGAACGCAGATTGGCGATGCGGGCGCTGAGATTTCGTCCGAGCGCGTTGACAGTGATCTCATCTCCAACGTTGAGGCCGAGGCCGTCGGCAATCCGTTTCTCGACCGACACCAGGGGCGGCCCGGAATAATCGGGCGCCCACCATTCGCCGGCGACCAGGCGCGATCCCGCTGGCAATTGCGCCGTGTAGGTTATGCCGCGGTCGCTTTGCAACACCCACGCGGCGTCCGGTTTCGGCTTGAGATCTTCGGCCGACACGCCGCCCGCACTTACGATCCGCCCGCGTAGCATCGGGACGCGTTCGAGCTTGGCGCGCGGGGCTTCGTCATGCACGAGCGCATCAAACCTTTCGACGACATCGGATGGAATGTCGATGAAATAGAATGATGGAGCCCGTTCCGGAAGCGCCGCAGCGAACTGCCGCCTCAGGTTGGAATCGACCTCAAGCACGGCAACGAGCAATGCAAGCCCAAGCCCAAGTGACATTACGACGGTTGGGGTCAGGGCGCCGGGACGGAATATGTTCGAAATCGCCAGCCGCAAGACCGTGGTGCGAGCCCGCGGCACCTGTCTTGCGAGGCCCATTACGACGCTCGCGATCAGCCGCAGCAGGCCAAATACCGTGACGGCCGCCACGATAAAGATAGCTGCGATCTTGTGATCGAACGCGGTCGTCAAGGCCAATACGGTGAACGCGGCCGCCGCGGTGGCAGCGGCGATGACGTAACGCAAGCGCGGCACGTGGCGCAGGGGCGCTACCCGATCGCGAAACAGGGCCGACACCGGCACATCGTGAGCACGGCCAAGTGGCCACAGCGAGAACGTTGCAGCCGTCAACATGCCGTACGTCAAGGCGAGCCCCAGTTGACCCGGGTAGACTGCCGGCGCGAGCGGCAACGGTATGATCGCGCCGAAGAGCGCCGCGACGCCAAACGGCAGAGCGGCGCCAATGGCGAGACCGATTGCAACTCCCATCGAGGCCAGGATGAGCACCTCGACGAAATAGATCGCCACCACCCGTGAGCCGGTGGCGCCGATCGATTTCAAGATCGCCATGTCGTCGCGCTTGCGATCGAGAAAGTGCTTGGCCGAGTTGGCGACGCCGACTCCGCCTATGAGCAATGCTGCCAGTCCAACCAGGGTCAGGTACTGAGAGAACCGCTCGATATTGCGTTCGAGTTGCGGTGCTACATTATTGCGGCTGCGAATCTCCCATCCCGCCTCGGGGAATTGCGCTTTGGCGGCCTCGATTGTTTGGGCGGCGCCATCCTCCCCTACGTCTTTCGGCAGCCGCACTTGATAGCGCCAGCGTACGAGGCTGCCAGGCTGCAATAACCCGCTCGCTCTCATGGCATCTTCGCTCATCAGGAGCCGTGGGCCAAACCCGATACCGCCGGCCAGTTTGTCCGGCTCGCTGACCAATGCGGCGCGGAGTTCGATTGCGGCTGCGCCGATCATGAGGCGCGCTCCCGGCCGCAAGTCGAGACGCGTCAGCAGAGCCGGATCAGCCACCGCGCCGAAGGCGCCGTCGCGCTGCGCCAAGGCGGCGGCGAGGTCGGTCGCGGGCGCGACGATGACGTCGCCATAGAGTGGATAGGCGCTATCCACCGCCTTGACCTCCACAAGGGCCGTACGCCCATCAGCGGTGCGAGCCATCGCCCGCATCGTGGCGGCGCTCGACACCTCACCATGTGCGCCCAGAAATGCGCGTTCAGCCGTCGAGGCCTCCCGTTGAATCAACGAAAACGCGACGTCGCCGCCAAGGATCACACGGCCCTCGCGGGCCAGTCCTTCGTTCAGACTGGCGGCGAGCGATCCGATCGCC
>Ga0126371_10005297_pt1 | contig 11462 bp, 6 predicted proteins | sample PanSoiMetaPlot_4_FD_110145 | JGI IMG/M metagenome (GOLD analysis project Ga0126371, IMG submission 110145) | Tropical forest soil microbial communities from Panama - MetaG Plot_4 | ecosystem: Environmental > Terrestrial > Soil > Tropical forest > Bulk soil | place: Panama | collected 2016-02-17
CGCACGCGCGTCGCCGATCTTGCGAAGGACGAATATCCGCTCCAAACTGCCTCATGGGACTTCATTGCTATCTGCTTTTATCTACAAACTTCTCTCATCGAATCCGCCAAGCGCGGCGTCAAACCGGGCGGCCTCTTCCTTGTCATCGTGCACATTGCCTCCCCGGGAGACCAGCCAACCGCGCATCAGTTGCGGCCCGGCGAACTGAAAAGCTATTTTGACGACTGGGAAATTCTGCATTACCACGAAGGTCCGCCGAACGATCCTGCGCACAAGCGCCTGTCCGCTGAAATCGTCGCGCGGCGCCCCTCCGCTGCGAAATGACGCGCAAACTGCCACCCCGAGCGCCGGCGCATCTCAGCTCCGGGCGTCGCGCATGCTCTCTCACAGAGTCAAAGCAAACGCTAATCGCCCGCCGTCAACCGCTGCTGCGCCGGTTCGCGTCTCATGCGCATCCAGTCAATTCGCCAGCGGCCGCGCGGCATCTTTACCCAGACAAGTTTTTTCACCGGTGTGCCGCGCGCATGGTGGTAAAGAACCGCTGCGCGTTGATAAAAACCGCGTGTGTGCGGAGATGTGCGATAGGCGAAGCTGCGGCAGTCCAGGTGGTGGCAGAATTCATGGCAGAGTGTGCTGAAGAACGTCCCAAACGAGGTGATCTGCTTGCGAATGGCCGTGCGCATCCACACGCGAATCAAGAGTGTCGAAGGATTGTAATCTCCGAATAGCTCCGTCGACCAGCCGCCTTCTCGCACGCGCAGCGGCCGCGCCGCCAGCACGCGCAGTTCCGGCCTCTGCACTTTGTAAAAGTCCGAAGCCACCGCCAGGAAATCCCCGCAGGCATGAAGGACTGCGGCGGGTTTGCCGCCCGCCATTGCCGACTCAATCGTGGTCGCGCGGCGGCAAAGACGATCGTCTTCTGGGATAGCCAGGTCGATGCGTTGGTCACTCGCCCAATATTCGCTGAGCCGCGACGATTGCCGCGGCGGCGTGTCAGTCACCATCCCGTTTATGTTTAGCCAATCGCCGGCTGTTCTGCAAGCGGGCCAAGCGCACACGCCACCCACAAGTGCGGGTTGCTCCTCAATCTTTTTGAATATACTGGGAGCATGCATATTTCACAGCCGCCACGACGCTTGCGTCGCGGCTTGTTCATTCTAACGTTCATCCTTTTGGCGCCGGTCCTAGGCTGGTCCGCGCTTTTGGCGCAAAACCAGCAGCTCGCTCCCGCGCCGCCAGCGCACCTCGATCGCAACGCTATCATCGCTCACCTGAACGATGCCATCAGTTGGTATCGAAATGCTACAGCCAAAGTCCAGGCGCCCGGCGAGCCGAGCGACGTGATCTACCAGGACAATGCCCAGAATTTTGCCGCGCAGGCGCTGCGACTTGCGTTTCAATCTGCCAGAGAGGAAGCGGAAATCATCGCCGGCGATGACAAGGGGGCTTCCGACGACAGTGCTCAAGCCGACGACACCGCCCAGCCCAACTACACCCGCGTGCAGTCTCGCCTGTCCACGCAAATCGCCAGCGTTCAAGCTCAAATCGACGCAGTCAATAAGCAAATCGACAAGGCACCCGCAGCTGCCAGGCAAAATTTGATTGCGAGTCGCGACACCTTGCAAGGCCGCCTCGAGCTGTATAAATCCATGCAGGACGCCGTGCAAAAGATGGCTACCTTCGCTGAAAACACGGAAGCCAGCAATGCTGGCCTGCTGGGTACAATCAACACGCTCGCTCGTTCCGTACCGGAGGTGCTCGACACGTCCAAATCCAGCGCGGCGGCAAAGCCCGCTCCCACAGGGCAGCCGCGCAGCTCCAGCCCCACCGGGTTGATCGGTCAAATCGTTGCGCTCTACGACCAGATCAGCGACATGCATTCGATCGATAGTTTGATATCGGAAACTTCGCGCCTGAGCCAGACCGCCGACGCGGTGCGCAAACCTCTGCGCGACAATCTGGTGGCTACGATTCGGGCCGGCAACGCCACTCTCAGCCAAAATCCCGCGGCTCAGAACCAGCCCCCTACCGCCAATCCGGCAAAGGATCCGGGAGCGGCGCCAGAAACCGCGGCGGATATTCAGAAGCGCTATCGCAATCTGACTCAGAACTTTCGCTCCTATTCGGACGCTATGGTGCCCCTCGCGCAAGAGCGCGCCATACTTGACCAGAGCCGTTCCAATTTCGAGGAATGGCGAAGATCGATCACCCGCCAGTCGCGCGTCACCCTGCAACTGCTATTGACTCGCGTCTTGGGAATCGCCATCGCTTTGGGATTGGTCGTGCTGTTGTCCGAGCTCTGGCGAAGGCTCACCTTCCGCTACGTGCGCGATGCCCGCCGCCGCCGGCAATTCCTGCTTTTGCGGCGGTTCGTGATCGGTTTTTTGTTCGGAATTGTAATTATCCTGGGCTTTGTAAGCGAGTTCAGCTCGCTCGCCACCTTTGCAGGTTTCGTGACCGCCGGTATTGCCGTTGGGTTGCAGACCGTGCTCCTCTCCGTGGCCGCTTACTTCTTTGTCATCGGCCGTTACGGGATTCGCGTCGGCGACCGCATCAGCATCTCCGGCGTGACCGGCGATGTGATCGATGTCGGCATCGTGCGCCTTTACATCATGGAATTAGCCGGACCGGCGGTAGACCTTTACCCGACTGGCCGGATCGTGGTCTTTTCGAATTCAGTTCTCTTTCAGGCGACTACGCCGTTGTTCAAGCAGCTTCCGGGCGCCGATTACACCTGGCATGAGGTAACGCTCGACCTGGCTCCTGCCGGCAATCACAAAACTGCGCAGGAAAAGATTGGCGCCGCGGTGAATTCCGTTTTCGAGCAATACCGTTCGGATATCGAGCGGCAGAGCACCTATCTTGAAGGTCGCATCGAGGTTCAACTCAAGACGCCGGTTCCGGAATCGAAATTGCAGTTCGGAGACGACGGCCTGCAACTGCTGGTCCGCTACCCCGTGGAATTGCGAAAAGAAGCGGAGATCGACGACCGCATCGCCCGAACGCTCGTAGATCTCATCCACAGCGACTCTGACTTGCAGACTGCCGTTACCGGTTCCCCCAGGATTCGCGCGGTCGTGAAGACTTAATCGTGTAGTTTCGGGACCGGCGCTTGGTTTCGCTGTCGGCAGCCGCTGCCGTCTGGCGCGTCTTTAGTGGAAATGCGAAATCAGCACCGCATCCCCCACGTATCGCCCTCGCGCGAACACGGTTTCTTCTCCGTCCGGTGACAGCGCAAACGACCAGATCATGTCAGAGGTAAAGTTGGTGACCGGCCGCGGCGCGGGAGGCGTTTGCCCCGGCGCAACCAGGCCCTGCGCCCAAACATTGCTCACGCCGTTCTTGTTCACCAGAAAAAAGATCGCGTGCCCATCTTTTGCCCAGGCGACTCTTGCTCCGGCTTCATCCCCGAGATTGGCGCCTTGCGGCAAATTGTAGACATTCTGAACCTCGCCCCCGGCAATGCCGAGGGTCGCGAGCCTCACAGCCTTGTCCGGACCCGGTTCGTAGGAGCCGGCCACGGAAGCGCCGTCTGGTGAAACGACGGGATACTCGAGATGCTCTTTGCCGATTTGGACCGGCGGACCGCCTTCAATGGCGATCTTCATCAGCCGTTCCGGTGTCGAGGACGCGTCTTGAAAGACCACGAATTGCCCGTCGGGCGAGCAACTGGGCCGCTCGTCCTCCACGCCGCTGGTAATTTGCTTCAAGTTGGCCCCTTTGGAATCTCCCCGCCAGATAGTCGAATGTCCGACGCCATCGAGCAAGGCGAACACAAAATCGCTGCTCCTTTCGCAGGCCGAGGGCCACATGGGAGATCCGGAAGGCACCGCAATGTCATGCGGGTCACCACCCTTTGCCGCCACGCTGGCCATTCGTAGTACGCCGGAGGTGTAATAGGTGTACATGATCGTATCCGGCCGGACCCAAGCTACTCCGCCCAACCCGTCGGCGCGTCCCAGTCCAGAAGTGATCGGATGCGGCTCCGAGAACGCGCTACCGCTGCCGCCGCTTGCAATCGCCAAGGCGGCGGCAAAAGATAATTGGGTTGTAGCCAGCGTAATGTCGTCGCCGCTCACGCTGGTTCCTGCGTAATAATTCAGGTCGTTTGTGATTCGAAGAGTGTTTCCCGTCGGATAAACCACTTCCCAAAGCTGGGCGTTGAACGATGAAGGGCTCTTCGGGATGGTGAACACAATTCCCGATCCATCGCGGAGCCAGGTGAGTTGGGCAGGATAGGCCCAGACGTCGTTGCCCAGGCGCTTTTCCGCGCCTGAGTTCGCATCAATCGTCTCGAGCTGAAATTCATCCGGATCGTCGGTCGCTGTTCTTAACACCGCGATCCGCAGGCCGTCCGGAGACCAGCTTGGGCCAGACTGGGCGAACGACGCCGGGTAACTCAAGCTTGCCAGCTTTCTTTCTCCGCTCCCATCGCCGTTGGCAATCATCACTGTTGACGTCATTGTTTCGGGCGATTGCCGCATGAAAACAAATTGCTTCCCGTTAGGTGAAAAGCTAATAGGGCTGTCCACATCGAAAACGACCTGCCGCGGAGTCCCTCCCAACGAGGGTACCTGGTATAGATTCGAATGGTCCGCCTTCATCTCCCGCGCAATGAAATAAAGATAATTCCCATCGGGTGAAAACGTGGGGCTTCGATATGGGTCGCCCGACGCAGGCACCACGCGAGCCACGCTGCCGGTGGCCAACTGGCGAACCCACACGCTCGACGCGCCATTCTCCGACTGTACGTACGCCAGCCATTTGCCGTCCGGCGAGATCGCCAGCGACTGTATGTTCCCCGACGAGGTCACCGGCGAAATCATCATCTTCATGAATGTGCTTTCGTTGTGAGGCCCATTTCGGCCGCGCAGCCCTAATCCTAGAAATGCTCCAGCAGTTACGAGAGCAATCCCTGCCACCACCGGCCAGAGCCATTTCCTTGATCGTCTCAGCGGAAGCGCCGCTGTCTTGGCCTCCGGGGTCAAAGGCGCGGGCTCCAAAGCGTCAATCGCGCTGATGGATGTTCTTACTCCCCCCGCCGCCGTGGACTTTCCCCCACTCAACACCTGAAGCCTTGAGGATTCTGTGTCTCGCTTCAGGCGCTTTAGATCTGCGCGCAACTCCGCGGCGGTTTGATACCGCAGGTCCCGCTCCTTCTCAATCGCCTTCGCGATGATCTCCTCAAATCGAGGCGGCAATGCCACATTCCGCCCAGAAGCCGGCTCCGGCTGGCGGTTTAGGATGGCATCGAATACCACGGCAGAAGTTGCTCCATCGAATGCTGGTTTGCCACTGGCCATCTCATACAGCACTGCGCCAAGGCTGAACAGATCGGTCCGCCCGTCGAGCTCTTCTCCTCGAGCTTGCTCTGGAGACATGTAAGCGACGGTTCCCAGCGCCGCCCCTGGACTCGTCAGCAACACATTGTCGGTCGTGGCCTGCGTCGTAGTATTCCCGGTACCGACCGGCTCCGCGACACGCCGGCCCACGGCCTGCTTCGCCAGACCGAAATCGAGAATCTTCACCAGATTCCGGGAGGTAACAAAAAGATTGGCTGGCTTGATATCACGATGCACGACGCCTCGAGAATGCGCGGCGTCAAGCGCGTCGGCAATCTGAATTCCCCAATCGAGGAGCTCGTTTGTCGCCAGCGGCCGGCCTGCGAGCCGCTCTCGCAGGGTTTGCCCCTCAAGCAACTCCATCACTAGAAATGGCAGACCGTCCTGGTCGCCGATGTCATAAATCGTGCAGATTCCCGGATGATTCAGCGATGAAGCTGCCCGTGCCTCCCGTTGAAACCGCTCCAAGGCGGCAGGATCCCGCGTTAACTCTTCGGAGAGAAACTTGAGCGCGACCTGCCGCCCCAGCCGCATGTCCTCGGCACGGAAGACCCGGCCCATCCCTCCCGAGCCCAGGATGGCAAGAATCTTGTAGTAAGAAATTGTTTCACCGATCATTTTGGGAACACTATCTTACACAGATACGGATTTGGGCGAGCGTTAAAGCTGCTAGAAGTCTCGCTGAGCGCGTAAAAATCCGCGTTCAGAAGAGACTCTAACGGTATCAGCTACGTGGAGTCTGCCGTTGTTCGAGTCCGTCAAATGTTCGAGTTCTATTGGCCGTTCGTGGATCGCGGCATTACGCCGATCGTCGCCGGTTGATCCAGTTGGAAATCCAGCTTGGTCTCGGAAGGAATCTTCACTTGCTTCCCTTTCGAAAGTCCCTGGTAGACTCCCCCTCCTGCTCCGCCTACTCCTGCGCCAATGGCCGCTCCCTTACCACCGCCTGCGAGCGCTCCAATGATCGCGCCGAGCGCCGCGCCACCGCCGACTTTCTCGGCGGTGCTCTTGCCTTGCGACTTCCCGGTCAGGGAATAGGTGCTGCTCGCCAGCGGATAGGATCGGCCTTGATATTCCAGCTTGATTAGCTCCAGATGCAATTCGCTCTTTCCTGTCATGCGTCCCGCCGAGGCTGCGTCCGACAACCGCACATACACGTCCGCTCCCTTCGGAACCACTACCTCGTTGTCCACTACGATCGGCACATCCAACGAGGCGTGAAAGATTTCCCCGGTCTTGTTCACCTGGGAATCCACACCATCGATCATGCGGATGGTTACCGTCGAGCCCGCCGGGATAGTTACCTGCTTGGGCTGAGGCGGCGGTGGGGGCGGAGGCGGTGGTGGTGGAGCGGCGCTGGGCGCTGGTTGCGATACGGGCGCAGCAGGCAGTGGCTGGTCCGCCGGAGGCTGATATTGATCTTGCGGAGGCGGCGCCGTATTTTGGGCGACCTGGGTCAACTTTTTCTCTGTTTGTCTCTCTTTTCTGCGTTCTTTGCGCGCCGCCTTCGTCTCCTCCGCCTTTGGCGCGGGTGGCGGTGGGGCAGCCACGATTGCCGGAGCCGCGTCGGGCGGCGCCTGCGCAGTCTGCTCTTGTACGGTCATCTGATCGTTGACCTTTGTTACGCCCACGGTTTGCGTAGCAATCTTGTATGCTTCATACCGCGCGGCATCGTTCGGGACCGATCCGGTAAGAGTCACTTCGGCGTTTTTCGAGGTTACCTGGAGGCTTGCATCCTTCAGTTGTGCGTCGGAAAACATCTGGGATTTGATGTTTGTCACCAGCGCTGTGTCGTCGGGTTTTCTCGCGCAGCCCGCTGCCAGTACCGCTGCAACCAGGAGAATGGAAAACATCAATTTCTGAAGCATTAGTTCCCTCCGAAAGCCACCCTTCTCAGCTCAAGTAATACCCAAGCGCAAGTGCCAGGGGCCTGGTCCGCGCATATTCTACTACGATGCAGACCATCGATTAAGCGCTGTCCCAATGGATCACGAAAAGGTAATCGGCAGGCTCTTACTGTTCGCCACGCACAGCGATGATTCTGTCTCCCTGGGTGCGCATTTCGATCCCCAGCGGAGGCCGAAAAGCCGAACCTTTGACAATCTCGCCTCTCACCAACCCTGCCGGCGCGTTGCCATAGCGGGCGAGATCAAACACGCTCTTGCTGCAAGGATCGGTGACCATTGGATGACTCGCCGTGAAATCATACTCCCGGTCCAGCTTTCCGAGGTCCGTCACATATTCCAGTTGGCAAGTGCCGTACGGCGCGCGCAGAGAAAAGCCCCATAGTTGTCCGCCGGGCAGCCGTACCACCATCGCCGGCGTCTCCGTTAAGGTCACCGGATCGCGAAAGGAAAATTCGCGCGCCGACCACGGCTGGATTAGTTGGTCTGCAGTGGCCACAACTCCGGGCCCCACGGCAGGCTTTGCATCCTCCAGTGAGGGATCAACTGATTCAGATACAGCGGACGGCCTCGTGATCGATTCTGCGGCATCTGCGGAAGACTTTTCGGGCTCAGCTTTGTGGCTGGATCCGAGTAGCAGGAAGATCATTGTCAGCACGCCCGCCAGCGCGAGTCCAACCCATGCCAATCTCAAATCCGCCGGCAATTCAGCGGGAGCGTTGGGTGAAGGTTCCGTTGAAGTAGGTCTGCTGGACGCATCCGCAAACGTCTCCCGCCGATTTGCTCTTTCGCCGGAGGAGGGCACTCCAGGTATTTGGGGCTGCACAGGCTTGAACGGATCGTGATTCCAATATTCCGACATAGCTGGCGCGTGGGCGCCTATTCAGGTTGATTGTCCGCCGCCGGATTTGCAACCGTGGGACACCAGAGAGGTGTTAACTCATAGGTTCTTCGAAATCTCTGTCAAGGAGGATGAACTGATGAAGGTTTAGGAGGCCGGACCAAGCGAGATGGCGTGATGAGCGGCGTATTCGTGAACATTCGCCAAACTGAGCAGCAGTTCCAGCATGCGGTCGCGGTCTTCCGGCTTGGGGTCGCCCGCGCCTTCTTCCAAATTAATGACAATCGCGAGCGCGTCGGCCAGAAGGCGCTCAAGTCTTTTCGAATCGATGGGATCTCCCTGACGGCACCGCGCCATGGCCTCGTCCGCGCGGCGAAATGCTTCTTCTAAAAAGTGTCCCAGGCACACCTCTTCCCTGGCCAGACTTGGCGGAATCAAATGGGTACACGGAGTCCTGCGGCAAAATCCGACGATTGCAGCAACCATCTCCTCAAGCTCCTCAGAACAACGCTGAACGCGGTGGAGAGTAACACAGTTTGTTTAAATGCAAGAGAAAAGCACGGGAGAGTGTTGAAAACTTCTAAAGCCGGAAAACGGAATGGCGGACCGCTGACAACCTAGGCCTCCGTGCCATGGCACTTCTTGTATTTTTTCCCGGAGCCGCACGGACAAGGATCGTTGCGGCCTACCTTGGCCGCCGCTCGCACCGGCTTGGGCGGCTCGGCCTGTGCCGGGCCGGCTTGGAACTGCAAATCCCTTTGCTGTTGTTGCTGGCGGCGTTCGATCTGGCGAGCCTGGTCTTCCGGACGCGCCGGCTGCATCAGGAATAAGAAGCGCACCGCTTCGGTATCGATGCGGTCCATCATGTCTTCAAAAAGCGTAAAGGCTTCTTTCTTGAATTCGACCAGAGGATCTTTCTGCCCATAGCCGCGCAGCCCAATCCCTTCCTTCAAGTGATCCAGGGTGAGCAGATGGTCTTTCCACTGGGCGTCGACGATATCGAGCAGGATGTGGCGCTCCAGCCAGCGCAGCATCTGACTGCCGAAAAGCGCTTCTTTCTCCTCATAGCGCGCTTTCACTTTTTCGACGAGCTCTTCATTAAGTTGCGCATGATTCAACGCGGCGGTGTCGATTCCCGTGGATTTCAGATCGAAGCCGAACTGATTGAGCAACTCGTTTCCAAGCTGCGTCACATTCCATTGATCGGGGTGCTGCGTGCTGGGGGCGTATCCCTCGGAAAGCGAGTTGGCGATGGCCTCGGCCCGCTCCAGCACGAACTCCTTCTGATCGCGCCCTTCAAGAAATGAGCGTCGAAGCGAGTAGATGGTCTCGCGCTGCTTGTTCATAACGTCATCGTATTCGAGCAGGTGTTTGCGCGCCTCGAAGTTCTGCGCCTCGACTGCCTTTTGCGCATTTTCGATGCGCTTGCTGATCAGCCGCGACTCAATAGGAACGCCTTCGGTCATCCCTAGCCGGTACATGAGAGCTTTCACCCGCTCTCCGCCGAAAATGCGCAGCAAGTCGTCTTCGAGAGAAAGAAAAAACCGAGACGATCCGGGATCGCCCTGGCGTCCCGCGCGCCCGCGCAACTGGTTGTCTATGCGCCGCGCCTCGTGGCGTTCGGTGCCGAGAATGTGAAGGCCGCCCATGGACACCACTTCGTCGTGCTCGGACTTACATTGCTCGTTGAACTGGTCGAAGATCGGTTTCCACTGATCGAGCGGCACCTGAAAAATTTTGCCTTCCACCTGGAACAGCACCATCGGTACCTGGTCCGATCCGTTGGATCCATTCGCTCCGTTAACTTCTGCAACGGCGGTCTGCTTCGAGGAGCGCGCCGCCGCGGCCGCTCCAGCGGCGTCGGCTTGCCCTGGAGTCTCCGTCTTGGCTGAGGAGCCGGCGCCGATCACGGAACCTGCTGGCGCATAAGGCATGGCTAGTTTGTTCTTGAGACAATACTCGCGCGTCATCGCTTCGGGATTGCCGCCCAGCAGAATATCGGTTCCGCGGCCGGCCATGTTGGTCGACACCGTTACCGCGCCTTTTCGGCCGGCCTGGGCGATGATTTTCGCTTCGCGTTCGTGCTGCTTGGCGTTCAGCACCTGATGCGGAATACCCGCTTTCTTCAGCAACTCCGCAATTTTTTCCGATTTCTCGATGGAGATGCTGCCCACCAGCACCGGCTGCCCGCTCTCGTAGTATTGACGGATGCCTCCCGCACGGGTGCCGTCTTCCTGGATGATGCCATTCACTGCCGCGTCGAACTTTTCCGGCTCCGTGCGATAGACTACGTCGGGATTTTCAATGCGAATCAAGGGTTTGTTCGTGGGTATGGCCACGACTTCGAGCGAATAGATCTTGTGGAATTCGGGAGCTTCGGTCTCGGCCGTTCCGGTCATGCCCGAAAGCTTTTTGTACATGCGGAAATAGTTCTGGAAGGTGATGGTGGCCAGCGTCTGATTTTCGCGCTCGATTTTGACGCCTTCCTTGGCCTCGACGGCCTGGTGCAAACCGTCGGACCAGCGGCGTCCGGGCATCTGGCGGCCGGTGAACTCGTCGACGATCACCACTTCGCCGTCCTTCACGACATAATCAACGTCCTTTTCGAACAACGCGTGCGCGCGCAGCCCCTGATAAACGTGGTGCAGCATGTCGATATTGCCCGGATCGTACAAATTGCCAAGGTTGAGCAGTCGCTCGGTCTTCGACACGCCTTCTTCGGTAAGCGTAGCCGTGCGCATTTTTTCATCGAGTGTGTAGTCGATTTCCTGGATCAGCTTGGGAATCACTTTGTCGACGCGGTAATATTTGTCGGTGGATTCCTCCGCCGGACCGGAAATAATCAGCGGCGTGCGCGCCTCGTCGATCAGGATCGAGTCGACTTCATCGACGATGCCGAAGTGGTGTCCGCGCTGTACGCAGTCCTTCAAGTCGTACTTCATGTTGTCGCGCAGGTAATCGAAGCCGAATTCGTTGTTGGTACCGTAAGTAATGTCGGCGCCATACGCCGCGCGGCGTTGCTCGTCGTCCAGATCGTGTACGATCACGCCCACGCTCATGCCCAGCATTTTGTAGATGGGACCCATCCACTCGGCGTCGCGCCGAGCCAGGTAGTCGTTTACGGTAACAATGTGTACGCCCTTGCCGGTGAGCGCGTTCAGGCAGGCGGGCAAGGTGGCCACCAGCGTTTTTCCTTCGCCGGTTTTCATCTCGGCGATTTTGCCCTGGTGCAGCACGTAGCCGCCGACGAGTTGCACGTCAAAATGGCGCATGCTCAGCGTGCGACGTCCCGCTTCACGCACGAGCGCAAATGCTGGCACGATCGCCGGATCGACGGCTTCCCGCAGCTTCTTTTTGTAATCTGGATCGTCGCGC
>Ga0126371_10005298_pt1 | contig 11461 bp, 10 predicted proteins | sample PanSoiMetaPlot_4_FD_110145 | JGI IMG/M metagenome (GOLD analysis project Ga0126371, IMG submission 110145) | Tropical forest soil microbial communities from Panama - MetaG Plot_4 | ecosystem: Environmental > Terrestrial > Soil > Tropical forest > Bulk soil | place: Panama | collected 2016-02-17
CCGCGGACCGTAGTGATGTACTGCGGACTGTGCGCGTCATCCCCCAGCTTGCGGCGCAGCCACGACACGTGCATATCAAGCGTCTTGGTCGAGCCCCACCACTTGGAGTCCCAGACCTGGCGCATGATCTGCTCGCGGGTGACCACCTTGCCGGCCTCCGCCACCATGAGAGCCAGCAGGTCGAACTCCTTCGAGGTCAGCTCGATCTCGGTGTCGCCGAGCCAGGCCCGCCGGGCGTCAGCGTCTACCCGCACGCCCTGGACTGTCTTCGTCTCGGTCGCGCCGCGGCGCAGCAGCGCCCGCACCCGGGCGAGCAGCTCAGCCAGCCGGAACGGCTTGGTGACGTAATCATCAGCCCCGGCGTCGAGGCCGATGACGGTGTCGACCTCGTCTGCCCTGGCGGTCAGGATCAGTACGGGCACCGACTGCCCGGCTGATCTGATCCGGCGGCACACTTCGAGCCCGTCGATCCTAGGGAGGCCAATATCGAGCACGATCAGATCGATGCCGCCGTTCTTGGCGGCTTCAAGGGTGCCGGGGCCGTCGGCGGCGATGTCCACCTCATAGCCTTCACGGCGCAGCGCGCGGGCGAGCGGCTCAGAGATTGCGGGATCGTCCTCGGCAAGCAAAACGCTGGTCATGCCATCGATGGTAGGGCCCATCGGCCAATTCACAGTCCCCTACACGCAGCCCGGGCCCATGTCTTGCCTCCCGCATGACCTTGTGTTGCGTATATGCGCGGCTTCGTTCCGGCCAAAACTTTGTCTCCCGCCGGCCTGTGCTAGACCGGCGTCACCCCATGGCGCCGCCGGGAGAACGACCGGTCCTTGCCCCGCGCGGCGTGCAGCCGGCGCATCAGCTGCCCGCGCAGATCCTCTGGCTCGACGACGTCGTCGACCACTAGCTCGCTCGCCAGCCTCAGCACGTCGATGTCGGCCTCGTACTCCTCGCGCAGCCGCTGGGTCTCGGCGGCACGCGCTTCCGCCGAATCCAGCCCCGCAAGCCGGTTGAAGTAGACAGCATTGACCGCGGCCTCAGCCCCCATGACGGCGATCTTGGCGGTGGGCAGAGCCAGCGTTGCGTCAGGCTCGAAGCCAGGGCCGGCCATCGCGTACAGCCCGGCGCCGTACGCCTTACGGACGATCACGCAGATCTTGGGGACCGTGGCCTCCGACACTGCGCTGATCATCTTGGCGCCGTGCCGGATGATGCCCTGCCGCTCGACCGCGGTGCCGACCATGAAGCCAGGCACGTCGGCCAGGAACAGCAGCGGCACGTTAAAGGCGTCACACAGCTGGATGAAACGCGTCCCCTTATCGGCGGAGTCGACGAACAAGACTCCGCCCTTGAACATTGGATTGTTGGCCACAACGCCGATGACCTGGCCATCCAGGCGGGCGAATCCGACGACCAGTTCGCGGGCCCAGAGCGCGTGCACCTCGAACAGCGAGTCTTCGTCGACGAGGCCGCGTACGTATCGGCGCATGTCGAACGCCTGCCGTTCGTTCACGGGCACCATCGCGCGCAGGTCAGCCGGCTTCGGGTCGCGAGCCTCGGCCACCGGCGGCGGCAGCTCCCAGTTCGACGGCAGATACGACAGGTAGGACCGCACGGCGCCGATGGCCTCGGCCTCGGTTGACGCCAGGAAGTGGCCGACGCCTGACACCGAGCAGTGCATCCGCGCACCGCCCATCTCCTCCAGCGTGGTCTGCTCGCTCACCACCATCTCGACCATGCGCGGGCTGCCGAGGTACATGGACGCGTTGCCGTCCACCATGGCCACGAAGTCGCAGAACGCGGGGATGTAGGCACCGCCCGCCGCCGACGGCCCGAACAGCGCGCATACCTGCGGGATCGAGCCAGACGCTCGCACCTGAGTGTGGAAGATCTTGCCCGCGCCCCGGCGGCCTGGGAACATCTGCACCTGGTCGGTGATGCGGGCACCGGCAGAGTCAACCAGGTAGATCATCGGCACGCGGTCTGAGTAAGCCTGCTCGATCACGCGGATGATCTTCTCGACGGTGCGAGCTCCCCACGAGCCAGCCTTGACGGTCGAGTCGTTGGCCATCAGCGCGACCGGCCGACCGTCGATGGTCGCGGTACCAGTGATCACGCCGTCCGCTGGCAGGCCGCTGGCCAGCACGTTCGCGAATGCTCCGTCTTCGGTGAAGCTGCCGGCGTCGACGAGTAGCTCGATCCGGTCTCGCGCGAACAGCTTGCCCTGTGCCGCCGCCTGCTCGTGGTAGCGCGGCGCGCCACCGCGGGAAATTCGCGCCCGGATATCACCGAGATCCGGATGCCCGGCCCCGGCCGCGGGTGGGGGCACAGCATTGCCCTCAGGAACCGGCGCGGCTTCAGGCCCCGCCGCGGGTCGAGGCTCCGCCGACTCAGGGTCCGTCGCGGCGCCGGACACACCGTTTGCTGCTGCTTCGTCAGTACTCACGCTCGCGAGCGTACGACAGGCCGTGCCGGGGCGGCGGGAGCGGAGGGGCGGCCACCCCGGCACGAGCGCGGGCGGAGCGATTGAGCTACTTGAGATGCAAGCTGACGCCGAGCAGGACAAGCGGCCACAGGATTACCGACAGCAGAGAGGAAAACACGATCTTCAGCACACCCACCGTGATATAGGTGTGGGTCCACGCGATCACCAGGCCGACAATTATCCACAGGACAGCGACCCAGCGGTATTTAAAGACACCCATTGTTTCGACTCCGTTCCGGCGGGCCGCTTAATAGCAGCCACAAAGTGTCCGGAAACGTGTCGATCAAACATTTCGCCAGCGCAGTCGCTGGCAGCGCGGTTTCGCTATTCCGCGACCGTCCGGGAACGGGGTCCAGCTCGCAGCACCTGCGACGGCAGCTGGCGGCCGATGATCCGCTCGGCGGCCGCTGCAGCGTCGATCATCGCGTCAAGGTCTATGCCGGTACCCACGCCCATGTCCTCAACCATGTGCACCAGCTCCTCAGTTGCGATGTTGCCGGTAGCGCCAGGAGCGTACGGACAGCCGCCGAGGCCGCCGACCGACGCATCGAAATCTGCCACACCGAGTTCGAGTGCCGCCAGCACGTTGGCCAAGCCGGTGCCCCTGGTGTTGTGAAAGTGCAGGTTCAGGCCGGTCTCGGGGCGCGCGGACCGGAACTCCCCGACTAGCGCCTGGACACGCCCGGGGGTCGCCATGCCGGTAGTGTCGCCGAACGAGATGGTGTCAGCGCCGTCGCCAACAGCTCGGCTCGCCGTAGCCACGACCCGCTCGACTGGTACGTCGCCTTCGTACGGGCAGCCCCACGCCGTGGAGACGATGACCTGACAGCTCGCGCCTCGGTCGTGTGCCAGCGCAATGATCTCGGCGATGTCATCGAGCGACTCTGCCGTACTGCGGTTGACGTTCTTGCGGTTGTGGGTGTCGGACGCCGACACGACGGCCTCGATCTCAGTCAGCCCGCTGTCGAGCGCCCGGATTGCGCCGCGCAGGTTCGGGACGAGTGCGGAGTACCGGACGCCGCTGGCGCGCTCGATGCCATCCCACACAGCGTTGGCGTCGGCCATTTGCGGAATCGCGTCCGGCCGCACGAACGACACAGCCTCGATCCGCTGCACGCCCGTCGTCGAAAGCCGGTCGATCAACTCGATCTTGGCCTGCGTCGGCACAGGCTGCTCGTTCTGCAGTCCATCTCGCGGACCGACTTCACGGACAGAGATCTGGCGGGGCAAGTCTGACACCGGCGGCCTCGTTCCCGGAAAGGGTTCTTCCTGGTAGCCAGGCTAACGGGGCGCGTGCTACTGCTGTTCCCTGGCCAGCCTGGCCTGCTCGTCTTCCACGAGCTGGAATAGCGTCGCCTGGACCGCCTGCACGCGCGGGATCTCGGTGAGCACGAGCTGGCCGTGCTCGCCGGGCGACTCGATCACGAGCCGACCACAGCCGAGCAGGCGGTCGAGCAGGCCCTGCTCAAAGGACACATCGCTGATCCGGATGAGCGGAAAGTCGCGACCGGTCCTGCTCAGAATCCCGAACCGCAGTCGGAACCTGCGGGTGGTCAGCTCATAACTGGTAGTGCGCCAGCGCAGCAGCGGAATCGCGACGAAGACCAGGACGACCGCGGTCGCGACCGCAGCGACGCCGAGCCGGGCCGCGGCGGTGTCGCGAGCCGCGGGCACGAGCAACAACAACAACAGCGCCCCAACGACCGTGGCGATCAGGATCAGCACCGGGCGCAAGATGGTCTTCCAGTGCGGGTGCAACCCGAGAACGAGGTGCTCTCCCTCGGCGAAGCCTGCAGCGCTGGCCATGACCCCATCGTCACATGAAACGCAGCAATCAGCGGGCAACCTCGCCTATACCGCTGGCTCAGGCGTCGGGCCGGACGTGAACGACGTCGCCGGCGCTGACCGCATGAACGCCGTCGGCAGCGCGCACGAGCAGTCGTCCGACGTCATCCACGTCGACGGCGCGCCCCGTCAGGGAGCCGCCGCCGGGCAGCTCCACGCGGACGTCGTGGCCAAGCGTCGAGCAGCAGCGCAGGTATGCGGCATGCAGCCCGGATGACTCGGCGTTCCCGGGCTGTGGGCTGTCCGCCCACGCCAGGTACCACAGCTCCAGCTCGCGCAGGATGCTGACGAGGATGTCCTCCCGGGTGGTCGCGGTCGCGCCCGCGAGCCAGAGCGAAGTGGCGTGGGCGGCGGGCAGCTCGTCCTGTTCGGCGCTCACGTTCAGGCCGATGCCGATGACGATTGCATCGCTGGCTTGTTCCGCGAGGATGCCGGCCAGCTTGCCGCCGCTAGCTTGGGAGCCGGGACCCGCGAGCACGTCGTTCGGCCACTTCAGGCTGACGTCCATGCTGGTCGTCGCCGATAGCGCCGATGCCACCGCGACCCCGGTCAGCAGCGGCAGCCAGCCCCGGCTGCCGGGCGGGACGGCCACTGGGCGTAGCAGGACCGAGAACGTCAGCGCTGCACCGGGCTGACTCTGCCAGCCGCGATCGAGTCTCCCCCGGCCGGCTGTCTGTTCCTCGGCGACCAGGACCGTGCCAGCTGCAGCGCCCGCCCGCGCTGCCACGAGGAGGTCGGCGTTCGTAGAGCCGGTCTGCGTGACCACGTCGACAGCCGTATACAGGCGGGATCCGGCGAGGGCCGCAGCGCGCACTGACGCCGCTGACAGCGGGGTTCGCTGCGGGCGCATCGCAGACGTCATGTCGATAGCTTCTCGCGCGGGCTGCGCCACCCGTCGCGGCGGGTGCCATAGTTCTGGCCTAACCTTTCCGGCATGGCCAACGACGCACCCGCCCCGCCAAGCACCGTGGAACCGGCCAGCGCCGACTCAACAGGACCTGCCCCGGCAGGGCCGGATCTGCACACCACGGCCGGCAAGCTGGCAGACCTCGACAAGCGCAGATACGAGGCCATACACGCAGGCGCGGCCCGCCAGGTCGAGCGCCAGCACGCCAAGGGCAAGATGACGGCGCGCGAGCGGATCGACGCGTTGCTCGACCCCGGCTCGTTCACCGAGTTTGACGAGCTGGCGAGGCACCGGGCGACGGACTTCGGGATGGCCGCCAACCGGCCTTACGGCGACGGCGTGGTCACTGGTTACGGCACGATCGACGGCCGCCCGGTGGCGGTGTTCAGCCAGGACTTCACTGTCAACGGCGGCTCCCTCGGCGAGGTGTTCGGCGAGAAGATCGTCAAGGTCATGGACTATGCGCTGAAGACCGGATGCCCGATGATCGGCATCAACGACAGCGGTGGCGCGCGGATCCAGGAAGGCGTCGTCGCGCTGGGCCTGTACGGCGAGATCTTCTACCGCAACGTCATCTCCTCCGGGGTAATACCGCAAATCTCGCTGATCATGGGCCCGTGCGCCGGCGGTGCTGTGTACTCACCCGCCATTACGGACTTCACGCTCATGGTGGACAAAACCTCCTACATGTTCATCACCGGGCCAGACGTCATCAAGACCGTGACAGGCGAGGAGGTCAGCCAGGAAGACCTCGGCGGCGCACACGCGCACAACGTCAAATCAGGGGTCGCGCACTATCAGGCGGCCGACGAGCAGGACTGCCTCGAGTTCGCCCGGGAGCTGCTCTCCTACCTGCCGTCCAACAACCTGGACGAGCCGCCGTCCGGACCGGCAGCGACCGATCCCGCTGCCGCGCTCGAGATCACTGAGTCCGACACCGAGCTTGACACGCTCATCCCCGACTCGGCGCGGCAGCCCTACGACATGCACCAGGTGATCCAGCACATCCTGGACGACGGTGACTTCCTGGAAATCCACGCCGGGTTCGCGCAGAACATCATCGTCGGCTTCGGCCGCGTCGACGGCGCCTCCGTCGGGGTTGTCGCGAACCAGCCCATGCACTCGGCCGGAACCTTGGACATCGACGCGTCCGAGAAGGCCGCGAGGTTCGTCCGGACTTGCGACGCGTTCGGGATCCCGGTGCTGACCTTCGTGGACGTCCCTGGCTTCCTGCCTGGCACCGGGCAGGAGTGGGGGGGCATCATTCGCCGTGGAGCCAAGCTGATCTACGCCTACGCCGAGGCCACCGTGCCGAAGATCACAGTGATCACCCGCAAGGCGTATGGCGGCGCCTACGACGTTATGGGCTCCAAGCACGTGGGCGGAGACATCAACCTGGCCTGGCCGACGGCGCAGATCGCCGTGATGGGCGCCGACGGCGCGGTAGACATCCTGTACCGGCGTGACCTTGCTGCGGTCACTGACCAGGACGAGCGGATGGAGCTGCGCAAGCAGCGCATCACTGAGTACGAGGACACGCTGTTCAACCCCTACATCGCGGCCGAGCGCGGGTACGTCGACGCTGTCATCAGGCCCGCCGAGACCCGGTCGCACGTGACCAGGGCGCTGCGTGCCCTTCGTGCCAAGCGGCAGACGCTGCCGCCGAAGAAGCACGGCAACATCCCGCTGTAACGGAGCTCTCGGCTGATCTGACGCCGTCCACATCGGGCCTGATCAGGGCAGGAACTCGCGTCGTGACCCGCCACCAATGGCACGGTCGCAGCTTCTCGCGGTCCGGCACGGGCAACACCGATTAGAGTCGTGAGTGTTATGACCGAAACTGGCCCGCCGCTGCCGCTGCTGTCCCGCTACGCGATCATGGTCGACGTCGGTTATATCTATGCGTCGGCTGGCGAGCTGCTGTTCAGCGCCGCGTCCAGGCGGGAGTACCGCGTCGACGCCGACAAGATGATTCAGGCGCTGACCAGGCACGCCGAGGAGCATATCCGCGGCGAACTGCTGCGCGTGTACTGGTACGACGCGGCCAGGGACCGGGTGCCGACGATCGACCAGCGCGTCATCGCCCAGATGCCGTGGGTCAAGCTGCGTCTCGGCAACCTGAACGCGCGCGGCCAGCAGAAAGGCGTCGACGCGCAGATCCGGGCCGATATGGAGGCGCTAGCGCGGCACCGGGCCATCACCGACGCGATTCTGGTCGCCGGCGACGAGGACATGGTGCCGGCGGTTGAAGCAGCCCAGGCCTTCGGCGTCCGCGTCCATCTCTGGGGCGTTGAGCCGCCGTACGGCACCAACCAGGCTGAGCGGCTGGTCTGGGAATCCGACACTGTCGACGTCCTCGAGCGGTCCTTCGTGGAGCCGTACTTCACTCGACAGCTAGCACCCGAGCCGACCCAGGCCTCGGCCGCGGAGCAGGGATCGGCCAGATCTGGCCAGTCAGTCTCTGCTCATGCCATCCAAGGCGCTCCGTCGCCGGCCCAGGTCTTCGGGGAGCGCCACTCCAGCCGGCAGTTCTCCCGGCCGTTTGCCGTACCGCACTTGCCGTCGGCTCGGCTCGGCCCTGACCGCGAACGGGTCGAGGAAGCCGGTGAGCACGTCGCCCAGAAGTGGATACTCACCCGTGGCGAAGACAACATCCGCGACCTGCTGCCCGGCCCGATCCTGCCGCCCGTCATCGACAAAGAGCTGCTCGTCGACGCCGAGAAGGAGCTTGGCCTGTCACTGCGCGCCTATCAGGAAGCCAGGGAATGGCTGCGCGATGCCTTCTGGGCTAGAGTCCATCGCCAGTTCGGCATCGGTGTGGGCAAGTCGAAGGGCTGAGGTCATGTCGCAGGGTTCTGCCGGGGCCGCCGAGAACCAACCGCTGCTGTCGGTCGTACGCGGCGAGCCGACGGCCGCGGAGCTTGCTGCCCTCTCCGTGGTAGTTGACGCCCTGGTGCGCCGCGGCAGCCAGTCGTCGAAACCCGAGCAAACCGACGGCTCGCGGTGGGCCGCCAAGGAGCAGCTCATGCGGCCGCAGCTCAGGCCGGGCCCTGGCGCGTGGCGCTCGAGCGCGTTGCCGCGCTAGCGCAGTGCCGTGATCCACCGTGGCTAACTGCACTTGCCTTGTACCGGCAACTCGGCAGTCCACCGGACGCGCCATGACGGGGGCTGGGCGATCTGCAGCGGCAGGCAGCCTTTCAGGTCAGTGATGTATCCCAGCGGCAAGTAGAACAGCGTGAAGCCGGGAGCCCAGCCGGGCGGGATACCGGTACTAGGGGCTCGGTAGCTCGGACAACCGACGAGCGTGAGCCCGTGAACCCCGTCCGACAGCGTGTAACTGCCTGACGGGGTCGCACGGGTGAGGAACTTGAAATGCGACCAGTCAGCCGGCGGAGTGGATATCTCGACGGTGACGCCGTTCTTGACAGCCACGATCGGGCCGGCGACATTATGCAGCCTGCCGCTCGGCAAGCGTTGGCTCGAATTCCAGCCACTGTTTCGGGCTGATACGAACCACACGGGGCCAGCGTGGACGCTAGCCGACTGCCAGCGCCCATCCAACTCCCCGCCTGAGATGCCCCGCTCGCTGTAGGCTCCGCATTTCAGCAGTTCAGAGCCAGGTGCGGCGTGCGGGGTTGCGGGTGCTGATGGCCGTGTCGGCCGCGCCAACCCGCCAGCCGTGGCGTGCAGGACAGACGGCGCAGCGATCGCCACAGCCAGCACAGCTGCCGCGCTCCAGGCGCCAGTCCGCCGATAGTGCGCACGCCGCCGACGCCAAATTCCGTCCAGCAGATCCGCCGACGGACGCTGCTGCGCTGCCTGCATCGCAGCCCGTAGCCAGCGTTCAAGATCATCCATGGCTAACACGCCCTCGTGACGTCCGGCCGGATTGCGGCTGATCAGGTGGTGCGACAGGTTGGTAATCGCTGTCGCCAGTCCCGATGATTGCGCGCAGCTTCTTCAGCGCTCGAGATGTCTGGGTCTTGACCGAGCCGACTGTGCAGCCGAGCACCGCCGCAGTCTGCGCCTCGGTCAGATCTTCGTAGTAGCGCAGGACGAGCGCCGCCCGCTGGCCCGGAGGCAGGCTCGCGAGTGCGCGCCAGAGCAGGTCCTGCTCGGCGAGTGTGGCCGTCATGTCTGGCCCGGCTGGTCCGGCGACGGCCGGTCGCGCATCGTCGGGCGCTAACGGCAGCTCAGGCCTGCGCCGCAGCAAGCGCCAGCGATCCGCCGCCGCGTTGACCAGCATGCGCCGCACGTAAGGACCCGGATCGCCCGCACGGCAGATGCGCCACCACCGCCGGTAGGCGCGCTCGAGCACCGTCTGCAACAGGTCCTCAGCATCAACCCTGCTGTGACCGGTCAGGAGCATGGCCATCGTCAGCATGTGCGAAGACGAGCCTTCGACGAATTGCTCGAAGGACAGGCGGTCCGCAGCCCCGTGCACGCTGCTTTCACGTCGCGGCACAAGAGAAAGTTGACCGTAACGCGATATCCGGCGGCAAGCAGCACCTGTTCCGATCGCTCCCCGTCGCACCCGAACACACTCGTTACCAGCCGGCCAACAGTTTGCTCCCGGATGCTCGACCAGGAGGTCGATCGACCTCTTGCCGCCCGCTACGGCCTTGACCAGCGGCGCCTAGGCCTGCCGCGCCCGCGAGCCGACCACAAGGCGACCGCCGAGGCGGCGCTCATCTCACCTAGACTCCTCACAGTCGAAAGGAGACAAGCGGTGCACAAGGTCCTGATCGCCAACCGGGGCGAGATCGCTGTGCGGATCGTCCGGGCATGTCGGGACGCGGGTCTCGTGAGCGTAGCCGTGTACGGCGAGGTTGACCTAGATGCGCTGCATGTCACGATGGCCGACGAGGCCTACGCGCTCGGCGGGCAGAGTGCAGCCGAGAGCTACCTGGACATCACGAAGATCTTGAAAGCCGCCGCCGATAGCGGCGCGGATGCAATCCATCCCGGCTACGGTTTCCTGGCCGAGAACGCCGAATTCGCTCGTGCTGTCATCGAAACTGGCCTGACCTGGATAGGTCCGCCGCCCGCCGCCATCGAGGCGCTCGGCGACAAGGTGCGGGCGCGCCACATCGCCAAGCAGGCTGGCGCGCCGCTAGCGGCCGGAACCGACGGCCCGGTCAGCGGGCCCGAGGAGGCAGCCGCGTTCGCAGCCGAGCACGGGCTGCCGATCGCGATCAAGGCGGCTTACGGCGGCGGGGGTCGCGGACTGAAGGTCGCCCGGACGACCGACGAGATTGCCAGCCAGTTCGAGTCTGCGGTACGCGAGGCTGTCGCCGCATTCGGCCGAGGCGAGTGCTTCGTGGAGCGCTACCTCGACAAGCCGCGCCATGTTGAAACCCAGTGCCTGGCTGACGCACACGGCAACGTAGTGATCGTCTCGACGAGGGACTGCTCTCTCCAGCGCCGCCATCAAAAGCTGGTTGAGGAGGCGCCTGCCCCGTTCCTGTCCGAAGCCCAGGACAAGCAGCTACGGGAAGCTTCGGCCGGAATCCTGCGCGCCGCTGGCTATGTGGGAGCCGGGACGTGCGAGTTCCTGATCGGGCAGGACGGCACTGTGTCCTTCCTCGAGGTGAACACTCGGCTTCAGGTCGAGCACCCGGTCACCGAGGAGGTCACCGGGATCGACTTGGTCCGGGAGATGTTCCGCATTGCGGACGGCGAGCCGCTGACGTACTCAGATCCTGAGGCGAGGGGCCACGCCATCGAGTTCCGCATCAACGCCGAGGATGCTAGCCGGGGGTTCCTGCCCGCGCCGGGCATCATCACCGGCTGGCGCCAGCCGTCAGGCCCTGGCGTACGCCTGGATGCAGGCTATTCGGCTGGGATGACGGTCCCGCAGGCGTTCGACTCCCTCATCGCGAAGCTGATTGTTACGGGCGCCACCAGGGCTCAGGCCCTGGAACGGGCCCGACGAGCCCTGGCCGAGTTCGAGATCGACGGCATGCCGACCGTGCTCCCGTTCCATCGCGCGGTCGTTTCAGATCCCGCGTTCACGAACGAGCCGTTCACCGTGCATACCCGGTGGATCGAGACAGAGTTTGCGACCGAGCTCGCGCCGTACTCAGGCGCCGCGGCGTTCGCTGGCGAAGCTGAGCCTCGGGACCGCATCACGGTAGAGGTTGGCGGCAAGCGCCTAGAGGTCACTGTCCCGGCCGGCCTTGGTGGCGTCGTCGGCGGCGGCGGTCGGGGTGCGGCTCGGGGCGCCG
>Ga0126371_10005299_pt1 | contig 11460 bp, 13 predicted proteins | sample PanSoiMetaPlot_4_FD_110145 | JGI IMG/M metagenome (GOLD analysis project Ga0126371, IMG submission 110145) | Tropical forest soil microbial communities from Panama - MetaG Plot_4 | ecosystem: Environmental > Terrestrial > Soil > Tropical forest > Bulk soil | place: Panama | collected 2016-02-17
CAGTTCATCAAGCCGGGAAAGCCGGTCGCTGCGCAAGTTCTCGTGCTCGGGTTCGTCTACCTGGCGATCGCCGTGCTGACCGATACGGGCTATGTCCTGCTCGCTTCCTGGGTGGCGAACAAGCTCGCGAGGACGGAGCGAGCGCGCCGAAGGAGAGCCAAGCTGAGCGCGGTCATTTACTTCGTGCTAGCGGCTGCGGCGATCGCAATCGGCGATCGCGGCGATGCGGCTAAGGCGCTCGAGCCAGCCAGTTAAAACAGCGAAAAACGTGACGTACTTGACCGTGTGAGCGAATCATAACAGTGTGAGCCGACTCACGCTGGTTTATTGCGGTTTTCGGTTCAGAGCCGAGACTTCTGCGGCATCGTGGTGTCGCGAGAGCACCTTGCGTGCGTGGCGGTCACTTCGAATGTGACTCCGTCGCCCTGACCTTGCGCGGCGTCCGCACGCCGCTGGCCCTGGCATCCTAGCCCGTCAGTGACCCCGGTGGCTGCCGAGCGCCAATTTGGGCGCCCGACTAAAGGTCAGACAGTGTCGCAGCACAAGAAGTCGGCGCACCGCCACAAGCGGTCGTCGGCCAAACACCGCAAACCGTCGGCCGGAATCAACACGGCCAAGGTAGCAACCGCCGCGGCCGGCGCGGTCCTGATCGGCGGGGGAGTAGCCCACGCGGTAACGCCGCCATCGTGGCTGGGGACGTCGGCGGACGCGCTCAATCACGTGTCCGGCGGGGGCCTGGTCGCCGCAGCCAGCCCGAACCCGTCGCAACGGGGTCAGTCTCCTCTGGGCAGCACCGGCCTCACCGGGGAACGCGCGTTCCACAACCCGCACTTGCATCTGTCCGCCAGGCCGTCGGCATCACATTCGTCGCCTTCGCCGCGGCCATCGCCCACCCCATCAGCGACGCCAACCCCCTCGCCAACTCCGAGCCCGACCGCGTCCGGTTACGCCAATCCGCTCCGGGCAGTCAGCGGGCTGATACCTGAGCGCATCGATATGGGCGTCGACTTCGGCGGGTCGGGTCCCGTCTACGCCATTGGCGACGCGGTGATCACGAACGCTCAGGGCGACAATGCCGGGTGGCCGGGCGGTGGGTGGATCACCTACCGGCTTACCAGCGGTCCTGCCGAGGGACTGAGCGTTTACGTGGCGGAGGACGTTACGCCAGCCGTGAGCGTCGGCCAGGTAGTGAATTCATCGACGGTGATCGCCAACATGTACAACGGCGGTGCCGGAATCGAGACCGGATGGGCCATGCCAGACGGGTCATCGGCCGAGTCGCAGCTGGCTGTGGCCGGCGGGATTAGCGGCGGCGGACCGTTCCCCACCGAGGTCGGGCTCAATTTCGAAGAGCTGCTGCAAAGCCTCGGTGTGCCGGCTGCCCCTAACCGCGCCGACGCTCCTTCCGGCCTCCTGCCGGCCGGCTACCCCACGAGCTGGTAACGGCAGGGCGGTTAGAAGGCCTGGGGCGGGACGCGCTGCGACCAGAAACCATGTGACCAGCCGAGCACCACCACCGCGGCTCCCGCGGCGAACAGGGCGGGACTGCGACGATAAGCGCCGAGTCCCATGAGCGCGTCACCCGCTAGCCTGACGGCCTGCGCGGCCGGCGGCATGTGGGCCAGCACATACCTGCCGCGCCTGGTGCGTGCCAGCGCGTCAAGGTCGGCCATACCGAGCACCGCGGCCGAACCAGCGATCGGCAGCGCGTAGCGCACGGCGAGCCCGGTCACCGGCTTCTCGCGCCACAGCAACACCGTCGAGATGAGCGAAGCGGTCACGTCGGCACCGATCTTTGCCGGGTGAACCTGATGCAGCAGCGCTCCTTCAGCCATCCGCATATCACGCATTCTTCTATGCGATGCAGGGCTAGCGATAGCTTAAAGTCGCTTCCCGCGACAATCCCGGGCACTACGTCAGGTCGGCTAGCTCCGCGGTGAGCTCGCCGCCGACGTCGCCGGTATTCACGACGCCCCTTGGCTCGATCAGCATGACCGAAGTCTCGCCGTCGGCCTTCGGGCAGTGCTCGACGCCTCTTGGCACGACGAATAGCTCGCCTGGCGCGAGCAGCACGTCACCGTCGCGCAGCTGAATCGTCAGCTGGCCGTCGACGACAAGGAAGAACTCGTCGGTGTCCGGATGCCGGTGCCAGGTGAACTCACCCTGCAGCTTCACGATCTTGACGTCGTAGTCGTTGATCTCCGCGATCTTCTTCGGCGCCCAGTGCTCACTGAACCTGGCGAGCATCGACGTCAGGCTGACCGGTGCGTTATGCGCCTTGTCCATGTCTTTATTCTTGCAGCCGAGGCCACCGCAATCCCGGCACGGAACGTAGGTAACAGCCCACATGTGCACCGCCTTGCTGAGCATCGAACCCGGCCTTCCCGTGCTGCTTGTCGGCGTGCGGGATGAGGTCATGGACCGTGCCTGGGAACCGCCAGGCCCGCACTGGCCTGACCTGCCCGATCTGATTGGCGGCCGGGATCTGCAGGCCGGCGGCACATGGCTCGCCGTTTCACCGCGGCACCATCGAGCCAGCTGCGTGCTCAACGCCCGCGGCCAGCTAGCGCCCGCGGCAACACGACTGAGCAGAGGCGTGCTACCGCTCCAGGCAGCCGCTGGCCAGCCCATCGACAAGGATTCGCTGGCCAGCACCGACCCGTTCCACCTGATCACCGCCGAACCCGACTGGGTGCTCTGGCAATCCTGGGACGGGCATCTGCTGACCGAGCGCAAGCTTGGGCCCGGGCTGCACTTCGCGGTCAATAGCGGCCTAGCCGCCGACTTGGTCCCACAGCATCCCGGATCCGGGGGGAGCCAAGCCGACAACGGCCGCTCTCACGAGCTTGCCCGGATCGCCCACTTCCTGCCAAGGCTCCAGGCCGCTACCCGCCCGAACCCGCTGGCAGCAACGCCAGGTCCGTCAGGCCAGTCCGTTGCGGCGGCCTGGGGCGAATGGCTTCCGCTGGTCAACGGCGATGGCCTGTTGACCGATGACGACCGCGCCCTGATCGTGCGGCGCGACCTAGGTCACGGCCGGATCTGGGGGACAACCTCGATCTCGCTCATCGCCCTTTCGCCCGCTGGGATGCGCTACGACTTCACCGGCAGGCCGGGGGATCCGGCGTCCTGGTACAGCGTGCTCCAGGACTAGAGGCGTCTGCCAGCCCGGGGGGCGACCCCCGGAGCCCGGATGTCGGCCCTGGGGAACCGGACCGACGTTTACTTATCCCATGGTCTTGGCGCCGTCGAGCGACTCCCTGATGATGTCGGCGTGGCCGGCGTGCTGCGATGTCTCGGCGATGATGTGCAGCAGCACCCGCCTCGCGGACCACGAGGCGCCGGGCTCGAACCATGGCGCCTCCGGCAGCGGATGTCCTGCATCCAGGTCAGGAAGCGTCCGCACCAGGTCATCGGTCTGCCTGGCGACCTCGTCATAGTGCTCAAGCAACCCCGACAGCGTCTCGCCGTCGAGCATTCTGAAGCTGTTCATGAATGCGTTGGGGTCGCCGCCTTCGAAGGCCATGGCCGACGGTCCTTCGACGATGAACCTCGCCCACTGCCCCTCAACCATCGCGACATGCTTGATCAGGCCGCCGACGCAGAGTTCGCTCGCCGTCGTCCTGCTAGCTGCCTGCTCGTCGGTCAGGCCGCGAGTTGTCTGGCGCAGAAATCCCCTGTGCCGATCGAGCGAGACCAGCAGGTCGGTGCGTTCTTGATCCGGGCGCTCTTGACCGCCCACGTGAGCCGCCTCTCACCCGGCCGCAGGCGGCCGGTTAGTGTCTGCCAGTAAGTCGAACCGGTACCACTGAGCACGCTACGCCCAGGTACCGACGGTCACCCGGCATATGCCGGCCTCATGGAAGTCAAGGTCTGACATGGCCTCAGTCGTGGTAGCCACCGCCTATGGCGGCCCTGAGGTGCTCTCCGTGGTCGAGCAGCCAGTGGGTTCCCCTGGGTCGGGCGAAGCCCGCATTGTCGTGCGGGCGGCCGGCGTCAACCCAATCGACTACAAGCTCTACAGCGGCGCGTTCGGCGCAGACCTGGCGAAGCTGCCGATGCCGCTTGGCTCCGAGATATCTGGCGTCGTGGCCGAGGTGGGCCAGGACGCGATGGGCCCGGTAGGCGCCATCCAGGCCGGCGACGAAGTCATCGGCTACCGGATCGCCGGCGGATACGCGAGCGAGCTCATCGCTCCGGCGGCGGCGCTAGTTCCCAAGCCGGCCAACCTGGACTGGGCCGAGGCGGCCGGCCTGATGCTGACCGGCGCGACCGCCTGGCACTGCCTGGCGGTTACCGGCGTCGGCCCCGGTGACAAGGTGCTGATACACGGTGCCTCAGGCGGCGTCGGAGTCATGGCGGTTCAGCTTGCCGTCACGCGGGGTGCCACCGTCATCGGGACGGCCAGCTCTCGGAGGCACCCGTTCCTGCGCGAGCTTGGCGCGCTACCGGTGACGTACGGCGCTGGTCTTGCCGACCGAATCCGCGAGCAGGCGCCTGGCGGCGTCGATGCCGCGCTCGACCTGGTCGGCACCGAAGAAACCGTCGGCGTGTCGCTCGAGCTAGTTCCTGACCGAGCCAGGATCGTCACGATCGCGGCCGCCGGACGGGCTGGTCTGCTCGGCATCAAGGCGGTAGGCGGCGGACCTGGAGCCGATCCAGGCACCGAGATCCGCGCCGCCGCCCGAATCGAGCTGGCCAGGCTCGCGGCGCAAGGATCCCTTCGGGTCTTCGTCAGCCAGACGTTCCCGCTGGCGGCCGTCGCCGACGCGCACCGCGCGATCAGCACCGGCCACACCGAAGGCAAGATCGCCCTCATCCCGTAGTGTCAGCGGCCGGGGTTAGTGTGATCGCGTGCCTTCGGAGACGACCTCGCCAGAAGATCACGTGGCAGAGGATGAAGCGCTGCGCAAGCGGTACGAGGACCTGGTTGACGAGCTTGTTGGCTTGCCCGGAGTGACCCCGCCGCAAGGCGGTCGCGGCTTCGGCCGGTCGGCCGTCAGGTTCAACGGCAGGATCTTTGTAATGTTCGTGCGCGGACGGCTTGTGCTCAAGCTGCCGGTCGCACGGGTCACGGCCATGGTCGACGCCGGGCACGGCGTCAGGTTCGACGCGAATAAAGGCACGCCGATGCGCGAATGGCTGAGCCTAGACCCTGAGAGCGATCAGGACTGGGTGCCGCTCGCTCGCGAAGCGCTCGGCTTCGCTGGCGGCCGGGCCAGAGATTAGGCGATCGCCGGGCGGCGATCGGCCGGCCGGTTCCCCTGACCTGCCCGGCTGGATCGCCCCGTGGTGTGATCAGCACCTGGGTGCGGCACCGGCGGAGTTGCTGCTGCGAGACGGACACCTATCGGCCGTCTACGGGCTGCGACTCGGCGATGGCCGCGAGGTTGTGATCAAGGCCAGCAGAGACGAGCTAGGCCGGGTCGCCGCGTGCGTAGCCGCTCAGGCGGCACTTGCGCGTAGCGGGTTCCGCTGCCCGGCCCCGCTCACCTCGGTAACCAGCGTCGAAGGCGATCTGGCCGTGCACGCCGAGGAATTCTGGCCGGGCGGCGAGATGCTGCGGGGCGATGATCCTGATGTGGCGCGGTGCTACGCCGCGGTGTACGCCGACCTGATGGAAAGGCTCGGCCAGGTGCGGGTCCCGCCGCCGCTGCCCAGCCCGCACTGGCTCGGCTGGGACCATCAGGGACCTGGGCCGTGGCCGCCCATTCACGAACTCGACAGCCGCGACCAGAGCCTGGTTCCAGGCTTCGTCACGGCCACCGCGATCTGGGCGACCAAACGGCTGCGCCGCTCCCAAGACCACCCCAAGGTCCTCGGGCACGCCGACTTCGAGGCCCAGAACATGCGCTGGGCCGGTCGCGAGCTCCTAGTTTTGTACGACTGGGACAGCCTGGCGTGGATGCCAGAGCCGGTGCTCGTCGGCTCGGCCGCTGGCGTCTTCGCCAATACGGAAGCACCGACGCTGGCGCCGCTCGATAGCTCGGCCGCGTTTATCGAGACGTATCAGGTGATGCGCGGCCGCCGGTTCAGCACGGACGAACTGGAACTCGCCTGGGCCGGCAGCCTGTGGACCGCGACGCACAACGCGCGCGAAGAGGCACTGCTCGGGCGGGCCCCCGCAGCGACCACGGCGCTCCGCACCCAATCCGCCGCCCGGCTCGCCCTAGCCAGCGCCTAGCGCCCGCCGCCCCGCGATTAGTCCCAGCGCTGCGCATTTGCGTCGGTGAGCCTGCCCGGCGGGTCAGGCACAACGCAGAACACAAGGCCTGCCGGGTCGCGCATGACCCACCAGAACTTGATTTTCTCGACTCGCTTGGCGCCAAGCGCCTCGAGCCTGGCGACCTCAGCCTCAAGGTCATCGGTGTGGAAGTCCAGGTGCACTCGGGCCGGGCCTTCGCCGGTGCGCTGTACCAGCATCCAGGCCTGCTGGCCGTGCAATTGCGCCCAGTGATACTCAGGTTCGCCGGTGACCTCAGAGAACGGCTCGCCAGTGGCCGCCCGCCAGAAGTCGAGTTCCCGGTCGTGATCTGGGTCCGGTACATCAACGACGACCATGCACAATCTGCTGTAGTGGCTCACGAGCAGCTAACCTAACCCGCGCGACGGTATCGTGTCGGCACGTGAACGCTAACGGCCAGCAACTGCGGCTGTTCAACACGATGACACGCGAAGTCGCCGAGTTCAGGCCGACCAGGCCTGGCCACGTCGGGATGTACTCCTGCGGGCCTACCGTCTATGCCGATCAGCACATTGGCAACATGCGGACTTACGTGTTCGCCGACACTCTGAAGCGCGCGCTGATGTTCAAGGGAATGACGGTCAGGCACGTTATGAACATCACCGACGTCGGTCACCTGACCTCAGACGCCGACTCTGGCGATGACAAGCTCGAGGTTGCCGCCAGGCGCGAGCACCGGAGCGCGTGGGAAATCGCCGCTGACTACACCGCCGACTTCAAGACGGACCTGGGGCGGCTGCGCATCATCGAGCCCGATGTCTGGTGCAAGGCCACCGATCACATCCAGCACATGATCGACTTCGCGGCCGCTCTTGATGACAAGGGCTGGTGCTACCAGATTCCCGCCGGGCTCTACTTCGACGCCTCGAAGGATGACAGCTACGGCGAACTGGCCAGGCTCGGCCTGGCCGGCCAGCGCGAGGGCGCTCGGGTTGAGGTCGTGGAGGGCAAACGCGGCGGCAGCGACTTCGCCGTGTGGCGTACCTCGGCTCCTGGCGAGAACCGACAGATGGAGTGGGACTCACCGTGGGGACGCGGAGCGCCTGGCTGGCACCTCGAGTGCTCGGTGATGTCGATCGAGTACCTGGGCCGGCATTTCGACATTCACACTGGCGGCGTCGACCACATTCCCGTGCACCACACCAACGAGATCGCGCAGAGCCAGGCCTACCTCGCCGACGGGCGTCCATGGGTGGGCTGGTGGCTACACGGCGAGTTCATCAACCTGCGCGGGGCCAAGATTTCCAAGTCGACCGGCGGCGGAGTTCTGGTCGCCGACCTGATCGATCGCGGTTACCACCCGCTGACCTACCGGTACCTGCTGCTGCAGGCGCACTATCGCAGCCAGACAGAATTCAGCTGGGACGCCATGAGCGGTGCGAAGACCGGTTTGCGCCGGCTGCTCGACCGATTCGCCGCTGCCAGGCAAGACGCCGACGCCGCGCAGGCCAAGCTCGGCCAGGCGGCTACCCGGCATCTGGCGGCCTTCGACCAGGCGATCTGCGACGATCTGGGCACGCCGAAGGCGCTCGCCGTGGTGGCGGCAGCGGCACGCGATGACAGCCTCGACGACGCCGAACTGACCGTGCTCGCCGCCAGGTTCGACGAGGTGCTCGGCATCGGGCTGACCGACCTGACCCCTGCCGACCTTGATCTGGCCCCTGGCGGCGCGCAGGTCAGCGCCGCCGAGGTCGAGGCGATCGTGATTGAGCGGAGCAAAGCCAGGACGCAGAAAGATTTCACCAGGTCAGACCAGCTTCGCCAGAGGCTTGCCGAACTTGGGGTGATCGTCGATGACCACGCCGACGGCTCGTCGTCGTGGCGCTGGAGCTCGTGACCGGGCCGGGTAGCCATTTCGACTTGGGGGTAGATTTCAGCTTATGAAGAAGCTGATCGAGTTGCTGTTGTGCTTCATCCATCCGCTGGCGGTCGTGCTCATCTGGATTGACTTGGCAACTCGCCGTGACATGTCCTCAGGCGCCAAGCTCGCCTGGGCCATATTCTGCATTATTCCGTTGATTCCGTTCGTGTATGTGCTCACGACTGGCGATCTTTGGTGAGATAACCAGGCCATATGACACGGAGCTTTGACGATCTTGTCAATGAGGCCGTCACCGCCGACGTCGAAGGCTGGGATTTCTCCTGGCTGAACGGCAGGGCCACCGAGGAGCGCCCCTCCTGGGGTTACGCGAAGATGATGGCGAAGCGGATGGCTGCGGCCACCGCGGCGTTGGACATCGAGACCGGCGGCGGCGAAGTCCTGGCGACCGTGCCTAAGTTTCCGGTGCTGACGGTCGCGACGGAGTCGTGGCCGCCCAATGTCGCGCGCGCGACCCGCCGGCTCCATCCGTTGGGCGTCGCGGTCGTGGCGCATGACGACGCCGAGCCGCTGCCGTTCGCCGATGACGCGTTCGACCTGGTAGTCAGCCGTCATCCGGTCGACGTCTGGTGGCACGAGGTCGCCAGGGTACTGCGGCCAGGCGGCAGGTATTTCTCCCAGCAGGTCGGTCCCCGCAGCGTGGGCGAGCTGACCGAGTTCCTGATGGGCCCGCAGTCCGGCGGCACAAGCGACCGCGAGCCTAGCGAGGCCATGGCCGCCGCGCAGGCGGCCGGGCTCGCCGTCACCGACCTGCGCGCCGAATCACTGCGTACCGAATTCTTTGACGTCGGCGCGGTCGTTTACTTTCTGCGCAAAGTGATATGGATCGTGCCTGGATTTACCGCCGAACGCTATCTCCCGAAACTCAAGACGCTGCATGACCAGATAGCCGAACGCGGTCCTTTCGTCGCGACCACGCGGCGGTTCCTCATTGAAGCGGTGAAACCTCAGGTACCTGCGCCAGGCTGATCCCGAAATGCTCGCGGTAGGCGGCGAGCACGGCCGAACCGGTCAGCATCGCCAGCAGATGACCCGCTTGAAGCCCGTGGCCTCGTGTGCCCGGTGCGGGCAGCACGCTGCAAGTTGCGCTTCCGCGACACATTGGTTACGGCCGCCGTTACGTGCTTGACCCTCGTCATGCTCGCCCGTTAGACACAAAACGTCAGGAACGATTTGGAGGAAAGGGTGAGCATGTTACGGAAGACCAGCACAGCAGGCAAACGCCATCGCCGAGTCGGCTTGGTGCGGTTGCTGGCGGCCGCAGGACTGGCTCCGGCTTGCGTATTTCTCGGCTTCACGGCCCCGGCTGTCGCCACTCCCGGCCTCGGCACCGCTCTAGGCGGGCACGGCTCCGGCTACCAGGTCAGCCTGGTCACGGAAGTGAGTACATGCGGCGGGTACAACGCCGAGGTCGAACAGGCCACTGCCAAACCGCACTACGTTTATGAGGCCTGGATCGGATGTGGCGGCGAGGGGTTCGCCCGGTCCACCGACGGCGGGCTGCACTTCAGCAAGCCGATCATGCTGCCGGACTCCATGTCGTCCAACTCCACCTCTACGGACGACCCGGCCGTCGCAGTGGCGCCCAACGGCACGCTCTACGTGTCGTGGATCCGCTACACCAAAAACCACGCATTTCCGCAGGTGGCGACCTCGTTCGACCACGGCGCAACCTTCCCGCGGGTGAGATCGCTTATACCCAAGAAAGTTGGCAACTGGGCGGACCGCGACTTCATCGCGGCCGGGCGCGATGGCAGGGTCTACCTCACCTGGGACTACGGGCCGAGCATCGCGGACGTGAAGGTCGTCTGCAGCCCGGTCGGCAGCTGCGCCTACAAGAATGTCGACGCTACCGCGGTAGTTCAGAAGTCCACCGACTCCGGCAAGACGTGGGGACCGATCACCACGATGCAGCCCGGCTTCCCGGCCGGCGGCGGATACGACGGATCGGTGCTGGTCCAGCCCAACGGGCGCATCGACGCGCTTATCTTGGGCCACCACCTCAACCCCACCACGTTCGCTGTGCATCCCGGCCATGAGTTCTTCACTTCCTCCTTCGGGGGCCAAAAGTGGTCGCCGCTGGCGGAGGTCGGCCCGAGTGCTGGGTCGATCGCGATACCGACCTGGTGGATAGATGGCGAACTGAGCATGGATAACGGCGGGAATCTGTACGCCACCTGGGACACTCAGACCGCCCACGGAGATATCGGCTGGCTGTCCTTCTCCATCAACCATGGCCAGACCTGGTCAGCGCCGCTGCGCGTCACGCCCGACCATGACAGCGCCGTCCACAACGTGGAAGTGGTCGGTACGTTCGCAGGCAAGGCCGTGGTCGCGTGGCAAGCCGACAACTCGCCACAGGGTTATGCCACGTATCTGAGGCCGTTCTCCATCACCCGAGGGTGGCTGGCGCCGGTTCTCCAGGTCTCCCGGCAGTTCGGCAACGTCAATGACTGGCCGGGCGACACCTTCGGGCTGTCCGCTTTCAGCGCCAACCGTGTGGTCCTCAGTTGGGGCAGCGCGGTGGGGACCAGCCAGAACTCCGAGATATACGAATCGGTGGTGCGGCTGCCATAACGCGGTCTCGTAGCGCAATGCGTCGCGACGGTTCCTCATTGAAGCGGTGAAACCTCAGGTACCTGCGCCAGGCTGATCCCGAAATGCTCGCGGTAGGCGGCTAGCACCGCCGAATCGGTCGGCAAGCTCTCTTCGGCGCGCCCCCCTTCGCCGGTACGGATCAGCGTGCGGCCGCTGATCGAGATCCTGCCGTCTGGCGTCAGGCGCGAGCAGATCGTGCCGGTCCTGAAGTGGGACTGCGGAGAGGTCTGCTGCCACCAGCACGTCGGAATGAAGTCCGCGAGCGTCCGCTCTCGCGGCTCGAACAAGTACTGCGGCTGGCCATCCTTCGTCACCTCGACGTCGCCGGTCTCGTTCTCGACGATCTTGAATACGCCTCCTGGATCGGGCTGCTCCGCGCTGTCATCCAGCCGCAGCGGATACACGCTGTGAGCGCCGAAACCCACATCCACCAGCCAAGGGCCGGTCCCGTCGGCTGCGGTCACGACCAGCGCCAGGTGGTCGAACGGTGGCCCCAGGCCGTCCTGGCTGTAGACCTTGGCGCCGACCCGGCGCACGTGAGCGCCGAGGGCCTCGAGCAGCAGCGCGAACGCGCCGTTCAGTTCGTAGCAGAATCCGCCCCGGTGCCTGGTGACAATCTTGTTGATCAGGTCGTCCTCATCCAGCGAGATCGGCTCGGACAGGTGGATGCTCAGGTTCTCGAAAGGAACGGCCAGCAGGTGCGCCTTGTGAAGGGCGCGCAATCCCGCCTGGTCTGCGA
>Ga0126371_10005303_pt1 | contig 11455 bp, 11 predicted proteins | sample PanSoiMetaPlot_4_FD_110145 | JGI IMG/M metagenome (GOLD analysis project Ga0126371, IMG submission 110145) | Tropical forest soil microbial communities from Panama - MetaG Plot_4 | ecosystem: Environmental > Terrestrial > Soil > Tropical forest > Bulk soil | place: Panama | collected 2016-02-17
CAAATATCTCTCAAATATCCAACGTGAGCGTACCGCCATTACGGTTGATCTACATCAAGGCGCGCCATAGAGTGGCGGATCTAAAAAGGCTGGACTGACAACTCGGTGCCGCAGTCGTCTCAGATCGTTTCAGCGTCGCGACCCCGGCAAACGGCGAGCGCTTCGCCGTTGTTCTGTCACTCGTTCGTCGCCGCTCATCGACTGCCGATGACGATCCTGGTCTCTGCCGTGGCGTTTGCCGCCTGGTTTCTATTGAACCCAGAGGGTCTCAATGGGATGGGTGTTTCAAGTTGCCGGCGGGGAATTTTTGGAGCGGAAAATGGCGGATAGGTTAATGTCGCCGCATATGGTTTTCATCGTTGATGACGATGAATCTCTGCGCGAGTCTCTTTCCAGCCTATTACGATCGGTGGGGCTGCAGGTCCAGGTATTCGGCTCGCCCATGGAATTCCTCAATGGCAAGCGGCCAGAAGTTGCCAGCTGTATCGTGCTTGACATTAGATTGCCGGGATTGAGTGGACTGGATTTTCAAAATGAGTTGCTCAAGGCGAGTATCAAAATTCCGATAATTTTTATAACCGGCCACGGAGACATCTCGATGTCGGTTAAGGCCATGAAAGCCGGAGCCGTCGAATTTCTGACCAAGCCGATTCGCGAACAAGACTTGCTGGATGCGGTGCAGCTTGCGCTGGAGCGTGATCGGATCAGAAGGGTTTCTGAAGAAACGCTTGCGAAAATGAAGGTAATGTTCAATTCCCTCACCCCTCGCGAACGGGAAGTCTTTGTGCTGGTGACGACAGGTCTGATGAATAAGCAGATCGCCGGCGAGCTGGGGATAAGTGAAGTGATGGTAAAGGTTCACCGCGGCAACGTCATGCGAAAGATGGGCGCGGCGTCGCTCGCGGACCTGGTCGTAATGGCTCAGGACCTTGGGATTCGTGGCTCCAAGAGTAGGCCGGCCTAGACCAACGTATAGGTGGCCGACCCAGATCGGTGTATAGCCGTCCAGGCTTTTTTGTGGCCTAGTTAGGCTGCGTGGCGGCGCCAACGGTTCGGCTGATTGGGCAGAACTTGGGACAGTGCAGGTGGCGAAGGTTCCCATGATTTCGATCGTTGACGACGACGAGTCTGTGCGTGAAACGACCAGCAGTTTAATAAGGTCGCTGGGATTTTACGCGAGCGCGTTTGCGTCGGCAGAAGAGTTTTTATTGTCTGAGCGGCTAAGTGATACGGCTTGCTTGATTACTGACCTGCAAATGCAAGGCATGAGCGGAGTGGAACTGCAAAGCCGCTTGCTCGCTGAAGGTCGACAAATGCCTATCATTTTCATGACGGCATTTCCCGAGGAGAGGGTTCGCAAAAACGTGCTCGATGCCGGCGCTATTGGCTTTTTGAGCAAGCCATTCGATGAAGAATGCTTGATCGATTGCCTCGATAGGGCTCTAGGGAGCCAAGGACCCTCCGCCTAGTCGATGCTAATCGAGTTGCTGCGGCTCAGTGCTGTGGCCGTGCGCGAATTACCACACCCCTGATATCCCCCACGAGATGTTCTGCGGTCCAATCCACGGGTCGCCGGGATCGCTCGGGCCCCGTCGACTCCGAGCATGTGATCGCCGATATCTGGGCCGGAACGCATTCTGGCGATGGCAGCTCTTGCTTTGGAGCCCGATCGACATCGCCGGGTATGCAAACGTGCCCAGTGTTCCTAAACCTAGGTATATGAAGGCCATGCCTTATCATATCCTCCGTTTACCAGCGTACACTGGTGCTGGTTCATTCGGCGAGTTTAGTGTGGCTCTAACGAAAACGAGTCAACTTGCTCCGGGGCCCACATGCTGTACGCTCACACGGCCTGCACCAACGCTGGTTTCCTCGCCGCCGCGGTAACGGATTTGTCGGAAGGCGCGACGCGAGTCGACATCAACGAACGAACGCGCAGAACACGAGTCATCGACTCGATCCACATTCTCGCAAATTGGTACCCATGGGTGAGGCCGCGCGCCGTCGCTGCTGCCATGATGGTGCTGGCTCTTGATAGCGTCGCTCTTGCCGATCCGTTGGCGCTCGCGGAGCCTGCCCCGCATCAAGGTTTGACCTTCAATCATGTCCTGCGAGATCCGGCGACGTCCTCAAACAAGGACACGCGGGACTTTGCCAATACGGCAATTGGTCAACACCGTGAGCTGGTCAGTTATTCGACGGGTGAAGCGCCGGGTACAATCATCATCGATACACCGCACACCTACCTCTATTACATCGTCGGTGGGGACAAGGCGGTTCGCTACGGCATTGGTGTCGGCCGCGAAGGCTTCACCTGGTCTGGCGTGCAGGTGATTACGCGCAAGGCCGAGTGGCCAGATTGGTCTCCCCCGGCGGAGATGCTCAACCGTCAGCCTTATCTTCCGCGTGTGATGGCCGGCGGTCCGGGCAATCCGCTCGGCGCCCGAGCCATGTATCTGGGTGAGACAGCCTACCGGATTCACGGCACCAATCAGCCCGACACTATCGGCAGACACGTTTCAAGCGGCTGCATCCGCATGTTGAACGACGACGTGATCGACCTCTATGCCCGGGTAAACGTGGGAACAAAGGTGATTGTGCTGCGAGACGAACCGCATCGCGTCCTCGATCAGACCGTCGCGGATCGATCAACCCCAACCGACCGGCGCCGGACGTCTTCGCTTTACTAAAGATCCAAAGTCGCTGGGCCGATGTGAATACGAGGAACGTCGATGAACCACTCACTTCTGAACGCCGATCGAACCACTCAGTTCAAGATAACTGCGGTTGCCCTCATTGCGGTGGCGGCGGTCGTCGTCGTTGGTATCACCGCCCGCGTCACCAGCACTGAAGCTGATCCCCAAGCCAAGATGGTGGTCAAGGCTGGGACGCCCGTGTTGTACACGACTCGCGAATTTTTGGCGATTCGCTGAGTGAGAGGACGCTCGCCATGAGTGGGCCCGATCGTTGCGACATTTCTGCGGTGGCGGTGGAGTCGATCGCTCGACCAGTCGAGCAGGTTTCGGCCGGCGGGGGCAGGGTGCTCACCTTGTCGACGGATGCTGATCCGGTCGGGCGAGTGCTACCATCCTCCGCCAAATCCGAACGATCTCTTGAGCGACGGTTCGCTTGCGAGGCTTGGCGCCGCGAAGGTCAGTTCTTGCCTATCGTGCACAATGGCGAGGCGAGGCCAATTCCTTCAGGCCGCAGCGTCGGCGCGCCGGTTGCAGAGCCGGGAGACTATTATCCAGACCCTGACAATGCTTCTGTTTGCCGTGGTCAGTTGGGTCCCGGTGGTGGCGGAGACAGTAAGAAGCGTTCGGGCCAACCTCCGTCGACATCAATGCCGATCGCGCGAAGGGTCCCGAAGAAGTCGTGGCAACGCAAGGCAGTCTCACGACGGCCGCGGAATCGAGTCGGACTCTCGGCGAGAGAGCCATTCAATAGCGTCCCTAGAAAAGATCCGAGCGGTCTCCAGAGGTTCCTACATGGTGGGCACCTCAACATAGCCCACCTGTGGCATGACAACCGACTCCTCGGACTCGATCCACTCGATTGGTTCGTACTGGCCGCCGGAAGCGCGGTGTCAGGAGCTATCGTGTTGCTCAGCTGAGCAAGAAGGGTTCCGGCTGCGGCTCGCAAGAGCTCGAAGAGCCTCCGTCCCGACAGAGTGTTGGGTTTCCAATTACCGCTGAGCTTGGACGCTACCGGACGATCCCGATCGACTGCTAGATCGTCGGTATCCGAAGCGATGTCGAGTGCTTTCTGCAGATATGCCAGCGCGGTCGAACGCAATCGAGAGCGCCACCGGCCGAGCCTCGGAAAGCCCCGCGGGTGAGAAGGGTTGCCGCTTCACTCAATCCTTTCGAGGAGCTGCAGAACCTAGCGGCAAAAGCCGAGCAAAACGCGTGATAAAGGAAGCATCGGGGACATAAAGGGGGCGTATCGCAGAAGCAGGGACGCCGATATGACAAAAGCGACGCGCTCGACCGGTCGTCTTGCCTGGCCTTCATTCTTCCGAAGTCCCGAAAGCGCACCAAATGACGATTTGCTTTAGCGGGCGAGTTCGTGGACGTGAGCGGAGCCGACCGTACGGTCCCGCCGCATGCAGGCGGTTGGCTAGCCCAATCCGCACAGATCTTTACGATGGACCGCTAGACTGGATCAGACCCATAGGTGTCATAGCCAGCGAGCGCCGGCGGGCTGGTTTGATACCTCGTGCGTAGCGTAACCGTGGCGATCCGGGAATGACATGGACCGCTCCTTTGAGCCGCTGACGCATAGCCCAACCGAGAGGACAGTGCGAAAAATAGTGGTCAGCGAGCTTCGACCTCGATATGGCTTGGTGCGCTGCGCAAAGACCGCGTAGCCTCCCAGGCGGCGGTCCACCACCCGGCGAGGTCATAAGGACGCCATATTGATTTTTCGTCTTGACGGCCGGTCCAGGGTTTTGGCCCTTGCGCCCGTTAATGATTGCAATGCGCCGCACAAAGGTAGAGGCGACCGGAGAGCCGCATGCTTAGCCGCAAACTTCGTACTCGGCGGGCTCAATGGCGGCATCAGATGAAACGGAACTGTGACGCGGCGATCCTCAACGACAAAAGGCGCTTCCGGCCGCGCTCGATGTCGGACAACCGACATACGCAAGTGCAGCATGAAAAGTTAAGACTAAGGGGTCAATTGACTCGCCATCCCTGTTGTTTGAGAGCATGATGAAATACTCTCGACGCCGATGACGCGTTGATAGCTGAGTCGATTGGTCGCGCTTGCGCCAAGTGCGTCGAAGAAGCGGTCGGGTGAAAGTTTTATCGTGTTCATTCGGCAAGTAACCAACGTTGAAGGTCCTCCGACCCTCATAACCTGTACTGGTGATGAAGAAGCAGTCCAAGAGATGGAATAAACTAAACGAGGATCTCGACGGCGAATTGCGGCAAAGGGCCAAGGGTCGGAGCCGGGATTGGCTTGGCACGAGGTCTTGTCCGGGCCCCTCAATGTTGGTTTGGCGGGCTAAAATGAAAAGGGCGTTTGTCAATGCCTGAGCTTGCTGTCGCTTTGATCGTGCTGCTATTTCTCGCTGAGCTGGCGGTCGCAGCTGGCTATGTCGCCTGGCTTGCCGGCGTCCTGCTATAGGCCGCTGCCGCTGCCCCGGGCCTCGCGCGCGATGGAAGATAGCTGCGGTAAATTTATCATGTTGCTGGGGGAGGTTGAGGCCGATCCAAGGATTCCGGAAGGTCCATTCGGCACACGCACCGGATCTTGGAATTGATCGGACAAATGTGTCGTCTCGTTAGTCAGAAACACATTGCTCCGAACTGATAGACGCCACCACCTTCATCGTTGGGTCAACAACCCGAAGGCTAATGGCTGTGATGGAGCAAGCTCCGTCCGGTTACGGCGCATCGCGGAACGCAGACACTGCACCGTCAGGATATTTTTACGGAAATGAGTGGCATATCATCCTCGGCCGCCGTGAAAGACAGTCAGCGAGCGTCTTGTAGCGAGACAGCTTTCCGCCACAATTCCGATCGATGATAGACGGCATATCTGACGGCAGCCGGGGGACTTCGTATTCGGCGTCGCGGCGCCATTTGCCTATCTGCTGGACTTTTGTGTCTAGCGGAGAGCCCTCTGCACCAGAGAGTGCGAAACTGACTGGTCGCTCGCCAATCAGCGTACCCGCTTGCGCCGCTCATTTTTACGACGGGTCCAGCAATCTAAGGCGAGGGGCCTAAGCCAACGTCAAATATGCGGCCAATCGGCTCAGCGTTTGCCAGGTTGTCGACCACGAGCGGGCCGCTCGCGGCCGCGACGGGCAGCGGTGCCGATTTCGAGCCATCAATATACCGCCGAAAGATAGAAAATTGGAAACAGACAAATCTAACGTCGCAGGCGAGGGGATTGGCATGCCACGCGGCAGAGCAGTTCAACTGACGCCGAAGAGGGATGGTGCGTCATGACGATCGACCAGGAGTTCACCGTACAGCGAGGTATGGTATCGGGCCGTCAGCAAGCGCCCGGTGTTCAGGCTCCTGCGTCTAAGTTGCACGCACAAGATGCTTTTTATGATCAACCACCCGAATTGGAGCTGATTTACGATACGGCTCCGATCGGCCTGGCATTCCTGACCCCGGATTGCCGCTATCTGAAGATCAACCAGCGTTTGACCGAGATTTGCGGGATTTCCGTAGCCGATCATATCGGACGATCGGTGCGAGATACGGTGCCACAGGTCGCCGATCAAGTTGAATCCATCGTGCAAACGATCCTGCGCACCGGCGAGGCGATTACCGACGTAGAAGTCCATGGTCAACGGGTCGACAAATCAAACGCGGAGCGTTGCTGGCTTACCCATTGGCACCCACTAAGGCGCCGCGACGGCAGTATCCTTGGCATCAACGTCGTTGCCGAGGAGATTACTGAACGCAAGCGCTCGCAGGAGGCGCTTGCTGTTGCCGAGCAGCGCTATCGCGCGCTCGTTCGCGCGACGTCATCGCTCGTTTGGACGACCCGGGCGGACGGTCAAATCGTCGACATGCCGGAATGGCGCGCATATACGGGTCAGTTCGTTGAGCAGGTCAAAGGCTGGGGCTGGCTCGATGCGCTGCATCCTGATGATCGTGGGCGCACGGCGGTTGTTTGGCAGAACGCGGTGGATACTCGGTCGCTTTATGAGACCGAATATCGGATCCGCCGGGCTGATGGAGTGTATGTATGGCACCAGGTGCGCGGGGTTGCGATTACCGAATCACAGGGGGCCGTCCGAGAATGGGTCGGGATCTGCCTGGACATTGACCTGCGCAAGCGCGCTACCGAACAGCAGATCGAAGCCGAGAAGGCGCTTCGCAGTCTGAACGAGATTTTGGAACAGCGTGTGGAGGCTGAGGCGCGGGAACGCGCGCGCATCTGGAATGTCTCGCGGGATATGCTCGCGGTGACCAATGCAGAAGGCGAGTTTCTCAGCCTAAATCCAGCCTGGACGACGACGCTGGGCTGGCCTGAAGGTGACCTTGTTGGCAGGACCGTCGAATGGCTCCTGCATCCAGATGATCGCAAGAAAGGTGGCGCTGAACGGGTGCGGTTGGCTGACGGCGACAGAGCGCTGTCCTTTGAAAATCGCCTGCGCCACAAGGATGGTTCGTTCCGTTGGCTTGCTTGGACAGCCGTGCCCGATGGCGGCCTAATTTATGCGGTCGCCCGGGATGTCACGGCCTTTAAGGCGGCCGAAGAAGAATTACGGGCTTCACGACAGGAGCTCGCGCGCGTCAGCCGACAGTTGACGATGGGGGCAATCACTGCGTCGATCGCTCACGAAGTCAATCAACCCCTGGCCGCGATCGTGTCGAGTAGCAATGCCGGTTTGCGATGGCTGTCGAGCACCCCCCCAAATCTGAACGAAGCGGCAGCAGCTCTAAAACGAATAGTTAGTGACGGTCACCGCGCCGGTCAGGTGATCGAAACGGTCAGGGCGATGTTCAAGAAAGACGCCGACAAAAAGATGCTCCTTGATATCAACGATGTTGTTCGCGATGTCTTTGGTCTCCTGCGCGTCGAGCTGCAGAAACACGATATAGCCGTACAATATCGACTGACTGAGGAAACTCCACAGGTTTTGGCCGACCCAGTCCAGCTTCAGCAGATCTTCTTGAACTTGGTTATGAACGCCATTGACGCTACAAGTTTGGTGGTCGATCGTCCACGGACTTTGCGGGTGAGTTCCGAGCACCACGATCCTGCCGGTGTGAGCATCACGCTCGAGGATTCCGGAACGGGGATCGACCCAAAGAACATCGACCGCATCTTCCAGCCGTTCTTTACGACGAAATCCAATGGGATGGGAATGGGTTTGTCGATTTGCCGCTCCATTATCGAGGCCCACCGAGGCTCACTGTCGGCGTTTCCGGCTCACCCGCACGGAACTGCCTTTCGGGTTACTCTGCCTGCGATTGGATCTTGGTGAACGGCGTCGTCGGGACGAGCGATAGGGAGCGCCGAGACGAAGATGACGACCGAACAGCAGCGGAAGACCGAACGAACTACAAGATCATCCAAGGTGGGCGGCCTCACGCTTGTGCACCCGTCAAGAGGTGGGCTTCGCCGGAAAGTCGACCTCGAGACAGCGGCTTGAAAGGCGACGAGCGGACTGGCACATCGTCCGGCGGGGAGACGACCGCCGCCTGCACGTAATCCACTACGGCGTCGAACTTCCGAAGGTCCGCTTAAAAGTCCTTGCAGACATCGCGGAGGAAAACCGGGTGTGGGTCGAGGGTATAGGCTTAAGTGGTCCACAGGTTAATTGATCTCGACGACGACTGTACCGAGCTTGGTTCCGGCCTCGACCGCCTCGTGAGCCCGAACCGTCGCGCTCAGCGGAAAGATCGCGGCGATCGCGTGTAAGCGCGGTCCTTCGGACAGCCAACGCAATATGTCGGTCTGGGCCTGACGGCGCAGCGCGACCGGCGTCGTCGGTAGCGTGATCGCGTGCACGCATGCGTTTCGGCGCATCAACTCGTAGGCCGGCAGACTCGGATTGGGGTCCCCGCGCGAGGCATAATAGGCGATCACGCCGCCGCTCGCTTTCAGACACTGCAGGCTGGTCGCCAGATTGCCACCAAAATCGACATCGACGATACGATCGACGCCTCGGCCCTCAGTAAAAGATTTGACCCGTGCGGCGACGTCCTCGGTTCGGTAATCAATAAGCAAATCCGCGCCTGCCCGCGTGGCATGTTCAGCCTTTGCCTGCGAGCTGACGGTCGTGATGACTTTTGCGCCGCCCCACTTCGCCCATTGGACCGCATAGTTCCCGACCGCTCCGGCGCCGCCGGTCACCAGAACGGTCTGGCCGGAGACGGGCCCATCGATAAATGTGCTCAGATGCGCGGTCATGCACGGGATCCCGAGACACGCACCTTCGGCAAAGCTGACACTCTCTGGGAGTTCGGACACCAGGTCCACGGCGAGCGAGATGAACTCGCACGCCGTGCCGAAGGCGCGACCGCGCTGCCCGTTATAGAGCCACACGCGCTGCCCAACGCGCCGTGGATCGACCTCAGCCCCAACGCGGTCGATGACCCCGGCGCCGTCGCTGTGCGTGATGATGCGGGGATATTCCATCGCGTGGCCGGCGCCGCGCCGCCGGTTGCAATCAGCCGGATTGACCCCGGAAGCACGCAGGCGAATCCTGACCTCGCCGGCCTCAGGTTCCGGGTCGGCGAGTTCGCCAAACGTGAGAACCTCGGCGGCGGGCCCCTGCCGATCATACCAGACCGCTTTCATGTCGTACCTGCTTTGCTGATTTTCGTTGTCTAAAAGTGAAGGCTCAGAACCTCTCGCAGCCAAACCGCAAACGAAGACACAAACTTGCGCCGTTCAACTCGGTCTCAAGATTCTTAGCACCGAGTTGCACCTACTGGCCTGTTGTTCTTAAGCACATCGGCAAAAAACCGTATGCCGTTTCCGTTGGTAGGTCTAGATTGATCACGCGGGATCGGGCGCGATTCCGATCGTTCATTGTCAGTCTATCGGTGTCCGCATATGATGGTCGTGGTGAAGGCGTGGCACTTGTACCCTGTGGGATGATCTTGCGCCCCCAGAACTTCCCCCTCGCCGCAAGCTGCGCTCAGAAAAAAATCGTCAGGATTGCAACTGATCTCACATATGGGCGGGTGCAGTGGAGGGGGCTGAGCCGGAGCCAGCTGACCCGGAGCCTCGACGCCCGTCCAGCATATCTTTTTCACCTGGTAGACGCTGGTTATCCCGTTCTGACCATTAGCCCCAGGTGGGCCCGGCATGCCGCAACCCGCAACCAAGAAGCTCTTCTCCTCATTTCCTGCGCGGGCCTCAACTGAACAGGTCGTGGGGAACTTCGCACCCTTCCAAGCGAACCGACCCTGTCTGTCTGGTACAACCGTGACCGTGGTGCCGGGGGAAATGGTCAGTATCGCTTTGGCTGTGCGCGGGAGGACGGCGCCCCTGATTATCAATGCACCTTTGGCAATCTTGGCGGTTTGGATTGTAATGTCCGCGAGCGCCTCGGTCACGAAGTTGCACGCCAGGGCCGCTGCGCCAATTATCAGTGGTCTCATCGTGGCACTCCGTGCCTCAAAGCGGCTTTGCCGGCGATCGGACTAGGTTTCGTTGAGGTGCTCGATGTCTGTGGCCGTGACCGCTTGTACCAGCATCGGTCTCCCCGTCGGCTCTTGCTCAACGGTACAGGAGGAGAGGGGTTTCGGCAATGCGGCTGGCTCTCTCTCCGGAAACATTATGCGGGATGACAACGCTTTCGAAGCACGAGGCGCTTTGATGCGGGGTGCGATCCGGCCAGCGCCAATGAGACCCTTCCTGGCATGAAGCCGCCCCAAGCTTTTGGGTAAGATCAAGAGACCTTCGTCCTCTGATAGGTGCTGCTCGCCAGAGGCTTTCGAAGATTTTTCCTCGAATCGAATGCCTGGTCTGCGATATGGGCCCGAGGCGCAGCGTATAAAGAGCGAACGAGCCGAACGTTCCCGCGTGCGGCCGCTTTCGATAATCCGATGCAACCGGACAGCGTGCCAACTCGAATGATTCTCCATCGCGGCTTGCCCGCCAAGCTCGCCACGAGACGGTCCGTTGTTCCGGCAGTCTCCCGGCGTCTGGTACGAAAATCTCGTCTGCGAACGGCGCTCGCTCTTTTAGGCCACAGGATCGTCAACTCACGGTATTGAGCCGCATCGCCCGAGCCAGGGATGAATTCGATGGGATCGCTGCCGTCTCCCAGGCACGTCAGCGGCAAATCTGCGGGATCTCGATCGGGCGTTCGCCGCCTTCTTCGCGGGCCACGCGACGGGTCGTAAGGGCCGCAACGAGGCGTTCGGTCCCATGGCTGGGTCGAGATGCGTAACCACCGGTGGTCCAAGGTCCAATGGGCGAAGATCGGGGCGGTCAAGTTCCGCAACACCCGCTCGCTACGGGGCGCCCAAGGGCGAAACAGCTTCGCCAACAAACTCTGCGACAAGATGGAGCAGCGTGGCAGGCGCGTGGCGATCGTCGATCGAGCCCTACAGCTTGCAGACGTGCGTGTTGCGATGCGGGAAAAACGATCTTCGGCCACATCGTGGATGGACACCGCGACCATGCCGATGTCAATGCTGCGAACGCCATTCCCGTGGCGCTGGAATACAGCATCTGCGCGTGGATCGCCTCACGCGACTTTCGGCAGCGGGAACTACTCAAGCGCGGTATGCTCTGCTGGAAATCCCCGGCGTCCACGCCGGAGAAGGTGCTATAGCTGTTCTAGTCGTTTGAATTCGCCGAACCGGTCGGCGGTCGAATCCCATCAATAGTTTGGGGAGTATCTGACGCAGCCTTGCCGCTCTCGCCAACCATGCCCTTAGCGGCCTCTAGACTGATGGCAAGATTCTCCCAGTTCTTCGATAGTTCCAAGAGAGCCGTTTTCAATTCGTGCGACCGCGCGGTC
>Ga0126371_10005304_pt1 | contig 11455 bp, 10 predicted proteins | sample PanSoiMetaPlot_4_FD_110145 | JGI IMG/M metagenome (GOLD analysis project Ga0126371, IMG submission 110145) | Tropical forest soil microbial communities from Panama - MetaG Plot_4 | ecosystem: Environmental > Terrestrial > Soil > Tropical forest > Bulk soil | place: Panama | collected 2016-02-17
AGGAGCTAGATGCTGACAAGGCCGTTCAGGAGGAAGTGCGAAACGTGGCGCGCACTCTTCTCGAGGGTGTCATCGCCAAACGGGAGGGGCGTGCGGCATACGCTGGCGAGGGCCTCAAGCAACCCCGCCAGAAATGAGTTGAGTAACCCACTGCAAAACGCTGTGCCATCCAACTTCACTGCGTGCTGCGACCGACGCCGAACACTGCGCACTCGCCCGCTGCGCAAGTGACTGCCGGTCGCCGAGCGATAGGGCTTGTCGCACTCCCACCAGGCTGCGGCTGGCGCGGCCGGGGTTGCCGCGTCCTTCTCGAGCCGCGTGTCACGGACATGGCAGTCGACAGACTTTGCGGATAGAAGCGCCGAGCCATGAACTAGTCATCCGGCACAGTTCTACGATGCGACGGCTTGTGAGCCGTAACTTGGTAGAGCTGCGGGACGCAGGAAGCAGAATGGGAACTGCTTTAGCGCACAAACGTTGTCTAGCTGACAAATTGTTGCTAACTTGCTTCATGTCTGACTGGGAATTCGATCCCAGCTATCATCATCATGCGGTTCTTGGGTGATTTGCACGGCTGAAAATGGGATCCGCGAGACGCGAGTGTAGAGCCAATTTCGTTTCGCTAGGCGGCGCGAGACTGTCGTCAGTACGTAGCCGCGTTCTTACCTTTGGAAAGCTGGAGGAAGCAGCCAATGGCAAAGAAGACGAAGCGCAGATACGCCCCCAGTGCGGGCAAGGATGTCAAGAGCGAAATGCATCGCTATAAGCGGGGCAGCGCGAAAAGTGGCCGTGCAGGCAAGGGTGGTAAAGTCAAGAGCCGCAAACAAGCCATTGCCATAGGACTTTCTAAGGCGCGTAAGAAAGGGAAAAAGGTCCCGAAGAAGTCCGCTTCTTGAGCTGCTAAACTGGTGAAAGGGAGCGCCGATCGATGGACGACCCTAGAGCAGACGGTTTTCAGACCTAGCTGACTTTTCAGGTTGCTGCCCGGCAACGGAAGGCGCTCGTACACCGCCGCCGTGAAGGGGGTCACTTGACAGGAAATCCCCCGTCTCCTGCTTGAGGGATCTTCGAGTTAGTTTGTACTCGGACATCAATTGCAATTGTCCCGTCGATGCAAAGAGGACTTCCGTGGCGGCTGGTGGATGAAATGGGCTAATGGAGCCGGTCCTTTAGATATCGAAAGTGCTCCAAAGGCTTCAGCCAGCTTCTTCTTCCGAGCCGCACCCTTTTGGCTGCGTCGGCTAAGCAGCCGTCGCCAGGCGTCTGATGATCTCGTCTCGAAATCGGCCTCGTTGTCTGTTTCCCCAGAGACGAGCTCAACAACTAGTAGCCCTGCACACTGATTATGACTCCTTGAGTATGGGGCAGCGGATATCCGATTGGCAGGGATAGGCGCGGCCCATTTTGGTGCGGGCCTTGTCGATTGTGAACATCCATTTGATACGGGCGCGAGCGGCATTTCGTTGTCGTTCCCAGGCGAGGATTTCGGATTCGAGGCGCTGGCGAGTGCCGATCCGGCGGTCGAGGCATTGACCGCGGAGCACCCCGATTTCGATCTCAACCATGTTGAGCCAGCTGGCGTGCTTGGGGACATAGTGGAACTCCAGCCGCTCCAGCACGCGGCGTGCTTCGCGAGCTGGAAAAGCCTCGTAGAGGGCACCGGCCGAATGCGTCGACAGGTTGTCGAGGACGACGCGGATCTGCTCGGCTTTAGGATAGTGCACGTCAGTGAGGTCGCGCATGCAGGCGGCGAAGTCGACGGCAGTTCGGCTGTCGGTCACTTTGACCTTGCGCCAGGGACGGTGTGCGTCAAGGAAGACGAATAGATTGACGGTTCCGTTGCGCTTATATTCATAATCGTAGCGCCTGCGCTGGCCTGGCTTGGCCGGGATCGGCTCGCGCACCTCGCCAATGAGTTGGGTGGGGCTCTCATCAAAGCAGACCACCGGACGCTTTGGATCGGGGGATTCGGCATAGAGGTCGAGGACATCCTCCATGCGCGCAACGTATTCGCCGTCTATTTGTGGAATGTGCAGCAGCGCATGGTTCGGTGCTGCGAATGTGAAGGCGATGGCGAAATCACTGGACGCCAACGCTAAGGAGCCCTCCGACGGGCAGAGGCGTTCTCGCGCCGGCCAATGAACCGGGCTTTGCCGAACCAGGCGGCGACACTCCCCACGGAGTCGTTCCAAAGCGATCGCCATGAGTTCAAGGCGCTTCCACCGGTATTCATTCGTAGGACCAATTCCATCGAGTAGCCGAGTAAGCGACTCAAATCTGTGAAGAAACTCTGGTTCCGACCAATTTTGTAAGAACTCGGAAAGTCGCATACAGCGCAAATTGGCGCCATCAGGCAACGCCAACATTTCACCGATCCCGCGGTGTTGCGGGCAGAAGATTTGCCGATCGCCGACACCCGAGACACCCCTCAGGTCGGCCAGAAGAAACTCGCTGGGCGTTCGTCTGACGTCGCCGATTTCTCTTAGAAGATCATCCTTGTCGGAGTGATACTCAAACAACTCGAAACTCAATCGATCCTCAAGCAGGAGAACCCAGCAGAAATATTGAGAGAAGAGGAAAATAGTGCTCGGGAGAAAGCACTTACGCGTGACCACTTGTTGTTCACTTTGTTCTTGGCGTCTGGCGACAGCGCAAGGTATCCTTCGTTCTTAAGAATGTTGTCGAGCCTACGCTGCAACTCCATCACCGCGCGAAGAATGGGATTAACCCATCGCTCCAAATCCTGACGGATTCGCTGGGATCTGACAGCTCGACTGGCAAAGTCGCTCTTAAATATTTCTAATTGTTTGTCAAAGATGGCTTTTTGCACCAGTAAAACCGCGTCCGATCTCGCTCTATTGCTGGTGAGTTCTCGTTCTACTTGGGCCTTTGCCTCGGCAAGAGCAAGGTCAGACTCGCGCTCTAGATTAGACTTTGTGTGTATCAATATCTCGATGAAGAAGATGCTTGATAGCTACCTGCCCCAGGAACCCCAATACTGCGGCGATTTGCGGTCGCGCTTCCGACGGTCTTGAAGACTTCGGCCCAATCCACGCCTGAGGCCAGTGCAGTTATGTGCGTCTCATGTACGCGGGTCGGACGATTTGAGCGGAGCGCTTCGGCGAACCGTCCAGCGGCCCAATAACCGTTTCCTAGAGACTTTAGACGCTTATCGGCCCCCCCGATTTTGCCGGAACTGTGCGCGAAGGTTTCGCAGCAAAGCCATTTGGGCAACTGGGGCCGATGCGATGCACGTCGCAATGCCGACATTCTTTCAAAACATCGGACATCTCATCAGTGATCACGATGTCTATCGCACGAGAAATGGCTGACTTGGCCGCACCGCTCGATTTAGCCTCGACTGGGATTTCTACTAGCCGCGGCCGTCGAGACCCATCGTTGACGTAATTGTTGTTCCAACAAACTATTGCTGGGCAGCACGCTTGTTTCTTGCCATGCGATAGACATAATCTCTTGTCAATTTCACGTCAGATAAATGGTGGCCGCATGACGGGGCCGCGCGCCCTGGGGAGGTATATTGTCACTTAGAGTTGTTATCATATTAATATTCGCTTTGCTTGCTTTGATCGGTGCGCGAGCAGATGCGTTGAGCGACAGTTCGGCCCTCGTGGTACCTGCCGGGTATGGGGAGGCGGCGATTGAAACACAGTCCGCGCCTCCAGTGCTTTTGACGCGCACCGAGCCCGCCAGTTGCGTCGAGCCGATCGGGGCCAGCAAATCGGCCTTCGCGCTTTTCACTAACGCGCCGCAATACGTCGAGCAATTGACGGGTGACGTGCTGCAGATAACTGCGCCACTCTGCACCGACATTGCCAAGGGCGGCAACCGCGCTCGGCAGACAGTGACGCTTATGTTGATTGGCGTAACTCAGACTCGCTGGGCCAAGCCGTGGCCGCAATACCTTGTTTGGGGTGATGTCCTTTCGCAGGAACTATTGGATTCGCCGGCAGCTGCGATGACGGTGGAGCGAGACTGCGAGTATTGTCCGAAAATGCTCAGCCTTAGGGGAGGACTCTTTGTTATGGGGAGCGTCGCCAGCCCCAATGAGATTCCGCTCCATAGTGTGAACGTGCCCCCGTTTCTCCTCTCGCAATTTCCTATCACTGTCGGGGAATGGAGACGCTGCGTCGTTGCAAAAGCCTGCAGTCCCGAGCCAATCGGCAAGTCCGAATTCGATGACCTACCAGTCCACAACGTAAGCTGGGATGATGCGAAGCAATATATTTCGTGGCTCTCGCAGATAACCCGAAGGGCATACCGACTCCCTAGTGAGGCGGAGTGGGAATTCGCCGCACGCGCAAACACGACATCAACCTATTGGTGGGGCGATCGATTCGTCGACGACCGGGCAAATTGTCATGAATGTGGGCTACCATTTGACAAGGACGAGCCTACGCCAGTAGGCACCTTTATTCCAAATGAGTTCGGTTTGTTCGACATGGCCGGGGGTGTTGATCAGTGGGTCGCCGACTGTTGGCATGAAAGTTATAAGAGCGCGCCGTTGGACGCCTCAGTCTGGGACAGCGCTAATTGCCGTGTGCGGGTCCTGCGCGGAGGGGCGTGGAAAGATGCACCAGCCCAATTAGCCTCAGCCAGTCGTAGCCACGATGGGTCGCGCACCCGGGATGTTCGGTATGGATTTCGCGTCGCACGATCGCCGGCCCCGGCTCGGACGGCGGATCGGACTTCAGAGTTCGCAGCGCAGACGATGCCAATCCCCTGACCGCCCACCCCTGCTGCCTCCCAGGGCGCACCTACCTCTGAAGCAATCCGCGCCCGAAGTCGGCAAGCGCGCGGCGACCGAATCAGCGAACAACCCACATCGGGTTCAGTCTGTCAAGATAAGTAAAGGAAACACGGGGGAAACACCGATCCAGGTCGATCGAAGCAATTACTTCTCGAGAATTTTTAGGAAAACGTTAAGATCCGATTTATGAGGTATCGAATCAGAATTTTCAGCGCCGACCCACGTAATGGCGCGACCACATACACCGATCGCTTCGAGGTCGCTCAATCGCACTCAGAAGCATGTGCGTTAGCGAAGCGGACTCTTGCCGATTTCCCAAGGTGGGTACAGTACGACGTGGGGCCCGCATCCTTCGACGCCTGTCACGATTGATCGAGTGCCGTGGCTTCCTACGCCCGTTTTCGCTTTTAGCCACTCAACTGTGGATACAAGCACCAACTGGTAGGCGAGACGATTCATATCGGTCCAATTACAGGGCGTCGTTGCAGCTAAAAGGGAGACCGCGCCGTCTGAGGTGCCCAAGGGGTCGGGCCGGCTGGCGGAAATTCCTGAAACGTGCCCTTACATTGCCAGCTGTTTTGCGTCTTAGCCGCCGAGGCCTGTTACTTAGAAGAGCATTGTACTGCAGCCTTCAGTTTTGGGTCTCAATTGACGATGCCCCGTCAAGTATGAACTGCGTCACGCCAACTCGTCCAGCGGCGGATTTACGTCTCGACTTCAAGGCGATTTTGGCGGGGCATCAGTCTTTTGACGCCAGCACATATCGATTGAAAAGATTTACTGGCACCAAGCATCGCAGCAAACTGTCGTGGAGGCGCGCGCCCGCGGCCGGGTTACCATTGGGCAACTGGTCTACGTGATATCCGCGATGCCGAGCGGGAACAGAACGTCACGCGCAAATCCTCGATGGGTTGTTTGACCGCCTTGCGGATCACCACACCTGCCAGCTCGGAACCGCCACTGCTGTAACAAAAGACGCCCCCAGGGTGACGAGCTCTTCCGAGGTTTGAGGCGTTACAAGTGCCGACTCAAGCGTGAAGCCGTAAGGATCCAGCGATTGGAACATGCGCGTTTCGCTATTCCGAGCGTCAGTGCGAGGACGGTCCTGATCCAACTCGAGCCTCGCCGATACCGTCAGCAAATGGCGCAGAAGAATACCATCCCTTTCTGGCGTGCGGAGATCCGCATACTCTGGAAAATAGTCGAAGAGCGGCGTATCGACGGCCTTGATCAGTTTTCGGTCAATTGCGATCCCGACCCGCAATGAAGTCACGCTCTTGGTAACAGACCTGAGTTGATGTTTCGTGTGCGAACAGAACTCGATGGAACCAAGTGACTCACCAAAACACTGGTCTTCGCCAACGAAATACTGTTCGTAAACGAGCGTGCGGCGGGCGAACTACCAGTACGCTGCGAGTATTGGCTGCGGCCAAAAGCCCCATATGGTTCTTCAAGCCGCCCAAAATTAAGCCATTGAGCCCGACGGCTTCGGGGGCGCGACAGGCCATCGGTCGACGCCTGGGAGAGAAATGCCAACAGGCATCGGGATCACCTTCTAGGCGGCAGGCAACTCGCGCCGTGACCGATAGGGCCCGCGTGGGTGTGTCCGATGGGGTAAAAAAGTCGAGACGGCGAAAATCTCCGGATTACAGGACGTGCTATTCTGGACATGTCCGTATAAACTCTCTGCTGTTGCCGCGAGAGCTCATCAGGTACCGCAGGGCCGTCGGTGGCCGCGATGCAACAAATTGCGGACTGGCTCACAAAGCTCGGCACGCCCGAGGACGTCAAGCGCCTTGCCGAGAACAAGATCGATGCGGGCCGGACTGGTGTTGATCGGCGGCAATACCGACGTGCAGCGACGACCGGTGTCGCCGCGGCAGTGTTTTAGTGTGCGTTGGTCGTAGGTGCGCTTGTGAGGTCAGACATGAGCGAGGATTATCTTAAGGATCCACAACACATGCTCGCGACGATCCGGGCATACGCCAGCTATTTCACAGCCTTGACGGGCAAAACCGGCTTCGACGACCGGGTCCTGAAAGCGATGGGCACGGTCCCTCGTCACGAGTTTGTACCCGTTGAAGTCCAACCGTACGCCTACGAGAATATGCCCCTCCCCATCGGATTTGGAAAAACGATTTCCCAGCCGTTCATGGTTGCGGTGATGACCGACCTGCTCGACCTTCAACCGCAAGACACCGTCCTCGAAATCGGCACCGGCCTCGGTTACCAGGCTGCGGTCCTCGCCGAACTATGCGGCGGGGTCTACAGCGTCGAAGTCATCGATGAGCTGGCGGGGCGAGCCGTGAAGGAGCTCAAGCGCCAAGGTTATACCAACGTCGAAGTGCGAGTCGGGAATGGCTATTCGGGTTGGCCCGAGCATGCCCCGTTCGATAAAGTGATTGTCACCGCGGCGCCCGACCTCATCCCACCGCCACTGATCTACCAGCTCAAGGCCGGCGGGAGGATGGTGATCCCGGTCGGCCTGCCCGACGCTCAGCAGCTTGTTGTGGCCGAGAAGGAATCGAACGGCAAGATAACGATGAAGCAAATAATGCCCGTGCGGTTCTCGCTGCTCGAGGGATCCGACGAGCCACCGATCCAAGGGCGACCAAGCTGATGAGGCCGGATTGTGATTTCGCGCCCTTACGGCGAATGATCGGAAAAACTGACAGCTAGCATCTCAAGCATTAGGCCCGTGTTCCATTGACGTCGGCTGCCAACGCTTCAATCCGCTCCGAGGCAGTACTGTGGGGTTGACGCATGACATCGGCCATCGCCCGGTAAGGACGAGCGCCAGCTCTTGCCCTACGCGGCGCTTCCGCGCCGGATCGAACCGAGCAGATGCCGACGCGTTATGAGGCGACAGTATTACGTTGTTCATCTTTAGCAGGGGATTGTCCGCTTTGATTGGCTCTATCTCAAATACGTCGAGCCCGGCAGCTGCGATCCAACCCTTTTGTAGCGCCGCAATTAGTGCGCTTTCGACTATCGTTGATCCCCGTGCGGTATTGATGACTATCGCAGTGCTCTTCATCTGGCGAAAATGCTGTTCATCCAGCATACCTATTGTCTCCGGAGTGGCCGGCAAATGCACGGAAATGAAATCAGAACTGCGCAATACTTCGACGAGGCTCGCTGGCTCCGCTCCCACCGCAGAAATGGCCAGTTCGTCAAGGAAGGGATCATATGCCATCATCCGCAGCCCAAAGGGACGTGCGCGTTGAGCGACAGCACGGGCGACACGGCCAAAAGCGATAAATCCCAACGTCTGCCCCATGAGTCGGGGGATTCTTCCAAGCTGTGGTCGGCCATCTGCCCAGCGCCCCTCTCGAACCATGCGATCCTGCTCCAGTGCACGCCTGTGCGCCGCAAGAAGGAGCATCATCGCATGATCCGCAACCTCTTCGATGAAGGTGTCGGGGCAGTTTGTAACAGGGATACCCTTTTCGGTAGCAGCAACGACATCAACGTAATCAACGCCGACTGAGCCAAGCGCTATAAGGCGACATTTATCTAACGCTTGGATCATGCGGCGTGTGATTCTCGCTCCCTGTACATAGAGAGCGTCGGCCTCTTTGGCCGTCTCGATGAACTCCCCTTCAGTCTTCTGGCATTCTACGATTTCCGCATCGACGCTCTTCAAAGCTTCCATCTCGTAGGAATAGTGTGCGCCAGGCGCTTTGGAAGGGACACTAACGGGCGCAAAAACCAGGAATTTGCTCATAACAGCCTCTCGTTACCTTTCGCTCACCGAGCGCGGTCTTTCGTAGCGGGGGAGCCGCAAACTAAGGTTGCCACGCCGATTGCGGCGAATGAATGTGGATGATACGCGGGCTTTTGCGCTCGCACAAACCAGGGATTGTCGCCGGGGTCCCTGGCGCCCGCCGGCTGGGTCTAAGCCCCGAAGTGGCAACCCGTGTGCTAGGACTTCTGGCCCCCTCCCTTACCGAGCTCGTTTATGTCGTCTTTCAGCTAAGAGCTTGATATTGCCATATTTTTCATTTCGAACGGCTAGCGTCGCTCGGCGATAAGCGAAGCTACCTTTAACATGAGCAATAGACTTGTGGCCCGCGGCATTGCGATGTGCGCCCGATTGCCAATCGCTGCCAAGCCCGCGAGCCAACAGAGGCGCACCATCTAAAGGAGAACACTCGGGGCCCGGAATAGTTCTGGCGCCCACAACATGCTGCCTGCAACGTACGCGCGCTTCAGCGCCGTCCCGCTTTGAGACCGGCGGTCCAAGAAGATGTGTCAATCGTTTCGTCAGCATCGATTCGGCGAGCGGTCTTTGTATTGATAGTTTACGAAACCCGCGGAACCGGTTAAATTCATTTGCTTGGTTGGTAAACCCGATAACGAACTGCACCACGACACTTCCATATCTGCAGAGAATCTTAATTCGGGGCGCACGGATTCAGGATCATCCAGACTGTTTATCGTTAAACTGATGTTTTGTCCGCTGACCTCGCGATAGGAGAGCGGCGTCCCGCAAGTTCTACAAAAGCCTCTCTCAACAACATTAGAACTCGCGAACGTATCCGGTAACGTCGACCAATGCACTTGATGAGCAGCGAACCGAACAAAGGCCATGAACGGCCCACCAGACGCTTTTTGGCACATTCGACAATAGCAGACGCTAGAGCGATCTCGGGGTCCCTCGGCTCGATAGCGTATTCTGCCGCACTGGCAGCCTCCGACATATTTCAAGGCCTGTTCTCCCTGTTTCGAACCGAGCATCATCCATAAAGATGACCCGGGCTATGCGGCGATTGTGGGAAGGGTCGTCTTCTCCACCATTTCCCCGCCCCGGATCCTGTCCGCTCTGGTCTCCCATCTCGCTCGGTTTTTCGGTGGGTATGCCTTTACCCGGTGTGAGCTCAACCGACCACGGTCCTCAGAACGGCATTGCAAAAGCTTTCTGACCTACCCACGATTCGCGGCCACGCTGTCCCCGATGGCCCAAAGACGGTCGACGAAACACGACCCGATCCGTCGGACGGGCCTCGCCTGGCCGCCCGCGCCTCGCATTCAGAACGAACTGCTCAAGCTCGGTATCGAGGTTAGCCAGCCCCATGATCCGCGGGCACGTGCCTCGGCGCCCCCAAGCTCCCTCCCCGATTTGGCAAGCTTTCTTGGCCACATGACGGAAATGGTTGCGGTCAACATGTTCATGGTCCCGCTTGGGGGCCTAAGTGCATCAGTGGCAATAAACGATCTGAATCAACGAGATCGAACCCTGTTTCTCTATGCTGTCGAGCGGGTCTGAGTCGCTCGCAGGTCATCGCTTGCCGCGCGGTTGGCCAGTTCTGTGATGAAGGGCGATAGTGATCCCCAGCGAATTGCAATCGCTCCATTCCTATCCTTCTCCGCTTTCAAACGCAGACCTACCGATGACGCACACCGCCCAACATTGTCAGGCTGAGCAACGGTCCGCGACGCGGACGAAGAGACACCTCAGGGGTTTCCGGCGTCATTCAACTATTTGTCTTTCCTTTAACTTTCAAACTGGTGGCCGTGTGAGCCATTTCCAAGGTGTGCGTCGACAAGATCTCTCGCTTCGATCTCTCCCCACGTCCACGTCACACCTGGAGCGCAGCGTATGGGCTGGGAACTCGCACCCAGTCGCTTGTGGTTTTACGACAGGGACAGTGAGTTCGGGAGCTGCACCCAGTCTCAGGGCGAGAGGGCGACACGGAAACCATGGGTTGGGTAGCGTACGCCCGCATCGTAGTGATCGCGATTCGCTGGCCGGACGTAACTCGCATCATTCTTCCAAGACCCGGACCGGATGACATGCGAAGCGCAGTCGCCATCGATCCAAGGCGAACCGTCAAGCGGTGCGCCGTGATAGTTCTTGTGCCAGCAATCCTCTACCCACTGATCCACTGATCCGCCCATGTCATAGAGCCCGAATTGATTGGGTTTAAAACTGCCAACCTTCATCAACTGCTCACTAGCGGAAGTGTTGTTGCAATTCTTACAATTAGCCATCCCCGAGAGAAGGCCATCACCCCACCAATACTTTGTTTGCGTGCCCCCACGGGCGGCATACTCCCATTCCGCTTCGCTCGGCATGCGGTAGTTCTTATGCGTTGCTTGAGCAAGCCACACCACAAACTGCTTCGCATCGGCCCAGCTGACGTTTGTCACGGCGACATCGTCACCGCCCACCGCCAGATCTGCACACGCTTTTGCCGCAACGCATTGGTTCCACTCACGGACGGTAATAGGAAATTTGCCAATCGCAAACGGGCTGGTGGAGACCCGGTGAATAGGTCTTTCCGAAATATCTTCGTTGCTCCCCATGGCAAAAAGACCTGGGGAAATCGTCACCATTTCCGGCTCCTTGACCGACCTGGGTGCCGTGGCAGTTCTTTCAACAGGTGAAGGTCGTGGGGACGGCTTCGAGACTGCTACCGGCAGCTGCACGGAAGCGGGTGCGCCCCCACTGACGCGGACACTCTGCTGCATCAGGAGCTGCCACAGAGCACCAACGCCGACGGCCAGCAAAGCGGCGCCCAGCGCGACGATCAGGACGGCCTCTCGCCGATGGTGGGCGTCTACGATGGCGGCCGGGTCGGGGAGTACACGGTAGACCGTCACCGGGTCAGTTATGCTCTTCACCTGCCGATTCCCCAGGGACTGGTAACCACAAACTAATTTGTTCTTGATCTGCTCATAGAC
>Ga0126371_10005306_pt1 | contig 11449 bp, 10 predicted proteins | sample PanSoiMetaPlot_4_FD_110145 | JGI IMG/M metagenome (GOLD analysis project Ga0126371, IMG submission 110145) | Tropical forest soil microbial communities from Panama - MetaG Plot_4 | ecosystem: Environmental > Terrestrial > Soil > Tropical forest > Bulk soil | place: Panama | collected 2016-02-17
AATAACCGTTAGCACGATTTGGCCGATGCCCTGCGCATTTCCCGCGAATGTGGAAGTGAGCAATATTACCTTCCACCCTTCCGTTCCAAGCTTGGTCAATTCTCCCGATAGTTTGTTGGTGTTGTTTTCCTGAATGACCTTGTATTCACATTTGAACATTTTCGCTCCTTTGAGTTGCCGAATTCGGGATGAAGGGGATCAAGGATTCAACTCTCAGGCTTGCTTTTTCAAATTCCCTCGCCGCCATTCCGCGCGCACCTCATTCAGTTGGATCACGAACAGGTCTTGCGGCGCTTTACCCGTATTCGCATTAGGTGAGCACATATACCGCGCCGCCTTGCCAAATTCTGGCAGTTGCGCATCGGTCATCTTTTCGGCGGGCGCACCCGCGCGAATGGTGCTGTCATTGGTGCGGGAGTGCGACCGGGCTTCTATGGGTTCAATTCCTGAAACTCGTCCGCAATTAGTTTAGCGAGTACTTCCGTCGAGGGCTTGCCAGTCTTGAACCTCGCCAGGATCTTTTGTGCGACACGTCGTGAGCACTCCTGAATCTGTTTGAATCTCTGGTCACTTTCCAGAAATGCGGAATGCAACTCCACGAAGCTCTTAAGGGGGGTCATAGCTGCGGCCTCTTCGGTGGGGGTCTCTAATTCTAACCCATAAGTACCCCAGGGGCCACCGCGCCCCTGACGAGCTGTTCGTACGGTCAACTGCTCGGAAAACGACTACAAGCTCCGCGATAAATGGAATCCAACCGCGGCAGCGATGTGAAACCGCAGCGCGGTTACTTCGGCGGCTCCCGTGCGGCCGATCTCACAGCAAACCCACCGGGCGTATACATCGAGAATTTGCGCGAGCAGGGTTGTAGCATTGCGTCCCAGAAGGGATTGCAGCAGTACATCTAAGGGACAGTCAGACGGAAAGACAATGCTGTGCTTGCGAAAATGCGGTACAACTAGCGCATCAGAATCGCGTCGATCGGGTTGATTTCGATGAAAAGCCTCCGAATCGCGCCTGCGAATGCGGCCCCCGTGGTAGACAGCAACATCGTCATTTCCCTTGCGCCGGGCCTACGAATTGCCAGGGAACTCCAACTGACGTATCGTTTCCAGTGGGAGTCTGCTTATGAACGCAGATATTGCCTCAACACTGCGACTGCTCGATGAAGCACTGGCTCGCTATGTGCGCCCCGACACCTTTCCTTTAGCGATCCGTGTGCTCAAACCGGGTGAAACAATACCCGAAGGCGTGAAAATTCCCAGCAAGACGATGGGCGAGCAATGGATCGTGTGCCAGTCGATAGGGGTTGCTCGGCGCTACGGGTGGGCCATCGCGGTGGGCAAAGAGGATGTTATCTGCCCGTTAGCGGCCATCGCCTTTGGGTTTCGGAAACCCAACGACGAGTATCTGAGAGGATTTGTATCCGTGGGCATGTACTGCAAGGATGAGCAGGCAGCCGCCAACCTGGAAGCGAGCACCTGGAGATTCGAGCCCGGTACATACGACTACGTTTGTATCGCGCCGCTGAACCGAACCACTTTTGAACCACACGTCGTCGCGGTGTACGCCAACAGCGCGCAGGTGCTACGACTGGTTCATGCATCCCTTTACGCGCGAGGCGGGCGCGTAGTCTCGACCAGCGGCGGGCGCTTGGACTGTGCGGAGATCGTCATCCAAACGCTGACCACCAACGAGCCCAAGGTTATCCTGCCGTGCACTGGCGATCGCGTTTTTGGGATGGCCCAGGATAATGAAATGGCTTTTGCCTTCCCGTGGGGGTATGCACACGAGGTCATCGAAGGCCTGGAAGGCACTCATAGGGGTGGGACCCGCTATCCCATAACCGTCGCCATGCGCGATACGGTGACCATGCCCCAGTCCTACCAGGAGCTGATGAAGATGTTAGCGGATCGCGGGCCCTCCGACACAACTGAATGAGTGTCGATATTCGGTCGTTTAACGAGCTTCTCCCGCTTTCAAATCCATCCCCGGCAAACAGCTGCAATGTTACACCCCACCGGCTTGGCGACTGCCAACCGTTAAGCCGTTTTCATTTGGAGGCCGGTTTGAATTTAGGTGGGCTGAAGATTGCGCTCGCCTTCGCGATGGGTGAAGCCCTCTAGACGAAGAGTGATAGCGTGACAGCGTGATGTTGCTATTGGCCGCAGCGAGATATTCACAGAATCGTTGCAGGCTTGCAGAGTGACCTGCGGCACACACTAGTAGTCGGAACCTCCGTTTTCCGGTTCTTCGACGGCGATAGATCCGGAGACAATTCTTTTGCAAAATGTTGACATTTGAGAGACAAACGAACTTCGCCCCGATGCTACTCATGATCCCCGTGACGGCGACGCGTTGCGAAGCCACCTTCGCATGGAAGTGGACTCGACCCCACCCTCATCCGAGCGTATCCGTAGCAAGGAGATCGGAAAATGAGGGTAACCTGTCTGTGGGTTCTCTTGAAGGGTAGTATCGTGGTGTCCTTTGCTGCTTTGGGCCTAGCTTCGAGTGTCAAAAGCCAGGGCATTGGCTCTCCGATTCTTCCTCAATTGACACCCTCACCTACATTTTCTGATTCCACCATGCCGGGAAATGGAGATGTAAACCCCTATGGCGTGGCGTTTGTGCCTCAGGGCTTTCTTCCGGTTGGCAGCCCGCTCAGTTCTGGGGATATTATCGTTTCGAACTTCAACAACTCAGCCAATCTGCAGGGCACCGGAACTACGATTGTGCGCGTCAACCACAATGTCGCGCCTAGGTTGTTCTTTCAAGGACAAGAACCTTTAGGTTTAACCACCGCTCTTGGAGTCCTCAAAGACGGTTTCGTTCTCGTCGGGGACTTGCCGAGCCTCGATGGTTCGGGAACCTGCACTGCCGAGAGCGGACCAAACCAAAACGTCGGCCAAGGCGGACTGCTGGTGCTCGACCAAAATGGAACCCTGATGACAACATTCACTGATGCGATTTTCCTAAACGGGCCGTGGGATCTGACCGTCGTGGATGCGGGAGAGAGTGCGCAGGTTTTCGTCGCCAATGCTTTAAGTGGCACCGTCACTCGCTTGGACCTGACCATCACTCCGGGCACTCCAGGCAGCGTTGCTATAAAAAAATCTACCCAAATCGCCTCCGGCTACGTTCACCGGTGCGATCCTGCGGCGTTCGTTGTTGGGCCAACAGGCGTGGCATTTGACAACGAGCATGACGTGCTTTACGTGTCGTCCACCGGTGATAACGAGATTTTCGCGATTGCTGGCGCAAGCACTCGAACGACCGATGCAGGCATGGGGGAATTATTCATTCACGACCCCGCGCATCTGCATGGTCCTTTGGGGCTTGTGCTGGCGCCAAACGGAGACTTGATTTCGACGCAGGGAGACGCCATAGGTCCCCGCAAGAACCGGCCGAGCGAAGTGGTTGAGTTCTCGTCGACAGGAAAATTTGTGACCCAGTTTTCAGTGGATCTGGCTTTAGGTTCCGCTTTCGGAATTGCGCTCCGTACGCTCGACGATGGTTTTGTCCTCTCGACTGTGGATGACAATACAGCCGTGCTCGACACTTGGGTTGTTCAGTGAATGGCCGCCCTTACTTCGAAAGCCGAGACGGACAACTTTACCTACTCCCTTAGGTCCCGGTAAACGGGAGACCCGGCCATCCGTTCGCTGGTTACAGTAGGGTTGAAGACCGCCTCGAACCCGTTGGCCCTTCAGTTGGCGAGCGGACCACAACCGAGGGATGCGCCTTCTTGTGCCGGACGGTATGCCAACAACATCGACTACTTCCTTCCAGAGAAAAACAGTGATGATGAAAACACAACAAGCAACCAAAGCAGGACAATAAGCAGACGCATGACGGTGTCCCACATCTACACTTACCTGCCCGTGGACATTTGAGGAGAAGATTCTACTCGATCCTAAACCGCTCTGAACAGCTTAGGACCGCCCGGCTCTGCCAGCCAACCAGGAACGCTCACGGTCTCGGCCCGCGGCAGTTGCGAAGCAATCTTTTTGGTCAGTGCTTGACGTTTCCGGCTGGGCCATGATCCAACGGTTGATGGAAGGAGAGAGCAATCCTCACAAGTGCACCTCTGCTTAGCCTCATGGCCGAGCGGGGGAAGTCGTGAGGGGAGCGCCGGTTTCCATGTAGGCGCGGATCATTTTCTGCTGCTCCGGCGTGAGAATCGCTTTCGCCGCCAGCATCGCATCAAGGTAGCGACTTATGAGCAGCGACGTGGATTTGGAGATTTGGTCGCCTTTGCTCATCACAGCAGTCCTGTCCGGCTTGTCGGCGCGAAGCAGCTCCCGTAACTCAATGGAATTCACGGCAATGTCTGCCCCCGTCTTGATCGTGAGCGTTTCCGTGTCGACGATGATTCTCCGAAGACTCTCGTTCTGTTGGTCGGTGAGACCAAGCATGGTCCGGACCCGGGAGTCGTCGAGCGCCGCCAGTAATCTAGAAACCCGCCACAGCGGTCCGCGCAGTGCGTGCCCAGGGCGTTGTGAGTCCTGGAACATCGGTCCCATTATTTCTGTCATGTCCGGACTCATCATGTCCGCGCCGGTGCTGCCAGGGCCCATGGGTCGCCGACCGGCAACCGCGGCGTTGGGGGGCTGTTGCTGCTCCTGCGCGGGCGGAGGTTGGGCGGGGCGTTGAGCAGCACCAGCGCCCGCCAATACTGAAAGACTGGTCACAAGAATCAGGCTAGAAGTCATCCTGGATCGCATCAAGAGTTCCTCCTGCCAACACTCTTCGATGACAAGTATACCGCTCCGATTCCGCGCAAGACGCGAGTATAACGTCAACCAATCTTTGGAAAAATGAGAGTACGGCTGGCGGCGGCAAAACAGCTCGCAAGGACGTCTTCCCGTTCAAAGGCGAGGATCGCCGGTACCTTAGTTGTGAACCATCTGTCTCCTTACGGTGTGGCGACTGGTTTCTGAAGGGGAGAAAAGCGCTGATGTTCTAATCCCTCGTGCTCGCGTGAGTGTCTCTTATCGGCAAGAGAGCTGAAGGCTTCGGGATCTGCTTCTCGCGGTCCTCGTTAACGGGCTACCGTCTATCTTCAATCGGCAAGGACAACCGCTTAATGAGCCTCGGCGAGGACACGCGGCCGTTAACAGCTGCGAGCGTGTACACAGTTGGCTATTGCGATGGCAGTAACGACGTTCCCACGACGAGATACTCGTACTTCTTTCCGTTCGCTTTGAGTTTCATCTTGTGCTTGTCGAGTGTGAACTGAATGCGGGTGTTGGCCGGCAGAATGTCCTGCTCCTCGGGTTTCTGCTGGCGAATTTGGTACTCGGTCGACGTCGTGTGAACTACGTACTGCTGACACAGGAGGGCCGTCGATTTCTTCTTCCCCTCGTGCTTCTGGCCGCACTCCACCGATTGCATGGACACAATCGTGCCCTGCGTCAGCGGCGGACCAGCGACACATACGCAAGCACATAGAAACACGATAGCTGCGGCGATTAAGGCTGACTTCATGTTGCTCCTCGCTGTCGTGAGTTACATCATCCCTGCTGGGCTAACTTCCCGTCGGCTCCAAGGACCGTGTCGATCGCAGGTAGTAGAGTCCTACCGCTGAATGATTGGCTGACATACTGTCAGAAGGAACAGTCTATCAGAGGGGGCAAGGAAGCCATCATAAGGTGGGGAAGTCGTACCCACGGATTCAGTAGGAAACGTCACAGGCCGTCCGTTCTTCCCCGTGTGCTTTGATTCTTCCGGGCAGTGAATCGCGCTCCGTATGTATACTCTCCCGCAGGTTTTGGCGGAGGAGCTATGGGCTTGTCACCGAAGGTCGCGCTCATCACGGGCGCCGGCAGCGGCATTGGAAAGAGCGTTGCCATCGCACTGGCGCAGAGTAGCTATGCACTTGTACTTGCCGGTCGGCGCAAGGAAAGACTTGAGGCCACGGCGCAAGAACTGACCGAGGCTAGTCCCCAGCCGCTGGTCGTGCCTGCGGACGTTACTGATCCTGCTGCCGTGCGCGAGTTATTTGCGAAAACAAAGGAAACCTTCGGACGGCTCGATCTCCTCTTCAATAACGCGGGCGTCTCCGGGCGCGCGGTTCCGCTCGAGGACTTGAGCTATGAGCAATGGAAGGCGATTGTCGACACAAATCTTACTGGCGCATTCCTCTGCACGCAGGAGGCCTTCAAAATCATGAAGAGCCAGGAGCCCCGCGGCGGCCGCATCATCAACAACGGTTCTATTTCGGCTCACAGCCCGCGTCCCAATTCAGCTCCTTATACTGCGTCCAAACATGGAATCACTGGGCTCACTAAGGTGACTTCTCTTGATGGGCGCAAATACGACATCGCTTGCGGTCAAATCGATATTGGAAACGCAGCGACCGAGTTGACAGAGAGAATGAAGAAAGGTGTTCCTCAGGCGAACGGCACGATCGCCGTTGAGCCTCGAATGGATCTCGCAGACGTTGCGCGCGCCGTATTGTACATGGCTTCGCTGCCACTCGAGGCGAACGTTCAATTCATGACGGTGATGGCTACGAAGATGCCGCTCATCGGCCGCGGCTAGACGCTCCGCCAGTGAAGAGCGCAAGGTCGAAGTCGCCCATTGTTTTTCCGGCAGTCACCGGCCGCGCGCTGCGCCTTTCGGCATGCATTGTACGATCTCGTCCTGCAAGCTGACGACTCACCATGCGCCTATTGATTTGCGATGGAGCTGTAAGTGACACGATGCACATAGAGTGATGAGGTTCTCTTCGGCGTCGTCTCCAAGCAAACTGTGCTGCCGAATATGATGGACGTGGAGACTACTCATGGAGCCGGTTTACCGGTTTGGCGGCACAAATTCGCTCGCGTTTCATCGCGATCAGGTTATCAACCACTATGCCGACCCGCAGCATATGGTGCCGCGCGGGTTTTCGGTGGCGGGTTTGTTGTTGGCGGTTGGTTCTGAACCGATTCCGGAAAAATTCCGGCGTGGCGCAACGATTCCGGCATCTGTTGCGATCATCGATCAATTCGGGCATAAGTATCGGTCGCCGGTTTCCTTGTACTCTTATCGCCCCGCACGGGCGTCGTCGCGTCGTTTCGAAGAGGGGGCCCCTACTTGGCACGGGACCCTGTATCTCGGTAACAGGGAATCGAGATCACCAGGAGGGGATCGAGCTTCGGCTACGCCAGTTGGAGCCAAAATAGGGGAGTGTGTGCAATTTCTGGAGGGCTGGAAGACCAACAAAAGGAGAGCGGTCCTAGAAAGCCCGAGGCGCGAAGAGCGAGGATGCCCTTCGCGCCTCAAGCCCCGGGGTGGTGCCGGCGTAATGCCTTCCTTTTCTAACCCTTTCTAACCTCTTCTATCCTCCAACCTCCCCCATCTAGAAGAAGAAATGCAACCCGAACTGAATCAGCCTTGGGTTGACGGTTGTGGCGGTTATGGCATTGCCGGTGGGCGTTCCAAAGTTCCCGACGTTCTCAAACCCGACAGTTCCAAAGGTTCCGCCCTGCGGGGGCGCGAACTGCGGGTGATTGAACGCGTTGTAGAAATCGGACCGGAACTGCATCCGCACGCGCTCCGTGATCTGGGTATTCTTTACGATCGATATATCCCAGTTCCACTGACCCGGTCCGGTTGCAATGCCGACTGCGGAATTACCGTAGTCCGTCGCTCCGGGACCGCCAAATGGCACCAGAGGCGCCGGGCAACCGAAGGTCGTGGCTTGAAAATAATTGTTGAGATTCGATCTCGCGCTGCCTGGGGTTTTTATGTTGCCGTTCCCTTTTCCGGGGCAAAACTCCGCCGTCGTGACTCCTTGGAAGATGAGTTGTTGGTTTGTCCCGTAGGCCCCGCCAGTGCCTCCACCAATGAACGTCAGCGGGTTGCCGGATTGCGCGATCGTCACACCAGAAACATTCCAGCCGTTGATCAGCCTCTTTTTAAAGCCTTCGGAATTGTTCCCAAACGGCAGGTCGTAACTGTAGTTCACCACCAGGCGCTGTGTTCGGTCATAACTCACCGGACCCCACTGCCCGCTCTTTGGGCCGTTTACTCCCGGCGTCCCTCTGAGGACGAGGGCATCGTTGATATTCGCCGAATTGCCGAAGAACACGTCAGAGAGGTCCCTGCCAAATGTGTAGGCTCCCTGCAAGCTAAGCCCGTGGCTGAACTGATGCCGTACCGTCACCTGCAGGCTGTTATAGCTTGAATTCCCGTTCCAATCGGAAGCTTGCAAACCAACCGGCTCGTAGCCCACAATCGGAGTACGGAAGGGAATATTTGCCACCGTATTGCAGATCCCCCCAGAACACAAGTGATACGCCTGATCGGCGCCGTCGCCGGGCGTCACGATCTGGGCGCCGTTGTGGTTGTGGTTGTAATCCGTTATGTGTATTCCGATCGATCCGACATAGCCAACCTCAAGCACCCACCCTGGCGTAAATTCATACTGCACTCCAAGGCTGAACTCCTGCACGAGGGGCACCTCCTGCTTGGAGGGAAGGTAGGGCGTGTTCAAGCCGGAGGTAAGAGGAGCAGGGCCGTTGGCCGTCGTAGGGTCCGCCCACCGGGCCGCAAAACCAAGCCCGTTGTTAACTTGGCCGGGGGGCGGGTTGCAGCCTGGATCCGAGGGCAGGCAGACCAGCGCGATCGGGAAGAAAGGAACCGCCAAAGACGAGCGGAACCATCGCGGACTGAAGGCCCCAAAGTCATACGTGCCGGCATAAGGATAGCCCTGCTCAAATGCATGGACCACGCGGTCCAACCCGATGCGGTCGTAGAAGATTCCAGCTCCGCCCCGCACTACCAGCTTTCCGCCGCTTAGTGGCTGCCAGGCAAAACCGAGCCGAGGCGCAAAAAGATCATATGGGGTGTGCCCTGAAACGGAGTGCCGATTGTCCGAAACGAACACACCGGCAGGCGGCTGCCCGAAGGTTCTGATGAAATTACTCGGCACCGTGTACTGCTGAACTCCGTTTGGATTAGAAGGAAGCGCCGATATGCCGCCCGGAGGGCAAGGATTAATGGCACCGGGACCCGAGTCCCCTAGACAGGTCGGTACTATGGAATTGGGTGCCATGTGCTCAATCGTCACCTGTGTGAGATGGCCGTACTTGTCGCTCATCAGCCCAAAGTATTCCCAGCGCAGGCCCATATTGATGGTCAGGCGCGAATTCACCTTCCAGTCGTCCAGCACATACGTGTTCTGGTTGTTGAGCTGGTAGAAGTGGAGAACCCCCGAAGTGTTAGGCGCACCGGAAGTGGATTTCACGCAGAAGAGGCATCCGAGGTTCCAGACATTAAGACCCGGGCCAAGTGGGCAGCCGGGGCCGAACTGCACTCCACTCAGATAGGAGCAGTAGCCGCCCATGATGATAAGTCCCTGTTGTAGGCCCGGATCCGAGAGAGGCCAATTCGTCCACTCGAATTCATATCCGGCGCGGATGCTGTGCTTTCCGTGGGACCACGAGATCTGGTCCGCGGCCTGAAGCTGGTTCGTCGGACCTTTGTCGGGCAGGAGGCCCCCAAACATGCTATATCCGGTGAACACGTTCAGCATCGACGGCGGCTCATAGAACCCGGGCACCAGCGACTGCATGCCCAATTGTTGCGGAGATCCGCATCCGTATGGTTTGGGGAGGTTATCCGCGTTGGGGCAACCGCCCGGCGGCACTGCCACGGCGGCTGCGTTTACGTTCTGTTGAAACGACACACGTGCCTCATTGATGAACGTGTTCGTCACCAGCGTCGTCAGCTTTGCAACGGCGGCGTGGTTGCCGAAAAGAATGTTCTCGGGAGTGCCGGGCAAATTCCCCCCAGCCTGTCCCAGAAACGTCGTGTAAGGGTTGTGTGTGTAGAAGTACTTCCCGCTGAAAGTGTTTTTACTGTTGAAGACATAATCGCCGTTCGCTACGTACTGGTTCTCGGTGTAAATCGCCGGAATGTTGAAATTGCAAATACCAAATCGGGGGTCGGCAGGATTGTTGTCGCAGAACTGTGGATAGGACGCTGGCGCGGGGATGTAGTAATTGTTCGGCACTCCTCCAGCGGTCGGATTCTTTGGGCTACCCGTTGTGAGTTGCATGATCCTGAGGCCTTGGACGCTTGAAATCCCCATCGCGCTGGCAAATGCCTGCGCCGTTGCGTCGCAGTTACTCACCGCCAACGTGTCGGGTCCATTAGGATTGCCGGCAGGAGGCACGGGAGTTGGACAAGTCCCGCGCGACCCCAGCGCTGCATAGTTTTGTAGCGCGGGATTGCCGAACGGAGGGGCGAGTAACGAAGCACCAAAATCCATGCCCTGAGGAGCGGCGGCATTCTTCGAGCGCGTTCCGCGGTAGCTGAAAAAGAAGAAGAACTTATCCTTGATGATCGGGCCGCCTATGGTTGCTCCAAACTGGTTTTGGTCGAACGGCGCGCGTGTATTAGGACTACCGCTTGCTAACTGGCCCTCCTTCAAGAAGAACTCGTTGGCATTGAGCACAGTGTTGCGGAAAAACTCGAACGCTGAACCATGAAACTGGTTCGTGCCCGATTTCGTAGTCACGTTCACGTTCGCACCCGGGTTGCGCCCGTAGCTTGCGTCGTACGTCGACGTTTGGACCTTGAACTCGCCGATCGCGTCAGGGCTCGGAATCGGAATGCCGGTGTAGATCGTTCCGTCATTCGAGCTGCCCGAGTTGGCAATGTTGTTGACGGCCACGCCGTCCATCTGGAAGTTGTTCGATCCGGGATCGACGCCATTCGCACTGATGTCCTGTGTGCCCTTGCCGAGCGCGGTCGCGTTATCGACAGTAGCGTTAGTTCCGGCCGAAAGGCTCAGAATTTCCGTGTAGTTTCCGTTCGCCATAGGCAATGCGTTGATTTGACCGCCAGTTACCGTCGTGCCCAGCGTTGAGCTTTCAGTCTGCAGCGTCTCTACCGTGCCTTCCACCGTTACGCTCTCGGTGACGGCTCCGACTTCGAGAACCATGTTTGAAGTCTGCGTCTCCGTGACGTTCACAGTGACCGAGGCGACCTCGGAGGACTTGAATCCTTGAGCGGTAAACTTCAGCCGGTAGTTGCCGGGGTTCAAAAGGGTGAACTTATACACGCCGTCGCCGCCGGTCTTCGTGTCGCGCGACTGGTTCGTCCCTATGTTCGTAGCTGTTACCGTTGCTCCGGTCACAGCGCCGCCCGAAGGGTCGGTCACGGTGCCGGTGAGAGCACCAGTACCCGCCGACTGCGCGTGCGCCATCGGCACGCACAGGAACAGCATCGCGAAGCATGCCAAAATCGCAACTGCGAAGACTTTTGCCGCAGACCGTTCGTTCATCGCCTTCCCCCTTGAAGCTTCTCAGCCATCAACCCTGCCACCTCAAGATTCCCATCGCCCGCAAATATGAATTTTCAGAACGAGAACTAGACGAGAGCGGGAGGCACAAGCCGCGTTGTTCCACACACTTCGGGCCAGCGCATTGAACGCCGCCTTGTCCGCGAATACTACCCG
>Ga0126371_10005307_pt1 | contig 11449 bp, 13 predicted proteins | sample PanSoiMetaPlot_4_FD_110145 | JGI IMG/M metagenome (GOLD analysis project Ga0126371, IMG submission 110145) | Tropical forest soil microbial communities from Panama - MetaG Plot_4 | ecosystem: Environmental > Terrestrial > Soil > Tropical forest > Bulk soil | place: Panama | collected 2016-02-17
ACGCAACGTAAGGACACTGGTTCTGGATGAAGCCGACCGCATGCTCGACATGGGCTTCTTGCCGGCCATTCGCCGCATCGTAGCGGCGCTGCAACGCGAGCGCCAGACGCTGTGCTTCTCGGCCACTTTGGAAGCCTCGGTCGCCAACTTGGTAAACGATTACATGAATGAGCCCGTGCGAGTGGCTGTTGGTTCCATCTCGAGGCCTGCGGACACTGTCGAACTCCAGGCCTTCGAAGTGTCACATGCGGAGAAGTCGGAAGTCCTGCGCCAGCTTCTCTATGCCGAAAAGGGCCAGACGTTGGTCTTTGCTCGCACCAAACACGGAACCGAGCGCCTGGCCAAGCACCTGGTGCGTGACGGGTTCGCGGCGGCGATGATCCACGGGGATCGCACGCAAGCCCAGCGCACGGGTGCCCTTAGCGGATTCGAAAATGGCAAGTTTCAGGTGCTGGTTGCTACCGACGTGGCCTCGCGAGGTATACACGTTAACAACGTTGCGCATGTCATTAACTATGATCTGCCACAGATTCCCGAGGACTTCATCCATCGGGTGGGCCGCACCGGGCGCATGGGCTCAAGCGGACGCGCATCAACCCTAGTCTCGGGAGCGGAAATCGGCGAATTGCGTTCGATGGAGCGAGCACTGAAGCTGAAGATCCTGCGCAAGCAGATCAACACCAGCGAACGAGTTGCGCCGCGCACAGTGCAGAACACCCTAGCGACACGCACGCTTTCGCGCATGCCGGGCGAAGTATTCTCGTAGCCAGACGTCGTCGCAATAGAGCGTATAATCGAGCCATCTCGCAATCCCGAGATGGCTCCTTTGCCCTTCCCACGATAGGAAGAAAGCACAATCTTCAACCCCACTCACCCGCGCTCTTCCGTACCACGAGTTTCTCTGAGAACCCACTCGTTAGCCAGTTGCTCTTCAGGCGAGGTCAACCGTGATGCACGTGGGACAGCAGCCGTCGGCAACGAAGACTCGCAAGAAACCGAGCATTCTCTTAATGGACATCAATTCCGAGAGGCGTGCGTTGCGCAAGAAGATCATGGCGCTCCACGGGTTTGAGGTGGTTTGTGCATGTGACTTGGCCGAGGCTGCTTTCATCTGGCATCGGGATCGTTACGACGCGGTGCTGATCGACATTCGAAGGGACCACCAGGGCTGTATTGCCTGGCGCGATGAAATCAAGAGGGAAAACCCGCAACAGATCGTCGCCTTCCTCGTGGGCGAACCAGAATATATCGAGCTTAATCCCTTAGCTGGATCCTATGTCGCTGAAGAGCAGGGTGCGCAATGGGGGGATTCCCTGCGCAAAACAATCCGGGAAAGCTGCGACTCCCTACCGCAAAGGCACGGCTTCATAGAGGCCGGCTGGCGCATTGCAACTGCGAGAAAGCTGAACAGAACGTCGCCCGAGACTTCAAAGCTCGCGGGAACAGCTATGCGTTCGCAGGAAGTCGCCGGTGATACGAATCAGCCCAACGGCCGGGCGCCGGCAGTAGCTGAGACCGACCAAGATTCCTAGTTTGGCCTCGGGAGAATGTGCCGTGAATCAGCTTGGAACAGAAATGGAGAACAAAAATGACAACCGAGTTAGCACCCGAATCTGGCGGTACCGTTGCCCTCGACCATATTCTGTCTAGTGCTGTAGTCCTTAGTTGGGATGCTCTGGCGTGCGGTTCGACAAATGCCCTCGTCAAAATCGAATATCACATCGGATCGGATGGATCCCTGGAGTATTTGAGACTGTGGGCTCGTGCGCGGGAATATTGGAGTCTCATCTGCGACTGCTCGATTAATCGCGGTTGGTCGGATGGTCCGCGCTTCTCGAACGGCTATCACTCATCTCGGCTGGGTCGGCTCCTGCAGTCAATCATGCTGAACCAACACCGGTTCCGGCATGACCGCAGGCCTAATAGCAACGGCACGCTGGAGATCGGCCCTCCGACAGCGGCGGACACTACTTGCGCGACGGCGCGGGTTAGCGAGGCTTTTCAGCGCCCGGCGTGAGTGGGTGCTCTTGCGTCGGTGAAGTCGCGAAGCGCGGGTTACGGACAATTCTCGGAAAATGGTCCGACTACCGCTCGCGCGACTTTCCTGCCCGAGCCTGCCCTAGTTCGCCCGGTCCGCAGTCTGCCGCGAATCTGCCGCGAATCGGTTGCTAATCGCTGGAAAATTGGCCAGGAAAATTCGCTGGGACAAACCAATGTCAGACTACCGGAAAGTATCGTACGTGGCTCCTAGGTCGGCGTGGCGCGATTGCTGCGCCGATTGTTTGCGAATTGCCCGGAAATTGCGCGCGAATTTATTTTCTCGCGGAGGGCTTTAACGGGCTTGCTGCCTCCACCATTTACTTGCACTCAGTTCGGCAGAGGCCGACGTTGCCTGGGCTGTGGGAATGGGCCCCTTGGGTATCTTGCGGAATATATGGCTATAGGTGTAGATCCGTCTCCGCAACAGCCAAATGGCTATAAGGGCAGTCCCGCAATCGCATTGGCCATCATGTTATTTTTCTCCGCCAGCGGCATTCTGTACGGCTACCTCTGGACGCGATATGAACTCGCGGTAAGAGAGTCGCAGGACGCGGACACGTCGCCCTCGGATGGTGGAACGCCGGTTGAACCAGTCAGGCACTCCAAATGACGCTCTGGGAAACGGAACCGAGGCCGGAGGCGCTGCCGATCACGTTAGCGCGTGCGGCTCCGGTGCGCGTCGCTCGACAGCACGAAAGAACAATTTCTTGCGCACTACACCCGCGAGTCCCGCAACCGCCGTACCCACCAAGAGCAACGTAGAAGGCTCAGGCACAGCGTTTGCGAATTGAGCTGCGAGAAGAGCATCGGCAGTCGTCGTGGGGTGCACGGTATCCCAGAAGAGGTATTGGCTCGGGTTGCTGCAAACCGTGGACGCTGAGGGTGGATTCTTCAGTATCAGGCACGGGTCGGTTACGTCCGTGAACCCGAACGCTCCGGGATTCGCGACTACTAAGTGCATGAAGCCGAAGGTGTCGAAGTAAGTGACGCCTTTCGGAAGATTGGCTTGCAGCGCCTGATCGAAGGCGAAGCTGAATGCAGTGGCGGAGGGATCTCCGAGGTACGCGGGAGTTAGGCCGAGATCAGCCATTCCAGGAACCAGGATGTGTTGCGCGCCCGCCAACTGCAATGCTCCCACGATGGTGAGCATGTCCGTAACGCCCTGCTGCACCGTTCCACCGCTGATGAAGTCATCGGGGCCACCCCAGACGATAAACAGCGACGTGGGTACGATAGGCGCTGGAATAGAACCCAATGTTGCAGCGACCTGCGTTTCCATACCTGGCAGGCCAAAAATGCCGAAGGATGTCTGAGTGCCGCCGTCGCCGGAGTTGCCGATGCCGGTGGTCGCGCCTCCCCAGGCGAAGCTGGTGAACGGGGCGTGCAGTACGGCGGCGAGATACTCCGGCGCGAGCTGGCCGTTGGAGAAGCGGCCATTGTAGTAAGGCGGCGAAGGCGGAGTGTTGCCTCCGCTGAAGGTGAAGATGTTGCCGGTATCAGACAGGCTGTCGCCGTAGACGAACACGTTGGAAAGGGCGCCGGCGCTGGCGAACGAGGTAACAACCAGCAGCATGGAAGCGAGCATGGCCATGAAGAAAGCGGCTTTGCGAACTGGCATCATCATCTCTCCTGAGGTGCACGCCCTGCGAGGCGGAGCTGTTGGGCGGCGGCGCGCGATCGAATGCGCAGGGTTATGGTGAATCTTGAGAAGGAGCTGGTACTCTGGAATTGCGATCAGCCAACCATTGCCGCTAGCCAACCACCTGCGTGACCGGGCCGAGTGCTTGCAAGTATAGCAGCGAACGCCGCGGCATACATTCGCGGCGTCAGCTTCCGGTAGGAACGATGCGTCCGCCGGGGCTAGGCTAACGGTTTTGGTCGAATGCGCGTCCCGTTAACAGTACCAGCCCTTAGCTCCCCCTTCGGCAGTTTTGGCCTTCCGGGTTTGCGTTTCACAAGACCTGCTCCCCACTTATTGTATTACAATAATAGTAGAGCTTGTCAAGTGCCGTAGTCCGAGCCAAGGCCACGCAACCAGTTACCATCTGTAGACGGCCACTTGACGACGAGACATTCAGGTTTCAGGCACACCTCACCCTACCCTGTGCAGATGGCTAATTAACCACCGCCAAACCGTGTTAGACAGCCTTGATGTTGCTTAAGCCGTGGGGGGCTTCGAGGATCACTGCTGGCTTCGGCACTTTTGGCAGCATAGACCTGCTCTGGCCGGATTTGCATGGCTTGAGTGTTTGATTTTCCACGCCACAATCGGGTGCTGACGAAATAAATGCCCGATGTTCCCTAGTTCAGGGCAGGAATGGCATGCCTGCGCGGTATGCGTCCGGCTTATAAACACTGAGGACTGGGACAATCTCATCGAGCGGATCGTGGCGGCGTTTAAGGCCTTACAACGAATTCCAGAGAATGAGCAGGCCGAATTTCGCCACGAACTGACAAAGGCATTTCAGTACCGGTCCATAACAGAAGCTATCGCAGGGCCTGCGTAATTCTCCGACTCATCTCAGAAATGCGCTTGCTCGCCGATCTCGCGCAATCTTCTCTCCAGGCTGTCGCTTGCTTTCACAACCGGCCCATCCATGAAGTCAGGCGACGCATCTTCCCAATCGGCATTGTGTGTGTAAAGAGCTACAACGTCCCACAGTACCCCTTTGCGACGGCAGCAGTGGAGTTGGATGTCGGCGGGTAGTCGATGCTCCAACTCCTTCGCAACGAGATGACCTTGATCCCAGAACTGCGTCACCCTGGAATCGTTAATTCGCGATCGCACCCAGCGATTAGGGCGCGCAAAATCCATTGGCAGTATCGGTTCCCAGACCACAAGCACGTGTAAGTGATCGTTGGCATTCCGCCGTAGGACATCTTCGACTGCGGAGGCCCCCCGCAAACACACGGGTCACGTTGGCGACAGCAACAACACGGCGCGAGTCGCATGCGCGTCGTCGTTAAAGGCGTTTCTAAACTCGTAGAAGTTGCTTGAGTTCAGTGATACGAGAGGGACGCTTCCCATGCCCCAGAAATACCAGGCGATGCCTGCCATGAGGACGATAGCGATCAGCCCAAATGCGTATTTCTTTCGTTCACCCGACACCTGATAACCTCAACCTGCCAACAAGCTGGCGATGACTTGGGGAAAGAAGACAATCGCGACAACGAGCACCACGGACGTCCAGAACAAGGCGACGCTCACGGGGCTTCTCTTTTTGCATTGATTGCGTCCGCGATATAGCTGAACGAAGGCAACAATCAATAGGACCGCGGCTGAAGCGAGGAACCACGCACGATAGGATCCCGTCCAGGCAAGTGCGCCGGCCAAGCCAGCCCCTAAAAAACTAAGCGGCAGACAACAGGCCAGAGTGGTGAGCGCCGCCGCCACTGCCGCAAGAGGAGTCGTGCGTTCGATGACTCTCACGGCGTTATAACTCCTGCTTTCTTGCGGCCGCGACCGCAGTTCGAATCGCTGCATCGCTCGGTACGCCCAACCCATTTCCATAGAGCCGGCATGCAAGTCCGTACCCTGAGACCGATTCCGGTTCGACGTCGCCGCCGTTCACGCGAATTGTGGGAGAGCCGGGAAACCGGAGTGCGTGGGCTTCGCCTTCACTGCGAACCGGGACTTCAGAAATCTCGGTCTCGAACGATTCCAATCCCAAGACGTTTGTCACCGCCTCCACTGCAGGCTTATGGTTTGGGCAGCCGGGGACATAAAGCACTTCGATTTTCATTTCTCCACCTCTTCCAATACCGGGCAAGGGCAAGGCTTGTGTTTTCGCCTGTGCCTCATCTCCTCATTGCACTTGCGTAAATCAGCGAGGAGTTCGGCCTCGAGTTGCTTGAGTTGTCGCGCTTTCGCTCGCGTGGCGGCCAATTTCTCACGTAATAGTTTTCTGACTGTCTCGCAGGCTTCGGTCTTCCGAGCGCGCAGCTCAACTAATTCTCGGATTTCTCTGAGTGAGAACCCGAGGGCCTGCATCTGCTGGATAAAGCGAACGCGCTCCAGGTCGTTAGAACCATACACGCGGAAGTGCCCCATGCTCCTTTGTGCCTTAGGAAGCAGTCCCCGCTTTTCGTAGAAGCGGATGGCGTCTACGGTCATAGCCGCACGGCTCGCAAGTTCGCCAATGCGCAAGCCATGGCTCGTATTGGCCTGAAACCCCTGACCCACAAAGAAATTCTACAATCTGGAGCGCACTCCAGAGTCAAGCCTTGATTTCACAAAATAATGGCCCACGGCCTTTGGGATGGCACCAGCGACGATAATGCTCGGTGAGTTTCACAATTGAAAAGTCGTCAAAAGCTATGCAGCAGAAAATCTCGCGCGCCCCCCAGCACTTTCTCTCGGACTGGATCTGGCAGCAAGCGAGCAAGTTCAACTGCCCCGATCATCGTTGAAAAGATCGCAAAGAAAGCCCGCTCTTTATCCGCGGTTCGCCGGCCAGGCATGAACGGCACCATTCGGCTCTTGTAGTTAACTAGCTCTGCGACAATCTGCGGCTTGACTCTCTTGTCGACCCGCGCCAACTCGGGACCGAGTGTCGCCAGAGGGCAGCCGTGCTCGGGATGTTCGCACATTTCCGGGCGTAGGTAGGTCTTCACAATTGCCTTCCACGCCTCGCCAGGGGGCGACTGCTCGGCTGCCCGAACCAGCGTATCGATGATTTCTCGAAAACCCTCTTTCAGGGATTCAATGAGCAAGTCGTCCTTGTTCGCGAAGTGTTTGTAAAAGCCTCCGTGAGTCAGGCCGGAGTCCCGCATGACAGCCGCAACAGCAGCCCCATTCAAGCCTTCAGCGCGGACGCGCCGCGAGGCGTCTTTCACGATCTTCCGATGGGTCTCGATTTTGTGTTCGGGCCGATAACGCATGGCTATATAGGATGCTGCCAATCATCCTAAAGGCGCAACCCTGAACTCCAAAGGGACCAAGAAAACAAATCCGAATCCATAGGATGATTACAGTCATCCTATGAGATGAAAAGGAAAGCCCATGTCCCAGGGGAGCACAAAAACATGCAGTATTTGGTTCAGATGAGAATCGTGCCTCAAGGTCGTCCTATGAGCAAGGAGGAGGGGTTGGTCTTCTTTGAGGAGTTCATTCACCCAACACTGGAGCTGTGCAAGAAGCTTCAAGATCAGAAGAAGATTCTCGCTGGCGGGCCAATCAGCGGAACCATAGGTCTATTTCTAGTCGTAAAGGCTGACTCGGCAAAGGAATTGGACGATCTTGTGACGGGCCTGCCTGTATGGCCGCGAATGGAAACCGAGGTTACTCCGCTCACGACCTTTGACGACCGCGCGCTATCGATCCAACGCCGGCTGGGCGGTTCAGGAGACAAGCATGCATCTCGTGTGTTGCCGAAATGGTGTGGATCTAGAGATTGCAGTTACGCCTCGCTTGGCGAAGCATTGGAGGGCTTATGAAATCTGCTCGTTTACGGATCGGATTCTTGCTGTGCGTTATGTCCCTCGTCGTTGTGGCCGTTGTCGTTCTTCGCAGTCCTGATAGGCGCTCCGCGAAGCTCCACAGCCCGGAACTCGAGTATCTGAAGTCCGTAAACAGCATTGCTCCTCCGAAAGACCCAGAGCTAATGTTCATCCTAATGTCCGAATTTGCGAATTCGAATCTGCAGGATGAGGGAGCGGACTTTTTCAGCGCGCGCGTCAGAGAATTCGACCCACGGTTAACGCCGGTTCAGAAATCTTTATATCTTGGAATCATCAGCCTGCTCCGAGCTCAGAATGCATCCCGGGTGCCGCTGCCGCAGCGATATGGATATGTAAAGGACACGATTGCCACCCTCGATCAGGCGAAGCAACTCTCGGGCGGACAGGTTTTCGTCGTTAACTGGATCGCCGGCGTTGTGCATACTGAGCTTCCCGGCTACTTTCACCAGCGAGGAGCTGCACAGGAAGAACTCACCTGGTGTGTCGAGCACCCAGACAAAGCGCCTCATCCGGCGTGGTTGCGCGAAGTCTACTATCACCTCGGCAACCTCGCGCTGAAGGACGGCGACACCGCAAAAGCACAGGAGTACCTGCAGCGCAGCGGCTATTCCGACTTCAATCACCCGATCACACTGGCAACTCCATTTTCGGAAGAAAAGGTCCTGGGCCACGCGTTTGCACCGCGGGTCGTCAGGGAGATTGTCCCCGGTCGTGTTTACGTACTGACCGGCTTCGAATTTACGGAATACTACTTCGTCGTTTCTAAAGACGGACATCAACTTATTGGCATTGATGCGGGCACGCGCCCCGATTCCGCGAAAGCCGCTTACGAAGCGTTGCAGGCGTACGCGCCGGGACTGCCGCCGCTGACAACCGTCTTCATCACTCACGCACACTGGGACCACGTCGGCGGGCATTCCTACTTCCGCAGCTTGAACTCTCATCCCAAGTTTTACGGACGAGAGAATTATCGGGAAGAGTTCAACCAGGAATTCAACGGACCGGATGTCTTCGGGGAGCAGTTCTTCGGAGAGCGCTTCAGTACCGAGAACGTTCTGAGCTACAAACCGGACGTTGCGATCCACAACCGAACGGACCTGAACATCGGCGGAACGAAATTTGAGTTGATTCCGGTGCGGGGAGGCGAAACGCACGATGCCATGTTGATTTATCTTCGCGACGAAAAGGTAATGTTCGTGGGGGATGTCATTATGCCTTATCTGGGAGCACCCTTTGTGGAGGAAGGTGATCTCGAGGGACTATTCGATGCGATTGATGTGATCGTGAGCAGAGATCCCCGGCGACTGTTGCATGGGCACGAGCCGCTCACGCGCGAGTTCAGCTCACCGCTTATTCTCAGCCACCTGAAAACCGATTTGACGTGGTTGCGAGACCAAGTGCTCACGGCCGTTCGTCGGGGTGACGATCGGGCAGCCATTCATGAGGCGAACCTGATCCCGCCGGATCTTCTGGCCAATCAGCCCGATGCTTATGAACCGTACTACATCCTCCGTGAGCACGTTATAGACAGACTCTACGATCAAAACGTTGGATATTGGCAGGCCAACCTTCAGGGACTGTCTCATCCAACCCGGACAGATCGTGCCGAACTCCTCGTTGACTATCTCGGAGTCTCCGAAGCGCAACTTCTCAAAGCAGCCGACCGCCTCTCAACAGACGGCAAGTACGCAATGGCAGCGGAGCTGCTTGAAACTGCTGAGCCAAAGCTCCCCAACAGCGAAGGTCTCAAAAGAGCCAAGAGGTTCGCCTATCTGAAGCTGATGGAAAAGAACCAGAACACGGATCCGTTCAAATTCATCATCTATTCGGCAAAGGCCGGCGAACAGACGCCACAAATCAATCCTGAGGACGTTAAGCAAACGCGGGTGACAACGCGATGAAACGCTCTCATCTTTCAACGTGAAAAACAATACCGATTGGAGGTTCTTATGACCAACACCATCCCAACCCAATTGCCCTCGCAACCGCCTTCCGGTGCAGTATCGCCTAAGACAACAGAAGTGATGGTTATACTCACAGCCAAGCAAGGAGTAAGCCGTGAGCAGATCATGAAGGTCATGCCGACCGAGATCCGCAGGACGGTGAAGCTCTACCTCGACGGAAAGATTCGCCGGTGGTACTCAAGGGGCGACGGTCGAGGGGTGGTGCTTTTTCTTGACGTGAAGACGGCTGACGAGGCGCACGGCGTGATGGAGACGCTGCCGCTGTCGAAAGAAAACCTGATGGACCACGAATATATTCCAGTCGGTCCCCTCCTCCCGCTGGGTAGCCTGATTGCAGGTGGGCAGCAGCAAGAGTCGCGGTAGACGATGACGCAGAGGCACCCAGGACAGGAGACCTAATATGATTGATCTCGTTAGCGCAATTACCGGAGTAGCGCATGAAAATTTACAGCAGAGGAAGGCTTCGGCTCGAGATTTGGCTACTGCGCTGGCGGATTATCGCTCGAAAGCAATGCCACTCCAATACCGTGCAGCGTACCCCTGTACCGATGTGGCTAAGTAACCACCGTCAACCGTTCTCACCTCGCTTCTTAATTAAGGCACAATGAAGCCGCCTACGACGAGTTCCACCGCGCGCGCATCGAAATCTAGCGCGTCAGTAGCCTGGGCTTTGGGCCAGATGTCGTCAAGGATGCGCAGCGATTGGCGCTGCCGCAGCCACTTCTTTGCTTCATCACGCTGCTTGTCAGGCGCAAGGGTCTTGACATCAATGGGCAGGCGTTCGACCAGCTCCGCGGTGATGACATCGAGCGAGCGGCGGCCGCAAATCTGGAAGATGGCGGCATCGAAGTCTTTCTGTGCCTCCCATGCAAATTGCAAGGCGAGCGTGGACTTGCCAGCGCCGGGCTCGCCGTGAAGGAGCAAGACCGAAGGCTCGGCGGGAAGCGTGTTGCGCAGATGGGCGAGTTGTGCCGTGCGGCCGACGAAGTCCTGCGGGCGGTAGTCGGGAAGATAGACGGGGGCTTCGAGTCCACAAAGGCGCTGCGCGCTCTCGCGGCGGTTGAGCCAATCAAGAGTGTCGCGATGGCGGCCTGCGGATCGCTCTGGGCGCTGACGTAGTTTTTGGTTCGCAGCAGCTCGGGCAGGGGATGCTCGCGTAACTTGATGATGCCGAGGCGGACCCGCTGCTCCGTCACCTCGCGGTGCAGAACAGAGGTCCATTCCTTTTCTGTCCATTTGGAGGCAGCAGCGTCGGGCGACCAGATAAGCAATGCGACATCGCACCACTTGAGGCCCTTTTCGATTTCGGCGACAAAGTTTCTCGTGCTTCTCGACATCGACCTCGTACCGCCAGGGTTCGGAGGCTGCGCTGGTGATTGCGGCAGCGAGTTGCTTCACAAAGTCGGCGTCCTTGGTGCTGTGCGAGAGGAAAACTTTCATGCGGCCTTCCGTCGCGGCCAACCTAGCCACACCGTTAAAGGCGAAGAGTAGCAGAATGAGAAATCGCAGTCAGCAAAGAAAAGGCTCGGATTGTTGATCTTCAGAATCGTGTTCTGTCCAGGATTTCGGGCACACCCCACCCTTACCCGGTTCCCACATTGGCTAATTAACCACCGCCGGCCGTGGGACCCGCCCATTACAACTTAAGCGGTAATGACGAAGTCGCACACAACCGGCAACATTAAGATATTGCCTGTCTCAGGGCCACTTCGAGACTTGGGCTAGGCAATTCGAGCCGCCGTTCACCTTCCACGGCGGCTTCTCTCACACTGTCCATGAAGATAATCTGATGTAGAAAGAGATCCTTCCTACATGAACCGCTGATTTTGTCAGGTGGCCGCAATTTCAATGAAGCAGTCTGATTTCGCGCACACCTCACCCTACCCTGTGCTGATATGGATTCCATGACAATGTCGGCTCCTAGACCCAAGTAGAGTTGGTGGTGCTGACCAACCAACCGGCTCGGGAGAAAGGAGCCAACAATG
>Ga0126371_10005308_pt1 | contig 11448 bp, 19 predicted proteins | sample PanSoiMetaPlot_4_FD_110145 | JGI IMG/M metagenome (GOLD analysis project Ga0126371, IMG submission 110145) | Tropical forest soil microbial communities from Panama - MetaG Plot_4 | ecosystem: Environmental > Terrestrial > Soil > Tropical forest > Bulk soil | place: Panama | collected 2016-02-17
GACTTCGGCAGTGCTGGAACGAATTACTTCGCCACCTACTGCTCAATCTTTGAGCGGTTGTCCTAACACAGAAGGGAACGGCAGTGGCAAACTTCAAGCAGATCGAGGAGGACGTGGTGCAGGCAGCCAAGGACGTCCTTCACAAGGCAGAGGCCGCTGAGCCCACGATCGGTGAGGCAGTCGGCAACGTTCTCCAGGGCGCGGGCGTACCTGCTCCGATAGTTGGAGCAGCCGTGGCACTGGTGGAAGGGCTCCTGGCCCACTTTACCCCGCCCGCCCCGCCCGCTACGGCCGACGTAGCCGCCCCGGAGGCTCCCGCCGAGGCTAGTGCCCCGGCCACGCCAGCCGAGCCGCCACAGGAGGCCGCCGCGCCCGCGCCGGAGGCAGCCGTAACGGCACCCCCTTTCCCGGAATCGGGGTCGACCACCCCGACTTCATGAGCCGGGTAGCACACTGGGTAGAAGAAAACATGTAGACACGAGAATAGGGCAAAGCAGTGAACTGGACAGAACTGATCATGCAGGTCCCGCTCGCCGCTGGCGCTCTGTTTCTGGTCTACATGTTCGTAGCAGGAAAACTTCACACGGACAACGAGTTTCAACGGGTGATACGCGAGCGGGATGAGTACAAGAAGGCGGCTGAGACTGAGCGCAGGATCGCCACCGAAGTAGCTCAGACTGGAAGCGTTACGAATCAACTACTGGGGGCAGTTGTCAGTCTGTCTGCTGAACGTCAGGGAGTCCCTCCACCGAGGGTCATCCAGGTCCAGCCAGAGGAAGTGACGAAGCCGTGAGGTTCCGTATAAGGAGGCGCAAGAAGATGGCCACCACTGCCGTTCCGGGTGACGGGTTCAGTGCGTGGCTTCGTCGTCCGCAGCAACCCACAGAACTGGAACGAGCCCAGGCTGAACTAGAGCATTCAGAGCGGCGACTGGAAGCCATACGCAAGACAGTCATAGACCCGATCTACGCCAAGGGTCGCAGAAATCAATTTGCGGAAGCGATCCGCAAGACTCTGGAAGGTGGGGCGTGAGTCAGGCACAATGGATGGACTTCGGTATCAAGGTCTCGTCCATATTTGCAATCATCGGTGTCCTCACGTTTATCGTGGACTACACCAGAATGACGAAGTGGGCGGCCTGGAAAGATGAGGTGGGATTCACAATAATTATAGCGGAGATATTCGTCATCGTTGAGCTGATCCCATTGCTCATCGGCGATTTCTTCGACCTGGATAGACTAGGGCAGGAAATAGAGACCTGGTTTATCGTAGGTGGAATATCCCTTACCGGCGTGGCTATGCTCTGGCGGACATTCGTCTTCGAGAAGGTCTACCGGCGCGGTAAGGGGCGCACGCAGAACAACAAGGAGGAAGAGAAGTGACACTCGTCTGCTACGACGACATCTACGCTGCCAACCTGCCAGCGGGTGCCGACGCTTATCTCGGATACGTGGACGGCTACTGGCCGGACTACAAAGACGAGGTCGCCAAGTTCACCAGCGCTCACATCATCGGTCTCACCGTCAAGGGTGCGCAGATAGGTGATGGATGCGACATCGAGAACGGCGACCTGTCTGCCTCGTCGGGTGCCCAGTGGATCCACGATGCTCAGGGCCGCGTGGTGCGGCCTATCGCCTACTCCAGCGTCAGTGAGATGGAGACAGTCATCTCCGAGGCTAGCGGCCTCGGGCTGACGCGGGACAAGTATCGCGTCTTCACGGCGCATTACACGTACAGCCCTCACATCTGCGGTCCGAGTACCTGCGCGTACCCCGGCCTCACTCAGCCTGCGGACGCTACCCAGTGGACCGACAAGAAGATGGGCCTCAACGGTGTGCTCATCGACCAGTCCATGCTGTCGGACGGCTTCTTCAACGGCGTTGTCTTCCCTGGCAACCCAGTACCCGTCACTCCTCCGGTACCACCGGCCCACCGCAACATCTACACGCCGCTAGCCACGGATGGCGTCTTCGGCGCGCACACTTGCGCCGCGATGCAGTTCGTGATCTTCAACGGCAACACCTGGGACTGCGACGGCTTCTTCGGGCCGGTGTCCAAGGTCACGCTTCAGAAGTACCTCGGCGTACAGCCGGACGGCGCTATCGGGCCGGTCACGGTCATGGCTCTCCAGCGCCACGTTCGGGCCACGGTGGACGGGGACTGGGGTCCTCAGACTACTACTCGCCTTCAAACCTGCCTGAACTACGGCACGTTCTGATGATCAACAGGCCGAAGCCCGGCGGATACGGGTGCGTGGATACTGGCGGTGGCTTTCTTCCGAACGCCATCAAGGCACTCACGCACTCGCCCGTCGACCATGCGTTCATGGTGCTGGACGACAAGGGCACCATCCTGGAAGCTGAACCAGGCGGCGCTAAGATCGGCAACCTTAGCGAGTACGCGCATCGTGAGCAGGTCTTCAGCACTGACACCGTCCTGAACGGCACGGTTAAGCCAGCAGAGATGCTCGCATTCGCGAGCGGCCTCGTGGGCATCCCGTACGGCTTCACGGACATCCTCTATCTCGGGCTGGAGCTAGGGCCAGGATGGCGTCCGAAGTGGCTGCTCAATCAGGTCATCGACGAACGCACGATGATCTGCAGTCAGCTAGTGGCGCACTTTGGCGCGCACTTCGGCGTCAACTGGAACTGCGGTCAGAAGTACGACCAGCTAGTTACTCCAGCCATGCTCTACAACCGGGCGCTCGGAGGCTAGTACCAGCCGAACGCCTGCTCGTGTGCCCACGCGCCGCAGGGCGTGCCGTAGGTGCCGGGGATATACATCTGAATCATCCACCGAAGTTGTGTGTCGCCGTTGGTTGCCCAGTCGGAACCAGCGGCGGCCATCTTTGAGCCGGGAAGCGCTTGCGGTATCCCGTAGGCACCGCTCGCGTTTGCCGCATACGGATTCCAGCTTGACTCGATCATAATGACGCTGTTCAAGCATGAGAACTGCGTGCTGTTACCGCCGAGCAGGCTGAGCGCATAGCTCTGAAGGCTTCCGGTAGGTGCAGGCGCGGGCGCTGGCGTACTGGCCGACGTTGTGACCACTGGCGCGGGCGCGCTCTGCGGGATAGCCGCGAGTGCCTGTTGCAGCATCCAGCTAGGTACCGAATGGTCGGCTGGCTCTGTGAGCACCTGGCCCGGCTTGATGGCTGCCGGGTTCGGGACGATGCTCTTGTTCGCATACCACAGCGCAGGCCACGCCGACGCATCATTCCAGAGGGTGCGCGATATCTTGCTCAGCGTGTCACCGCTCTGCACTGTGTAGGTAGCCGGGGCGGGCGCTGGCTCAGGGATGGGCCTGGCGTACTTGTCTAGCTTGAACATCTGAACGCTAAATGACTCAGCCACCGCTACAGGCTTCGAGGGCCTCGGTGCTGCGGTGGCTGTGTGGCTTGGCAGTGCTACGGCCACTCCTGCTATCAGAGTGGTCAGGGCTGCTGCCGCAAGGGCAACGATTCGATTACGGGCTGACTTCACTGGTCTCCAGACCTTGGCGGGACGTGCTGTTCAACTCGCCGGGGATGGAACGAGGACACGTATTGCCTGGAAACGCTACCCGTTGTAACCGCCAGGAAACAGGGCTAGCGGGGAATACGAGGATAAGTGTGGTTTATACCCATTGTCGCAGCAACAGAGCGATCAAACCTTATATGGCAGCTTATGCACATCTGGGCGTAATCCCACGGATTCTCGTAGTCGCCTGTCAGATTAGCCCACTGATATCTGTCTGCTACGCATCCCCACACGCATTCTGAAGCCTTGCCTCTTACGCGGTAGACATAGCCGTGCCCGCGTGCGCCCCGGTTTCGCTGCCACCGAGGATGCTCCGAAATTCGTTCAGGGCCAGGTGGTACAAATGCCATATATACCTCGTAGGAATGCTTTGCTCCGTTACCTATGGCTGGGCGGTGCCGGGGTGAATCCCCTTGCTCGGCCAGGGCCGCGCCCTACGGCCACAAATGGCGGCCTAACCGGCTGTGCTAGTGGCAATCACTGCACCCTATGTTACTGGCCGGTATTTTGGGCCGTAGCGGCGCGCTGGGCGCGGAGGCGGTCGGCGTCGGCGGCCCGGCGAGCATGGCCTTCTGGAGTTCCCCAGAGCCCATGTTCATCCTGGACCAGATTGATTTCTATAGGGTCTATGCAGCGTACGGCCGGAATCCTGGTGTAGTCAACATCATGATGCTTATCGAACGCTGTCAGATTGAGGAACGTCCTGCCGCACGCGGCGCACTGGCTCAGCGGGCCGTGGAGTTCTCCGGTGTATTCGAATGTGTCTATCACGACTGCCTCTCAGCGTGTTCGTGGTCGAAGTCGATGCGTAGTTCGTGGAGTCTCCGGTGGAAGCGCCACCACAGATTAGCGTCAAAGTGATCGCTTAGCTCTGCCAGGCCGCCGAGGCTGTCCTCGTGGCGCTTGTTGAAATGCTTGCGGAAGTTCTCCTTGCCCATATCAGCGGGGTCTGGAACTATTACTATCTCCTGGTCCACCCTGCCGAATCCTTTGCAGTCGTCGTGAATGAGTACGGTTAGCTCCGGGTCGCCTAGCTCTTCACTCTTAGGCAACATCCATGTTCCGTCATTACGCGGAATAGGCTTATCACAGAGCCAGCAGATCCTAGCCATTCTGGCTCCTAATCATCTGGATCGATTACGTATATCTTTTCTGCCATCACTGGCGTACCGAAGCCAATGATTGGATTGCCCACGACAACGATAACGTCGTGGCCTATGTTCAGGCTTTCCACCGTGCGCTTTAGGCGCGGGAACACAAAGCGATTGACGCGCACGTACACTTCTTCATCTGTGTCGTCAATGCATCGGATGTTGCACATGTTCAGCAGGTCAGGCCGCTTGAGGCTCTTCAGGATTTCTTCCTGGTCCTGGCCGGTACGTGCGTGCCTGTTTTCCACCACGTCCTGCATGTTGACGTTGATCGGAATGCCGACGTAAACAATGCGCGGTCCCTTGGCAAACCTGTCACCAGTTTGCTTGATCTCTATCTCCGATATGTTCTTGCCGTCGGCGTCCGGGATCGGTATGGCGCGCTGTGTAGCCAGCCACTCGCGTACTGACCGCAAGGTCTTTGCAGTCTTGAACAGATCAAAGGGGTCTTCCTTGTTGGCGAATTCCTCAATGATCTCAATCTTCTTCGGGCCTATGCCGGGCACCATGAGCAGGTCATGCCAGCTATGGAAGCGGTTGCCATGCTGCTGGAAGTCTTCGATACGTGCGCCCATCTTCTCGCCGATGCCGTGGATCTGCTCCCAGCCTGCCACCAGCCCGAGGCCCGGTACAGCCTGCCAGGTGCTACGACTGTGTTCCAGCATTGGCCCGCGAATGTTCAAGCCGTGTGCCATGGCATCACGCATAAGTGAGAAGGCGTGTTCCTTGCCGTCCCCAGTGCTGCCGCACTTGCTGAGGCTGGCCGCGTAGAACTCCGTCGGATAGTTAACCTTTAGCCACATAGTCAGGTATCCGATAACCGTGTAGCTAACGGCGTGTGCCTTGACGAAAGCATACGCGCCGCTGGTAACAATCTTCTTCCAGAGCTTGTCGCTAAGCTGGCGGCTCATGCCGTGTAGTTGCTCAGCACCGTCCTGGAACTTCTCTTCATTCATCTGGAAGGCCGCTGCGCCGCGTTTCTTGCTGATGATGCGGCGAATGTGGCTAACCGTGAACCAGTCGAAGCCGCCTATGTCTTTCAGGATTTCAAGGATCTGTTCCTGATAGACTATCTGACCCTTAGTGCCTGCTGTGATTTTATCCACAACAGGATGCAGTCGTTCAGGGGCATTGCGTCCGTGTCGAACATCAACGTAAGCTGCCGTAGCTCCTGAGAAAAGCGGGCCAGGACGGGAGAGAGAGTTGATGTCGGCAAGCTCCTCAAAGTTTCTAGGCTGGACATCACGGCATACAAGTCTGGTTGCTCTTCCTTCAAACTGGAAGATGCCTGTGAGATCGAGGTCTCGGAAGGCTTGCAGGACTGCTTCGTCGTCGAACGGGATGGCATACAGTTCCTCCAGTGTCATGCCTATCATTGCCAGGCAGCGGGCAATGATGCTCATGGTGGTGAGGCCGAGGAAGTCTAGCTTGAGCGCACCGACGTACTCGATATCGTACTTGTCGATGGCCATAACCTTGACGTCATCCCGTTCGTAGATTGGGCTGAAGTCACTGATAGGGCTGTTGGCCACAACGAGGCCCGCCGCATGCACGCCCATCCCGCGCATGTTACCTTCCAGGCGTACAGCCTTCCAGAAGTCAGGGAAGCGCTCGAACACTTCGGCAGCAGCGGGGAACAGCGCTACCGTGTCTTCCAGGCTGTTGTTGAACCGAGCGTCGCCGCCACTCCGCTCAAGGATCAGGTTGTTCACTATGTCCTTGGCAGCGAACGGAATGCTGTAGACGCGGGCTATATCCAGCAGGCTGTTCTTTCCACGATAGCGGGTGTAGTTTGCCACCTGGCCGACGCACTCAGGACGGTACTTTCCTTGCAGGTATTCTCGTAGCTCCCATCGGCGGTCATCCTCGATGTCAATATCAATGTCCGGAGGATCGGACCGTGAAGTATCGAGAAATCGCTCAAATAGAAGACCAGGATGAGCACTGGGATCTACCTCCGTGATGCGCAGCAGATATGCCACGGCGCTAGCGGCCACGCTGCCACGCCCCGGCCCGACGGCTATTCCGATGTCCTTGGCCCAGCGCAGCACGTCACTCATGACCAGGAACAGATCGACGAAGTCTTTCTCGACGATCATGCCCATCTCGTACTTGATCTGATCAGCGAACCAGTTCTGGCCCGCTCGCGTTCGGCTGCCTATTCCGCGGAACTTCCAGCCTTCCCGTAGCCAGTGCCAGCAGAGTTCCTCACTGTTCACGGGGTATCCGTGCCACGATGCTAGCTAGCTTGTCGGCAAGGATTTCTTCCGTAACGTAGGCGTCCTTTGTGAAGTGCTGGAGGCAGAAGATGCCCGTCCACACCACGTCGGCAACTTCCTTGAGCATCTCGGAATGGCTGCGAAAGACGCCCTTGCGCGGATTCTGCCCGGTGGTGCCAATGAGGCCGTTCACTGCCTTGCCGATGGCCACGCTGATAGCGTTCAGCCGGGCTAGGTCGTGGTTGGTAAGATCACCGTTAGGGATAGCCTCGATGGCCTCGCCTAGCTCTTCTGCCATCTTGGCAAGGCGACCCCAGTCCTGTGCTAGCGGCTGGTCCTGGTACAACCGAGAGGCGTCGGCGTCAAGCCATTCATCGACGGCCATTATGTCGCCCCACATATGGCCACGCCGATACAGATCAGCCATGGTTGCGCCGCCAGTGCCTCCGGTACTTGCGGATGTTGCGGGTCTTGAACTTGCAGTGATGGATGACTTCCTGCTTGGCCCGCTTCTTCGGCACCTTCACTAGCTCTACCGTGCTGTGCGGGCAGTAGATGAACGTGCCGCCCAGCTTTGGCGCTGGTACTTCGACCTGATCCATTTATCCTCCTTGTTGAATACATAAGTGAGGTCTGGAAGGGGATACGACGCCACCTTGATAGGCTGCTCTATACGGTGGTCCCGAATCACCGAGTCGCTAACTTGATTTCTTACCCTTCCAGACCCCGCTTATGTCTTCAACAATGAACCACAGACAGGCTCCGACGAAACCTGCCGTGAATCCGGTAGACCAATCATGGCATATCAGGATTCCTAGGCCGGTACCGGCACCGCCGATAACCGCTATGGCAGCCACGAGCAGAATGACAGCACGCGCCCCTCTTGTCAGGTCCATGGTTCCATGTCCTTATCCGATATTGGGTAGCGCAGGCGTTCCGCCTTTGGCAGTGTTACATTACACCGCGCAGCTATGTCAGCGCTATTGTTGATTGCGTCTATGCAAGCCTGGCGGCTAAGGCCAGTCTTGCGCAAGCGGAAGAACAGATCATTGTCGCTAGCTGGCAGCGTTAGCGGCACCTGATAGTTCCATTCTCGTAGCTGGTCCTCGACGGTGTGCTTGCCACGGTGTACCGCATGAAGCACGGCTTGCATTTCTGCGTCTTCCATCTTCGGGTAATGCACGTCGTGAGTAACGACAATGCCTATGCCATGCGCCTCAGCTAGTTCTTCGTACGCTGTGTTCATGGCGATGGTGCGATCCAGCTCGTAGAACGGCTGCACTTCTAGGTAGTAGTTGTCTGCTCCGAAGATTCGTATGAAACGCCCAATGACCTCCGAAGCGTAGCGGAAGTCTGGCTTGTCAATATGCTCCGGAGTTCCTTTTCCGCCGAGGAGTGCGCACGCCAGCATTGATCCAGAACATCCCGAAAGCACGAAGAGTCCTTCACGGTTGTTGAAAAGGCTAGTCCCGGATACAGTTGGGTTGAAATAGTAATCGAGGTAAGATTGCGTGACGATTCTACTGAGACTTCTGTAACCGGCAGTATCCTGTGCAAGCAGGGTGAGGTGATGCTTGAAGTGTCCCCGCGCTTCCTTATCCACCGGCCCACAATAAGCCTCCAGACCAAATATAGGCTTGATGCCCGCTGCAATGGCGGTCTTCTCAAGCTGCCAGTGACTGCTGACGTTTCCATGCTCAGTCATGGCGATGGCTGTGTACCCTAGCTCAACCGCCCTTTCGACGTGTTGAGCCGGGGTACCGAAGCCATCACCAAAACTGAACGTGCTGTGATGGTGCAGGTTGGTGAAGATCACAGGTCGTCTGGGACGCCGATGTCGCCCCACTCCGCGATGTTGCTCATACGCGAGCGCAGGAGGTAGCCGGAGTAGTTGATCAGGTCCACCGTGTTGTTCGGATCGAACCTGCGACGCTTCCAGGAGTTGGCGTGGATGCGCTTCCACCGCTTGTGCATTTCTTGCAGCAGACCGCGCCAGCCCATGCTCTTCCAGTTGGCACCGTTCGGGTCGTAGCCGCGCTGGCACATGATCGCCAGGGCAGGCAGGAAGGCTTCGGTGAGTTGTTCAATGGCGTCCTGGGTAGGCTCCAGGCTGCAATCGTCAAGGAATCGTACGGCTGCCTCTTCGCAGACCTTCCTGTACGCTTCCCAGTCCTCTCGGGACTGTGCGTAGTGATCCATGAACTCCTCCACTGCCGCCTTGCGTGCAGCCTCGCGGGTCTCCGCTGCGATGTCATCTGCTAGTGGCACTTTAGACGTCCTCCGCCTTCCCCGATGTAGCTTGAACTTGCGGACTTTGCTTTGAGGGCGCATTGAGATACAACCCCTTGAACTGCTCCCAGGTTTCAAAGCGCATGTTGCACTGCTTCTGGAAGATGTTGGTGTACGGGCCAATGACGATTACCGTGCGTCCCTTGGCCAGTGCGTAGCCAAGCTCCACATTATAACCGCCAGTGCTGCTAGGCACTTCCGTGAATAGTAGCAGACACCATGCAAGGCTTATGTCTTCGAAGTCCTTGCGCCCCTTGTGCTCTGCTTCTTCCGAGCCGAAGTTTGGTTCCGTCGGGAAATCCTCAATCCATCGGCTGGTCACTATGTGCCCGAGATCCTCTAGCTCGCGCTTGTACTGGCGCATCAGATCTCGAGAGTTAATGCTGGCTGCCAGGTAGAACCTAATCCTCATGCGGAGCCGGTGCCTTCCTTGCTGCACCTTCCAGCAGTGGTTCCAGGGGGTCGATGTCGCGGCCCCATGTTGACGACGGCTCTCCCTTGGCGTAGTGCGCTTGCACCCTATCGCGAATGGAGCAGAAGCGATCCGTGGCTGCCATGAATTCGCACTTGCCGGTGTGGTAGCAGACGGGCTTGAACAGCTTGCTGATGGCGTCGTACTGCCACGCCTCGTTGAAGCTGTGTCCGTCAAGCTCGTACGGGACGTTCCGGATAGCCCGGAGCATTTGTCCCCACACCTGCTTCCACTCGTACTGAGCCTGGCTGCACAGCCGCATACCGGCGTGTTCCCGGAGGCCGCGCAGGTTCGTGTGATAGTGGATGCGGGTGGTGATGTTGGTAGGCAGCAGCCCGCGAGCATCCTCCGCTGGAATACCAGCGTCGATCAGGGCGTTGTACGTTTCCCCGATGCGCTTGACTTCGGCATCCCATAGCACACGCTTGGGATCATCCTCTTTCAATGCAGAGATGCTCGGTGGCGTTTGCACGGCCAGCGCGGCGTCGCGCTTTACAGCGAAGCGCATGCTCTCCTGGACGTAGGTAGCGCCGATGCGCTGGCGGACAAGCTGATGAGTGAAGGCCCGCGTTACGCCCTCGAACAGGAAGTGGAACTCCACAAATTCCAGAGGAGCGCCGGTACCAGTCCGCTGCAAATCCTCCAGCCATTCCAGAGCCTTCTTCCTGCTGATCTGGGATGGGTCGGTGATGACCACCCCGCGATACATCTCGGCAGCGGTAGCGATGACGCGCAGCGGATTCTGCGTCATACTGAGGAGCTTCACTTGCAGCCCCTCGTAAGGCTTGGAGTCGAACATAGCCACGTCGGCTATGCGGGCTATCTCATTTCTCATCTCATACCCTGCGACTCTCGGATTGTGTCGATGAACTTCTGTACGTTGTAGGCATTGATCTCGCCTGCCGCAAGCATCCTGTCGAGCAGCTTGTCTACCCGTCCTGACTCCCTATCGAGTAGCTTCCGCATCTCGCGCTGATCGTCGGTGCCGCCTAGGTGGCCGTTGATGGCGCGGGCCAGTTCAGGCAGTAGCTCTGTGTGAACGCGGAAGCTGGGCTGCATCTGCTCGGCTACCGGGGCAACCTCGTTTAGATGCAGTGAATCCCAGGAGATCATCCCGGTGCTGGGGTCGAAGTGGTAGATGAGCCGTTCGCTTGCGTCGATCTTGTTGGAGATCCAGATGTGCGTATCGAACGCCCCGAAGGTGTACGGGTTGTTCAGCATGATCTCAATCGCCATCGAGTGCCACCTTCTCATCGTGGCTGAGCGGTGCCGGGTAGTGCGCATCGCCAGGCATGACGCGCTGAGTCAGCTTCACATCGAAGCCGAGCCAGTTGCTCGTGTTGTAGAGGCACTTGTGGAAGCGCATGCCTGCCTTTGGCCCGGTGTTCAGGTACGGGTTAACGTGCTCAACGCTGTCGTAGACCTTGAAAGGGTACAGGTCTAGTTCTTCTGCGAGCTGCGCCATCTTCTCTTCCAGGCTGTCTACGTAGGCAGCCATCAGAGCCAGGAACGGCGGCTCGCCATCGCGGCCGTCTTCCACCTTGTACGCGCCACGGCGGTACTGGAACAGGCAGAACTCCAGCGGAAGGATGTCGTAGTTAAACCACTCCCGCTCTACTTCAAGGAATGGCCTGCCGTACTCGAAGCCGCGCAGGACGCACTGGTCTTCCGTCCACTCCGTGAAGCCTGCGGCCTTCCAGAAGTCCACCGCCTCTTCAGGGTTGGCGTGGTAGATGGAGACCTGATGGAACTTGACCTTGAACAAGCTCTCCGGCGGTGCCGGGACAGCCACGTTCGGC
>Ga0126371_10005309_pt1 | contig 11448 bp, 11 predicted proteins | sample PanSoiMetaPlot_4_FD_110145 | JGI IMG/M metagenome (GOLD analysis project Ga0126371, IMG submission 110145) | Tropical forest soil microbial communities from Panama - MetaG Plot_4 | ecosystem: Environmental > Terrestrial > Soil > Tropical forest > Bulk soil | place: Panama | collected 2016-02-17
CGAATTGCTCGATTTCATCCGCCGACGCGGCTCGACCACCTATCACCCGGTGGGCACCTGCCGCATGGGCCAGGATCCCAAGGCGGTGGTCGACGAGCGGCTGCGCGTGCGCGGTTTCTTCGGCCTGCGCGTGGTCGACGCCTCGATCATGCCGGCGGTCGTCTCCGGCAACACCAACGCCGCGACGATCATGATCGGCGAGAAGGGCGCCGACATGATCCTCGAGGACGCGAAGGGCGGGACATCGAGCGGTGAAGTCGTCCGCGCCGCCTGACGGACAAGGGCGCCGGGCAACCTGAGGCGCGCTTGGGCGCGTTCAAACAATTCCGTCGAGGCGATAGAACCGCGCGGCCGCTCCGGCAAACAGATCCGCCTTCTCGGCTGCGGTTGCGCCTTTGGCCAGGAGCTTGCAGGCGTTCCAGAACACCGGATAGCTGTACGAGCCCTTGTCGACGGGGAAATTGCTCTCGAACATCGCGCGCCGGGCGCCGAACGCGGTGATGCAGGTCTCGATGTAGCGCCGCCACGTGTCGGCAAGCGTCTGCGACGACGGTGGCTCCGGGCGCTCATGGAAGCCGAAGCCGCCGATCCGCATGCCGAGCCCGCCGAGCTTGACATGAATGTTATCGCACGCCGCGAGCGCCTTGATGGACGCGGCCCAGACGGGAAAAATCTCCTCATGCTTGCCGGCATACGGCCCGATGCCGATCGGGCCGCCCACATGGTTGAGCACGATCTTCGTGTCAGGGCATGCGCGCGCGAGCGCCGTCAACTCGTCGATCTGCCGATGGTAGAGCCAGGCGTCGAACGAGAAGCCGAGCCGCCCGAGCGTCCTGAAGCCGTCGCGGAATTTCTGCTCCGCCATCAGGCCGGGCGGCGGGGTGTAGGCCGGATTGCGGATCGAGTCGTCGGCATCCCACGCCGTGATGTGCCGGATGCCGCGGAAACGGCCGCCGCCGGCACGTTCGTGGGCAGCGAGTACCGGCTCGACGCGGTCGCCGAGGGTGAGGTCCGCATGGCCGACGATGCCTGCCGCGACCCTGATCCGGCCGTAGGTGCCGCTTGCGCACATGGCCGCGACGCCGTTGACGAATTCGGTCTCGCCGACCGGCTTGAACTCCTCGGGCCCGTCCGCGCGATGCATCGCGCGCGCCTGCACGAAGACGGTCGCCACGATGTTGTGGCCCGTACCAGTGTCGGCCAGAAGCTCGTCGAGCAGATAGCGCCAACCTGGCCGATCCCACAGGTGGTGGTGCGGGTCGATGATCGGAAGCTCGGGCTCGAGCACCGGCTCACGCCGGCGATCGAGCCAATCCTGGCGGACCGGAATGTAATTGTGGCTCGGCGTGGGCGAAGGAGGCGACGTGGCCGGCATGGTGACTCCTCGACTGGTACTTCAACACAGAAATGCAGCTGCCGTCACGACTTGTCCATCGCGTTGTCGGCCACGAGCTCGGCGCCGTTGATGTAGCTCGCCGCATCCGAGACCGCGAAGACGATGAGATTGGCGATCTCCTCGGGCCTGCCCCAGCGCGTGTCGCGGGTGCCCTGATTGCTCGACCACAGCGCCCGCTCGCGTTCGGCCTCATCGGGACTGAGCTGGCGCTTGGCCATCTCCCGTTCCCATTTGGCGAAGCGCTCGGGTGTGTGGATGAAGCCCGGGATCACGCAGTTGACGCGGATGTTGTGCGGGGCGAGCTCGTTGGCAAGCACTTTCGAGAAGCGGATCTCGGCGGATTTCGCCGGCCCGGTGCACGACGAGAGGAACGGCGGGTTGAGCGTCATGATGCCGGTCTCGCCGCTCACGTTGAGGATGCGGCCGCCGCCCTGCGCGATCATCATCGGGACGATGCGCTGGCAGATGCGGAACTGGGCGAAGAAGTTGATCGCCATGCCATACACGAGCTCCTCGTCGGTCACCTCGAGGAACGGCTTGTAGGTGCCGGTGCCGGCATTGTTGACCAGGATGTCGATGCGGCCGAGCTTGTCGCGCACGATGCGCGGGATGGTCTCGATCTCGTCGACCCTGGTCACATCGAGCGGATGCGTCTCGATCTTCTGTTGTGTGGTCTGCATGATGTCGCGCGCGGCCTCTGCGAGCGCCTCCTGCCGGCGGGCGCAGATGAGCACCTTCACGCCTTCCCGCGCCAGCGCGCGCGCCGTCTCCAGCCCGATGCCCTTGCTGCCGCCGGTGACGAGCGCCGTCTTGCCCGCAAGCCCGAGGTCCATCGTTCCAACTCCTGTCAAGTGTTCCTGCGTCTGCACTGCACCGAATCGGTAAGAACATCCGGATTGCTCTTTGCCTCAGCCCCGGTAAGTTCGCTTCCCGTATCGGTTGTCGTTTGGCAGACCGCTTGAAGGTGCAGGGAGACACAGCATGCCCTTCGTCTATGATGAGACGCAAGTCGAATGGCCCGATGAGGACACCGAACCACCACGGCCGCGAGCCGACCAATTCGTGTATATCGCGCCTTCGGAATTCGGCGGAGGTCGCGCACCGGTTCGATTTGACGTGCCGCCGCTTCAATCTCCTCTTCAAGCCTCCGCCCCGGAGCTGCCGTCGCAATCCCGCCCGCAAGGGTGGAACGCAGAAGACAGGGAGCGTGCGAAGCGAGAGTGGGAGCAACGTTGGGAGCGGATCCGTTCCATCGTGATTCCTGCGCTTCAGCAGATTGGCGGACGACGGATCTATTGCCGATACGATGGCGGCAACGACGAAGGATTCGCCTGGTTCGACAGCCTCGAGCTGCAAGACGGCCAGCGGATCGATCTGGATACGGCGGCACAGCGACTGCACGACGCCCAAATTCACACGAGGCTTCGTTCCGTAGGCGTCGAGCTCCAAGATCCATTCTCGCCGAGAGCCAGCGGCAGCCTATTGGAACGAGGAGCGCTCAAATATTTTGTCGAGATGCTGTGCCACGATTGGGCAACCGTGCTGTTGGGGAGAAGCTTCGGCACGGGGGAGTATTCGATGTACGGTGCCTTCACGGTCGATCTGGAGACGCGCACCATCACCGACGATCAAGGCGCCGATGCGGTCGTGCAGAATATCAGTATCGATCAGTAGGTCCTTCATGGCTCATCCCTATCATCATGCTGTCCGCTCTGCGCGCCTGTTCGGCGGTCAGCCCAGCGATTATCTCGCGATCCATGATTGGTTCGATGAGAGCAAGGCGCATATTGCCGACGTGCGCCATCGCGCGCTCCGCCATCACAGCGAGGGCATTTTTCTGTGCGAGGCGATCTTCGGAACGACGTTGACGAACAGCGTCGGCAAGACGGTTCCTGTTCGGACCATCGGCGAGCAGCACGTCAAGGACGATCTCGGCTGGATTCCGTCGGTCAAAGACTGGCTGCAAAACCTTCAGCTCCAGCCGTGGATGGGCCGTACGCCATTCCGCCCGCAACTCGACGGGGACGACAACGCTCAAGTTCCAGCAGCTACGGCATCGAGCGAATAAGCAAGGAGGGCGGGCTTGAGGGCTTGGCCGACGCGACCGATCAGGTCGCGCGTGCCGAAGAAGTTGGAATGCGTCCCACCGTTTGTGCCCCAAGACAAAGCCGCTATGCGGGCCATCGGGCCGAAGCTATAATGCAACGCAGAAGGGCAAGAAACACAACAAGCTTTCGGGAGTATCGAAACGCTTTTCGGGAGGAAATCACAATGAGGATGACTCGTCGTCAAGCGCTGGCGTCCGCCGGGGCCGCCGCCCTTGCCAGCAGCCTTGCCAAGCCCGCTATCGCGGCCAATGAGCCGATCCGCGTCGGCTATCTCCCGGCGCTCACCGGCCCGTCGTCCTCCACCGGCATCGGCATCAATCGCGGCACCCAGCTCGCCGTGCAGGAGATCAACGCGGCCGGCGGGATCGGCGGGCGGCAGATCGAGCTGATCACCCGCGACACCCAGAGCGAGCCGACCAAGGCGGTCAACGGCGCGGCCGAGCTCACCCACGGCGAGAAGGTGAGCGTGGTGTTCGGCCCGGTCAATTCCGGCGAGTCGCTCGCCGTCGTGCCGCTGCTCGCGCGCCAGAAGGTGCCGCAGCTCCACCCCTGCTGGGTCGACACGCTGACCGACGCGAAGAAATATCCGATGTGCTTCCGCAACGCGCCCACCAACCAGCAGATCGGCGCCGCCGCCAACCGCTACGTGGTCGAGGTGCTCAAGCGCAAGAAGGTCGCCGTCATCAGCGACACCACCGGCTACGGCACCGCGTCGGTCAACGCCTATGTGCCGATGCTCAAGTCCATGAAAGCCGACGTCGTGTATCAGGGCAACGTCGACGCCGCCAATCCGGACCTCCGGCCCGAGCTCCTGCGCATGCAGTCCGCCGGCGCGGAAGCGATCATGCCGTGGAGCGTGAACGCGGGTTTCCTGTCGCGCATCATCAACACGCGCGGCCAGATGGGATGGGACGTGCCGATCGTCGGCCAGACCACGCTCGGCTCCGGCCAGACCAAGGCCCTGCTGGAAAAGCCCGAATACTGGGCAAAGGTGTACCCGAACAATTTCCGGCCTGTCTGCTACGGACCGGGCGGCAAGCTCACCGAACGGACCACCGAGTTCCTCGGCCGCCTGAAGAGTGCCAAGATCGACATGGGCGACACGCTGTTGTGGTGGATCGCGCTCGGCTACGACTCGCCGCGCCTGATCGCCGACGCGATGAAGAACGTCGGCGCCGAGCCGGAACAGATCGTCGGCTATCTCAACAAGCTCAAGGGATTCCCCGGCGTCTACGGCGACATCTCGTTCACCCCTGATCAGCACGACGGCTACCCCGACGAGCAGGTCGTGATGGTCGAGGCCAATTCGCTCAAGGACGGCGCGTTCAACCTCGCTCCCGGGTACGGCGCTTGAGCCGATGGTCCAATCGATCGTTCTGTCCGGCGTCGCGATCGGCTGCATCTATGCGTTGATCGGCGTCACCTACAACGTGATGTTCTCCGCCTCGCGGGTGTTCAGCTTCACGGCGGGCACCCTCGGCATGCTCGGCGGCGTGCTCGGCTCGCTGTTCATCGGCCAGTGGGGCATGCCGGTGCTGGTCGGCTTCCTCATGGTGCTCGTCGCCGGCGCGCTGTTCGGCATCGTCACCGAGCTCGTCGCGGTGCGGCCGGTGCTGCGCAGCCTCGACCAGCATCTCTACGTGCTCTCCACCCTGGCGCTGGCCTTGATGGTCCAGCAACTCACCGCGATCGAATGGGGCACGGAATCGCGGCCGTTCCCGCGGCTCATCGATCTCCCGCGCGGCGCGTTCGATCAGCAGTTCTGGCTGCCGATGGCGGCCTGCATCGTGGCGATCGTCGGGCTCGACCTCTTTCATCGCCACACGCTGGTCGGCCGCGCCTTCCTGGCGATCGCCGAGGACACCTTCGCGGCGCGCGCGCTCGGCCTGCCGGAGCGTGGATTGCGTATGACGAGCTTTGCGCTCGCCGGTGCGATCGGCGCGCTCGCCGGCTTCGCCGGCGGCGAGATGCTGCTTGCCTTCTTCGGCAATGCGCCCATGCTGACCTTCTACGGCTTCGTTCCGGTCGCGCTGGGCGGCATGGGCAACAACCGCGGCGCCGTGGTCGCCGGCCTGCTGCTCGGCCTGTTTCAGCAGAGCGCCAACTTCCTGGTGGGCGGCATCTTCGCCTCGGTTGCGGTGTTCACCGTGTTCATCCTCGTCCTGCTGGCGCGCCCCGAAGGCCTCGCCGGCGCCTCCGCACAGCGCCGCGTCTGATGGACATGCGGATGGCACGAACGCGCCCGAGCCGTGCCGACGCGCTCGGCGCAACCGGCGCGCTCGGCGCGGCGCTGCCGTTCCTCGCGCTGCTCGTCGTCGGCCTGGCGTTCCCGCTGTTCGGCGGCGGCTACTGGGGCGTGATCGCGACGCGCGCCTGCGTCTACTGGGTGCTGGTGTCCGGCCTCAACCTCGTGGTCGGCTTCGCCGGCCAGCTCGCCATCGGCTGGGTGTCGCTGCTCACGCTCGGCGCCTATACCACGAGCGTGCTCGCGGCCGGCAACGTCACGCCCGAGGTCCCGCCCTATCTCGCGCTCGCCGCCACGGCCGTGGTCGGCGCCGTGTTCGGCCTAATCATCGGCCTGCCGGCGCTGCGGCTGCGCACGTTCTACTTCGCCATCACGACGCTCGGCTTCGCCACCATCGTGACCCAAGTGGCACTCGCCTGGCAGAGCGTGACCGGCGGCGGCGTTGGCGTGCCCGGCCCGGTGTTCCCGCCGCCGTTCGACACGCAGTGGGGCTTCTACTACTTCTGCTTCGGCCTCGCAGCGATCTGCACCTGGATGACCGCGAATGTCGCGGCGAGTCGGTTCGGCCGCGCGCTCACCGCGATCCGCGATGCCGAGGTCGCGGCGGAGGCCTGCGGCATCGCCAAGCCGGCGCTGCTGGTGACGATCTTCCTGTTCAGCGGCGCCGTCGCCGCGGTCGCGGGCGGACTGTTTGCGTCGCTGCAGTCCTACATCACGCCCGACGCGTTCACGCTCGACCTGTCGGTGCTGTTCTTCATCGCCATCCTGATCGGCGGACGCGGCTCCGTCCTGGGGCCGCTGCTCGGCACCATCCTGCTCACCGTGCTGCCGGAATTCGCCGCGCCGCTGGTGGCATGGTCGACGTTCCTCTACGCGGTGCTGCTGCTCGTCATCGTGCTGGCGATCCCGGGCGGTATCGCGGAGCTCCTCGATTTCAAGAACCGCCGCCCGCTCGCGAGCAACCGCGCGATCGTGCCGCGGCCCGACCTGCTCCCGCGCCTGCTTGGCAAGCCCGCCAAGGCCGGCACCCTGACGCTGCAGCAGGTGGCGCTGAGCTTCGGCGGTGTGCACGCGATCGATGGGCTCGACCTCGAGATCCGTCCCGGGCAGGTGCATGGACTGATCGGCCCGAACGGCAGCGGCAAGACCACGACGCTCAACGTCATCTCCGGCTACTACGCGCAGCAGCGCGGCGCCGTGAAGCTCGACGGCGCGGCGCTGCCGGTGCTGGCGCGGCACCGGCGCGCGCACCTGCGCATCGCGCGCACGTTCCAGACGCCCCGCCTCGTCGGCGCGGCGTCGGTGGTGGAGAACGTCATGATCGGCGGCACGATCGCGGGCGACGGCACCTTCGTCGAGTCGCTGCTGTCGCTGCCGCGGCACCGCCGCGACGAGGCCGCGCTGCGCGAGGCCGCCGTGCTGGCCCTGAGCGTCGTCGGCCTGGAGGCGCTCGCGCCGGTGCGCGCCGACCGGCTGCAGCACAGCGAGCTGCGCTTCATCGAGATCGCCCGCGCCCTGATCCTGCGACCGGCCTTCCTGCTGCTCGACGAGCCGGCCGCCGGGCTCTCGGCCGAGGAGATCGAGCGGCTCGGGGCGCTGCTCGAGGCGATTGCGCAGGCCGGCACCGGCGTGCTCGTGGTCGAGCATCATCCCGATTTCATCTTCGATGTCTGCCACCATGTGACCGTGCTCAACCTCGGCAAGGTGCTGGCGGCCGGCACGCCCGCCGAGATCCGCTCGCACCGGGAGGTGGTCAATGCCTACCTCGGCGGCTGAACCGCTGCTCGATGTCGCCGGCTTGTCGGCCGGCTATGGCAAGATCGGCGTGCTGCATGGCGTCGACCTGACGGTCGGCACCGGCGAGGTGGTGGCGCTGCTCGGCCCCAACGGCGCCGGCAAAACCACGCTTTTGCGCGCCATATCGGGCCTCCTGCCGTGGTCGGGACGCGTGCATTTCGCCGGCCGCGACCTCGCCGGCGCCGGCCCGCGCGACGCCGTGAAGGCCGGGCTCGCCCACGTCATCGAAGGGCATCGCGTGTTCACCCAGCTTGCCGTGATCGACAACCTGTTGCTCGCCGCCTACGACCTGCCGCGCGGCGAGCGCGCGGCGCGCGTCGAGGAGGTGCTCGACCTCTTCCCCGAGATCGCCGCCAAGCGGCACGACCGCACGGTCTCGCTCTCGGGCGGGCAGCAGCAGATCCTCGCGGTGGCGCAGGGCTTGGTGCGCCGGCCGCGCCTGCTCATGCTCGACGAGCCGTCCGCTGGGCTGTCGCCGGTGCTGGTCGATCGCGTGCTCGTGGTGGTGCGCCGGCTGCGCGAGTCCGGCACCGCGGTGCTGCTGGTCGAGCAGCTGATCGAGAAGGCGCTGGCACTCGCCGATCGGGTCTATGCGCTGGCGCGTGGGTCGATCGTGCTGGAGGCCGCGACCGGCGAGGCCGATCTGCCGCTGCGGCTGGAGCACGCGTATCTGGCGACTGCGCGGGCCTGATCGCGGAAGGACGCCTTCATGGATCTCGGCTTGAGAGACTGCAGGGCCTTCGTGACCGGCGCGAGCCGGGGACTTGGGCTGGCCTGCGCAAAAGCGCTCGCCGACGAGGGCGCCCGCGTCTTCATCTGCTCGCGCAGTGCGGACGCGCTGGCGCGCACGGCGGACGGCATCGGCGCCGCCGGTCATTCAGCCGCCGACGTGTCGCGCCCCGCCGAGGTCAAGCGCGTCGTCGCCGAGGCCGTCGCGGCGCTGGGCGGGCTCGATTGCCTCGTCACCAATGCAGGCGGCCCGCCGACCGCGCCGTTCGCGCAGGCCGGCGACGGCGACTGGGATATCGCATATCAGCTCAACCTGATGAGCGCCGTGCGCCTCATCCGCGAGGCACTGCCGGCGCTCAAGGCGTCGGGGCGCGGCCGCATCGTCAACCTCACCGGCTACGGCGTGAAGGAGCCGCTGAGCGATCTCGTGGTCTCGGATTCGATCCGCGCCGGCGTCACCGTCATGGCCAAGACCATAGCGTCCGATCTCGCGCCGTTCGGCATCACGGTCAACAACATCGCGCCCGGGCCGACCGTGACTGATCGCCTCACCGATATCCTTGCGGCTCGTGCCAAGAGCCTGGGCGTGACGCCCGAGCAGCAACTCGAGCGGCTCGCTGAAACTATTCCGGTGCGCCGCCTGGGCCAGCCGAACGAGGTCGGCGACCTCTGCGCCTACCTCTGCTCGGCGCAGGCGGGCTATCTCACCGGTCAGACGATCGTCGTCGACGGGGGGATCAACCGGTCGATCTAGCTGAGGCGCCCCTAAATCTGCAGCGCCGCCGGCGACCTTGCGCACCTCACCGCGCCACCGCGCTCCGCGGCACCCCGTAGGTCACCCGATAGACCGCGCCGGCATAATCGTCCGAGATCAGCAGCGACCCGTCCTTCATCGGCTGCACGTCGACCGGGCGGCCAATGAAATTGTTGTCGACGATGAAGCCGGTGAGGAACGGCTCGACCGATCTGACGCTGCCGTCGCGGTTGAGCTTCACCACCATGACGTCGCCGCCAAGCTTCTCGGTTCGGTTCCACGAGCCGTGGCGGGCGACGAAGATCGCGCCGCGGTAGTCGGCCGGAAACATCATGCCGCCGTAGAAGCGCATGCCGAGCGGGGCGGCGTGCGGGCCCATCAGCGCGACCGGCGGCACGAATTCGCTGCACGAACGCCCCCACCCGAACTCGGGGTCCGGGATGCTGCCCTGCCAGCAGTAGGGCGCGCCGAAGTGCTGGCCGGTCTTGGTGACGCGGTTGATCTCGTCGTGCGGCAGATCCTCGGACAGCCAGTCGCGGCCGTTGTCGGTGAAGTAGAGCTCCCGCGTCGCCGGATTCCAGTCGAAACCGAGCGTATTGCGCACGCCACGCGCCACCACCTCGACGCCGCTGCCGTCGAGGTTCATGCGGCGGATCTGGCCGTGCGCGTCGTCCGGGACGCAGTTGTTGCACGGCTGGCCGACCGGGACATAGAGCTTGTTGTCGGGCCCGACCGCGATGAACTTCCAGCCGTTCGCCTCGTCCTTCGGCAGGTCGTCATACACAAGCGCCGGCTCCGGCGGCTCGTCGAGATTGTCCTCGATCCGCTCGAGCTTGGAGATCTTGGCGAGCTCGGCGATATAGAGTGTGCCCGCGTGGAACGCGAGCCCGTTCGGGCGATAGAGGCCGGTCGCAATCGGCTTCTGGATGCGCTTGCCGTCCTTGTCGTAGATCGCCCACACCTTGTCGTGCACGCGGTTGCCGACGAACACCGTGCCCTTGTCGCCGACCCGCAGCGAGCGCGCGTCGGCGATGCCGCTGGCAAAGACCTCGATGTGGAAGCCCTTGGGCACCTTGAGCTGGGCGACCGGCAGCTTGTCGGCGGCGATCGGCTCGGGCGGCGGCGGCACCGGCGCGAGCCGCATCGCGCCTTCGGTCTCAGGACGGCCGTAGAGCGGCTGGTTCGGCGCGAGCTTCGGCTGCGCAGGGGGCGCAGGTGCGGCGGCCTCCTGCGCGGCCGCTACGCTTGCGAGGGCCGCCAGCAGCAGGCATGCCAGCCGCAGGAGCCTCGCGCAGGTGGAATGCAGGACCATTGTGCTCATAAGGAACCGCAAGACTGTCGGCCATTTCGGCCGCAAGGCACACCTGCGAATTGCCGCACGATCCTACACTGATGGGCCGCAACCACGCATCCGCGTCAGAACACCCCGAGATGCTGGCGCAGGTCGACGCGGCCGGCCTTGAGCGCCTCGGTCTTCTCCACCACCGCGACTCGGCCGCTGTTGAGGATCACGACGTCGTCGGCGACGTCGAACACCAGGGTCGGGTTCTGCTCGACCAGCACGATCGAGAGCCCGCTCTCCTTGAGCTTGCGGATGGTCGACATCACCTCATGGACGATCTGCGGGGCGAGGCCCTCGGACGGCTCATCCATCAGCAGCAGCCGTGGGTTGGCCATCAGGGCGCGCCCGATCGCCAGCATCTGCTGCTCGCCGCCGGAGAGATGCGCCGCCATCTGGCCGCGCCGCTCGGCGAGCCGCGGGAACATGCGGAAGACCTCGTCGAGCGTCCAGGCGGCCGCCCCGCCCTGCGCCGGCTTGCGTGCCGCCACGATCAGGTTCTCGCGCACGGTCAGGCTCTTGAAGATGCGGCGGCCCTGCGGCACCAGCGCAACCCCGTAGGCCGCGATCTGCTCGGGCGGCAGCCGCGTCACCGGATGGCCGAACACCTCGACCGCGCCGCGCCGCGCCGGCAGGAGGCCGACCGTCACGTTCATGCAGGTGGTCTTGCCGGCGCCGTTGCGGCCGAGCAGGCCGAGCAGCCGGCCCGCGCCGGCCGAAAACGACACTTTGGCGAGGACGTGGCTGTCCCCGTAATAGGCATCGACCTCGGCGAGGCTGAGCGCGCTGGCGGCATTAGTGGCCAAGGTAGACCTCCCGGGTGCGCGGGTCGGCCACCACCTCGGCGCGCGAGCCTTCGACGATCACCTCGCCGAAGTGCAGCAGCGTGATGCGCTCGGCGAACTCGAGCGCCACGTCCATGTCGTGCTCGATCATCACGATGGTGACGTCGCGCGGGATCGCCTGCAGCAGCTGGCGCACGTCGCGCCGCTCCTCGACCGAAAGGCCGGCGAATGGCTCGTCGAGCAGCAGCACCTTCGGGTTCTGCGCCAGCGCCATCGCGATCTCGACGCGGCGCCG
>Ga0126371_10005310_pt1 | contig 11448 bp, 9 predicted proteins | sample PanSoiMetaPlot_4_FD_110145 | JGI IMG/M metagenome (GOLD analysis project Ga0126371, IMG submission 110145) | Tropical forest soil microbial communities from Panama - MetaG Plot_4 | ecosystem: Environmental > Terrestrial > Soil > Tropical forest > Bulk soil | place: Panama | collected 2016-02-17
AACTCTCGCCCGCGATCTCAAGTTCGCGCTGCGCTCGTTCTTGAAGAGTCCGGGCATCACTGCCGCGGTAATCGTATCGCTGGCGATCGGCATTGGCGCCAACACCGCCATCTTCAGCATCGTCAGCGCGCTGTTGCTGCGCCCGCTGCCTTATCGGGATGCCGACCGCCTGGTGATCCTGTGGAACACCTCGCCCGGGCTGGGCATCACGCAGGATTGGTTCTCAACCGCCCAGTACTTTGACATCAAGACCGGCCACCAGGGCCTCGAACAAGTGGCGCTGGCCAGTGGCGCGGATTACACCCTCACCGGCCACGGTGAGCCCGTGCGGGTGGGCGTGATTCGAGTTTCGTCGAACCTGTTGCCCATGCTCGGCCAGCGCGCAGCGCGAGGCCGGCTCTTCACTGCGGAAGAAGATTCTGTGGGGCATCCGGCGACCGCAGTACTGACCTACGGCATGTGGGCGCGACAGTTCGGTGCCGACCCGCATGTGATTGGCCGGGTGATTGTCCTCGATGGCGCGCCGTACGAAGTCGTAGGCATCATGCCGCAGAGTTTTGCCCTGCCGCGCGAAGTGCTGCCCACCCTGTATGGTGAGGAACAACCCTCCATCCTTCTCCCCTTCCCGCTTCCGCCCAATGCCGCTGCAGTGCGTGGGCACGAGGACTACAACCTTATCGGCAAGCTGAAGCCGGGGGTCAGCCTGCAACAGGCGCGCGCCGAGATGGCAGTCCTCACGGCGAAACTGCGGCAGGATTTCCCCGAGGTTTATCCCGCTAACGGTGAGCTGACGTTTGCCATTGTGCCCTTGCTCGAACAGGTCGTGGGCAATGTGCGGCGGACCCTCTTCATATTAGTAGGCGCGGTCGCATTTCTTTTGATCATCGCCGGCGCCAACGTCGCCAACCTGCTGCTGTCGCGGGCGGTCGCACGGCAGAGGGAGATTGGGGTACGCACCGCGGTCGGGGCCAGCGCCGGCCGCATCCTTCGCCAACTGCTCACCGAAAGCGTCCTGTTGGCCGTATGCGGCGGCGCTCTGGGCGTGCTGCTGGCGGTGGGCAGCGTGCATTTTATCCACGTGCTCGGGCTCAAGAGCGTGCCCCGCCTGGCCGAAATCGGCGTTCGTCTCGATGCCCTGGCGTTCACGCTCGCGGTGTCGTTGTGTGCGGGAATCCTGTTTGGCCTCGCCCCCGCTCTGCAGGTTGCGCGCCTCGACCTGGGACTGATCCTGAAGAATACAACCTCGGGCTCCAGCACGAGTGCGGGCTCATGGGGTGGCGGCAAAAAACTGCGTCACCTGCTGGTCGTCTCCGAGTTGGCGCTTTCTGTAATGCTGCTGATCGCCGCCGGCTTGCTGGTCCGAAGTTTCGCCAGTTTGCAGAAGGTCTATCCCGGATTCAATCCCGCGAACGTGCTCACCATGGAGCTGAGCATGGCCGGTGACCAGTACAAGGACCCTCAGCGCGTGCGCGGTTTCTACCGCCTTCTCTGGGAGCGCCTCGAGAGCTTGCCTGGTGTGACCGCCGCGGGCGGCGTCTCATCCCTGCCGCTCAGCGAGATGTTTGCCTGGGGGCCGATTACGGTGGAAGGCCGGGTGCCTCCGCCCGGCGAAAAATTTATCAACGCCGACGAGCGCGTGGTCGGCGGGCATTACTTCGAGGCCATGCAGATCCCGCTTCTCCAGGGACGCCTGTTCAACGATGCCGATACCCTCACCAATCCCCAGGTGGTTCTGGTCGATGACTACATGGCAAAGCAGCTGTGGCCCGGCCAGGATCCACTCGGCAAACGCATCAGCTTTGGCGACCTCACCCAGGCACGCACCTGGGCAACCGTGGTGGGCGTGGTGGGCAGGGTGAAGCAGTACACGCTCGATTCCGATTCGCGCATCGCCCTTTATCTGCCCCAGAGCCAGCACGTGGGCCGGGAGATGAATGTGGTTCTGCGAAGCTCCAGCTTGGACCCGGCGCTGCTCACCGCGGCGGTCCAGCGCCAGCTTCACGAGCTGGACCGCAACCTTCCCATGCATGGAGTTCGCACCATGCAGGAGCGCGTGCAGGAATCGCTGGCACGGCGCCGCTTCTCCATGGTGATGCTCGGCCTGTTTGCCGCGCTGGCCTTGATGCTGGCAACGGTCGGCATCTACGGTGTGATGAGCTACCTGGTCGCGCAGAGTGCTCGCGAGATTGGCATCCGCATGGCTCTGGGCGCGACCCGGCGCGGAATTCTCGGTCTGGTGCTTCGGCAAGGCATGCTACTGACCCTGGCAGGAGTGGCAATCGGACTGTTGGGAGCCTTCGCCCTCACCCGCCTGATGAGCAGCCTCCTGTTCGGTGTCGGGACTATGGATCCGCTGACCTTTGCCGCGATTGCAATGTTGTTGTCGGCGGTGGCGCTGGTGGCCACCTGTGTTCCCGCGCAGCGCGCCGCTCGCGTCGACCCCATGATTTCGTTAAGGTGCGACTAGGAAAGCGTCCCTGTCCTAAGTCAGGAGTTCGGCGATGAAGTACCGTTGCTTTGAAAGGGCTCGGCTTCTGCCGAGCCCACTACCTGCAAGCTCCCTGCGCGGATGTGAACGTGCCATGGTCGGAGAACTTCCCACCTGCTCCAATGGAGGGTGGCCCATAGAACCACGAGAAGAAGGCCAGTTCCTGTAAGTGATAGGTGAATGCGTTGATCGTCACATTCGGATAATTTTTCTCCGACAACGGATCTCCCACCTCCAGGTTCGTCTGGCAACCACTCACTTGCCCCACATGGCCCCACGCTGGCGTGGGATTCGTTCCCAGGGGATCATCCTGCCACTCATTCACTTCGTGGGACATGATGCTGACATCTTCCGCCCCCAATCCGAATATTCCCACCGAGTCGAATTGGAACGGAGAGTACGTTTGGACCGGAGTGCCGAATGCCCCGTGGTACCCGCCAATGCAGCATGAGCCCGGCATTCCGTTGTACATCGTCGTGTTGTACAGCATGAATACTGGGAAGTTGCTCGGGCCGACGCCCTTCGAGGCCAGGCTTGGAATCAGCGTTCCCGTCACAAAGCTGTCGAACCAGTTGACCTCGATGCCACCATAAAGCCCGGTGCAGCCTGCCGTCACGGAGAGCAGCGCGGAGTGTGTACTGCCCGGAGTAACGGTGACAGCCGGAAGAAACTTGAAGGCCAACTTGTTGTGATACGTTCCTCCGTTCGCCGCGACCTTCATCCAGAAATTTGCTCTCTGGAACGCGTCGCTATACTGCGCTTTCCCCACATCCACCCCATTCACCTTGAAATCGTGCGACGCGACCACCATCGGCGAGTTCTTCAGCACCGTCAGCGGTACCTTGCCCGCCAGGCAAGCGCTGTCGGCGGCGGTGGGACTGAAGGTGTGCCCACCAATCTTTAGAATCAATGGCACTACATATACGGTCGTGGTCGTGGTCCCGTTGGTCGTGATTGGGCTCTGCCCCACCATCATTCCGGAATACGATTTCCCCACCGAGCCCGTCCGGGTCGACTTAACTTTGTACGTAAACATCGTCAAGCCTGTGCCCGCATCGGGCTGCGCCTGAATCGCGTTGAGATCCGCGCCTTGCAAAGGCTTGACTGCGTAATACAGTTTCTTACCGGCAGCCTGTTCTTGCGCGGCCCCGCCTGAGCTGCACAGAATCATGAATGCCGACAAAACCGCTGCCATGGCGCCGATTTTGCACACACTACTTCTCTGCATCGCTACCTCTCATTGGGATGGATTTCTGGAGGGAACGTCCCACCACTTAGCCAGGCATCGTATTCCTGGTTCTCTCCCGCGTCAATTTGCAAATGACCGCGAAATCCTGGCGATTGCCGCGCTCACTGCACCCGGTGGCAAACAGTTGCCCCGCTGCCGGTAGCCGCGTTCCAGGGAGGGCTCATCGCCGGTTGGCGCTATTTGAAACTTATTCCGCCGCTCGACCGTAGGTGTTGCGAAGGAGATTGATATGCATGACACAAAGGAGCGGCTCTCCGTGTTGTGGATCTTCGCTTTGCTGAACTACCTGTACGCAGACGTGGTTGCCCTGTTCGCGGTTGTTGGCTCGCGGAATCCAGCGGACGAAGTACATCTCACACCATGGGCTCTGCTGGGTTCAGCGGTCCTGATGGAAATACCCATCGCCATGATTCTGGCGTCTCGACTGCTTCACTTTAAAGCGAACCGGCTGGCGAATCTCATCGCGGGCAGCATTGTGACCCTGGTAAACGGCTTCCTGACCTTCATTCCGCCTCTGGTCGGATGGGGCAGGCCGCCCGCATTTCCTGAGTACTTGTTTTTCGGAACGATCGAAACTGTCTGTACCTTAGTCATCACCTGGCAGGCATGGACCTGGTCAGGGGCTGAGACGGTCCGCATGTCGTAGCGGGTGAAAGTTCCCGTAGCACTTAGGACTGGCCCGTGGCTCGCGTCGCCGCTGCCGCACATGCCCGCAGGTTCATCCGGTGCTGCGCTTCGGTCACAGCATTGCTTCTATGCAAGCTGTGCCATGTTGCTCGTCGCCGGGACAGCTCTCGCGCAGACAGCTTCGCTCCGCAAGTCGGGCATTCCCATTAGGTCAAAAGCTCCATGCACAGACGCACAAATTGCACACTCCGCATTCGCGTTTCCGGCGGTCAATCAAGCAGTGCATCTTATTCTCATTTGGCACCGGAACTGCTCTCTCCTGGCTGGAGGCGGCGTAATGAAGGCGGCGACGCGCGGGTTGATCATTGGTACGATCATCACTCTACTGTGTTGCAGCGCCGTCGCTCAGGGAAATCCCTATACCGAAACCGTGCCCCTCAAGCGGATTGTTGATGATCTGGAACAGACGCAGGCCGGAGTTCGCTCGCCAGTTCCCTACCAGGTACTGAGAGAGTACCGGCTGTCGGGCGCAAAGGATTCGCGCTCTGATTCCGAAGTTGTGGCGGAAGTGGACTTCAGGCCGCCCAACAGCAAGGATTACCGGATACAGAAGTCGTCAGGCAGCGGCCGGGGCCTGCAGGTGGTGCGGCGTCTTCTTGACCACGAGGTTGAAGCCGCCATCAATCACGGTCGAACCGCTCTAACCAGAGAGAACTACGATTTTAGTTACGCTGGCCAGGCAACGCTCGATGGTCAACCCTGTTACATCCTGCGGTTGAGGCCCAAGAGAAACGAGGCGGACCTGATCACAGGGCAGGTATGGGTAGATGGTCATTCGTTTGTCGTGCGCCGGATTGAGGGAGAGCTTGCCAAGAGTCCATCGTGGTGGCTCAGGAGAGTCAGCGTGAAGCTCACGTTCTCTGAAATGGGTGGCGCGTGGTTGCAGACCGGCATGGAAGCCACGGCGGATGTGCGCATCGTTGGACCGCACACCTTAAAATCACGCACTCTTGACTACCGGCCTGCAAGTGACGTTGCGTCGGCTTGGCCGAGCCTTCTGTCTACGCCTGACAAACCGTAGGGCGGTCGCCGAGAAGTCCCAGCACAGCACCCATCCTCGACATATAGCTCCAGCGCAAGATTAATTCGGAAAATAGCTGATCCGAGCCCAATATGAGTGATCACCCTTTGTTAGCCATCATGCCGATCCCAATTCGGTGGTATGCTACCGGGCCATGCTCAGGGAGTGCCCCGCGTGACCATCTCACCAGGCCAGAGTTTCCTCGCATTCGCGAGAGCCACGGTGCGATCATTTGTCCTCTGCCTCGTGGCGTCGGCCGTGCTCCCTTCCCTGAGCCAAGCACAGGCGCCTTCGGGGGTTCCTGTTTTCGAGATTACGCCGGTATCCAGCACGATTGAGTTCGGCGTCAAGGCGTCGGTCGCGATCAAGGGTACTTTCGACAAGTGGGACGCCACCCTGACATTCACGTCTACGGATCCGGCAACCGGCGTTTTGGACATCAAGATTCAGGCCGACAGTGTCGATACAGGAAGCGGCATGAAGAACGGCAAGCTGAGAGGCAAAGATTTTTTTGACACCAAGCAGAATCCCTTGATCACATTTAAGTCAACCAAGATTGTGCAAACCGGTCCCGACAACTTTGAAGCGGATGGCGACTTTACGATACGTGGAGTCACCAAGCCCGAGAAGTTAAACATTACGATTTCCGGCAGGGGGACCGGCTCAGGAGTCATTAAAGGGACCATGGCCTTCGATCGCAAGCAGTTCGGCATGAACAGCGGCATTCCCTTCATCAAGATCGCGGACCGCGTCGAGGTGACTGTGAATCTCTCGGCCAAGAGGGTCAGCGGGCCTCCGGTGGACTTAAAGCAATAGCCAGAAGTGGTGCTCAAGCGACCTCGCAAGATAATCGGTTCAGAGTTCCTAAAGACTGCCAACTGTTTGAACGCAATTGCCTGATGGCGTCAACGGACTGGAAGTACTGGGCGCTAATAAGGCACAGTCGACCGCTTCTGTCGTCGTGACGGCAGAGCTTGTGTCGTTAGCCAGCCCAATTTAGAAACGGGAGAACAAGAGATGATGAATCAAAACACCGCATTCCATCTACCCGCCGATACCGGTCCTTGTTACTGGGGACCGGGCGATCGGTACACCTTCCTGGTCACTGGCGCCCAAAGCAACGGCGGCTATTTCATCATGGAGGCGATCATACCTCCAGGAGGCGGCCCACCCCTGCACATTCACCACCGAGAGGAAGAATGCTTTTATCTGCTCGAAGGCATCCTGGACATCACGCTGGGGGAACAAAAGGTTAGGGCCACGACTGGAGACTTCGTGCAAATCCCTCGCGGAACGATCCACGCATTTTTCAATGCCGGAAACACGACAGCCCGAATGCTGCTCTTCTTCTCGCCTGCCGGAATGGATAAATATTTCGAGGAGGTGTTGGAGCCGGTTCAGAACCGCTCCGCCTCGATACCAACAGTTACAGAAGGGTTGATTGCCCGCATGGTGGGTGCGGGACCAAAGCATGGAATCGAGTTTGTCTGAGGCGACGTCGCCTATGCCTCTGTCTGCGAGTCCCTCCAAGTAACGGCGCAAGATTGGAGGCCGAGTGGCTCGTTGCGTCCGCTACGCGCCCGGAAAACGCTGCGTACACCATCTCCATCGAGGACTCCCTGTGGCGCAGGGCAAGGTCCTGCTGAGGCCGCTAGGACCGCCGCGCAAAGCCGTCCCGTAGTATCGTTTGCTCAACTTTGGGAGGCAAGCAATGAGGCTCAAGGAAAAAGTCGCACTGGTAACCGGCGCATCCCGCGGCATCGGTTTCACGGTGGCCGAGTTGTTCGCCCGGGAAGGCGCGATCGTTTATGCCGGCAGTTCAAGCAATCCGTCTGGTATCTTTCCGGCCGGCGTGACCGGAGTGGAGCTGGACGTCTCGAAGGAGGAGCACTGGAAGCGAGCGGTCACGAACATCGTATCGGCGCATGGGAGGTTGGATGTTTTGGTGAACAACGCGGGCATCGCCGTCTACGACGCCGTGCACGACTGCAGCACCGAGAACTGGCGCCGGGTTCTGGGTGTGAACCAGGACGGTTGCTTCTTCGGGATGCGAGAAGTGATCCCGCACATGAAGGCACATCATGGCGGCTCCATCATCAACATCTCCTCGATCTGGGGGAGGGCTGCGGTGCCAGGTGCGCACGCCTATCATGCGACTAAAGGCGCCTTGGTGATGATGTCAAAGAACGCGGCCATCACCTATGCCGGTGACGGGATCCGCGTGAATACTGTCCATCCAGGCTTCATTGACACACCGCTGACCCAGTCTCAGGATCCGGCGATCAACGCCCATGTGATTGGCCTGACTCCTATGAAACGCGCAGGCACTCCCCTTGAAATCGCGAACGGCTGTCTTTTCCTTGCCTCCGACGAGTCGAGCTTCATGACGGGCGCCGAACTCGTCATCGACGGAGGATACCTTGCTCAGTAGCCCGCGTGGGAGAAGCCACGATTTGCCAGACTCAGCGTCCTACTTGGGCACCATCGACCTCGGCGGATCTCGATCGAGTATCAGCCGATCAGCTCACTCAAGCCGCATCCTGAGCTTGAACTCATTGCAACATGGCGAGCCGGCGTTTTGCGTCAAAGTTTTGGCCTTCCGTGAGTGCCAGTACCCGCTCCAGGAATGCTTTGACCGGCTGTGTTCCCAGCGTTCGCGCCGCTAAGGCATCGGCATCGGCTTCCATTTCTGGATCGCGAACGATGTAATCCTTGCATCCCAGTGCCGCGTTGTCGCGTACCAAGTGCGCCATTTCGTGTCCCAGAAAACCTTTGAGCGCAATGCGGTCGAAAAGAACTGCCGCCCGCCGCCCAACCACGATCTTGCCTCGCCCATCCACAGCTGCGCTGGCAGCGAGATAGGCCATGTTCCAACTGTCGGGCAAAAGATAGATGTGGGGAATTGGCCGGCCATACGCCCGCGCGACCTCGCTCAGCACGTCGTATGCCTTGCCCGAGAACACTTCGCGCGCTTCCATCTCATTCAATATCTTGGCTTCGCAGGCGGTTTGCGCCCGGACATTGAAATCGGAAGGAAGGCCGCTGGCCCACGCTGTATCATGCGAGGCAACGATAGCCCCAAATAGGATCACCCCCCCGAGCATTTTCTTGGCTACCAACCGCAACACGGGCATGCTTACCTTCTCCGAAACAAACTTGTGCTGCCTTCGCGCATTGCGATCCGTTTGGCCGAGCTTGCACAGGGGTCTCGCGCCCGGCCTTGGTGGCAGACTCTACCCTGGGTTTCGGCGGAGACCCGGTTGATTGACCCTCATTTTGCGGCAAGTCTCTTGTCGAGCGCGCTGACCAGAGATTGCCCTTCCGTGGTTAGCTTCACATCATGCGAACGCACAATGTCGGTTGCCGTCACGGTCTTGCCGTACAGGCGGCGATTGGCATCATTGTCGGGTTCAACCGAAGAGCCGCCCAGAGATACGCCGGCAAAGACCCCCTTCGCGCGCCCGTAGGTCAGGATGTCGACGTCAGAGGCGCTGGCCGCTGTGGCACCAGGGCCGGCCGCGGCGGTTGCATCGGTACCCATCTTGGTCTTGCCGTTTAGAACCTGATTCACCACCTTCTCATTCATGAGAAGCAGGACGAAGTCCGTCGACGACCCACCTGCCTGCAGACCGATACTCGCACCGCCAATCGAATACATCGCGGGCGCCGACCACTTGCCCTTAAACTGGTTCCCATACCGGCAGAGCAAAGGACCGCGGCCACCACTGCCACCGACACCGAAGCCGAACTTTTTCACATCGGGCAGAATGAGCACGCAATCCGCCTTGGAGAGAGCCTCCTGCGAGATGTCTTTGCTGTTGAGCATTTCCTGTAACAAGAGATTGGCCTTCGAAAGTGTGTCTTCATCTTTCTGTTTGTCGGCTGCGAACAATGGAAGAATCAAGAGCAGAGACAAGAAGCAAAGAAATGCTCTTCCGATCATCCGCACGCCCGTTTTTTCAGATGCAGTCCCTAGCATGAGCTTTCTCCTGTCGTTAGGTCAGGTTGCTGAATTTCGAGAAAATGAGTGCCCAAGACTCAAATGCCGTCGGGAGACTTTTGGCAGGATGCGCAGGGTTTTTCAACTGTCACTTGTGACAGTACCCCTGGCGATTGGCGGAAATCTCTCCATTTCCCCAATTAAGGGCCGAGCCGATGCACCCATTGTCCGAATCCTCCGGTCTCTTACTTGACGCGAAGCAAGACCGCACGAGCACCGTGGATCCGCATACGACGCAAATAACGTGTTGACCCGTGCTCATGCCAAACAGCTTCTGCTTTCCTCCGGTGGAGTACTGCCGCGGCACGACGCCAAGCCAAACTGCGAAGTCCCGTCCTCGGCGAAAAGCCGCGCCATTTCCGATGGCAGCCACGGTTGGGGACGAGACCAGTGGGCCGTGCCGCGAAGCTAAGCACAAGATCTGGCGCAAGCGTGCGCTAACACACGCTTACCTCAAAAAGCAACAGTGGTTCTCCGGCGTTTGGCTGAGGCGGGTTCAGTCGTGACCCGCTTCGGCACAAATCGCTGCGTCGTTGACTGAAAATACTCTGGGCGCGAGACTTCTTTCGCTGTTACGAATTCCAGATTCCGCTTCTGCGCGTAAATCCAAAGGTGCCAGCCCCAGTGGGATGCCAGCCAATTTTCGACCGAATGCGGAAGCAGCTTTCCGATACAAGGGAGCCAGTTGGGATTCCAGAACATGACTTCAGTTTTGACGTTCTTGAATTGCCAAAACATTTGCTGCGCCGCTGCCTTTGAGAAGACTTGCGAAAGCGGGTTATCGGGTCCATCAGTATTTCGGTTGAGCATGTTTTCCATGTCCAGATAAGCATAGGGGTCCTGGCGTATGAGTTCTGCATGGCGCCGGAGATCTTCCTCCGTCTCGCCAAAGAGCGTCCGAGCTAGCTGGATTCCCAGCTCCGTTCTGAGCAGGCACGCCCGCAAGCGGCGGATGATTCTAAGATTCACCTGGTAGTTGAACGAGTCGCGGTAATAAAGCATAATCACCGCCCGTCCGCCTGGAGAGAGCACACGGTAAACTTCGCGAATGGACCGGCGAGTGTCCGGTGTGTGGTGCAGCACACCATGCGAGTACACGAGATCAAACGAACCGTCAGTGAACGGCAAGATCTCGGCATCGCCCTGGACAAAACTGCCTTGCAGATTTGCTAGCTGAAAACGCTCTCGCGTTATGCTCACCGCCGCGTTTGTCAGATCGACGGCGGTGTAATGCGCTCCGGCACCCGCGAAGCGTTCGGCCTCGCTGCCGCATCCGCAGCCGATTTCGAGCACACGCAAGCCAGAGGTCCTTTCGAAGCCGATCGCGGACTGCAGCTGCCGGTGCACTTTGTACCGATGCTCATCGAGGCTTCGATAGAAGGCTAGGGTTCCGGGAGCCTCATTGGTGAACCATGAGTCACACGGTGATCTTTGCCAGAATCTCTGAACCTGTCTTTTGATCTTCGAGGATGTGGAATCTACGGAATATTCGGATAGTGAAAAAATCTTAGAGGAGGGGGAGAGGGATCCAACCATAGGGAGCCCCAATCTCGCGGTCTCAAGAGGTCGAGACCGAGTTAAAGTCTTAGGGCATTATAGGGCCATCGCTTTGTCTGTGTACCCGCGAGTCGTCGTGGTTGTCGTAACAGCCCCATCCCCCTCGTTGATTACTTAGTCAGCGTCAGAAAGGATGAAGGGCGGCCGACCGCCGCGGTCGCCACGGGAAAAGCTATCGCGTTGCATGCCCCAACCGGCCACCGCCCGGAATGTACTCTGCCCTTTTCGTGTTAGACCGGATTGTCAGAAGCGCACCGCCTGCGGGTCCGGGCCGGTCCCCGCGACGCCAAGGCCGTCGCGCCTTACGCCCTAATCCACGTACCAGCGGAACCCGTGCCGTTGCTCCCGCTCCGCTTTCCGCAGGATCCGCACGGTTCGCGCCCGCCGATAGTGCGCGCACACCGTCAGCAGCACGTTCAGAAAGCTCATCGGGACCGCATACGAGT
>Ga0126371_10005311_pt1 | contig 11447 bp, 7 predicted proteins | sample PanSoiMetaPlot_4_FD_110145 | JGI IMG/M metagenome (GOLD analysis project Ga0126371, IMG submission 110145) | Tropical forest soil microbial communities from Panama - MetaG Plot_4 | ecosystem: Environmental > Terrestrial > Soil > Tropical forest > Bulk soil | place: Panama | collected 2016-02-17
GCGTCTAAGGAATGAACATGGGGAACCCAGCCGGACACAGTAGGCGGCGTCAATGCGGTCAGCGTACAATCCGCTTTATGCACGTAGTTGGCTTTGGTAAATGAGGAATCCATGACCATCTCGATAGCGAACCGGCACAGCCGGACGTGGCTCCCGGCAATGCTGTTGTTATTTGCGACTCTTGCGCCTGCGGCGCCCGGCTTGAACGCACAGCAATCGAACACAGATATTCGCCCGCCCAAGCTCGATTTCACGACCCATACGCTTTCGAACGGATTGCAGGCGATCCTGCTGGAGAATCATTCGGTCCCGGTGATCGATCTTCAGGTGTGGTATCACGTGGGCGGCAAGGACGAGCAGCCGGGCCGCACAGGCTTTGCACATTTATTCGAGCACCTGATGTTCAAAGGCTCGGCGCACGTTGGGCCGGACGAGCATTCACGGATCATCGAAAGCGTGGGCGGTTTCGACAATGCCGAAACCGGCGACGACACCACCAATTACTTCGAGACGTTTCCCAGCAACTATCTCGAGCGCGTGCTCTGGCTCGAGGCCGACCGCATGGGCAGCCTCAATGTCGACGATGCAAACTTCAAGTCCGAACGCAAAGTGGTCGAGGAAGAGCGCCGCGTGCGGGTGGACAACCAGCCTTACGGCTCGCTCGAGGAAGACCTGCGCGCCGCCGCATTTACGGTTCACGGGTATCACCACACACCCATCGGCAGCATCGCGGATCTGGAGAACGCCACCCTGCAGGACGTGCGCGATTTCTTCAATACTTACTACAAGCCGAACAATGCCACGCTGGTGATCGTCGGCGATTTCAATTCCGATCAGGCGCTCGGCTGGGCCAAGAAATATTTCGAAGGGATTCCCGCTTCGGCTAAGCAGATTCCGCGGCGCGACACACCCGAGCCGGCCCAGACGGAAGAGCGCGACGTCAAGAAGTCGTATTCCAACACGCCGCTGCCGGCCATCGTGATCGGCTACAAAATTCCCGCGCGCTACCAGCCGGATTCGTATCCGCTCGACCTGGCTTCGAACATTTTGGCCGGTGGTGAGAGCAGCCGCCTCTACCAATCACTGGTCTACAAGGACCAGATCGCAGTCCAGGCAGGGGGCTTCGGCAATTTCACTGAGGATCCAAATCTATTCTGGGCATACGCCATCATGAACCAGGGCCACACGCCGGAAGACGGCGACAAGGCCATTGTGAACATATTAGACGGGCTCAAGGAAGCGCCCGTGGACTCCAAGGAACTCGAGAAGGCCAAAAATCAAGAAGTCTCCGGCTTCATCCTGGGGCGGGATACCGATGAGCGAAAAGCCGTGGCGCTGGCCTCGGCGGCAGTCATCGGCAAAGACCCCGGACTGGTCAACACAGAACTGGATCACTATCTAAAAGTTTCTGCTTCTGACATTCAAAAAGCTGCCGAGCAATATTTCGTTTTGCAACATGCCACGGTCTTGACTGTTACACCGGCCGCTCGCGGCCCGCGAAACGCTCCGGCTGGTCCGGGCGGTCAGGAGAAACAATGACCCGCAGTCGAATTCTTCCTTTCGGATTGCTCACCGCGGCTGTAAGTCTCAGCAGCCTCGCGCTGGCCGCCGCTCAAGACGCTCCGCCCACGCGGGGTGAGCAGGAGCAGGCGCAAGCCTCCGCAAACAAGAATGGAACGGGCGTCGTACCGTCCGGAGTGAAACTCGCACCCGATATGCCGGGTGCGGCCGGGCCGAGGCCATTTCTTTTTCCGAAAGCAGCCACGAAGACTTTGGCGAACGGCTTGCGGATTTTTGTGGTACGCGATACCGAGCAGCCCGCGGTTGCGGTCCGATTGGTGATCCAAAGCGCCGGCAGCGTGAAAGACCCAGCGGGAATGCCGGGCGTCGCGGAGATGACCGCGAACATGCTGACGCAAGGCACGGCCAAGCGCAGCGCCCAGCAGATTGCCGAAGCCATCGACTTCGTGGGAGGTTCGCTCTCGGCGGCTTCCGGGAAAGACTCGACCACCGTCACGCTCAACGTGGTGAAGAAGGATTTGGATACCGGACTTGATCTGATGTCCGACGTGGTGCTGCATCCGGCATTTCAGGCCGACGAACTGAAGCGGCAGCAGCAGCAAGTCCTCTCCAATCTTACCGTGCAATATTCCGATCCTGAGTATCTCGCTTCGGTGGTTTTCAGCCGCGTGGTTTACGGAAGGTCGCCCTACGGCTGGCCGCAGCAAGGCACACCGCTCACGGTGAGGAAAGTTGCCCCAGGCGATCTTTCAAAATTTCACGACGCGAACTACGCGCCGAACCAATCGCTGATGGCCTTCGCCGGCGACATCGCCCCCGAAGCCGCTTTTGCGGCCGCGGAAAAATATTTCGGCGCGTGGCCCAAGCTCAACGTCGCCGCTTCCACGCCGCAGGAACCGGCCCCTATCTCCGGGCAGCACATCTGGCTGATCGACAAGCCGGACGCGGTGCAAACGCAAATCCGCGTGGGCAATCTGGGGATTCGGCGGAGCGACTCGAATTACATTCCTGTGGCGGTGATGAACCGCATCTTCGGCGGCGGCTACAACAGCCGGCTCAACACCGAGGTGCGGGTGAAAAGCGGACTCACCTATGGCGCCTACTCTTCCTTCAATCCACATCGCTATTCCGGGTCGTTCGGCGTGGGAACCTTCACGCGCACCGACGCGACGGTGCAGGCGACCAAACTGGTGGTTGACCTGCTGACGAAGATGTCCAATGGTGAAATCGAGCCCGCCGAACTAAACTTCGCTCGCGATTATCTGGCCGGGGTGTATCCGATCCAGTCCGAGACGGCAGAGCAGGTGGCAAACCGCATCCTTACGGTGGCCGAATTCGACTTGCCCGCGGACTTCAACGACACTTATCCCGAGCGCATTCGCGGCGTGACACCAGAGCAAGTAAGGCAAATGGCTCAGCGCTATTTGCAGACCAAAGATCTGGACATGGTGCTGGCCGGAAACGTGAATGCCTTTCGCGACGCGTTGAAAAAGGAATTTCCCGGCGCGCAATACACCGAAATTCCCTTCGACCAGGTGGATGTGCTGGCTTCGGACTTGCGCAAGCCAAAGGAAGCGGCCGAAAACGTTACCCCGCGATGATCACTTCACGGTAAGAATAACCTTCCCGATATTTTTGCGGTCGTGGATGTAGCGGTGCGCCTCGGCCGCCTGGGCCAGAGGGAAACTCTTGCCGGTCACCGGTCCAATCTTTCCCGCGCCCCACAGGCGGAAAATCTCGTCCATTTCGCTTTGGAGTAAACCTGGGCGGGTTCTCAGTCCGCCGAGGCTCACCCCAATCACCGAAATATTGTCGCCCATCAGTTTGAGGGGATGAAACCGCGGGGTCTGCAGCAGAGCCGTCAGGCCGTTCAGCGGATTTCGCTTGCCCGTTTTACCCGCCGCAGCGGAGAACCCGTAGACGACCAGTCTTCCTCCCGGCCCGAGGCATCGATAGCTCCGCGAGAAGGATTTGCCTCCGATGGGATCCATGACCATTTCGATCCCCTCGGGGGCGAATTTCCGCACGACCTCCACAAAATCGCTTTTTTCGTAGTCGATCGGATGGTCCACTCCGGCCTTGCGCAGGTAATCCTGTTTCGAGGGTCCTGCGGTTCCGAAGATCAGCAACCCGCGCGCCCGGGCCAGTTGAACTGCCGCAAGGCCGACGCCTCCGGCAGCGCCGTGAACGAGAATCCGGTCGCCCGGCTGGAGGTTTCCCATGGCGAACATGGAATGGTAGGCGGTCAGATAGTTGACGGGCATGGCCGCTGCGTCTTCGAACCTCATGCCCTGTGGCAAGCGATAGGCCTGGTCGCTGGGGACAGTCGCCCATTCGGCGTAGGCGTTGAACCTAGTGAGGGCCGCTACGGCGTCCCCGGGCCGCAGGTTCGTATTGGGCGTGCCTCGACCGCCGCCTTCGGAAATGCGCTCCACCACCCCGGCAATCTCAATTCCCGGGACAAAGGGGGGCTTGGGCGCGCCTGGGTACAGCCCCATGCGCTGGAGCAGGTCGGCGAAATTGACTCCGATAGCCCGGACGCGCACCAGTACCTCGCCTGGCTTGGGTTGGGGGTCGGGCAACTGCCTCGATTCAAGATTCTCGGGCGGCCCATACCTCCGAACCACCATCGCCCGCATCTAAACCTCCTTTGCTGCTTGCCGGGCCCGATCAGATGTCCTGGTTATCGACGGCCTTTTCATTTGGGTTTTCAAGCATCCTACTTTAAACTACAAGACTTCGTGCCAACCATGAAACCTTTGCGATGTGCCAAAGAATCCCTACTAGTCGCAGCAACCGCCGCCTTATTGACCGCAGCAGGCGCGGCCATTGCCGCGAATCCGCCGGCGGATACGGCCGGCCCGGGCGACGCCATTCTGGCGGCGATGCAAACTGAACTTGACCGGTCGATGACCGCGCTCTCCAAAGGCGATCCGCCCGTTTACTTCATCAGTTACACCCTCGCGGATCGCCAGTACGCGTCCGTTTCCGGATCGAACGGGGCGCTACTTTCCAGTAGCGACGACCGCGGCCGCTGGCTCGAGGTACAAACGCGCACAGGCAGCTATCAGCTCGACGATACTCACAAGCTTCCCGATCGCCAGCCGAGTTGGACAAGCCCGGGCTCTTCCACCACTCTCGACAACGATATTCCGGTCCTTCGCCGCGAAATCTGGCGCGAGACCGACCGGCAATACCGCGCCGCTTCGGAGGCCCTCATTAAGGTCAAAACCAGCCAGCAGGTGCAGGTACAGACCACCGAAGGCAACGCGCCCGATTTTTCAGCAGAAGCTCCACGAACGTACGTTGGACCGCGCGTCGAGGTTAAGGTCGACCGCAAACCCTGGGAAGAGCGCGTGCGCCGCTACACCGCCGCGTTCAGCAAATCCCCGGAAGTGCTCAATTCCATTGCCACGTTCAGCGCGCTGGGCATGAACCAATACCAGGTGACCAGCGAAGGCAGCAAGCTTGGCTTCGGGCAGGTTCATTACCGACTCGAGCTCTACGTGCAAAGCAAAGCGCCCGATGGCATGGATATCAATCGCTTTGCCAATTTCGATTGGCTTGAGCCCAAGGACGCGCCCGACGACAAGACCGTCTTCGCGCGTATTCAGACGATGATCCAGGAGACCGAGGGGCTCGACAAGGCTCCTTTGATCGATCCCTATGCCGGGCCGGCCCTGCTCACGGGACGCGCCTCCGCCGTTTTCTTCCACGAAGTCTTCGGACACCGGGCCGAAGGTTTCCGCCAGAAAGACATTAACGAGGGCCAGACTTTCACCAGCAAGATCGGCGAGCAGATTCTGCCGGATTTTCTATCGATCAAGGACGATCCGACCGAAGCAACGCTGGGCAGCCAGATGCTGCTGGGCTACTACCCTTATGACGACGAGGGAGTCAAGGCGGAGAACGTGCAGTTAGTCGATCACGGCGTGCTGAAAACGTTCCTAATGGGGCGGTCGCCGCTGATGAGCATTCCTCACTCGAATGGCCACGGCCGGCGTCAGCTCGGCTATGTGCCCGTGGCGCGGCAAGGGAACCTGATTGTTTCCAGCTCCAAGACCATGACTGACGCTCAACTGCGCCAGAAACTGATCGACTTGATCAAACAACAGAACAAGCCCTTTGGACTGCTGATCGACGACATTGCCGGAGGATTCACCTTCACCGGCCGCGGGAATCCACAAGCGTTTCAGGTGCTGCCTTTGGTGGTCTACAAGGTTTTTCCGGACGGCCGCCCCGACCAGTTGGTGCGCGGCGTCGATATCGTGGGAACTCCGCTTGTTTCGCTGACCAAGATCGTCGCTACGGGCGACACGCCCGATATTTTCAACGGCTATTGCGGCGCGGAATCGGGATCGGTGCCTGTTTCCGCCGTCGCTCCAGCGATTCTGATTTCGGAGCTTGAAGTGCAGAAAAAGCAAACGTCCACCGACCGACCGCCGATCCTGCCGCCTCCGGCACACGATCCTGAGGCGAAGGGAGCTGGCCAGTGAAAAAATTGGCGGCCCTTGCCTGCTTCACGTTTCTCGGTTTCGTGCAACCTCCTCTGATGGCAGCCAGGCCCGGCAGACCTCCGGCGAGGCCTCAAGCAGCGCCGCTGCCGGCTGGGGACAACGACCAAACTTTGCGAGCGATGCGCGACGAACTGGAGCGCGCCCGAACCCGCTTGCAGCTTCCCGGCGTGGACAAGCCGTTCTACATAGAATACCGGCTGCTGGACGTGGATGTGCGGAGCGTCAACGCTTCCTTTGGCTCGTTGCTTTCAAGTGATACCGCGCGCAGCCGCTTCATGAGCGTGGACGTACGTGTGGGCGGCTACCACCTCGACAGCTCCAACTTCGTCAGCGATGACGGTTTCCGCGGTTTTCTGGGCTCGACCGGCCAGGTCGGGATCGATCGCGATTACAATTCCCTGCGCCAGGATCTGTGGCTGGCCACCGACCAGGCATACAAGGCGGCGGTGACGCAGATGTCGCTCAAGCAGGCGTTTCTGCGCAGCCTGACCAAGCCGCCCGAAATCGATGATTTCTCCGAGATTCCCAAGCCGGCCATCGTGAAGGTCGACCCGCGTATCGAACCCGATTGGACCTCGCGCAATTGGGAAAACGAGGCGCGCACGGCCTCGGCGGTGCTCAAGAACTTCGAGCAAATCGACGGAACGCGGGTGAACTACTACCTCATCTACGTGACCTCGTATCTGATGACCAGCGAGGGCACCACGATTCGCGAGTCGCACAGCGTGGCTGGAATCGAGGGAGCCCTCGATACGCATGCGGATGACGGTATGGAATTGCACAACTACTACGCCGCCTACGCAAGCAAACCGGCAGATTTGCCGGACGCGGCCACCGTCGGCAAGGGTCTGGCGCAGGCAGGCACGCAGCTTATGGAGCTGCGCGCCAGCCCGCTCGTGCCCGATTTCACCGGACCGGTTCTGTTCGATGCGCCTGCCGCCGCTTCCGTGCTCGCTCAGGTACTTCCGCCGTCACTCTCCGGCGCGAGGCCGCCGCTTTCGATGGCGCCCACCTTCGATCAGATGATGGAGCGCATGGGTGCGCTCAGTGAGTGGACGGGACGCGTGGGCGCGCGCGTCTTTCCCACTAGTATGACGCTGGTGGACGACCCTACTTTGAAAGATTATCAGGGTCAACCGCTGCTGGGCGGCTACGATGTCGACGATGAAGGTGTAAAAGGCCAGCGCGTGACCATCGTCGACCACGGGATCTTGCGTGACCTGCTGATGTCTCGCCGGCCGGGACCCGATTTTCAGCCCTCCAATGGACACGCACGCTCCGCCGATCTCTCTGACGCCAAGCCGCTGAGCAGCAATCTTTTTTTTCAGTCCGCCGATCCGCAGAAGCCCGACGATTTGAAGAAAAAATTTCTCGACGCCTGCAAAGATGACGGCCACCAATGGTGTATCGAAGTAAAGCGCATGGACAATCCGGCGCTTTCTTCAGTCGAACAAGAGGATTTTTCGGACTTCATTGGCGGCGTGGCCGGCGGAATCGCCAGCGGACTGCGCGTTCCCCTGCTGGTGTACCGCGTTTACGTGGCGGATGGCCGGGAAGAGCTGGTCCGCGGCGGACTCATCCAAGGCTTGACACTCCGGTCACTGCGAAACATGACCGCGGCCGGGAACGATTCTACCGTTTACACCTACATGCAAAATTCCGCCGGTGGATTTGCCGGAACGGCGCTCGGGGCATTCGGATCAGTGCAAGGCGGGATTCCAAGTACGATCGTCGCCCCTTCGTTGCTGCTCGACGAAGTGGAAATCCGGGGTTTTCACGGCGAACCCCGCCGCCTTCCTCTGGTTCCGGCTCCGCCATTGAAGTGAGCGCGGTAGCTGAATGAAAACTTGCAATCTGCAGACAGGGGTTACCCGCATAGCCGCATCGTATAATCGCGCAGTATGCCGGACGTCAGCTCACATGCCATTCGGGAAAAGAGGCTGGCCGCGCTGGGCTCGGTTGGTTCGGCCGTGGTGCTGGTGTTGCTCAAGGTTTTCCTGGCTGTCTCGACAGGCAGCTTGGGCATCCTCTCCGAGGCGCTGCACTCCATCCTGGACTTGATCGCGGCGATTATCACTTTCCTGTCCGTTCGCGTTTCCGACAAGCCGGCGGACGCCGAGCATCTCTACGGGCACGGGAAAGTGGAGAGTTTTTCTGCGTTCGTCGAAACCGGATTATTGCTGCTGACGGCGCTGTACATCATCTGGGAAGCCTTCCAGCGTATGTTCTTTCATGCCGTCGCGATTGAGCCAAGCTTCTCGGCCATTGTCATTTTGTTGCTGGCCATGGGCGTGGACTTCCTGCGTTCGCGCGGGCTGAAGCGGATCGCGCAAAAATATCCGAGCGAAGCGCTGGAAGCCGACGCGCTGCACTTCTCCACCGATGTGTGGAGCACCTTTGTGGTGGTGATCGGCATCGCCGCCGCCTGGGTGGGAGCCAGGCGGGGCATTCCTGCGCTGAGCATGCTTGACCCGCTGGCTGCGCTGGTTGTCGCGGGCGTGATTATCTGGATTGGCTCCCAACTGGGACGGCGCACTCTGGACGCTCTGCTCGACGTGGCTCCCGGGGGCCTGCGTGAGCGCATCACTCGCGCGGTAAACAAAACGGAAGGCGTGCTCAACACCGAGCGGGTTCGAGTGCGCCGCGCGGGGCAGCGCTACTTCGTGGATGTGACCATCAGCGTGCCGCGGACAGCCAGCCTCGAACAGGCGCACGCTGCGAGCGACGCGGTCGAAGATAGTATCGGCCGCATCATTCCCGCCGATGTGATGGTGCACGTCGAGCCGCGGGCCCGCAGCAACGAACATTTGTTTGAAACTATCCGTGCCATCGCGCAGCGCCGCGGCCTCGCCGTTCACGAATTGTCCGCGCACCATCTCGACGGTCGCCTTTTCGTGGAACTCCATCTCGAGGTGGACGAAAGAGCCAGCCTGCGGGAGGCCCACCGCCGCGCCACCGAACTCGAACGCGACATCCTCGAAGAGACCGACCCGCGCGCCATCGTGAACATACACATCGAACCGTTGGGCGGCCGCATTCCAGGAGCGGAAGAGATGGGCGGGCTATCGCGCTCGGTTCAGGATTTTCTTAATTCCTTGCCCCGGGAATACCCGGAACTCAGCAATTGTCACGATGTTCGGGTGCGCACCGTCGACCACAAAATTCTGGTCTCCTGCCACTGCGCGATGGAAGGTAGTCTGCCCGTGACACAAGTACACGATCTCACCGCCGCGCTCGAGGATCGCGTCAAGGAGCACTTCCCGCAGATCTTCCGGCTGACCATTCATCCCGAGCCGCTCGAGGAAAGCTGAATTTTCCGCGAAAGGTCTGGGCGCCCAGCGCAATCACCGCGGGAAAGCACTCCAAAACGTACCGCGGCTCCGGGGCCTCATCCGCCAAGGTGCAAAAATAGGCGGTGCGCACCAGAATGAACGCCAGTAACAGAGCGGCCCCGGGACTTCGCCTCACCATCCACAGGCCCGCGAGCGCGAGTCCGATGTAGATAACATTTGCGGCTACCAGGAGGAGCGTCGCGCGCAGGTCGCGCCGATCGTCCTGCCATTGCTCGCGCAAAGGCCAGATCTTTCCTGATAACGGAAGCAACTCGACGCGTGGCGTGAACCAGATGGTCAGCGCCCGCAAAAACGGAATTTTCAGGTAGGTCCGCAGCGGATTCCTCGCGGTCCGTTGCCGTCCGATCTCGCCCAATTCGCGGTCCTGGTCGCGTTCCCAAGTCAGCGTGTTGTTGTATCGCTCGAAAATCTCGGCCACGCGCTGCCTTTGGAGCTTGGTATCGAAGGCAGACGCTGGAATATCACCCATAGAAATGGGCTCGACATCGAGCTTCCAGGTAACCAGATACACATCGCGAAGGCGCCAAAGCCAGGTATTGATCCAGGCATCGAACCCGAGCGGCGCGAATTCGCCGGGCAAAAGCGAGTAATGAGGAGCAAGCAATTGCACATCACGCAGCGTGTACCAGTTTCGGGCCGCCCACGGCACGAGCGTAAGAAAAAGCCCCGCGGCCATGAGTAGCGCAACCCGCACAAGCTTCCCCCAATTGGCGGGCCTCCACCAGATCCCTGTCAGGACAAGCCCCGCGGCCACCAGGACCAAGGGAGTTTCCGGACGCACCAGGGTTCCGAATCCAACCAAAATGCCGGCCAGGAACCAGCGAGAGAACCAGCTATTCGATGCGCCGAATTCTCCCGTAGCCTGGGGCGCGCCGAAATCGGCCTGCAACAAGACAAGCAGTGCGACTGCGGTGAGAAAGGTTACGAGCGTCTCGGTCAATACCACCGCGGTGTAATTCGCAGTGAAAGGACAGAGCGCAGCAAGCCACAGCCCCGCCAATGCCATGCGACGGCGGCTTTCCGGAGGCGCCAATTTCGCGGCGATCAGAGCGACCACAAAACAGGTGGCCAGGTCCACAAGCGCCTGAACGACCATCACGGCATGCTGCGACTTACCTGCAAAAACGAAAATAGACGCCAAAAATGCCGGATAGCCCGGCACCCGCATATCCACGGGGGTTAAGACTCCGGCAATTGGAACACCGTAGACTCCCTTCTTCAACCAATTCCAGGCGAGTTCGATGTAGAATGGAGCATCGCCTGAGTCTTGCGCCGGGAATCTCAGGACAAAGTAGAAACGCACAACCAGCCCTGCCAATACAGCAAATAAGACCATGGCGCGCATCTTAGAATTGGCAGGCGTGGGGAGCTGTCTAACCGGCAGAGTGTCACTCCGTCTAAATATCATCGGGACCCGAGGGCGTCCGTAACGCTTTGTACCACATGAGGTTGCAAATTCCCGCCCTGCTGCATAGGCTCGTATGGGTGAGATGCACCCGCTTGGAACGCGCGAATGGATGAACGCAAGCCCATTTTCTACGATCAGGAAAGGCGCCGCTGGCGGCGCACGCGTCTGGTTCTGGAACTGACTGGCGCGCTCTTCACTGTGGTGCTAGTCGTATTCTTGCTAAATGTAGTGCGCAATCCGGAGTTGCCGTCACTGTTGCGGCTCGACTCTCGCGCCGGCTTGCGTTCGATTCCGTCCGGCCAGCGAGGGAAAGTGCTGCGCCGGGGCCGCAAGCGCAAGATCGCGGCGCTGGGGAGAATCCCCGAAAACTACGAACCGGTGCGCGCCGCGTTTTACGTCAGCGACGATTATACAAGTCTTGCTTCCCTTGAATTGCACTATCGCGACATCGACTTGCTCATCCCCGAAGCGCTCCATGCCGTTTCCGCCGATGGGAAAGTCGATGTGGAACCCGATCCGAAGCTCACCGCGTTTTTACAGTCGCTTCAGAAGCGCAACGTCGAGCTGCCGGTCATGTCCATGGTCAACAACTACGACGGCAAGAAGGGCTGGTGCCCTCCCGAGATGCTAAGGATGCTAGCCGATCCC
>Ga0126371_10005312_pt1 | contig 11446 bp, 11 predicted proteins | sample PanSoiMetaPlot_4_FD_110145 | JGI IMG/M metagenome (GOLD analysis project Ga0126371, IMG submission 110145) | Tropical forest soil microbial communities from Panama - MetaG Plot_4 | ecosystem: Environmental > Terrestrial > Soil > Tropical forest > Bulk soil | place: Panama | collected 2016-02-17
ACAAAGCGGGCGCGCCAGAGCCGACCACGGCACGGCGGCGGGTGGGTGCGGGATCTACCGCAAGGAGGTCTCACCCGTGAAGGGTGTGAAGAGCGCCGAAGCCGTCATCGACAACGGCGAATTTGGCGTACGCAAGATTAGATTCGAGACGGGCAGGCTGGCCCGTCAGGCGTCCGGTTCAGCGCTGGCCATTCTCGACGACGAGACCGTCGTTCTGTCCGCCACCGTCGCGAGCAAGCAGCCTAAGGAAGGCCTGGACTTCTTCCCGCTGACCGTCGATGTCGAGGAGCGGATGTACGCTGCCGGGAGGATTCCCGGCTCGTTCTTCCGGCGCGAGGGCCGCCCGTCCGAGGATGCGATCCTCACCTGCCGGCTCATCGACCGGCCGCTGCGCCCCAGCTTCGTCAAGGGCCTGCGCAACGAGATCCAGATCGTCGAGACGATTCTGGCGCTTGATCCACGGGACATGTACGACGTGGTGGCGATCAACGCCGCGTCCATGTCCACCCAGCTAGCCGGCCTGCCGTTCTCCGGTCCGATCGGCGGTGTCCGGGTCGCCTTGATCAAGGACCAGTGGGTCGCGTTCCCGACGTACGAGCAGCTCGGGCAGGCGACGTTCGACATGGTGGTCGCCGGCCGGTTGCTCGAAGATGGCGACGTCGCGATCATGATGGTCGAGGCGGAGTCGACACCCGAGACGCTGAAGCTGCTCGCCGACGCGGCAGCCTCCGGGGCGGTCGCGCCGGACGAGGAGACCGTCGCCGAAGGGCTCGAGGCCGCTAAGCCGTTCATCGCCGCGCTGTGCGAGGCGCAGAAGATCCTCGCCGCCGAGGCGGCCGAGGCTGGCATCAGCCCCGCGACGACGGCCGACTTCCCGGTATTCGCCGACTACACCGAGGACGTCTACGAGGCCGTCAGCAACGCCGTCTCCGAGGAGCTCGCCAAGGCGCTGACGATCGCCGGCAAGCACGACCGCGAGGCCGAGCAGGACCGGGTGAAGGCGCTAGCCCAGGAGCGGCTAGCCGAGCACTTCGGTGAAGGCCGCGAAAAGGAGATCGGCGCGGCTTTCCGCTCGCTGACCAAGAAGCTGGTCAGGGAGCGGATCATCAGGGACGGCCTGCGCATCGACGGCCGCGGCCTGACCGACATCCGGCAGCTGACTGCCGAGGTCGGCGTCCTGCCGCGGGTGCACGGCAGCGCGCTGTTCGAGCGTGGCGAGACCCAGGTTCTTGGCGTCACCACGCTGAACATGCTCCGCATGGAGCAGATGATCGACACGCTCAACCCCGAGCGCACCAAGCGCTACATGCATAACTACAACATGCCGCCGTACTCGACCGGCGAGACCGGCCGGGTCGGGTCGCCGAAGCGCCGCGAGATCGGCCACGGTGCGCTCGCCGAGCGCGCCCTCATCCCGGTGCTGCCGACGCGCGAGGAGTTCCCGTACGCGATCAGGCAGGTCTCCGAGGCGATCGGGTCGAACGGCTCCACGTCGATGGGTTCGGTGTGTGCCTCGACCATGTCGCTGCTCAACGCCGGCGTGCCACTCAAGGACATGGTCTCGGGCATCGCGATGGGCCTGATCAACGAGGCCGGCCAGTACGTCACGCTCACCGACATCCTGGGCGCCGAGGACGCATTCGGCGACATGGACTTCAAGGTGGCGGGCACCGAGCACGTGGTGACCGCGCTGCAGCTCGACACCAAGCTCGACGGCATCCCCGCCTCGGTGCTCGCGGCGGCGCTGAAGCAGGCGCGCGCCGCGCGGCTGACGATCCTCGGCGTGATGCGGGACGCCATCAGCGAGCCTGGCGAGATGTCGCCGTACGCCCCGCGGATCATCACCCTGAAGGTCCCGGTGGACAAGATCGGCGAGGTCATCGGCCCGAAGGGCAAGATGATCAACTCGATTCAGGACGACACGGGCGCCGAGATCACGATCGAGGACGACGGCACGATCTACGTCGGCGCAACCGACGGACCGTCCGCCGAGGCGGCCAGGTCAGCGATCAACGCCATCGCCAACCCGCACGTCCCCGAGGTGGGCGAGCGGTTCCTTGGCACGGTCGTGAAGACGACGACGTTCGGTGCGTTCCTGTCGCTGCTGCCCGGCAAGGACGGGCTGCTGCACGTCACGCAGATCCGCAAGCTGCACGGCGGCAGGCGGATCGAGAACATCGACGACGTGATCCACGTCGGTGACAAGATCCAGGTGGAGATCCGCGAGATCGATGACCGCGGCAAGCTCTCGCTGGTGCCGGTCGAGGTGCTCGAGCGGGAGGCGGCCGGCGAGGACCTGTCCGGCGGCGACTCGCACGCCGACCGTGGCGATCGTCCGCCCCGCGACCGTGGTGACCGGGGTGATCGCGGCTACGACCGCGGTGACCGCGGCGAGCGAGGAGATCGGAGCGACGGTGACGGTGCCCGCCGTACCCGGCATCGCTCTCGTGGGCATCACGAGTAAATGGGTACCGAACGGAGCGTTGGTTCCCCGATAACCGCAAGTCAGTCTGCCGTGCGCAGGTCGGTCCTTCCGGGCGGCCTGCGCGTGGTCACCGAGTTCCTGCCCGCGGTACGGTCGGTTGCGCTTGGCATCTGGGTTGGCGTCGGATCGCGCGACGAGGACACGACGCACGCGGGAGCGACCCACTACCTGGAACACCTGCTGTTCAAGGGCACGCCCAAGCGCACCGCGCTGGAAATCTCGTCGACGATGGACGCGGTCGGCGGCGAGATGAACGCGTTCACCGCCAAGGAGTACACGTGCTACTACGCGCGGGTGCTCGATGCCGACCTGCCGTTGGCGATCGACGTGCTGTCCGACATGGTGACCGCGTCGCTCATCACGCCAAGGGACGTCGATGCGGAACGCAACGTCGTTCTCGAAGAGATCGCGATGAACGAGGACGACCCGACGGACTCGGTGCACGAGGCGTTCACCACCCACCTGTTCGGCGACACACCGCTCGGCCGGCCGATCCTCGGGACCGTCGACTCGATCAACGGGATCACCAGGGAGCAGATCTTCGAGCACTACGTCGCCAGGTATACGCCGCCGCATCTGGTGGTGGCGGCGGCGGGCAACCTGGACCACGACAGCGTGGTGGCCGGGATCCAGGCCGCGTTCGGCTCCGCGCTTTCCGACTTCGGGGCGGCCGATCCTGCCGCGCCACGGCTGCGCGACTCCGATGGGCTGTGGGACGGGTATGGACCCGCGGCCGGCCGCGGCGTGAAGCTGGTCTCCCGGTCCATCGAGCAGGCCAACCTCGTGCTCGGCTGCGAGGGGCTGGCCCGGACCGACGATCGCAGGTTCGCGCTCGGCGTGCTGAACGCGGCCCTCGGCGGCGGCATGTCATCCCGGTTGTTCCAGGAGGTGCGGGAGAAGCGCGGCCTGGCGTACTCGGTCTACAGCTTCGCCGCGCAGCACGCAGACACCGGGCTTTGGGGCATTTACGCGGGCTGCCTGCCTGCCAAGGCCGATGAGGTGCTGTCGATCTGCACCGACGAGGTGGCTAAGGTGGTCGACGGCGGCCTGTCCGATGCCGAGCTCGAGCGTGGCAAGGGCCAGGTCCGCGGCGGGATCGTGCTCGGTCTTGAGGATCCGTCGTCGCGGATGACGCGGCTCGGCAAGTCCGAGCTGGTCTACCCAAGGCTCGAGCCGGTCGACGAGGTGCTCGCCGCGGTCGAGGGGGTGACCCACGACGACGTGCGCGCGATCGCCGAGCAGGTCCTCACCCGCCCGAAGACGCTGGCTGTCGTGGGACCCTTCGACGATCCCGGTGTTTTCTCTGGTGCGCTGAATTTATAGGTGCAGTGACCTGACCGGAGGCTCGATGATCAACGTCGGTGTGCTGGGGGCGCGGGGTCGGATGGGCAGCCAGGTGTGTGCCACGGTTGAGGGCATCCCGGACGCCAAGCTCGTCGCCCAGGTGGACCAGGGCGACTCGCTCGACCCGCTGACCAGCAGTGATGTCGTTGTGGACTTCACTCATCCTGGCGTCGTCATGGACAACCTGCGCTGGTGTGTCGAGCACGGGCTGAACACCGTGGTGGGGACCTCGGGATTCGCCGAGGACCGGCTGGCGCAGGTGCGTTCCTGGCTAGCTCAGGCCGGCGAGGTCCGGGTGCTCATCGCGCCTAACTTTTCGGTGGGCGCGGTCCTCATGATGCGGTTCGCGGCCAAGGCGGCCCGGTTCTTCGAGTCCGCCGAGGTGATCGAGCTCCATCACGCGACCAAGGTGGATGCCCCTTCGGGCACCGCGCTGCGGACCGCGCGGCTGATCGCCGAAGCCAGGGCCGAGGCTGGCCTTGGCGCCCCGCCTGATGCCACCAAGCAGGAGGCGCCGGGCGCGCGCGGTACCACCGTCGAGGAGGTTCACGTGCACTCGGTGCGGCTGGCCGGGCTGCTGGCACATCAGGAGGTGCTGCTTGGCGGGCACGGCGAGACGCTGACGATCAGGCACGACTCGCTCGACCGCGCGTCGTTCATGCCCGGTGTCCTGCTAGCCGTCCGCGCGGTGGCGTCCCTGCCCCCCGGCCTCACCGTGGGCATCGAAAGCCTCCTCGGCGTCGACTAACGGTCGCTGGCGCGAGCTAGGCTCGGGGTATGTGCCGCAGCATTAAGACCTTGCGCCCGCCCTACACCGAACACGTGACCGACTCCGAGGTTCGTGCCGCCGCCTTGCAGTATGTGCGGAAGATCAGCGGATTCCGCGCGCCGGCCGCGCATAACGCCGCCGCGTTCGAGACCGCGGTAGCCGAGGTGGCAGCCGCGACGGAGCGCCTGCTATCCGCGCTGGAGGTCCGTGCCGCCGGCCGGAGCGCCGCTGCGTCCTAATCCGCTTGGCGGCATCGCTTGAGGGTATTTAGGCACCATGTCGATCATGAGGCTCATCCTCAACATAATCTGGCTCGTCCTATGCGGATGGTGGATGGCGATCCTTTACTTCCTGGCCGGGATCATCTGCTTCATTCTGATCATCACGATCCCGTTTGGCATCGCTGCCTGGCGGATCGCTGCTTACGTGCTCTGGCCGTTCGGCCGGTCGATCGTCTGGCGCCGCGAGGCGGGCGTTGCCTCGATCATCGGGAACATCATCTGGATCATCCTTGTCGGCTGGTGGCTCGCGCTCGGGCACCTGACCAGCGGCATCGCGCTCGCCATAACGATCATCGGCATCCCGCTCGCCCTCGCCGACTTCAAGATGATCCCGATCTCGCTGATACCGCTCGGCGTCCGGATCGTGCCTTCGGACGAGTTGTATCCGGGCTACCGTGGCGCTCACGCCTACTCGTTACCTGATTTCGCCGGTCCCTCGCCGCTTGGAACCGCGGGCACGTAGACGGCGCCAGCGCCGGAACGGCGTGCTGCCAAGGCAGCAGCCACCCGCAGCGCCACATGCCGCGGCAGATGCCCGGGAACGGCGGACGGCGGCACGAACCGGTACTCGTCGAGTTCCTCTTCCTGCAGCACGATGGCCGACGGGTCGGCGAGCACGCCGCCGTCGAAGACGAACGCGATCAGCGGCTTGGGTCGCGGCCCATCCGGCGCTATCCAGTCGACCGCCAGCAGCGGGCCAACAGGCACCGAGAGCCCGAGTTCCTCACGGACCTCCCGCGCGCAGCCGATGTGCGGTGGTTCCCCGTCCTCGAGGACGCCACCTGGCAGCGACCACAGTTCCCGGTAATTGGGCTTGACCAGCAGCACCAGACCCGAAGGCGAGGTAATCAGCGCCGCGGCCGTGCCATACATTGTGGCGAGCGACGCGTACCATGCCGCCTCGTCGGTGAAGGTCACGCCCATGAGGTTAACCGCAGCGCAGCCGGGGTTCTCGCGGATGTAGCCTTTCGACCATGGGTGAGGACAAGGGCTACGACGCCAGTGAGAGCCGTGTCGAGGTTATTGTCACGACCGACACTTCCGAGGCGCCGCATAAGGCGGGCGAGAACAAGCTGTATGTGATGTTCGATGCCGCCAAGCCGGAGGCCGGCAAGCTTTACTTCACCGAGGCCGAGTGGGACGCGTTCGTGCTGGGCGTGAAGGACGGGGAGTTCGACCTCGACGAGGACGGGAACCTGCCGCCGCTGCCCGGGCAGCACAGCCAGCCGCAGGCGCAGTAATCGACCAGTCCCAGGCGCAGTGCCTAGAACCATCCGGCGGCGATGGCGATCCCGACGACGGCGAGTATGCCGCCGCCGGTCAATGCCCCCAGCGACCCGAACGAGGCGCCGAGCTTCGCGCCGACCTCCAGCCCGAGCAGCGACATGCCGACGCTGACAATGGCGATGACCAGCGCGGCGGTGACGAGCGAGACATGGTAGGCGCCAAGCGCGAAGCCGACTACAAGGTTGTCCAGGCTCAGCGCGAACCCGCTGACCCACAGCCGCCAGCCGCCCCATGCGCCGTCGCCGGCCTGCGCGCCCGCGTTGGTGGCGGTGCCTGAGCGGCGGTCCGCCTGCTCGCGCAGCGCCGCGTACACCTGGTAAAGACCGACGGCCACGAGCAGGAGGCCCCCGGTGAGGCGCGCCGTGCTGCCGAGCGCGGAACTGGCCCCGCGCCCGGCGAGGACCCCGAGCACCGGCATTCCGGCCTCGAAAAGGCCGAACACCACCGCAACCCGCACCCTGACGGCGGGGCGCACCCCGCTGACGCCGATGCCGACGGAAGCCGCCAGGTTAGACACACCGAGCGCCACCGCCACCAGCAGCAGTCCGGTCATGCGGTCACCAGAGCGCGGCCTGCGCGGGAGAATCCACGGCGTGCATCGCCCCTTCGTGTCGCAGCAGCCACTCCTTGCGATCCAGCCCCCAGCCGTAGCCGGTGAGCGACCCGTCCGCGCCGATCACCCGGTGGCAGGGCAGGATGATCGAGATCGGGTTGCGCCCGTTGGCCAGGCCGACCGCCCGTGAGGCCACAGGGGACTTGCCGATCGCGGCCGCGACTTGCCCGTAGCTGACCGTTTTGCCGTAGGGAATCCGGGCGAGTTCCGTCCATACGGCGAGCTGGAACCGCGTCCCGCATGGCGCCAGCGGCAGGTCGAACTCGGTGCGCTTGCCGTCGAAGTACTCGGCGAGTTGAGCGGCGGCATCGGGAAAGCCGGTGCTGAGTCGAGTCCAGCCCGGCTGGACGGTGGCGGAATGCTCGCCCGCGTCCAGCATGTACAGCCCGGTCAGCGCCCGGTCGTCTCCGGTGAGCAGCAGTCTGCCCACCGGGGAGTCCACGATGTCGTACCGGGTCGGCACAGCCGGATCGACCGGCAAGAACGGGAGGATCATTGTGTCGCTGTCCCTTGCGATGTCGGTTGTTCGAGTGTGGCCCAGAGATGGTGCACCGCGTAGGAGCACCAGGGATGCCAGCGCACGGCCGCCCCGGGCGGGGCGCCCAGCCGGCGCAGCGCCTTCACCACGCCCACGTCGGCGGGCAGGAACGCGTCCGGGTCAGACAGGGCACGCATCCTGACGTATGTCGCGGTCCACGGGCCGATGCCGGGCAGCGCGAGCAGCCGGGCGGTTTCCTGGTCGCGGTCCGCGCCCGGGTGCAGCCGGATCTCGCCTGACGCGAGCGCGCCCGCGAGCCCTGCCAGTGCCACTGCCCGGGCGCGCGGCATTGGCATCGACGCGGGGTCGGCCGCGGCGATCGTGGCCGCGTCAGGGAACAGGTGGGTGAGCGAGCCGCTCGGCGCCGACAGCGGTTTGCCGTATTCCGCGGCTAGCCGCGCTCCGAGCCTGCGGGCGGCGGCGAGGGACACCTGCTGGCCGAGCACGGCCCGCACCCCGAGTTCGGTGCCGTCCACGTGGCCGGGCGACCGGCGTCCCGGGCATGCCCGGGCGAGTGGCCCAAGCACGTCGTCGCCGGACAGGTATCCGGAAACTGCGACAGGATCCGCGTCCAGGTCGAGCAGGCGCCGGCAGCGCTGCACGGCGGCCGAGACATCCCGCAGGTCGTCGAGCTCGAGGTCGCATTCGACGTAAGTCTCGCCGCGCTGCTCGTCACCCGGCCGGCCAGCGGGTCGGCGGGAAGCGGGACGCAGCGAGAGGATCCCCGCTCCGTTCGGAAGAGTGATAGTTCTCCGATACGAACCAGCAGTCGCTTCTTCCAGTCCGGGAATCGCCCGCGCCGCCAGGAAGCCGAACATCCGCGCCAGATCGATCGGCGGCCGGTACGGCAGGCGCAGGCGTATCACCCCGGGCGGTGCCGGCGTGTTCCGTTTCGCGGCGCGCTCGCGAAGCAGGGTCGGCGAGGTGTCGAAGACGTCGAGCATCGTCGCGTTGAACTGGCGGATACTGGCAAAGCCGGCCGCGAACGCGATGTCGCCCATGGGCAGCTTCGTCGTCTCGACCAGGATCCGCGCCGTCTGCGCCCGCTGCGCCCTGGCGAGCGCCAGTGGCCCCGCGCCGAGTTCAGTGGTCAGCAGCCGGCGCACCTGGCGCTGCTCGTAGCCGAGTGCACTGGCCAGGCCGCCGACCCCCGCGCGGTCCACGATCCCGTCGGCGACGAGCCGCATCGCGCGCGCGGTGACATCGGCGCGGATGTTCCACTCCGGTGAGCCGGGCGATGCGTCAGGACGGCATCGCTTGCAGGCCCGAAAGCCGGCCTCCTGGGCCGCGGCCGCCGTGGAGTAGAACCGGACGTTCTCCCGTCGTGGGGTGATGGCCGGGCAGGATGAGCGGCAGTAGATGCCGGTGCTCGTCACGGCCGTGAAGAACACTCCATCGAATCTGGGGTCCTTGCTGGCCGCGGCCTGATACCGCTGCTCGTCGTCCATACCCTCCACTATGCCCTCGCCTGGTGCGTGTTCCTAGCGGAAATCGGACATGGTCGCTGACGCCGGGTGTTCACTTACGTATGTCACGCTTGCGGGGGCCGTCGGTTATGTGAGGTGATACGGATGCGGATTACCGTGCCGTGGGGCCGGTTCCTGGTCGCGGGCGTCGCGGCGATCACCGTGGCTGTGGCGCTGACTGGAGGCGCGGCGGCGCACGTCTCAACACCGCGGGCGTTCCGGTTGCAGGAGATCAAGCACGTGTGGGTCATCGAGCTTGAGAACGCCGGTTTCACGCAGAGCTTCGGGCACCCTGCGGCCGATCCGTACCTGGCACGGACGCTGCCCGGTGAGGGCGCGCTGCTGACGAACTACTTCGCGATCGGCCACAACAGCGCGGACAACTACATCGCCCAGATCTCCGGCCAGGCGCCGAACCTGCTCAGCCAGGAGGACTGCCTGGTCTGGGTGCCGCTGCCCGATGTCACCGTGTCCCCGTACCACCAGGTGCTCGGGCCCGAAGGCGGGTGTGTCTTCCCCGCGTCCGTGCCGACGCTCGGCAATCAGCTGTCGAGCAAGAAGCTGTCCTGGAAGGCGTACCTGGAGGACATGGGGAACAGCCCCGCCAGGGACAACACGGTGTCGACGGCGCAAGGCCCGGCGTGCGGGCACCCGGGCACATGGGGGATCGACCACACGCAGAGCGCCACCAAGACCGACCAGTACGCGGCACGCCATGAGGGGTTCATGTTCTTCCGCTCGGTGACCTCCAACGCCAGTTACTGCGCCGCGCACGTGGTGTCGCTGCGGCCGCTGAAGTCCGACCTGGCGGCCGCCGCGAAGACGCCGGCCTTCTCATGGATCTCGCCGAACTTGTGCGACGACGGCCACGACGCGCCCTGCGTGACCGGGCAGCCCGGCGGACTGGCGCAGAGTGACAAATTCCTCGCGATATGGGTGCCGAAGATCATGGCCTCGCCCGCGTACAAGCAGGGCGGGCTGATCCTGATCACCTTCGATGAGGGATCGACGGACGCCGCGTGCTGCGGTGAGTCGGGCGGTTTCAGCTCATCCCACCCGAACACGCTGCTGCCGGGCCTGGGCGGGCCGGGCGGCGGCGACGTGGGGCTGGTGGCCTTGTCCCCGTTCATCCGGCCGGGCACCGTGGCGAGGGCGGACTACAACCACTATGCGATGCTGCGCACGGTCGAGGACATCTTCGGCCTGTCGCACCTGGGCGACGCGGCGATGCCGCAGCTGAAGTCTTTCGGTCCGGACATCTTCACCGGATGACCCGATACCCTCGGGCTGCGGGCATGTCATTGAAGTGATCTTCCCTATCCACGACCGCGCGGGGTACTACGCTGGCGCCCGTGACACGTCTTCCGCGCCACCCGGGACGCGTATTCGGGATCGCGCTCGCGGCCGCGGTAGGCGTAGCCGCGCTGATGGCCGCGGTCGGCGGAGGATCCGCCGGCGCACACGGCCTCGCGCCGGCCAACCCCGCGAGGAACGCCGTGCAGACCTCCGTGGGGCCGGACCTAAACGCGATACTGCCGCTCCAGGGCAAGATCGTCGGCATCGACCCCGGGCACAACGGCCTCAACCACACTGACCCGGCGTTCCTTAACCAGCAGGTCTGGAACGGCCGTGAGTGGGAGGACTGCGACACGGCCGGCACCGTGACCAACAGCGGCTACACCGAGGCCCTGTTCAACTTCCGGGTCGCCGAATACCTGCGCGCCGACCTTGTCCGCGATGGCGCCCGCGTTGTCATGACCAGGAGCAACAACAGCGGCCTTGGCCCGTGCGTGGACCGGCGCGCCTTCATCATCAACGGGGCCCATGCCAACGTGGCGGTGGACATCCACGCCGATGGCGCCCCGCCATCCGGGCGCGGGTTCGCGATCCTTGAGCCGGTCGCCGACGGGCCCAACGACAAGGTGATCAATCCATCGAAGCGCCTCGGCGCTGACATAAAGGCCGCGATGCTCGCCAGAACGCCGATGCCGGTAAGCAACTACGACGGCAAGGACGGCATCAAGTACCGCGACAACCTGGCGGGGCTGAACCTCACGAAGGTCCCGAAGATCTTGATCGAGGTCGGGAACATGAAGAACTCGACCGACGCCAAGCTGCTGACCTCGGCAAAGTTCCAGCAGCAGGTCGCCAGCGCCCTGCTTGCGGCGATCATCGCGTACCTGCGGTAACGTCTGGCGGGTGGCTCAGCCTCCTCCGAACCGGGTTCAGCAGGTAGTGATCGCCGGCCTCATCGGCGCCGTAGCCGGAGTGTCCCTCACCGGCCACCGTGGCAAGGGCCGCGCGCTGCTCGGCGCGCTGGCCGGTGCGGTGAGCCTGGGCGCCGTGGAAGCCGCTGCGCGGGCTCGGCAGCGCCCCGATGAGATTCCGGCGCTGTGGGCGCGGATCGCGATGAGCGGCGCGCTAGCCGCCCCGGCGGGCTGGCTCGCCGGTCGGGCGGGCGCCGGGACCATTCCGGTGGCCACTGGGGCCGGCGCCGCCGCCGGCGCGCTGGGCATGCGCCCGCAGAAGGTCGCTCTCGGCCCCGCCGTGGGCGCCGCCGTCGGCCTCGCGCTGGCCGCCAGGCAGGGGCGCCGGCCGGCCTGGCGGTCCGGCTGGCGGTCGTGGCGGTCGGTCGGCGACTCACCGGCGGCCGCGGCCGGGGC
>Ga0126371_10005313_pt1 | contig 11446 bp, 23 predicted proteins | sample PanSoiMetaPlot_4_FD_110145 | JGI IMG/M metagenome (GOLD analysis project Ga0126371, IMG submission 110145) | Tropical forest soil microbial communities from Panama - MetaG Plot_4 | ecosystem: Environmental > Terrestrial > Soil > Tropical forest > Bulk soil | place: Panama | collected 2016-02-17
ACATGGAGAGAGACAATGAGATCCACAACCAAAGGGAGGGGGTCGGATGCTGTGTGACGATATCACCAACGACGCCGACCTGACCCTCGATTACGAAGGTCTGGAGCTGATCTACACCAAGATCCGCCAGGCCGCCAAGTTCATCCTGCGTGCGGACTTCGCTGCTGCCGCGGACGGGTTGGTCGAAAACTACGACGAGCTGGGACGGATCGTTCCGTACTGCAAGTTGCCGTACCCGATCACCTGGATCGAGTTCGCCCACGACGATCGCCCGCATTGGAACCCGGAGGGATCGCACGGGGCACGCCCCATTGATCCCGCACGAGGCCAATCGGCTCCGAAGCGCGTCGGCTACCTGCTGGTGCAGCAGGGTGATGACGCGGGACGGTTCGATGCCTACCTCGCGTGGTCGTTCAAGCATACGGCTGACGTTCCGCATCGGCACAATGTCAGCCTAATGGTGCAGGAGTTCACAGTGGCGAAAGCAGCCGAAGCGGTCGATCCTCTGGAGGCAGTCATCAGCACCCGCCTCGCTGACTTCGGTGAGGCAGTGATGGATCGTATGCCAATGTCGATCGTCAAGACGATGGTCGAATACGCGCACGAAGACTGGGGTGGTGAGGTCCGCTTCCTGGTCGCCGTGCTCGGACTGCTGAACACCCGCAACGTCGTCACTGCGGACGTGGTCGATAACACGACCATGAACCGCAAGCGGGCACGGCACGGGCAGCGTGAGCTGTTCTCGCACACCGTCGTCAAGATCAGGACGTCCCTGACCGTGCGCGGTAGCCGGGTGGCGAGTGATGATCACCGGGCGGTGCGGTTCCATTTCGTCCGTGGTCACTTCAAGCGGCGGGCATCGGGACTGTATTGGTGGTCGCGGCATGGCCGCGGTAAGGTCAAGCACGGCACCGTCACCAAGGACTACGAACTGCACAAGTAGATTGCAAGCCGATGCGGCGACTACGGCCGCCGCATCATCGTGCAATCCTGCACGACATGGAGAGAGCAAATGGTAGCAGTTGCCACCGACATTCTGCACGAGCAAAACTTCGATGCGACCCAGCAGCTGGAGGTGATGATCGGGCACGACAAGATCGTGCGCGTCAACATCGACGGGATCTGTGCGCTGCGGGTGCGTTTGCCCAAAGACATGAAAGTGCTGGTACAGGATGACGGCGGTCTCGTTGTCATGACCGGAAGATTGTGGCGCGGGTATCCCGACCCCGATGACCATGAATGATTGCAAGCCGATGTCCCTGGGTTCCAGGGACATCATCGTGCAATCCTGCACGACTAGGGAGAGACTTAAATGAACGAGCAGTTGCTGCAACAGCTATTCACAGTGATCGGCGAGGTGGTCAATGCCGAGGGTGATTACCGCACGAAGGCAACCGCCATTCGCGAAGGTGCGACCGGGGACGCTGAGGTCAACCTGGAAGAGTTCCTGTCCTGGTTCGACCCGGACGACGAGGAGCAGGACCCGGAACTGGCGGCCGAGGAAGCAGCCGAAGCGGCCGAGGATCAGAAAGTGCTCAACGAAGTCGCGGGCAGCCTGGAACAAGAACCCAAACCGGGTGCGGTCGAAGAGCCTGCACCCGATGCACCTCCTCCACCCAAGGTTGCTGCCGGTGAGGATGTGACCGAAGCCCGACTCGACTGAACTGACTGAGATTGCAAGCCGATGCCTCGGGGCAACCCGGGGCATCACCGTGCAATCCTGCACGATACGGAGAGAGACGATGCGAACATTCGCAATCCTGTTACTGCTGACCGGCAGCGCGCTGGCTCAGCAGACCAGCAACTACGACCGCAACGGTCACTACCAGGGGAGCTCGACGCAGAACGGGCGTACGACGTCGTACACCGACCGCAACGGGCACTTCGCCGGTTCGGCCGTCAGCAACGGTCGCACCACCACGTACTATGATCGCAACGGCCACTACCAGGGGTCGAGCATCGAGGTGCGCCGATGACCTCACCATTGGATAAGCTGCACTTCGGCCCGACCCGCACCGAGACCGAACGACCCGATGGAACGTGGTTGATCACGATCGACCCTCACCATTCCATGGGCCTGCCGGTGCAATGCATGATTCTGTCGAGCGACCAGATCCAACGCTACCGCCGGTGGCGGCGCGGTGAACTCCTGATCCAGGATGCCTTCCCCGACCTGTCGGGTTCGCAACGTGAGGTCTTGATGTCCGGGATCAGCCAAGAGGACTGGGATCGGATCTTCAAGGACGACTGACGCTGAACTAGTCGGAGTACAAGTAAGTACCGTGAAGTAAGAACGAGTCGATATAAGTGAGAGTACCGATGGTTAAGAACGAGTCGTGAGACAAGTGAGCACCGCAGAGGTGAAGCGTCTGACTGCCAGTGGTTGCGGCCCTGATCACTCGGGGCCGCAACGACGGGCAATCCCGCCCGATATGGAGAGAGACCCATGCGAAAGACACTTGACACGCATGCCGCGGTCAAGGAGTGGTTCGACGGCTTGACCGAGGGTCGCGCGCGCGACGCCTACCCACGCATCCAGCACGCAATGCATGTGCGTGGGACGATCCTGACGCTGTTCGGTGCCATGCAGATGGTTGCCGACCCCGGCAGCATCGAGGTCAACGAAGTGTACGGGCATGCCTGTAACCTGTTCTGGTTCACGGTCGACGGCCGCCCGTACTTCTGCGGCTATCACAACCCGCACGTCGTGCCTGGCTACATGGTCCTGCGCGACCGCAACCGGGAGGGTACAGAGCTCGCCCGGTTCGACGACAGCATCCCGGCGGCCCATATGTTCGACATCTTCCTGCGGTTGAAGCCGAACGTGGTACTCGAGCCGACTGCTGCCGCCGCCCCGAACACCGGCACCTGGACCATCCGGCCCATGTGACGACAGAGTGCAACGAAGCGGGGATCAGCAATGATCCCCGTCACGGTGCACTTCCGCACCATATTCGGAGAGAGACAATGAAGAAGCTGTTACTTGCTACCACCCTCGCCCTGGCAACCTCGGCTGCGTTCGCCGCCGAGTTCGGTGGGAGTGACATCCAACGGGCAATCGACACCTACCGGGCCAACGAAGTCCGCTTCCAGCGCGATTTCGCCGGCCGTTCGATTGACTTCAACTGGGTATTCTACAAGGCCTCTTCCAGGTTCATCGGCAGTGGCTACCGTATCACAATCGGGAACGGTGGCTTCTCCGGGAACGTCGACTGCATCATCAATGATCAAGCGACGCTGGATCAGTTGGTGAACTGGAACAAAGGGCAGCGCATTCATGTGACCGGCATCATTGATGACGTCACCATGGGTGACCTGCAGTTGAAGCAGTGCCGGCTCGAGGCAATGTAAAGAGAGTGCAACGAAGCGGGGTCGGTAACGACCCCGTCACGGTGCACTCCCGCACCAATATGGAGAGAGACCAATGCCGATACCAGCAGATCCTGCCGGCTTCGAGCGATTGGCCAAGCGAACTGGGCGCATAAATGTGAAAGTCATCAACCACCCCGAGTTCGGCACTGGATGGGTGAAGAGATCACACCTAGTATACTGGGAGCACTACGGAACCCGCATCCCGCGCGGCTATGTATTGCACCACAAGGACGGTGATCGCACCAACGATAACATCCGCAACCTGAAGTTGATGACCAATGCCGCACACACCACACACCACCAACTAGGCAACACGCCGTGGAATAAAGGCAAACGAGGTCTCCAAACCCGGCTAGACCAATCACAACGAAACCGCGAGCGCATTTGGACCAAGAAAGCGAAAAAATCTCTGAGTCGAATTGCAAAAACTCGACCACGAGATGCTAAGGGAAGATTGCAAGCTGATGACGATTAGCCAAATCGTCATCGTCGTGCAATCCTGCACGATTATGGAGAGAGACTAATGACTGCAGCTGTCGAAAGTATGGCATTCTCCGGAGAGACTCCGTGGCATGGACTCGGGAACAAGGTATCCGACAACATGACCCCGGATCAGATGCGCAAGGAGGCGGGTCTCGACTGGACCGTGTCCAAGCGCCCGGTGTACTGGCAACCGAACGGCAAGAACGTGCTGATCAAGGACAAGGAACTCCTGGTCCGTGACAGTGACGACATGCCGCTGTGCATGGTCAGCCCCAAGTACAAGCCGGTGCAGAACGACGTGGCAATCGACTTCTTCAAGAAGTTCGTCAAGGCCGGCAAGATGAAGATGGAGACCGCCGGTTCGTTGTGGAACGGTCGCTACATCTGGTGCCTGGCCCGCTGCAACGCCGACTTCGCCATCGGCAAGAACGACGAGGTCCGCTCGTATCTGCTCCTGTGCCAACCGCACATGATCGGCCGGGCGATGGTGATCCAGTTCACCCCGATCCGGGTCGTGTGCTGGAACACCCTGACCTTTGCCCTCGGGCATGACTTGAAGGGCAAGGGCAATGCCTTCCGCATGTCACACGCGACCGAGTTCACGGACGAGGTCAAGGAGCAGGCGGAACAGGCGTTAGGTCTCGCCGGCGAGCAGGTGGTCGAGTTCAAGGAAGCGGCGATCCTGCTGTCCAAGAAGAAGGCCCCGGCCCCCAAGGTCGAGGAGTTCTTCTGCGACGTCCTCAAGTTCGACCCGCGTGACCAGGACACCAAGAAGAAGAAGGACGGCACGGCGCAGGAGCCGCGTATGCTCCCGATGTTCCGCCAGGCCCTCACGCACGCCCCCGGTCAACAGATCGGGTCGGCGATGGGGACTTGGTGGGGTGCGTTGAACGCAGTCACCTACGTGATCGACCATCAGATCGGTCGCCAGGATCGTTCGACCACTCTGCACAATGTCTGGCTCGGTCCCAAGGCGACGCAAAAGCGGCGGGCCCTGGACCTCGCCCTCAAGGCTGCTGCGTAGCAGATTGCAAGCGGGAACGTCACCTCCGGGTGGCGTTCCATCGTGCAATCATGCACGGCAATGGAGAGAGACAATGGTAGCATCCAACCAGTCGATCACCGGGTGCCGGGACGTGATCCTGGCCCTGTTGGATCGCAGCGTCGCCCTGACCCTGCTGGGACAACTGCGCTTGATCAAGGGCAACGTGTCGTTCACGCAAACCCTTGGTCTGTTGTACCAGGCAGTCCAGCAGACACCGGCCCCGTCACAGGAAGGTGGAGCCGGCACGGTCGCCGATCTGGTGCATCATGCCGTTGCCCGCGCCGGTCACCTCGGGGTGCGGATGAAGCTGGACTCCAGCAATTCCTTCCGCGTCCGGCGTGGCACGGAAATCTACCGAGTGGTAGTGACTAAAGTTGAAAAGGAGAACGACAATGCGTGAGCAGATGAACGACGAGGAACTGAACTTCGCCGCCAAAGCCATCATCGACACGCTGATGGCCGACACCAGGCCGGCGGAGGCAGTAACGATCCTGTGCATAGCCCTGGTCATGGTCCGGGTCAACATCGCTTTCAGCGGTAGTTACGACGAGTACGTGAAAATGGTCGCCGACACCCTGAAGACGTTCGAGCCGGAGGGAGAACTGGCACAACTCCACTGATGCAAGCGGCAGTACATCGCAAGGTGTACTGCATCGTGCATCCTGCACGACACGGAGAGAGACAATGCGTACGAGCAAAGGAGCCGCACCACCGGTGCGGTATGATATTGTTGTCAACGGCGAAGTCCGTTACCACGTCTACAGTCAAGAAGGCGCGGAACAGGTCGCCGCCAGTATGCGTTTGCGTGGGGAAAAACACGTCAACATCGTACCAGGGACTGGGGACAACAATGCTAGCAAAACCTGAAGTCGTCACGACGAACCGAACACCCGTGTGGCCACTGATGCTCATCGGGTTCGCAATGCTCGCCACCGTTGCGTGGAGCAGCTTCCTGTTCTGGGTACTGTTTCGGCTGATGCTGGTACTGTTCGGAGACTGATTGCAAGCCGCTGCCTCAGGGGGATCCCTCTGGGGCAGCATCGTGCAATCATGCACGAATACGGAGAGAGACGATGCAGTTCAAGATTTGGTACATGCTGCCCACCTACTTCAGCACCGGCATCATGGGTTACGCCTTCTGCCTGCACAAGAACCAACTGCCGCAGTTGCCGGCACCCGGTGTCGAGAAGACCGACACGCACGTGCTGTTGCGGACCGTCAACCTCCCGGATCAGTACAGCAGTTCGCTGACCCGGCGGATGGAGAAGATCTTCGTCGATCAGCAGGGTGAGGTGTGGAGCCCGAACGGAGAAGCCCGGTTCCTGATCAAGAGCAAGGGGCTTCAGCACACGTCAATGTCGGTCGGTGACATGATCGAAACCCAGGAGCGGTTCTACCTGGTCGATCGCATCGGGTTCGTCCCGTTGAACACCGAGGCCGAGAAGGCGTACCGTGTAATGATCAAGAACGGTGGGGTGCTCGGCCGATGAAGCGCTTGCGTTCGGTTGAAGCCGCACGATCAGTGAGAACCGATCAAGCGGAGCGAGAGTCTGAGGAGCTGCGCTGTCAGTGCGGCGTCACGATCGGTGGTAAGACCGGTCGGGTTTGCCCACTGCCGCGTGGCCAACGGTGTCAGTACCTCAAGACCTCGGTGACACGAGTCAAGTAACCCGACCAAGTGTGAGCCGTTACCAAGGTGAGTACCGTTCACTTAGAGTGAGTCGACATAACGGAGAGCTCCGTTTAGAAGGAGCGATTGCAAGCCGATGCATCGGGGTGATTCCCCCGATGCATCACCGTGCAATCAAGCACGATGGAGAGAGACAAATGCTCTATCATGGTACCACTGTCACTGTCCTGCCCATGTTGCAGCGCGTCGGCATCGCCCCACGCGCCGTTACCAAGGGCAAGGACAATTGGAAGCACACCGTCACTTCCAACCGCAATGCCGTGTACCTGACCACCGCCTACCCGTGGCATTTCGCCGCCCATGCCAGCAAGGACCAAGTCGGACTGATCCTCGAGATCGAACGCGCCTACCTGCTGCCGTGGCTGCTGTGCCCGGACGAGGACTGGATGGAACAGGCATCACGCGAGGTCGGTCCCAACGACAAGAATCCGAACTTGGCACCGATTGACAAGTCAATGAAGGAACGGACGATGTACTACCGCCGGATCGCCCGGCACAACCCGAAGCTCGCCGACAAGTCACTTGAGATGATGGGTACTTGCGCCTATTACGGGACGATCCCGTGGGACGCAGTCACGCGTTACGTGACGATCGACTGGCGCACGATCCACCCGTCGATGCATCTGCGGGCAGTCGACTCGATGGTGTCAATCCTGAACCATCAGATCCTCAGCCAGCGGCATCAGGCCTTGACCCGTTGGTTCTTCGGTGACCCCGTCACCCCGCAGGAACTGAACGGCAACGACGACTTCATCCGGCAACTGCAGGAAGAGGATCCCGGGCACAAGAACCTGCAACTGATGCTCAAGCAGAACGAGGCAACCGCCACGATCATGCAACTGCGTGACGGACTGAACGTCGTTACCCTGCGAACAGCAGCGGTGGCGTAGTGCAGCGAAGGTGGGTATGCAATAGCATACCCACTCACGATGCATTCCGCATCAACAGGAGAGAGGCAAAGTGATGAACGACGAAAACTTCCTACGCAAGGCCGTAGATATCGGCCTCGACAGTTTCCTGGACGGGATCAAGGCGGGTATGTACTCACCGACGGTAACCGAGTTCGGTGGGTTTCTGATCCGACATGCCGAGTCCCTGGTCCTGGAAGCGTATGGACGGGAGCCGGTCAATGACTGACAAGATCACCGGAACCGAGAACGACTTCAAGGCTGACTCGGTGGAAGAATGGGAGGAGCGCGTGTTTCGCCACGCCGCCTACTTCACCGTGTGGCGGCGGAACGAAGAGCAACGCATCTTCCCTTCCTTCCGCCAGGCAGTTGCTGATGCAATGACTGATCGCCGGGCATTGGTCTACGCTGTAACGGGTACCGGGCGATCGGTGTGCCTGATCCGCAAGCGTTGGGATCACTACCTGACCTTGCATCAGCAGAAGAGTAAGTAGCTTGACCGATACATGAGCCCGTGGTCGTAACGGACCACGGGCTGAATGCATGGGCGGAGCGGAGGACGGATGGAAAGTCAGGGGCTCGCAGCAGCCGGATTTCCGGTGGAGAGGCGACAAGGCCGCCAACTTCTCCAAAGCTACAAACCGAAAGCTGGTTGTGCCGGTTCGATGCCAGCATCGCCCCTCTTGCTCCGCTCCACCCATGCATTCTCAGGTAGTATGTCGAAGGTGAGGCATTGCCTCACCCTCGGTGCACTATCGCACCAATCCGAAAGGAGAGAGACAATGTTCAAAGTCGAATTCTTCTGTGATGACCCGAAGTTACCCCGCATCCTGCACGCACTGCAAGGACTGATCCTCGGTCAACCTGCGGTGCAGCCGGTGGTCAACGCACAGCACAAGAACGGCAAGATCACGGCGACGACGAGTGGTACGATGCTGGAAATGTTCGCCCAGTACTTGAATAAGCACCGGGTCACCGGACCGCTCTCGGTGGCACACGTTCGTGAGTTCTTGGGGAGCCACGGCTTTTCCGAGAACTCGGCAACCTATCTGTTGCAGCAGGCAGTCAGTGCCGGGATCGTTCGTCGCCGCGGGAAGGGAGCAGCAACCACGTACATGGTGAAGCCATGACCCTACGCACCTACAAGGCGTACTTGTTCCGCGACAAGGACCCGGCGATCGACGAGTTTCGAACTCTCGTCGAGGATCACTTCGGGGTCCGTGTGTCACACAAGCAACTGCAGCAGATCGAGGATGCCGGGGGTCCGGCGGCCACGACCATGTCCAAGTGGTTCTTTGGTGATACACTGCGACCGCAGAACCCGACGATGGAAGCAGCCGGGCGTGCCCTGGGCTATCGTCGTCGTTGGGTCAAGGTCAATGGAAAGGGGAAGTAGATGCCGAGGACCCTGCAAGAAGCGGTCGGGACCTACACCATGGAGGCCCTCCCGCGCCTGTGCAACCTGGTGACGGCGGCAACGGTGCTGTGTTCCAACCGCACCCGTACCGACGACGTACAGGGTGTGCAGCGATCGCTGGAAGACCTACGACGTCGTTTGCAAACGATGCAAGATATGGTGAACGACGCGCAGAAGCGACTGCAGCAAGCAGTCGACTATGACGAACTACTGTGAGTGCAAGTCGATGGAGCTTCCACGAGGCTCCATCTGCGTGCAATCAATGGTGGTTGCACGAATTTGGAGAGAGACGATGCAGAAATCCAATGGACCCGACAAGGTGACGACCGCGATCGAAGCCCTCGACCGGGCGATCGACAACGTGACGACGGCTACGGTCGAGAAGCTGGACTCGATCATCAATCGGGTCACCGCTCTCAAGGAAAGCATCAAGCAGAAGAACCTCGGGCAGAAGGCTGGCCACGCGGAACTGCTGAAGATGATCCACGAGGCGGAGAAGGAGGCCGAACGACTCAACCACCAGGCCGACGACATCGAAGCGACGATCACCGGAGAACCCAAGCCGACCAAGACCCTGCGATTGCCCGGAGTCGAAGCCAAGAAGGAGGATCTCTAATGTCAAACCTGGAAGTCATCGACCGCATCCTTGACTTACGTGCCCGTACCATGGCACAAATCATGGCATGCAAGGATCCGCAACAGCGTGCGGAACTCAACCGTGATCGGGTGGCACTCACCCGTGCTGCTGAGTCGCTGAAGCAGCACGACGCCAAGAAGTGAAGTTATGGGGATGCCTCACAGCGGACGAGGCTTAGGCCGGTAACCAACCCGGATGGGAAGCGAGCGGCTGACCAGAGGCATCCCCGCCAGAACGAACCGGTAGTCAAGTGCGTACCGAGATATCAGAGTGATTGCAAGCCGATGCATCGGGGGTGTGTATGTCCCCCGATGCATCACCGTGCAATCAAGCACGAAACCGGAGAGAGACAAATGACTGACTATGATGAAGTCGAAACGTCCATCGCCAAACTGTCCCGCGACCTGCGGAACAGTGCGGCGTCGATGACTCCGACCGAAGCGCGACTGCTGGTCGATGCCTATTACACCATGCAGAAGCAGCGGATCATGCAGCACAATCGTGCGTTCGCAATGAAGAACGAACCGCACGAGGTGATTGCCTGGTTGGGAGGACAAAGCCTGATCCTCGAGAAGCAGGTAGCCGCGGCACTCGACAAGTTCCGCGAGTCGCACCCGATCAATGACTGGCTGCGGGATGTGTTCGGTATCGGTCCGGTCCTGGCGGCCGGATTGATCGCGCACATTGACATCAAGCAGTGTCCGACGGTCGGGCACATCTGGTCGTTCGCCGGACTGAACCCCGAGGCGAAGTGGGAAGCGGGTCAGAAGCGCCCGTGGAACGGTCGTCTCAAGACCCTGTGCTGGAAGGTCGGGGAATCGTTCAAGAAGTTCTCGACCAACGACAAGTGTGTGTATGGCCAGGTCTACCGGCAACGCAAGGAGTACGAGGTCAACCGCAACGAACGCGGCGACCACGCCGAACTGTGCGCCGAGACGATCAAGACCCGCAAGGGACTGACACCGGGTCAGAAGGAGCACTACGAGAAAGGTCGCCTGCCTCCGGGCCGGATCGACCTGCGGTCGACCAGATACGCAACCAAGCAGTTCCTGGCCGACATGCACAACGTCTGGTACCAGATGGAGTTCAAGAAGAAACCACCGAAGCCGTACCCGATTGCGATCTTGGGTCACGCACACGAACGTGGCCTGTTGCAGCCGTGGAACGGTTGAGCCGTAAGCGTTGGTAAGCCGATGGACCGGAGGAAACCCCGGTCCATCATCGTACCAAACCGTGGAGAGAGAACAGTAGAACCTTGTAGGAGGAGAGTACCGCACCACTGGAGTGAGCCAGAGTCCCGAAGAGTACCGTTGCATTAGAGTGAGCCGTCATTGAAGAGAGCACCGTAGCTTAAGAGTGTGTGCAGCCGCTGATAGGTAGAGTACCGATATGAGGGAGCGAACCGCTCAGTCGGAGAGTACCGTGGGAAGGAAGTGAGTCGTTGGACTGGAGAGTACCGTGAGTCAAGAACGAGCCGCCTTCTAAGACAGCAACGAAGGACCGGTGCGAGTCGCAGTAAGAGTGTGTCGTTAAGCCGGAGAGTACCGAGGGATAGGAGCGAGCCGTTGATCCAAAGAGTACCGTCAATCCCGAGCGAGCCGCCATTGTCAAAGAGTACCGATCGTGCGGAGCAGGCCGTGGCAAAAGTGAGTCGTTAAAACGAGAGAGTACCGAGAGCATGGAGCACGGCGAGCCGCAATACCTGTGTACCCCGAATGAAGCGAGCGAGCCTCTGACACTAGAGAGACCCGTTAGGCAGGAGCGAGTCGTGTCCGTGGAGTGAGTCGATGAAAAAGTGAGTACCGACGGAAAGGAACGAGTCGTGTTCGAAGAGAGCACCGAGGACTCAGAGTGAGAGTCGCAAGACTTGAGTGCACCGTTGGAATAGAACGAG
>Ga0126371_10005314_pt1 | contig 11444 bp, 11 predicted proteins | sample PanSoiMetaPlot_4_FD_110145 | JGI IMG/M metagenome (GOLD analysis project Ga0126371, IMG submission 110145) | Tropical forest soil microbial communities from Panama - MetaG Plot_4 | ecosystem: Environmental > Terrestrial > Soil > Tropical forest > Bulk soil | place: Panama | collected 2016-02-17
GATGACCAAGCCCATCGGCCCGATCTGCAACCTCGACTGCAAATACTGCTTCTACCTCGAAAAGGAAAAGCTCTATACGAGCCACTCCGGCCATTCCGCGCATTCCGATTGGAAAATGACGGACGAAGTCCTTGAATCATACGTGCGCCAGTACATACAGGCGCAGCAAGCGGACACGATCAACTTTGCATGGCAGGGCGGCGAGCCGACTTTGCTTGGCGTCGATTTCTTTCGGCGCGTCACTGCGTTCCAGAAGAAATACGGTGAGGGCAAACGCATAGAGAATGCCTTTCAAACAAATGGAGTGCTTCTCGATGACGAGTGGGGCGAATTCCTGGCGCAGAACAGGTTTCTGGTGGGCCTCTCAATCGATGGCCCGCGCGAGCTACACGATCACTATCGGGTGGACAAAGGAAATCATCCGACGTTCAACCGCGTAGTTGCCGGCCTGAACATGCTGAAAAAGCATGGCGTCGATTTCAACACGCTCACCGTCGTCAATCGTCACAATGCGCGCAAGCCGCTTGACGTCTATCGATTCTTAAAAGAAATCGGCAGCGGCTACATGCAATTCATTCCGGTTGTGGAGCGAATCGCACGCGAAGCTAATGACGCTGGCCTTGTGCTCATCCAGCCTTCCGGTTCTGGCGACGCGCAGGTTTCGGAGTGGTCCGTCGATCCCATTGATTACGGCCGATTTCTCTGCACGATCTTTGAGGAATGGGTGCGCAACGATGTGGCGCGCTATTACGTGCAGATCTTCGACGTCGCTCTCGAGTCTTGGGTCGGCATGCCCGCTAGCTTGTGTGTTTTTCGCGAAACGTGTGGCTCGGCCATGGCGATGGAGCACAACGGCGACCTTTACTCCTGCGACCATTTTGTCTACCCGGAAAACAAGCTGGGCAACATTATGGAGCGACCGCTCGAGTCGCTGGTCGAATCGACCCAGCAGGCAAAGTTTGGCTTGGACAAACGCGATTCGCTACCGCGCTATTGTCGCGAATGCGATGTGCGTTTCGCCTGCAACGGCGAATGCCCGAAGCATCGCTTCATCCGCACACCTGACCGCGAAGCCGGCTTAAATTATCTTTGTGGCGGGTACAAAATGTTCTTCCATCATGTGGATCCATACATGCGATTTATGGCCGGTGAGCTGCGTCAGGGCCGTCCTCCAGCGAACGTGATGCGGTGGACACGCGAGCGCGATGTGGAGCAGGCGAAGAGTAATCCATCCGAGCGACCTGGCCGGAATGACCTTTGTCCATGTGGCAGTGGACGCAAATACAAGAAATGCTGTGGGAACGAAATTTAGCCGCATGAGAGAAATCGCGCGTGGCAGCCTTGGTATGCCGACCACGCGCGACGTGAAGCTCTTCCCCTGATTTGCGTTCAGAGTTCGGCGCGAGTATTCAGGAATTTGCAGACGTCCTTCACGGAGTTGCTCAAGAGCATCGTTTCCGTGACATAAAGCACCGCGCCGCCCTTTCGAATCACCATAAAGCGGTAATCGCCGGAGAAGCCGCCCGCGACAACCATAAAGTCCGAATCGCGTTCGTTGCTGGTGATCAAAACATTGCGGCAACTTTGGCCGAAGTTTTTGGTTACCTCAAATCTGTCTGCCGTGGAGCGGGGCGAAATGACCACCTTTAGCGTGCGATTGGCAGGCTGGGCCGCCACTGCCGCCGCGCATGACACGGCGAGAACGGTGACAGGCAGCAACGCTTTCCTGGAAAACTGCTTGATGTAGTGCCATATGATTTTGCTCATTGCGACTTTCTCCTCCGGATTGGGCCGGTTCCCGAAGAATCACAGCTTATGAAGGTAGAAACGTAATAAGGTCGGTCCCCCGGAACACCTACGGCTACGGCACGGGTAGACCCTCCCCATCTAGAACACATTTCAGCGCAAAACGTTGCGTGGCTCAAGCCCTATGATGTTGCCGCTTGCGACCGGACGGCAGGGCACGAGCACGCACTGGCTGGAACCACGGTCGGTGAGGTAACATCCCGCGCCACGAGGGTCAGAAGATGTGCCAAGGGAGGACACTGTGAAGACGAACTATTGGGCCGTATTGGTGTGCGCTGCGGTTTACTGGCTGATCGGCGGATTATGGTACGGATTGCTTTTTTCAACGACTTGGATGGAACTGGAACACATGACTGCGCAGGACGCTGCGAGCATGTCACCCATCGGACCTTACATCATTACGTTCTTGTTGGATCTTGTGATGGCCTTTGTGCTCGCGCAAATCTGCGTCTGGCGCAATGCAAACACGGCCGGCCGCGGCGCTGCGATCGGCACCCTCCTGTGGATCGGTTTTGCAGGACCAATCACGTTTACCACAAGCATGTACGAAATGCGGCCTGTCGAGCTTTTCGCGATCAATAACTTCTACCCACTCATCGGACTGGTCGTGATGGGTGTGATTCTCGGCGTGTGGCCAAAGAAGGTGGCCTCGAAAGCCGCATTGCAGGAAACCGCCTGATTCCCGGATGATAGAGGGATATGAGCTACGTCTTGGATCCGGTAGAGACGCGTGTGTTGGGAGCTCTCGTCGAAAAAGAAATCACCACGCCCGATTACTATCCCCTGTCCCTCAATGCGCTTGTTAACGCGTGCAACCAGAAGTCGAATCGCGATCCCGTGCTGGAACTGGACGAAGCGAGCGTGCGTGCGGCACTGCGTACGTTGGATGATAAGGCGCTGGCACGCTCGGCCGTCGCCGGCGATAGCCGTGTGGCAAAGTATGAACATCAACTGCAGGAGGCTTTCAATTTCACGCGGCCGGAAACTGCCATTCTTTGCGAACTGATGCTGCGCGGCCCGCAGACTCCAGGCGAACTCCGCAGCCGGGCCTCGCGTTTCCATCCTTTTGAAGACTTAAGCGCCGTGCACTCTGCCTTACAGCGCCTAACGCAACGCGAGCCGCCTCTCGTGAAGCTATTGCCGCGACAGCCCGGCACGAAAGAGGCACGCTACGCGCAACTGTTCTCTGGTGACATGATCGAAAGCACTCCGACATCCTTTGCGGAGCCGTCCGCGACTCTATCCCAAAGCACCGAATCTGACCGACCGTCGCGAATCGAAGAAGATCTAGAGGCGCTAAAGGCTGAGATTGCAGACCTGAAGCGTCAATTCGCGGAATTCCGAAAACAATTTGACTAGGCACTTCGTCACACCTTTGAAAAGAAGCGTTTGACTATACTCTATTATGTAGAGTACTCTGGAATCTCCCTGCAGGACGGCCCTTGATCGAATTCGTAGGAGGCTCCGATGAAAATTTCTCAAGTCCGCATTCAACTGCTCGTTCCCGTCCTGTTGCTAGCGACAGCAACGTTAGGATTTTCACTGGCAGCACAGCAAGACCCTATTGACGGAGCCGACGTGCAACGAGAGGCAATGCAGAAGCTTTCGTTCCTTGCCGGTCGCTGGTCGGGCCCGATGACGATTGTTCGAGGCCCCGGGGAGCCGCTTCACCTGACGCAAACGGAAGACGTCGAGTACAAGTTGGATGGGCTGGTGCTGTTGATCGAGGGCAAAAGCACAGACGCCAGAGGCAAGGCCTTGTTCACCGCGCTGGCAACCATCGCGTACGACGATACCGCACACACCTACCATTTCCGTGCCTATAACGACGGGCACTACGTTGATACCGAACTTTCCGTGCCCACAAACGGTTTCGCATGGGGGTTTGCGGCTGGTCCGGCGCATATCGTGAACACCATGCGCTTGACGGATAAAGGTGAATGGGACGAAGACACCGAGACGACAGTTGGCAGCAATCCTCCGACGCGCAACGTGGAGATGACACTCCATCGCATCCAGTGAAACAACCCGAACCGCTTGAGCACGGGGAAGGCAACTGTGGCAATTCGATTCTTTTGAAGGAGAACGCGCGATGACGGACCAAATCAATGATCAAGAGCTGAATGACAGGCTGCGACTGATTGAAAACATGATCGCCGAGGGCAGACGTCACACGCAAAACTGGGGGTGGGCGTTTGTTCTCTGGGGAATCGATTATTATGCCGCAATTGCTTGGTCGGCGTGGGGCCATAGTGCGTGGGCTTGGCCGGTGACAATCGTCGTAGGCGTAGCCATCACTATTGCTTTCGCGTCTTCAAGAGCCGCGGGCCATCCGGTGACGACGTTGGGCCGCGCCATCGGTTCGATATGGATCGCGACGGGCGTTTCCATGTTCGTGCTCTTCTTTGCTCTCGGGGCGAGCGGGCGGCTGACCGATGGACACGTGTTCGCCGCGGTGGCTTCGGCGATGCTTGGAATGGCCAACGGGGCGTCGGCAATCCTCCTGCGGTGGAAAGCCCAGTTCGCATGTGCCATTGTTTGGTGGGCTGCGGCTGTGGCGACGAACTTTACGAGCGATACAGGGAGCTTAGCGGTGTTTCTTGCCGCCATTTTCCTGTGCCAAATCGTGTTCGGAATTTACGGCACAATTGCACAGGGACGGAAGAACAACCCACGCGTACCTGCACATGCCTGAATTGCCCGAACTCAATCCGGTGGTGCACGGCCGGCTGCGTCTGGCGCTGCTTTCGTTGCTCAGTGGCGTTGATCAGGCCGAGTTTACGTGGCTGCGTGCGAAAACGGAGGCCACGGACGGCAATCTGGGCGCGCAACTGCTGAAGCTCGAAGAAGCGGGATATGTGCTGGTCGAGAAGAAATTCGTCTCGCGCAAGCCGCAAACCGCATATCGCATCACAGAGTCCGGCCGCCAGGCCCTCGCCGAATATGTTCGGGCACTAAAGCAGCTGCTCAGTCTGGGGCCACCTGTCGGCGCAGAGAGCGTCTGAAACAAAGATTGTGCCTCAGTTTCAGCTCGCGTTACGCGGCAGCCAAAAGAAACTCGATTTAACCGTGCCACGGTTGCCGCGTGAGAGTGCGGGTGCGATAATTGGCGAATTCGCGTGGCTTGCGCCATAGATGCAGCACGCGAACGGGGGCCGCTATGGCAATGCGTGACGCTTGGATCGAAAAGAGAATCGCAGCAGCGAATGCGGAGGGCAGCCCCAATCGCCTCGGTTCGATTTCGCTGGGCGTGGATGTTGCCGCCGAACGCGGCGTGGAGCGCGATTCAACGCCGGAATTAGGCGGAAACGCCTGGCCCGCTCTGCGTGGCGGCGACCGCAATTTTTCGCAGATGCATTACGCAAGGCTCGGCGTAATCACCGAAGAGATGGAATATGTTGCGCGGCGCGAAAAACTCGCTGCTGAGTTGGTGCGCGATGAAGTTGCCCGCGGACGCGCCATCATTCCCGCGAATATCAACCACCGAAATCTCGAGCCGATGGGAATCGGCGTTGCGTTCTACTGCAAGATCAACGCGAATATTGGAAATTCCGCCACCACATCCGAGGTGAGCGGCGAACTCGAAAAGCTGCACCACGCTGTCCATTACGGCTCCGACACTGTGATGGACCTTTCCACCGGCGGCGACATACCCGGCATTCGCAAAGCCATCATCAATGCGTCGCCGGTCCCCATCGGGACTGTGCCGATCTACGAAGCGATTTCGCGCGTTCGGAGGGCGGAAGATCTAAACATCGACGTGATGCTCGAAGTGATTGAAGAGCAGGCCGAGCAGGGCGTCGATTACATGACGATCCACGCCGGCGTGTTGCGGGAAATGTTGCCGCTCGTGCGCAAGCGGATCACGGGCATAGTGAGCCGCGGCGGCGCGCTGATGGCCCAGTGGATGAGTTTTCACAAACAGCAGAATTTTCTGTATGAAAATTTCGACAAGATCTGCAAGATTTTTCAGAAGCACGATGTCAGCTTTTCTCTGGGTGACGGTCTGCGTCCAGGATGCCTCGCTGACGCGAGCGATGAAGCGCAATTCGCTGAACTGAAAGTGCTTGGCGAGCTGACGAAAAAGGCCTGGGAGTATGACGTCCAGGTGATGATCGAAGGGCCTGGCCATATTCCGCTCGATCAGATCGAATTGCAGGTGAAAAAAGAAAACGAGCTGTGTTATGAGGCACCGTTTTACACGCTCGGCCCCCTCGTTACGGATATCGCTCCCGGCTATGATCACATCACCAGCGCGATCGGCGCGGCGATGATCGGCTGGCACGGCGCTTCCATGCTCTGCTACGTCACGCCGAAAGAACATCTCGGCTTACCGAACGCTGACGACGTGCGGCAAGGAGTGGTCGCGTATAAAATCGCCGCGCATGCCGCGGATGTTGCACGGCATCGGCCCGGCGCACGCGATCGCGACGACGCTCTAAGCTATGCCCGCTTCCTCTTCGATTGGGATAAACAGTTCCAACTTTCGCTCGATCCGGATACGGCTCGCGCAATGCATGACGAAACACTTCCCGACGATTTTTATAAGGAAGCGAAGTTTTGTTCTATGTGCGGCCCGAAATTCTGCTCGATGAACGCGACACAGATCGCGGAGATTTACCAGGGATTCGATCAGAAGGATCGCGAAGCCCGCTTCGCCGAGTTGCTTGGCAAAGTCGAGCACTAACTGACAGGGGGCTCGTCCACGATCATAAGAGCGTCGAGAGCAGCGACTCCCTCACCCTCCGGATATACGATCAACGGATTGATGTCTAGTTCCCGTATTCGCGGATTAGCACGGACGAATGCCCCAATCAACGAAATGACCTTCGCAGCAGACTGAGTGTCCGAAGCTGGCGAGCCGCGAAAGCCGGACAAGACCTTAGCTCCCTTCAGGCGCAATAGCTCCTCTTCCGCCTCTTCACAACTTATGTTGGGCATCAGAAGTCTCGCATCTCCGATAACTTCGGTCAGAATTCCTCCGAGACCGATGAGCAGTACATGCCCCCAGTCGGGATCGCGGCGGACACCTACAATCAACTCCACTCCTTTTTGGCCCATTTTTTCCACGAGCATGCCGTCCACCGGAAGATTCGGCGAAGATGCGGACAGTTTGGTGCAGATGTTTTCCCATGCTCTGCGGAGTGCGGCAGCGTCTTTTATGTGGAGAGCAACGCCGCCGAGATCGCTCTTGTGAGAGAGCGCAGCCGACTGTGCCTTTATTGCGACCGGAAAACCGATTCGCTCGGCAATGGTAATAGCTTCCGAGATATCTCGCGCCAAAACACCTTCGGGAACCGGAATACCAATCGAGAAAAGAATTGATTTGCTTTTGTATTCCGGCACGACCCCAGTGGGAAGCGAAACCGTAGCGGACGCTGACACGGGAATTTCTTCCGTTCGTTTTGTACGATCGGCATGCGCATGCACGCGCGCCAGTGCGCGAAATGCTCGTTCGGTCGACGGGAAAAACGGAACGCCGAGATCGCGCAAATCACGGATGTATGCGGGGTCACATTCGGCACCGTCGTCCAAAGCAGCAAAGACGACAGGCTTCGCTGGACGCACTTCGCGAAGGGCGCTGAGAATCGGCGGGAATTTGAGCGCACTCGTTTGGCAGTCGGTAAGAATAATCGCGAGAACCAGACTGCCGTAACGATCGTCATGCAAGACCGGCGGAATGCAGCGGCGATAGATATCGGGATCGACGAGACCTTGCGCGGTAATGTCCAGCGGGTTCGTAGGAGTGATGAAATCCGGAAGCGCACTTTGGAGTGCCGTGAAACACCTTTCCGAAAGCTGCGGCAATGGCAGGCCCACCTCGCGGCAAAAATCCAACGCAAACGCTTTGAAAGCGCCGGATTCCGCAAAGACGGCGGCGCCCCCACCCCGGGCGGCCGTACAACGAAATAAAATGTCCGTCACATCAACCAATTCCTCAATCGAATCGACCAAGAGAACGCCCGCGTCTTGCACGTATAGGCGCATCACCTCGTAATCGCCGGCCAGCGCTCCCGTATGCGTCGCAGCGGATGCTCGCGCTTCGGCGCTCGCGCCTGGATGGAGCAAAACGAGCGATTTGCCCGCCTCGCGAGCGCTTCGCGCCATTTCAAAGAATCGCTGCGGATTCCGGATTTGTTCGATAACCATCGCGATCACTTGCGTTCGCGGATCCCGGATCAAAAAGTCGAGAAAATCTTCCACCCCACACACCGCTTCGTTGCCCGTCGATATCGAATACGAAAGCGGCAGACCGTGATGACGAAGACTGACGCCGAGAACGGCAGCAATTGCGCCGCTCTGGGAAACAATACCAACTGCATTGCCGGTAAAGCATTCCTGCGGCGGAGTGAAAACGAATGTCAGCGATACATTGTCGATATAGTTGATCAGACCGAGGCAATTTGGCCCCTCAACAGCGATGCCGTGCTCTACCGCTACGCGCCGGATCTCTTCCTGCTGTTGTCGTCCCGCCTCACCCGCTTCCGCAAAGCCGGCGCTAAAAATGATGATCGAGTGAGCCTTACGCCGCGCACACGCTTGTACGCTTTCGAGCACGCCCGCACGCGGAATGGCGAGCGCAACGCAATCCACGCCCTCCGGCAACGCGTCGATAGAAGGCAAACACGGCCGGGAACCGATGCGATCGCGTTTCGGATTCACCAGATAAACCGCTCCGCGATAGCCTGCAGCATCCAAATTCTCGATTACGGATGCGCCCAGGGAGCCTTTCGTCGCGGAAGCACCTACGATCGCAACGGATCGCGGGCGCAGGAGCCTCTCGATTGCGAAGGGCGCTCCGGGTCTTGATTGAGCTTGGGTTATCTCATTCACGGGGATGATGCGCTCCGACTAGCGCTTGTAGGATTGCAAACCTGGCTTGATGCTCTTTTCGTCGAGGAATTGTTTCAGTCCCTTTTCACGTCCACCTTCGGGGTCGCGATGTAGGGCCTGGTCGAGTTTGGCGTATAGATAATCTTCATTTTGTTCCCATGTGAGTTCGCGGCATCGCTTGAATCCGTTTTTTGCGGCACGCAAAACAACCGCATTTTTCTCTAGCAATTTTTTCGCAAGCGCTATGGTTTCTTCGCGCAGCCGCTCCAGCGGAACAGCCCGATTCACAAGGCCCATCGCTGCAGCTTCGGCACCCGTAAAGGTTGCGCCGGTCATGATGTATTCCAATGCTTTTCTTTGGCCCATCGTATCCGCCACGGCCTTACTGACCAGATTGCCGGGCGGAATGCCCCAGTTGATCTCCGATAGACCAAACACTGCGGTCTCGCTTGCGATAGCAAGGTCGCAAGCAACAAGCGGCGTAAACGCGCCGCCGAAGCACCAACCGTTGACCATCGCAATTGTGGGTTTGGCGTACATGCGCAGCAGTTTCCATTGCCACGTCGACGCTTCGCGCCGGATGCGCTCCTGAAAGACTTCGGGCTGCTCGTCGACCTCTCGAAAATACTCTTTCAAATCCATCCCGGCTGACCACGACTCGCCCGCGCCCGTTAAGATTACGACTTTCGCTGTGGGATCGAGTTCGAGCGCTTCCAAAGCTTCGCGCATTTCACGGTTCAGAGTTGGGCTCATGGCATTGCGTTTTTCTGGGCGATTCAGCGTGAGCCAGGCGACGTTGTCTTCGATCTCAAGCCGGATGGTCTTCCATCGATCTTGATACATTTGTTTGACTCCATACTGCCGACGATTTTCGACACACAAGTAGCGGCGCCACTATACGAGAGAGTCGCAGCGGCTGACAATGACGACGAGAAGCACATGCGATTATCGCAAGCAGGAGCGTTGGTTCGAACCGTTAGAGATGAGGTAACGTATTGGAACAAAAAGGAGTTCGGTCACGTATCCATAGATAGACCGCCAGGCAACTGCCGTGAGAGAAGCAGCCCGCGGGAAAGGGAGCGCCTGATGTTTTTCCTGATCTTCTGCACCGTACTGTACTTCTTGCCTTCGATCATCGGCCACGATAAGCGCCAATTCGCCGGGATTTTTTTGGTGAATCTTTTCCTGGGATGGACGATTGTTGGCTGGATTTGCGCATTGATATGGGCGTGTACGGCCGATGTGCGCGCCCCAATCCTTGCAGTCGCAGGTCCGGGGCGCTATTGTTGCCGGTGCGGCGCGATGAGCCCGCAAGCAGCTCACTTTTGCTGGGCGTGTGGCACGCGCATCTAAATCGGAATGAAGCGAACAAATAATATTGTCCGGATCTGGGCAACGCTGTTTGCCATGGTAGGCATTGTTTTCCTGGCGGCCGGCGCAAGCACGGTAGCGAGTGATAGCGAAGCCACGTATAAGGCGTCCATCGAAACATGGCGCGCGCAGCGCGAGGCCCATCTCAAGGCTGACGATGGATGGCTGACCGTCGCCGGCCTTTTCTGGTTGCACAATGGCGCGAACAGGTTCGGTTCCGGCACTTCGAATGATATTGTGCTGCCAGGTTCGGCGCCAGCCGAGGCTGGCACGTTTGAGTTCCACGACGGGAAGACCATCGTTCACGTCGATCACGGCGCGCCAGTGATGGTCGCGGGTAAGCGCGTTGAAACAACAACGCTGCGCCCCGATTCCGACCCCGCCTTCGATGACAAAGTTGACCAAATCACACTGGTCGACCTGAGTCTGTATATCCATGCCAGCGGAAGCCGGTATGCGGTGCGGCTGCTCGATAAGAACAGTAGGCTACGGAAAGTGTTTACGGGGCTGCGCTGGTTCCCAGTTGATCCGTCGTATCGCGTGGTTGCGAAATATGTGCCATACGACAAGCCGAAGACAGTTACGGTGGAAAACATCATGGGCGACTTCACGCCCACCCAGATTCCCGGTTATGTGTCTTTTGAGCTGCATGGGCAGCCTGTGCGCCTCGATGTGGAGAGCAATGCCCCCGATCCCGGCCTGTCCATAACTTTCCGCGACGCGACGAGCGGGAAGGAGACGTATGGGGCGGCGAGGTTTTTGGTGACGGATAGCCCGAAGAACGGGAAGGTGGTGCTGGACTTTAACGAGGCTTACAATCCGCCGTGCGCCTATAACCCCTATACTACGTGTCCCTTACCGACACCTGAGAACCGATTGAAGGTGAGGATTGCGGCCGGCGAAATGACGTATTTGGGTCCTCATTAGCGAAAAAAAGAGCCAAAAGTGGCACGCTAAACGCGCTTAAAGCGGCTTATCTGGCGAATTTTCGCCAATTTTCGCCTCTAAATGCACGAAAATTCCGTAAATCGGTGCAGATAGGGCGTTCCAAAATTTTGGCGTTCCTTGTATAGTACCCGGCGGTGCCCCCTCGCGCCTGACCAACGAATGACACAACCACTTCCGAAGCCAAAGCGCTGGCTGCTCGCTGTCGATCCGCGCGTCTACCATTGGGATACCCTATTTGTGAAGGGCAAAGAGATGTGGCGGCATGCCGGAAACCGGCCTGACGCGCTTCGCCAGCTGAAGGTAGTGAAAAAGGGCGACCGGGCACTCTGCTACCACGGGAAGCCTGAGCATGCCATCTATGCCCTCGCCGAAGTCAGCCGGGACCCCTATCCCGATCCCCATGATCCGGAGAGCAAGAAACTAGTGACCGACCTGCGGGCGATTGAACGCCTTCCGCGGCAGGTTACATTGACCGAGCTTCGGGC
>Ga0126371_10005315_pt1 | contig 11444 bp, 11 predicted proteins | sample PanSoiMetaPlot_4_FD_110145 | JGI IMG/M metagenome (GOLD analysis project Ga0126371, IMG submission 110145) | Tropical forest soil microbial communities from Panama - MetaG Plot_4 | ecosystem: Environmental > Terrestrial > Soil > Tropical forest > Bulk soil | place: Panama | collected 2016-02-17
AGCGGGACCATCCGGCTCACCACGACGCCGCTCGCTCCGGCGGCAATCGCCGTCGCTGCCGCCGCGCCGTTGTCGGGCAGGTCGCAGACGATGAACGCGTCATCGGAGCCGAATGCATAGTAGAAGCTCTCGATCGAACCGCCCGCTTCAGCGACCAGCTTTCTCGAGGCTTCGATCCGCGCGGTAGCGCCATGGGCTGCTAGTTCTCTCAGCCCATCAGCCGTGTACGAGGCAATCGCAAGATATTTTGCCATTGTGCTCTCCCCCCAAAGTGCGCCTGGCTTCGACGATTATCCATCGCGGCCTTCGAGGGGACTCAGGCAGATGCCTCCTGCGCCCCTAGCGGGCGGCAACGCTTGCCGGGTTCGAGAACGCGCCGCAATCGGAGCCCTTACATGCCTGGACTTTGAATGTGTAGGTGTCGCCGCTGCTCAGTAGCCCAGCGGTCCAAGGGTCCTTGGAGACAGGTAGCGGATAAGGCAGTCGGGTAAAGCCGGTGTCTCCGCGAGTCACGTCCTGTACGTAGATGACGTAGCTATTCGCGCCCGGCGCAAGCGACCATGTCAGCACCGCCTGCCGCGCCGTAGAGGACGGCCGCACCGTCAGCCGCGGGTGAATCAGCGGGCCGATAGGCAGGACAGGGTAAGGCACTGGGTAGGGCTGGCCGAGGTGGAACCGGCTGGCGAGCACGTCCGCGAATCCGGCGGCGATCTTAATCTCGCCGTTCGCGTTTGGATGCGTGCCATCCCACAGATCGGCGGCCACGCCGATGCCGGAACCGTCGTCCGCCACGGCTATGGGTGACTCGGTGGTCGAGAGCCGGGCGGCGGTCGATGAGATCGTGCGGTTGTAGCTGGCGACGCTGGCGGCGAACGCGGGCTTTCGCTCGTGAATGTCGGGCGGTATCAGGCCGAGCACGATCCGGATGTGCGGCCGAGCGGCGCGAGCGGCAGCGATGAAGCTCGCCAGATTCCCTGCCATCACCGGCTGGCTGAGGCCATACCAGAACAAGTCGTTGAGGCCGAGCAGAACCAGCAGGTAGTCCGGCCGGTAGGTGACCACCTTGCGCCGGATCGCGCTTTTCTCGCGGAATAGCGCCATGCCCCAGTCCGCGTCGTTCGCGTGCTCGAAGTTGGGGTCGGCGTAGCTATAGTCCTTCTCGGCATTGGTCACGTTGTTGTGCAGCCAGCCGTACGGGCCCACCATCTGCGGCCTGAGACCGTCGGCCAGCAGGTGCTCATAGAGCCGAAATTGCCAGGTGTAGTCTCCGCTGCTGCCTTGGGTGACCGAGTCGCCGACGATCATGATCCGCGGCCGGCCGCCAAATGGCTGGCCCGGCACCAGAGCGGCCGGGCTCGGCTTGGGATTCGGCCGGAGCCCGACAGTGTGCGAAGGAGCTGGCCTCGCCGCAGCCACCTGGCACGCGCTCACCACGAGGGTCACGGCGATGGCGATGGCAGGCAGCGCCGCGCCGTGACGCCGTCCGGGTCGCACACTGCTCAGGCGAAGCACCGGATCACCTTGCAGGACCGCCCGCTGCATTTGACGATTGCAAACGCCCTAAGGGGCCGCGGGGCTTGCTGAATCACCTGGGCGTGAGCCTCCCGATTTACCATGGCTGGCCGCGGCTGCTGTGACTGCCACGAACCGCGCCAGCTAGGGTATCGCTGCCGACGCCAGGTTTGGGGCCGTATTGCCTGGTTCGGGCCCGAGGCGCACGGCGCACGACCTTGGGTCAGCGTGCGCCGTGCGCTCGAGTAAAGGGCGCCGGCTACGACAGCGAATGCAAGGGAATCGCGGTTATGGATGCCGCGACGACGTTGTCTGCGCTCCCAGATGTGCACGACACCTGAATTTTGCCGCCCGTCGTCGTCGCGCCCGTCATGGTCAAGGTTGCCGCGCCAGTCAGCCCGTCCAGGACGACGGTCGCGGCGGCGGTATCGATCGCTGTGCCCGAGCCGTCAAGGAGGCGGCAATCCGCCACGTTCGTCGACTCACCCTCGTTCGAAACTACGGCAAGGTCTACCGACGCGTTCACGATGAAGCTGCCTGCGGGAAGCAATAGCGCCTCGACGGTGATGGAGGACGTCGAAGTGCTGCCCCCGTGGGTGATTGAGTGGTAGCCAGTGACGACGCCAGGCGGACCCTGGGGTCCTGTTTTGTTCCATGAAATCTTGTGCTGCCCAAGTCGGCACCGCGCTGTCTTAGCCACGATTTTGACTGCGCCGGTCCTATTGGTCACGCACGCGTAATAGGTTACAGCCTTGCTCCCAGCCATCGCCGGAATCGCAGCGCCCACTAGCACAGCGACAGCTAGGGCGCAAACACCGACGAGTACTCGCCGCAGCCATGGCGACTTCACGGGCAGTTCAGTTCTCATTCCGCTCCTTTCCTTGACCAATCAGGCCTGGCGCGAAGCGTAATGGCCGCTCCCTCGACCGTCCTGGCAAATTGGAGCAAGAAGGAGCGGAAGAGTCAGAATAGTTAGACGCTGGCTACCGCGATTGGGCTACGTAGAACCCTCGAACAGTTCTCGTTCAATGACCGCCAGGCCTTCAAGCCCGGAGTCGAGGGACTCATAGACGGAACCGAAAGCGAGCAGGAACGACCGCCAGTCCTCCGCGTTCCGCCAGCGGTCGATTGTCAGGAAGCGGTCGGCACGAGCAGCGTCGCGGTACAACTCAGTACCCAGGTATCCCTCGGCTCGGCGAAACAACTCGACCCAAGCGCCGTCGGCACCGTAGGCCGCGGCAAACTCCGCTACCTGCTGGCTGCGAACCTCGTACTCCCACACCCGCACGAACACGCCAGCATTCGACCACAGACCATCCGGGAAATGCGATTCAAGCCTTGCTGCCGGGCATCAAAATGGCCAGTTACAAGATCGCAACTGGCCATCGGCGTCAAGTAGATGCGGTTAACCACACCCCTCCACTTTCAATCTATAGCGCACTAGGGGGCTTGCCGCAAGACCCGGGTGATGCCGCATAATCGCTGGTCGAAGGCGGAACCTGCGTAGTGGACTAGTGAAATGCGGGGGGAGTTGCCGACGAGCGCAGCGACGTCAGCCAGTTCATCAACGCGAGAAATTCGCGTCCTGCCGACATCCACAGGGCCACCTCCAGCGCGAGCGACGCAGCACTTCGTGGCCAGATCCGTCACCCAGATTCAGCTGCCCTGCTGATCGCGATGACTGCAATGACTTCAGATCGGAGCTAATTGCGTGAGTCCTCTGATTACTAGCGCGTTTGACCTGCCTGAGCGGCTCAGCGCCAAGGCCAACCAAGCGCTGATCAGCGCCGACGAGCAGCACTTCGAGGCAATCGCGGAGTGCCTTGAGCAGTCGATCACTGATCTGTCTGATCGTCTCGATGCGGAGCGCAGAGCACCTGGTGGCATAGGTCAGAAGGCGCTGGAACGAGACATGGAGATCCACCGACTGACTGCCCGGCTGCGCACCCTGCGTCGCTTCGGTCTGGATTTGTGCCTCGGACGCAGCGTCAGCGCAGACAATACGCAACCCTTGTACGTCGGCCGGCTTGGCCTCAGGGACAGCGAAGGTCGTCATCTGCTGGTCGACTGGCGTTCCCCCGTGGCTGAGCCATTCTTCGGGGCGACGCATGCCAACCCGATGGGCCTGGCAAGCCGTCGCAGGTATCGCTGGACCCGCGGCCGGATCAGCGACTACTGGGACGAGGTGTTCACTGCTGACGGCCTAGAAGGGCACGCGGCCCTCGACGATCAGTCCGCCTTCATTGCCAGCCTGGGCCGCAGCCGGTCGGGCCGGATGCGAGACGTTCTCGGCACGATCCAGGCAGATCAGGATGCCATCATCCGCGCGGGATCACGCGGTGCGCTCGTCGTCGATGGCGGCCCGGGTACGGGTAAGACCGTCGTCGCTCTCCACCGCACCGCCTACCTTCTCTACTCCGACCCTCGCCTCGGTCACCGTCGGGGCGGCGTCCTTTTCGTCGGGCCGCACCAGCCGTACCTGGCCTACGTCGCTGACGTCCTGCCCAGCCTTGGCGAAGAGGGCGTGCAGATTCGCACGCTGCGGGACCTCGTCGTCGAGGGGACGTCGGCCACGGCAGAGACCGACGCGGACGTCGCGCGTCTGAAGTCGTCCGCTGACATCGTGAAGGCGATCGAGCGTGCCGTCAGGTTCTATGAGAAGCCGCCCACAAGGGGAATGACGGTCGAGACCCACTGGTACGACATACGGCTGAGCGCCGACGACTGGGCTGAGGCGTTCGAAGCGCCAGGACCCGGTGCTCCGCACAACGAGGCTCGCGACCTAATCCTGGAGGAGCTGGTCACGATCCTGATGGATAAGCACGATGGCGACGCTCCGGCTGACCTGCTCCGCAAGTCGCTCCTGCAAAACGAGCAGTTGCTCACAGCGCTCAATCGTGCGTGGCCGCTCATCTGGCCGACTGACCTCGTCGGGGATCTGTGGTCGGTACCCGCGTACCTGCGGATGTGCGCGCCATGGCTCAGCCCGGACGAGGTTCAGAAGCTGCAGCGCGACGATGCCCAGGCCTGGACGGTGTCTGATTTGCCGCTCCTGGACGCAGCACGCCAGCGGCTGGGCGACCCGGCGGCGTCGGGACGCGAGCGTCGGCGTGCCGTAGCGGTTGCCGCCGAGCGGGAGCAGATGACCCAGGTCGTGGACAACCTCATTGAGGCGGCCGACGACGAATACGGATTCGGTCTAGTGACCATGTTGCGCGGTGAGGACTTCCACGACGCCCTGGTCGACCAGGCCGTACTGCCAAGCACTGATCCGGATCTCCTGGCTGGTCCCTTCGCGCACATCGTCGTAGACGAGGCGCAGGAACTGACCGACGCCGAATGGCAAATGCTGCTACTTCGCTGTCCGTCCCGCAGCTTCACCATCGTCGGGGACCGTGCTCAAGCCAGGCACGGCTTCACTGAATCGTGGCACGAGCGGCTCAAGCGCGTCGGGTTCGACAGGATCACGCTGTCCTCGCTGACCATCAACTACCGGACGCCGGAAGAGGTTATGGCCGAAGCCGAACCGGTAATCCGTGCGGTGCTGCCAGACGCCAACGTCCCCACTTCCATCCGCAGCGGCGGAGTCCCGGTGCGACACGGTTCTGCGGCGGAACTGGGATCGATTCTCGACACGTGGCTGGCCCGGCATGGCGACGGGATTGCCTGCGTCATCGGCGATCCCGCGTTCCCCGCGACGTCCCGAGTCCGGTCGCTGGCTCCGGAGCTGTCAAAGGGACTTGAGTTCGACCTGGTCGTCCTCGTCGATCCACAGACATTTGGCGACGGCATCGAGGGAGCGGTCGACCGGTACGTCGCGATGACTCGAGCGACCCAGCAACTCGTCATCCTCACCAGACCCTGAGCTCAGCGAGGACAATTTGACTGCCTAGACGCGCTTGCGAACGTTTGCGTTGGGACCTGATCGGGTTTTCATGGCGATTGCCTGGACCGGGGCGGCACCGGGAAATACTGGACCACATGGCTGCTTCGACGAACCACGGTCCACATCGGCTTCGCTGCGGCATTGTTCTCGGCGTTCAGGAGGACACCTGCCAGATTTTCTGGCACTGGCAGCGCAGCAGCGTTCAGTACGCAGCCGGCTTCCCATCGCCGCGGATCGAGAGGGTGGCACCAGGCAACCTGGTGGCCGTCGCGACGACTCCAAACGGGACTGAAGTGGTCATCTGGCGGTGGTATGACGCTGTCGTGGTCGCCGAGGAGACCGGTCTGGTCTGGCTGTGGGAGCCCGCGCACGGTGAGGTCGTTGCGCAACCTCGCCGCGCAGAGCAGCTGCTAGTGCCCGGTACTCGGGCCTACCTGTCCGCTGGTCTGCCTGGCGCCGACTGGTGGGTGGCCGGCCCGATCGCGAGCACGGCCGAGGAGGCCGACGTCGAGCTGGACGAAGTGGAGGCGTTCTACGACGAGCGCGACCTCTGGAATGACCTAGTGTGACTTCGGTGTCTCGCCGCCGTGAGACCGACGCGCTGGAGCTGCTAGGGGACTGGCTAGAACAGTCAGCTGGCCACGTAGGCTGCCAGATGCTCGGCTGTCAGTGTCGAGCGGTCGGCAATGAGATCGGCGGGCGTGCCTTCGAAGACAACTCGACCGCCGTCATGGCCAGCGCCTGGGCCGAGGTCGATGATCCAATCGGCGTGCGCCATGACGGCCTGGTTGTGCTCGATGACGATGACCGACTTGCCTGAGTCGACGAGCCGATCGAGCAGGCCTAGCAGTTGCTCGACGTCAGCGAGATGGAGGCCCGTGGTCGGCTCGTCGAGAATGTAGATGCCGCCCTTGTCGGCCATGTGGGTTGCCAGCTTGAGTCGCTGTCGCTCGCCGCCTGAAAGCGTGGTTAGCGGCTGGCCGATGCTGAGATAGCCGAGTCCGACGTCAGCGAGGCGAGCGAGGTAGACGTGCGCGGCCGGAGTGCGCGCCTCGCCGCCGCCGAAGAATTCCTCGGCCTCGGTCACCGACATCGCAAGGACCTCACTGATGTCGCGGCCGCCGAGGTGGTAGTCCAGCACAGATGCCTCGAACCGCTTGCCCTCGCACTCCTCACACGTGGTGGCGACGCCGTGCATCATCGCCAGGTCGGTATAGATGACACCCGCTCCGTTGCAATTGGGGCAGGCCCCCTCGGAGTTGGCACTGAAGAGGGCCGGCTTCACGCCGTTGGCCTTCGCGAACGCCTTGCGGATCGGGTCGAGCAATCCGGTATAGGTTGCCGGGTTGCTCCGCCGCGAACCGCGGATCGCGCTCTGGTCCATGGACACCACACCCACGTCGGCCGGAATAGACCCGTGCAACAGAGAGCTCTTCCCGGAGCCGGCGACGCCAGTGACCACCACAAGCACCCCGAGCGGGATGTCGACGTCGACGTTCTGCAGGTTGTGCGTCGTCGCGCTGCGGATTTCAAGCGTGCCCGCAGGCGTCCGTACCTTCTCCTTGAGCACGGCCCGGTCGCCGAGATGACGGCCAGTGAGGGTGCCGCTCCCGCGCAGCCCCTCGACAGTGCCCTCAAAACAGACGGTTCCGCCCGCCGTCCCCGCACCTGGACCGAGGTCGACGACGTGGTCGGCGATGGCGATCGTCTCCGGTTCGTGCTCGACGACGAGGACCGTGTTTCCCTTGTCCCGCAGCCGAAGCAGCAGGTCATTCATCCGCTGGACGTCGTGTGGATGGAGGCCGGCCGTGGGCTCGTCGAATACATATGTGACATCGGTGAGTGAGGAGCCGAGCTGACGGATCATCTTGACTCGTTGCGCCTCGCCCCCCGACACCGTGCTCGATGGCCGGTCGAGTGCGAGGTATCCAAGCCCGATCTCGACGAAGGAGTCGAGAGTTTGGTGCAGTGTGTCCAGCAGCGGCGCCACCGACGGTTCATCGATGCCGCGCACCCATTCAGCCAGGTCACTCACCTGCATCGCACACGCATCGGCAATGTTGATTTCACCAATCCGTGACGAGCGAGCGGCCTCACTGAGTCGGGTCCCACCGCACTCGGGGCATGACGCGAAAGTGACCGCCCGGTCCACGAACGCTCGGATATGCGGCTGCATAGCCTCCTTGTCCTTGGACAGCATGGACTTCTGGACCCGCAGGATCAGTCCCTCGTAAGTCATGTTGATGCCCGCGATCTTCATCCTGGTCGGCTCGCGGTGCAGGAAGTCGTGCAACTCGGTCTTTGTGTAGTTGCGGATCGGCTTGTCCGGGTCGTAGAAACCTGATGCGATGTAGAGCCGGTAGTTCCAGCCGCCCGGTGTATATCCGGGGACGGTGATCGCGCCGTCGTTCAGCGATTTGGAGTCGTCGAACAGCTGGACCAGGTCGATGTCGGAGACCGTGCCCCGGCCATCGCAGCGCGGACACATGCCGCCGGCCCGGCTGAAAGACTTTCTCACGGTCTTGCTGTCACCACGCTCGACGGTTATCGCTCCGTGCGCCCTGACAGATGGAACGTTGAAGGAAAAGGCGTTGGGTGAGCCGACGTGCGGTCGGCCTAGCCGGCTGAAGAGAATACGCAGCATCGCATTGGCGTCGGTGGCCGTGCCGACCGTCGAGCGCGGGTCAGCACCCATCCGCTGCTGGTCCACGATGATGGCAGTCGTGAGTCCTTCGAGTACGTCGACTTCTGGCCGCGCCAGCGTCGGCATGAAGCCCTGCACGAACGCGCTGTAAGTCTCGTTGATCAGCCGCTGCGACTCTGCGGCAATCGTGTCAAACACCAGCGAGCTCTTGCCCGAGCCGGAGACGCCCGTGAACACTGTCAGGCCGCGCTTCGGGATCTCGACGCTGATGTCCTTGAGGTTGTTTTCGCGCGCGCCGTGCACGCGGATCACACCGTGACTGTTCGTGCTGGTCATTTCGGGTGGCTGGGTGCCAGTCCTCGTGGCCATTCTCGTCGTATCTCCATCTCCCAATGCGGACAGTAGCTGCGGGTTCCGACCGCTTCGGTTATCTGTCTACCTGATCAGCGGTGCCGGCCCGGCATAGTCGCCATTTGGAGGATCACGGGTCCTGAAGCAAGCCGAGGACGTTGCCATCCGGGTCGGTGAAGGAGGCAACCAGACGCCCGTTACCGACGTCCCGGATGGGGTCCTTGACGGTGGCACCCGCAGCGGTTACATCGGCGAGCTTCGTCTCGATGTCGGAGACGTGCCAGTAGGCCACCGGCGAGGTCATGCCCTGCGGCCCACCGCCCGGCACCAGCCCGATGTGCTGACCAGCGGCATCGAAGCCCACGTAGTAAGCCGCGTCTGCCTGCGGCTGTACTCCGAGCAGGGCGGCGTACACCGGCTTGGCCCGCTCCAGATCGGTCACGGGATGCAGGACGGTCTTGATTCCCTGTGTGGATGCGTCGGTCACAGCAACTCCTGAACTCGTAGGTATCTGCCTGGCCGACGGCTGGGCCCCGACGAACGAGATGCTGGGGCAACAGCCGGCCTGAGCGCCTTATGTCACCTCCGCAGTATGACAACAGCCACCCAAGGTCACTTCTCGATTCCTGCTCGGTCTAGCCACCCCAGCTGCGCAGGGGCGTCGCTCAGCCGCTAAGCGCGTAGCGGAGATAAACCACACCGCTCTGAAGCTGACGCGCGGCCAACAGGTCGAGCTGGACGCGAGCATCGCCAGGCAGTGCGTGCTTGCCGCTACCGATGACGATCGGGTTCAGAAACAGGTGACACTCGTCGACCAGACCTGCGGCAATGGCCTGGCCAGCGAGTTCGGCTCCGCCCACGGAGATGTCGCGATTCGACGAAGTCTTGAGTTGCCTGATCACCGCGGGGTTGAAGTCGCGCTCGATCCGCGTCCGCTCGCTCGATACGTGCTGAAGTGTCCGAGAGTAAACGATCTTGTCCGCCGCTCGCCAGATCTCCGCGAAGTCGTGAGTTAGCGCGGCTCCATCACCGCTGGTGCTGGCGGTTTCCCAGAACACCATGGTCTCGTACATCCGCCGTCCATACAGGTATGTGCTGATTGGCCGCTCGAGCTCGTTGACGAACGCGAGCAGCTCTGCGTCTGGCGCCGCCCAGTCGAACTTGCCATCGTTGTCTTCGACGTATCCGTCAAGCGAGGCGATCGCCGAGTAGATCATCTTGGCCATCTCAACCTCCATGGCCCAGCAGCAAAGTGGTTCGGGCCAAGAGACGACCCGCGCCTACGTTAGGTCTACAGCGCAGTCGCATCAGCCGGCGTGCCAATCCGGAACTCGCCAGATAAGCGAGCCTGTGGCCGATCGATCGTGGCGGCAGGCGTCTGAGCGAGAGCGTCTTCGAGGCTCGAGAAGCTCGATATGACGCGGTCTACACCAGTGATCGCGAACATGCGGAGGACGGCGGGGCCTCCGACAACGAGGCGAAGCTCGCCGTGCGCGGACTCAGCCCTACGGTGTGCGAGCACGAGAACGTTGAGCCCTGACGAATCGCAGAACTGGGTCCTGGACATGTCGACCACGACCGCCCCGTTTCCATATTGCGCAGCTTCCAATAGCGCCGCGCGCAGGCCGGCCGCATTAACGATGTCGATCTCCTCGGGCGCCGCGACGACGGGCACTCCGCCAACAACCTCAACTGGAAAGCTGAGCTCATACATTCGCGGCACCCTCCATGGATATGAACGCGGACCAGATCCGCGTTGGGGTGAGACGGGCTGCACCTGGCGCTACCAGGATCGGCGGCGCGCGAAGACCTGTCAATAGAAACGTGAAACTAACTTCATGTATTTTCTATCGCGAGGGTTCTCTCGCGAGGTTATGATCATGTCTATGAGCTCTCCCGACGAGCGCGCCGGCAGCTGGACATTGCTGACCGGCCACGGGCACGTGCTCGTAGAGATTGCCCGCAATCCGGAGGCCCGGATCCGTGACATCAGCTTGGCGGCCGGTATTACCGAACGCACCGCCCAGGCCATCGTGGCGGACTTGGAGGCAGCCGGTTACATCACCCGTACCCGTGTCGGACGACGGACCAGGTACACCGTTGACCGCGACAGCCTGTTCCGGCACTCGGCTCAGGAGGGACTCACCGTCGGCCCGCTCCTGGACCTGCTGGCGACTGAAGGGAACGACAAGGAGTCCCCAGCAGACGACGAGGCGGCTCCTCTGGATCCCGGTTGACCGCAGGGCAAGCTAACAGCCGAGGCATCAAGGGTCCAGACCCGTGGCTTGCAGGCTGGGACTTCCGAGAGGTGGCGGGGTGAGCCGATATCTGCTGATCACGTCCGGCAGCCAGTCCGGCTCGCCGTACTGCAAGCCATAGCGGGCCGCGAGGTCCATCAGCTCATCCGGCCGGGGTGGTCCTGCGGCAATGAGCTGACTCAGCTCGCTGAAGAAGCCCTCAAACCCGGCCGGGCTGATCACCTCGATCATCCGGGCCTGAACCTGACCTGCGTTCCACATCGCGTGCAGCTCGCCGCGCGGCTTGGTTATGTATCCGCCAGGCCCGAGGACGACCTCCCGGTCGCCGGACCGGAACCCAATCTCTCCCTCAGTGACGATCGAGTATTCGTCCTCGCGGGTGTGCAGATGTGGCGGGACCAGTGCGCCGACAGGGAACGGGTGCTCGACGATGGATAGCGCGCCGCCAGTGTCTTCACCCGACAGCTTGAAAGCCACGCCGATGGAACCGAGTTGCCCGGTCAAGCCTTCACTGGGCTGAACGATCTTCAGTGGTGGCGGCTGGACGCTCATAGCTCTCACCTTCCGCAGCGCGATCGCGGGCACGCTGTCATGCACTGGAGCACACGCATACCTCGCCCGACGCAGCTGCCGGGATGTTGCCGATGACTTTGCTCAGCGAAGTATTCCTGCGCGCATACGCCGCAAGGCAACGGTACGACCAGCGCTGGCAAGACGCTCGACCGTGGCTCTACGGCATTGCTCGCAGCGTTCTTAGCGAGCACCGGCGGCACGTGGGACAGGCTGCGTCCCG
>Ga0126371_10005316_pt1 | contig 11443 bp, 10 predicted proteins | sample PanSoiMetaPlot_4_FD_110145 | JGI IMG/M metagenome (GOLD analysis project Ga0126371, IMG submission 110145) | Tropical forest soil microbial communities from Panama - MetaG Plot_4 | ecosystem: Environmental > Terrestrial > Soil > Tropical forest > Bulk soil | place: Panama | collected 2016-02-17
AAGCCGCGCAGAATATCGACCTCGCGCGCCTCGCCGATCCACGCCTGCTGGCAGAGGATGTTGCGCGCGCTTCATCGATCGTGGCGGCAATCCCGGCGGTGCGTGCCGCGTTATTGGAAGCACAGCGCCGCTTCGCGCACCATCCGCCGCCGCCGGCCAAAGGTGCGGTGCTTGATGGCCGCGACATCGGCACGGTGGTCTGCCCGGATGCGAATGTGAAGCTTTTCCTCGTCGCCAGCGTGGAATCACGCGCCAAACGGCGGGTCAGGGAGTTGCGGGAGCGCGGCGTGGCGGCTATATACGACGCTGTCCTGCAGGACATGAGGGAACGCGACGCGCGCGACAGCGAGCGTCAGGTAGCGCCGCTCGCGGCTGCGCCCGACGCGATTACGATCGATACGACACGGCTCGATGCCGAGCAGGTCTTCGAGCAGGCTTCCGACCTTATCGCGCGACACTGCGGTCTCCGCCGCTGACGGCGGGCTTCTCTCACGGGTTTTTGCGGGACCGGGTCAACGCGGCTGCCCCCGATCAATGCGGCTGCCCGCCTCGCTCCGATCCCGGCGAGGCCGCCAGTTCGTTCGGGGATCGAGGATAAGGAATGGCTGTCGCTGAACCCGTTGCTGCCCCTAAGGAAAGTTTTGCTTCGCTGCTCGACGAGTCGCTGGGCGTCTCGAATGGTCTTGAAGGCACCGTCGTCAAAGGCCGTGTGATCTCGATCGAGAATGACGCCGCGCTGATCGATGTCGGCCTAAAATCTGAGGGCCGCGTACCGCTCAAGGAATTCTCGGTCGGCGGCCAGCCGCCGGAAATCAATGTCGGCGACACCGTCGAGGTCTTCCTCGAACGGATGGAGGACAAGAACGGCGAGGCCGCTCTGTCGCGCGAGAAGGCGCGCCGCGAGGAGGCCTGGACCCAGCTCGAAAAGAATTTCCAGGCCAACGAGCGCGTCACCGGCGTGATCTTCGGGCGGGTCAAGGGCGGGTTTACCGTCGACCTGTCGGGTGCCGTGGCCTTCCTGCCGGGCAGCCAGGTCGACATTCGCCCGGTGCGCGACATCTCCCCGCTGCTCGGCACGCAGCAGCCCTTCCAGATCCTCAAGATGGACCGCTCGCGCGGCAATATCGTCGTGTCGCGCCGCGCCGTGCTTGAGGAGAGCCGCGCCGAGCAGCGTTCGGAGCTGGTGGCGAGCCTCAAGGAGGGCCAGATCCTCAACGGCGTCGTCAAGAACATCACCGATTACGGCGCCTTCGTCGATCTCGGCGGGGTCGACGGCCTCTTACATGTGACCGACATTGCCTGGCGCCGCATCAATCACCCCTCCGAGGCGCTCAATATCGGGCAGAACGTCAAAGTCCAGGTCATCCGCTTCAACCCCGAGACGCAGCGCATCTCGCTCGGCATGAAGCAGCTCGAGGCCGATCCGTGGGAGGGCGTCGACCTCAAATATCCCGCCGGCGCCAAATTCCGCGGCCGCGTCACGAATATCACTGATTACGGCGCCTTTGTCGAATTGGAGCCCGGTGTCGAGGGTCTGGTGCACGTCTCCGAAATGAGCTGGACCAAGAAGAACGTGCATCCCGGCAAGATCGTCTCGACCAGCCAAGAGGTCGAGGTGATGGTGCTCGATGTCGACCCGCAGAAGCGCCGCATCAGCCTCGGCCTCAAGCAGACCCTCGCCAATCCATGGGAAGCCTTCGTCGAAGAACACCCGGTGGGCAGCGAACTCGAGGGGGAGGTCCGCAATATCACCGAGTTTGGGCTTTTCGTCGGCCTGCCGGGCGACATCGACGGCATGGTTCATATGTCCGACATCGACTGGACGCGGCCGGGCGAGGAGGCAATCAACGACTACCGCAAGGGCGATGCGGTGCGCGTCAAAGTGCTCGACGTCGATGTCGAGAAGGAGCGCATCAGCCTCGGCATCAAACAGCTGGAATCCGACCCGTTCGAAGCCGGCATGACCAAACTGAAGAAAGGGGATGTCGTCACCGGCACGATTTCGGCAGTCGGCGACGGCGGCGTCGACCTCGTGGTCGGCGATGGCGTGCCCGGCTTTATCCGCAAGTCGGAGCTATCGCGCGACCGCAGCGAGCAGCGTCCCGACCGCTTCGCGGTCGGCGAAAAGATCGATGCCAAGATCACCGCGATCGACCGTGCCACGCGCAAACTGACGCTGTCGATCAAGGCCCGCGAGATGGACGAAGAGAAGCGCGCGATGGCGGAATTCGGTTCATCCGATTCCGGCGCCAGCCTCGGCGACATCCTTGGCGCTGCGATCAACCGGGCACGCCGGCAAGGCGAGGCCGAGGAGAAGGGCCGGCAAGGCGAGGCCGAGGAGAAAGGCCGGCAAGGCGAGGCCGAGGAGAAAGGCCGGCAAGGCGAGGCCGAGGAGAAAGGCTGAGGGCCATCTCGAGTGCGCGGCAGCCCGTGCCTTGCTTGACGCACGCCGGGGGCTTTGGCAGGCTAGCGTTAAGACATCAGGGGGGCGACGTTCGCGATGACGAAATCGGAGCTCGTGCAACGGCTTGCCGAAGCCAACCCGCATCTGTACCAGCGCGATGTAGAGGTGATCGTCACGGCGATTTTTGACGAGATCACTTACGCGCTGGCGCGCGGCGACCGCGTCGAGTTGCGGGGATTTGGCGCTTTTTCGGTCAAGCGGCGCGAGGCCCGGATCGGCCGCAACCCACGAACCGGTGACAGTGTTCCGGTCGCCGAAAAGCACATCCCGTTTTTTAAGACCGGCAAACAGCTCCGTGACCGCCTGAACCGCTCCGCGAGCTCAGCTTGACGCCGACCGACCGCATCCAGCTCGGCGGGTGAGAATTCTTTACCGCGCAGCCGTCATCGCCGGCGCCCTTATCCTGGTCCTCTTCGCGGTCTCCAATCGGGAGACTGTATCGCTTACGCTGTGGCCGCTGCCATTCCTGGTCGATCTGCCAGTTTATCTGCCGCTCTTTTTGAGCCTGCTGCTCGGCTTCCTGATCGGCGCATGCGCCGCATGGATCGCCGGCGGCCGGGTCCGCCGCGAGCTGCGCCGCCGCCGCCGGCGCATCGAGGCCCTGGAACGCGAGCTCGCGGCCACTCAAGCCGAGCTCAAAAATCGGAAGGAACCGGCAACGACAGCGCTGCCGGCCCGCCACCAGACGCGCTAGCGCCGGGCCTGTTCGGCGCTTGCCTCCCGCATCGCTTCGAAGGGACGCGTCGCCATCCGGCTGGCAGCTTCGGCTATGCGGGCGCTCTGCTCCAAAAAAGCTTGCATATTGTTGCGCAGCAGGTTGGCCTGGATCTCAAGCATCTCCGTGAAGTTCCGCGCGCGCAGCAGCGCTTGGCTCGCCTCCGAGGTGTGCCGCATGACATCTTCGGCATAGCTCGACCAAGCTGCAGTAATCTCACGCGCACCCTCGGTCAGCGCCGAACTCGAGCGGACCGCCCTCTCAGCCGCGGCCGTTGAGGCTGTGGGCGCCTGCCGCACCCCTTCCCGCCCGACTTCGGCAAAGCGCTCTGTTGGCCGTCGAGCGGCCTCGCTTCCGCGATCCTTCTCCATCTCCTTTTGCGCGTGCTGCGTCTCTGTTCTCGACTCGGCCATGTGAACCTCCGCTTGCACTTTCATAATCAACAGCGGTGGCCGGTCCACGCTCCCGCGATATTAAGCTTTTCTTCCGCAAAGTAGGGCACCATTCTCGCCGCCGCGAAAACGGTGTATCTCGATATTGCACCGCATTAGCAAGGCGGAGCGCAGCCCCCGACCGGGAGGTCCCACGAGGAGATCGCATGATTCATCCCGTCATTCTGTCCGGTGGCTCTGGAACCCGGCTATGGCCGATGTCGCGAACGCTCTACCCAAAGCAGCTCCTGAGCCTGCTCGGCCGTGAGAGCCTTCTGCAGCAGACCGTCCGGAGGGTCGCCGAGCGCGCCTGCTTCAGCCCGCCGCTGCTGGTTGCGAACGAAGAACATCGCTTCATCATCGCCGAGCAGCTGCGCGAAATTGCCGTCGTGCCGCGCTCGCTGCTGCTCGAGCCGGTGGGCCGCAACACGGCGCCTGCCGCCTGCATCGCGGCGCTGGCGCTCACCGAAGCCGAACCCGATCCGCTCATGCTGGTGATGGCCTCCGACCATCGGATAAGCGACACGAGCGCCTTTCTCGCAGCGGTGGAGCAGGCGGCCGAGGCGGCGCGAGCCGGCGCCCTGGCTTGCCTGGGAGTGACGCCGGAGCGCGCGGAGACCGGCTATGGATATATCCGCCGTAGCGCCGCGTTGGAGGGCGTCAGCGGCGTTTTCGCCGTCGGCGAGTTCGTTGAAAAGCCGGATCCGGAGCACGCCCAGAAATACGTCGCTTGCGGCGAATATTTCTGGAACAGCAGCATCTTCATGTTCCCGGCGCGGCTCTATTTGGACGAACTGGAGCGCCTGCGACCGGACATGGTCGGCGCCTGCCGCCGGGCGCTCGAAACCGCGCAGCGCGACAGCGATTTCATCCGCCTCGGCCGTGAGGCCTTCACCGGCTGCCCCGCTGATTCCATCGACTATGCGGTGATGGAGCAGACGAGGCGCGCGGCCGTCGTACCCGTCAGTATGGGCTGGAGCGATGTCGGCTCCTGGGATGCCTTGTGGGAGATGAGCGTCAAGGACCAAAACGGCAATTCGCTCGAGGGCAATGTCGTCGCTGAAGACACCCGCAATTGCTATCTGCGATCGGAGGCCGGGCTCGTCGCCGCGGTCGGCATCGAAGACCTCGTCGTCGTCAACACCGCCGACGCCGTCATGGTGGCGCCGCGCAACCGCACGCAGGATGTGAAGAAACTGGTGGCGCGGCTCGTCGAGGACCGCCGCGACGAGGCCGATGCGCTGCCAACCGTCCACCGGCCGTGGGGCAGTTATACCTCGCTGCACAATGGGCATCGGGTGCAGGTCAAGCACATCATGGTCAAGCCGGGCGGCAAGCTTTCGTTGCAGATGCATCATCACCGCGCCGAACATTGGGTTGTCGTCCACGGCACCGCGAAGATCCGCCGCGGCGACGAGGAGATGATGCTGTCCGAGGATCAATCGACCTATATCCCGATCGGCACAGCGCACCGTCTCGAGAACCCCGGCAAGATCCCACTGCATCTGATCGAAGTTCAGTCCGGCAGCTATCTCGGCGAAGACGACATCGTGCGGCTTGAGGACAGTTACGGCCGAAGCTAGCAGCCGGGGTCGAACCTCGCGCTGCGATTGCTTCGTCGCTCCGCTCCTCGCAATGACGCCCTTCGGCAGGTCATTGCGCGCGAAGCGAAGCAATCTCGCCTTGCGGCAACGGGCGGCGTGCTTATGTGATTCGCCGCCATCAACAGGGAGGGCTGACCATGTCGCTGAGGATCAATTCGGAGGCTCCGAATTTCACGACGGAGACGACGCAAGGCACGATTAATTTCCATGACTGGATCGGCAATGGATGGGCGATCCTGTTTTCCCATCCGAAGGATTTCACGCCGGTCTGCACGACCGAGCTTGGCTACATGGCCGGGCTGATGCCGGAATTCCAAAAGCGCAATTGCAAGATCATCGGGCTTAGCGTCGATCCGGTCGGCGACCACAGCCGCTGGGCGAAGGACATCGAGGAAACCCAGGGTCACGCGGTCAATTATCCGATGGTCGGCGATCCCGAGCTCAAGGTCGCCAAGCTCTATGACATGCTGCCGGAGGGCGCCGGGGACACTTCGGCGGGCCGCACCCCGGCCGACAATGCGACAGTGCGCAACGTGTTTGTGATCGGGCCCGACAAGAAGATCAAAGCGATGCTGACTTACCCGATGACGACCGGGCGGAATTTCGACGAGGTGCTGCGCCTGCTCGAGTCGTGCCAGCTCACCGCCAAGCACCAGGTCGCCACGCCGGTCAACTGGAAGCCGGGCGAGGATGTCATCATCGCCGGTTCGGTGACGGACGAGCAGGCCCGGCAGCGTTATCCCGGCGGCTGGAAAGCGCCAAAGCCTTATATCCGCATCGTCCCGCAGCCGCGCTAAACGTATAGCCGCTCACCCCGCCCGTCGCCCCGCTTGCGGGGAGAGGGTCAGGGTGAGGGGCACCTCTGGCAATCCGAGTAAAAAATCCGGCAGGCGTTGTCGAATCCGGCGGCGTGGGCGCGTCTATAGGCTGCCAGGGCCGCGATGCTGCGGCCGTTCAAGGAGGGAGAGAGCGATGCAATACGCGCTGCTGATCTACGCGGACGAGAAGACCCGCCCAGCCGAGAACAGCCCGGCATTTCGGGAAATGGTTGCCAAGCATATAGCGCTCAACAGCGAGCTGGGCGCCGCCAGGATCGCCGGTGCTGGGCTCAAGGGCACCGCTCTGGCGACGACGGTTCGCACCACTGCCGGCAGCAAGACCGTCCATGACGGCCCCTTCGCCGAAACCAAGGAGCAGCTTGGCGGCTTCTACCTGGTCGAGGCGGCCGACCTCGATGCCGCAATCGCGGTCGCCAAGAAAGTACCGCTTTCCGGCGATGGCGCGATCGAGATCCGGCCGCTTCTCGGGAGCTGACGGGCGACGCCCTTGGTCCCGCGACCGCGGAGCGTGGAGAGGGCCTGGCTGTCGCTTAGAGTAGATTTCGACCGGACCGGAGCGGTGTCATTGCGAGGAGCGCCTTGCGCGACGGAGCAATCTCGACCGGCGGAGGCTCAGGAGCCCGAGATTGCTTCGCTTCGCTCGCAATGACAAAGAGGTCCTCCGTTTGATCTGATGGAAACCGGCTCCTCGAGTTTAGGCGGATATGCCCGCTTCACGCTCTACTATCGCGCAATCGACGGCGTTTGCTCGGATCGGCGCCGCAGCGGCCGAGAATGACGTGCGGGCGGGAGCGCCCGCCGCAGCCGCCGCGGCAAGCGCGGCGGAGCCGGCTCGGCAAGCTCCCTATCCGCGCGGGAGCCCGGACGGGCGGTGATCCAGGCGCGGCCTTCTTCGGCCCGAATGGTCGGGAATACCCGTATCTTGCAGGGTATCAGGAAGCGCAGCGCTTTGACGGTGAGACGCACCCAACCGATGTCGGTGACGATCGCGACGCTCTCGCAGCACGCGGCATGTTCGAGCCCAAGGTCGAGATCGTCCCAGGCGGAGCCCGGAAACCGGGAGTTGAGCTCGTAATAGAGCCGGATCTTGTCGTGCCGCCTGCGCGATTTCTTGAGCGCCGGCAGCAAGACGTCCTGGCAATCCCGCATCGTCACCCGGCCTGTCGCGAGGATGCCAACGACGCTCCTGGGAAGGCCCTCGATGAGTTCGAGCATCGCCTCTCCCTAGAACGCGACGCGCCACTTGCCAATGATCACCTGCTCCTGGCCCTTGGCATTGGCGATCGTGATGCGTTTGCCGTACATGTACTGGACGCCGGTGGTGATGAACGCGACCGGGTTCCACACCAGATTGACAAAGGCGTTCCACTGCTCTTTGTTCGCCGGGCCGTTGTTCGCCTGCATTGGCCCGATCAGCCGCGAGTTAACGTCCTGGTGAGCCATGCCGGCTGCAATCGTCGACCGCAGATTGGGCAGCCACCAGTGCTGATAGCCGCCATTTGCGCTGTAGCCAAAAACCGTATTGAAGAGGACATTCGATGCCGCGGCCCCGCCGATGCAGCCCGGCCCCGGCGTTGCGCACGCGGTCTGGACGGTGAAATTGGTCGCCAGCGGCACGGCAAGGCTCCATCCGCCGCTCTCGTAATTGCCTATGGCCTGGCCGGCGACGAAACTGAACAGGAAATCGTCCTTGGCCCAGCCGAACCAGCCGGGCTTCACGTCACCGCTGAAATGCCCGCCGTAACCGACGTATGTCCGGTCGATAAACCGGCCGTCGTTGACCCGCAGCGGCCGTACTACGGCGGCAAAGTCGACATGACCCCAAGGCTGCGCCCAATAGGATGCAGCGGTAAGCGTGGGCGCAAAGCCCTGGCCCAGATTGCCGAAGACCGGGTTGCCCGCACCCGTGCAAGGAACGCCATTGCAGATTGGGCCGATCGGCGTCGGAGTCCCGGGGCCGGCTGGCGGTGTCGAGATATTCGAGTCCGAAGATAGAATACCGGCCGGCGTGAGCATCGAAGTGAAGGGTTGCTCTGCCGATACCGACCAGGCGCTGCCCCATGGGCCGACAAGCGTGTAGCGCACCTGCGGGATGCGCAGGCCGCCGGTCGAGCCCATCGCGCCGCCGAAGTCCATCGATTCAGTGTCGGCGTCGGCATCTGAGAAATTCGAGAGGGCCTGGCCGCCGAGGAATCCACCCAACGTGCCGTAGGCGAATCTGAGGCGCAGCAGCCGGCTGTCACCCCCGGCCTGCTGAGCGGTTTGTTGCGCGAATTGGTTGTTGGCGCCGCCGGGTCCGGCAAAGTCGAATGCCGTAAACGTCCGCGCCTCTCCCCAGGCAGTCGGGGTGCGGGTTTCTATGTCGATCCTCGATTGCTCCGGGCTGAACAAGAAGATCCCGTTGCCGCGCGAGTGGTTGACGTTTTGCGCGACCGAGCCCAGGCCGGGGACGAAATTCTGGCCGATCGGCACGCTGTTCAGGTTTCCGTTTTGGCCGGCGTTGGACGAGGGGAGGCCAGGATTGGAGGCGTTTTGCCCCTGCAGATAGTAGAGGCCGGTAAGGTCGATGAAGCCGCCGATACGGATCGAGGTGTCGGTGCCCGGGATCAGGAACGATCGCGGGAAGCTGCCGCCCAACGCCGTTGCAGTCGGCGCCGCTTGGAACCCCAAGGGCTGCGCGGCGCCTCCGCCCGTGGTGCCGGGCGGAGGCGGAGCCTGAGCCAGCTGGTCGATGCGGCGCTGTAACAATTCCTGATTGGCGCGCAGATCGGCCAACTCGTCAGCTTGTGCGGTAGGAAGGCCTGTCAGCACGGCGATCGCCGCGGTCAAACCGCCGACCGCCGCAAAGCTGCGCATGCCGGATGTATTCGTCATCGCCAGCCGCTCCCCCAGTGACCAACCTTTGAAATCACAGGTTGACCTTGACGGAGTGTGGGCTTCCGGCACCATCCTTCGTTCGGTGGAAAGTAGTTGGAGGCGCGGAGCTAAATTCTGACGGGTTGAGAACTAAGATTAACTTAGATATAAATAATATAGCATAGTTTATCTATTATGTTGTCGACTTCTCTACTTGGAATTGAAAGGCCAGCACGGATTTAAATCTAGCCCGCAGTTCTCAATCTCCCTTGCGCTCACGTGCCGCGCACGGTCGTTCAGGGAGCCCGAGATTTGTCATGGACCGAGGAGCGGGCGCCGCAGCGCGGGTTCGAAGCAGCCTGCCAAGCCGGCCAGCCTCGCACGATGCGAAGCCGTAGGGCGGGCGGTCGAAACGAAGCAGTCGGCCCTCTTAATCGTTCGTGGCCGGGCTTGGCCCGGCCATCCACGAGATGAGGCGCACGCCTTGCGGATTTTCGTGGATGCCCGGCACAAGGCCGGGCACTAACGATGGGGATTTACGGCGCTGTCGCGCGAGCGGCGGCGTTCGCTTGCGCTTGCTGCCGCAGCGGCCGAGCATGGCGGACGCGCCGCGCCGCCGCATGCGACGGGGGTCGCCTGACGCGCCGCAGCAAACGCGGCGGCGCCGGCTCCGACAGCTCGAGATCCGCGCGCGAGCCCGGACGGGCGGTGATCCAGGCGCGGCCTTCTTCCGCCTGAATGGTCGGGAACACCCGTATCTTGCAGGGGATCAGAAAGCGCAGCGCTTTGACGGTCAGCCTCACCCAGCCGATATCGGTGACGATCGCGACCCGCTCGCAGCATGCGGCGTGATCGAGGCCGAGATCGAGATCGTCCCATGCCGAGCCCGGAAACCGCGAGTTGAGCTCGTAATAGAGGCGGATCTTGTCGTGCCGCTTCCGGGAGCTCTTGATCGCCGGGACGAGGACCTGCTGGCAGTCCCGCATCGTCACCCGGCCCGTCGCAACGATGCCGACAACGTTCTTGGGAAGGCCTTCGATGAGTTCGAGCATCGCCTTCCCCTAGAACGCCACGCGGAACTTGCCGATCAGCACGTTCTCGTTGCCCTTGGCGTTGGAGACGACGACGCGGTGGCCGTACATGTACTCGACGCCGGTGGTGATGAACGCGACCGGGTTCCAGACGAGATTGACGAAGGCGTTCCACACCTGCTTGTTCGCCGAATTGGCCTCGGTCGGCCCGATCAGCTGTGACGGCACGTCTTGGGCCCACATGCCGGCCGCGATTGTCGAGCGCAAATTTGGCGTCCACCAGTGCTGATAGCCGCCATTGGCGCTATACGCGAAGATCGGCTTGACGAGGACGTTCGAGGCTGCGGCCAAGCCAGTGCAGGTCGGTGTCGGCGTCGCGCAGGATGTGGCGATGCTAAAATTGCTCGCCAGCGAGAAGGCGGTGGCCAACCCGCCGCTCGTATTGGTGCCGAGGGCGTCGCCGATGACGACGCTGAACAGGATGTCGTCCTTTTCATAGCCAAACCAGCCGGGCTTCACGTCCCCGCTGAAATGCCCGCCATAGCCGATGAACGTCCGGTCGACGAAACGGCCGTCATTGACCCGCATCGGCATCATTTCAACGGCGAAGTCGACATGCCCCCAGGGCTGCGCCCAATAGGAGGCGGCGGTCATGGTGGGCGCGAAGGTCTGGGCCGGATTGGCCTGCAAGGTGGTCCCCGTGACGATCCCCGTGCCGGTGCACGGGACGCCATTGCAGGTCGCTGGGATCAACGGGGCGACCGGGCTGGTCTGCGGACCAGGGGCCCCGTTGACGCTGGTAGCGAGGAGCTGGTCGTTCGATATCGTGCCGCCCGGTACGATGATACCGGTGACCGGTTGCTCCGCCGATACGGAGAAGGCGCTGCCGTACGGGCCAGCAAGTGTATAGCGCACCTGCGGAATACGATTGCCGCCGGTCGAACCCAGCGCGCCGCCGAATTCCATCGATTCGGTGTCGGCGTCGGCGTCGGCGAAGTTCGAGAGAGCCTGGCCAGCGAGGAACCCGCCCAGTGTGCCGTAGGCGAAGCGGAGGCGCGGCACCAGGCTGTCGCCGCCCGCCTGCTGGACGCTCAGGCAGCTAAAATTGTTGCAGCCAGAGAAGTCCCAGGCAAAGAACGTCCGCGATTCACCCCAGGCTGTGGGAGTGCGGGTCTCAATGTCGATGCGCGATTGCTGCGGGCTGAACATGAAGACGCCGTTGCCGCGCGAATGGTTTGCTGACTGTGCGGTCGGGCCGAGCCCCGGGATGTTGACCTGACCGAGCGGGATTGCCATCGCGTTCCCGTTTTGGCCGGAGTTGGATGTGGGAGTGCCAGGGTTGCCGTTGTTGGCGCCGTTGAAAAAGTAGAGGCCGGTGAGGTCGACAAAACCGCCGATACGAATAGACGTGTCGGTGCCCGGGATCAGAAACGAGCGCGGGAAGCTGCCGCCCACCGACGCAGCGCCCGGCGCCGCCTGGGACCCCGTGCCAGCCGGGGTGCC
>Ga0126371_10005317_pt1 | contig 11436 bp, 8 predicted proteins | sample PanSoiMetaPlot_4_FD_110145 | JGI IMG/M metagenome (GOLD analysis project Ga0126371, IMG submission 110145) | Tropical forest soil microbial communities from Panama - MetaG Plot_4 | ecosystem: Environmental > Terrestrial > Soil > Tropical forest > Bulk soil | place: Panama | collected 2016-02-17
TCCAGTAAAGTGGGGACGTTCAGGAAATAGTCCGGCGAAGCCAGTTTCAATTCCTCCGATAACTTCGAGAGATCGGTCGAGAGCGTCACGACGCTATTCCGTGAAAGAAAGGTCAGCATGGCGATCCACGAAGCAGCGAAGCAAAAAGGAGTGTAATGGAAAATCCTCTCCGGTTCGCGGCTGCCAGCCATCAGAACATCCAAACGCGCGTTCGTACATTGGAGCATGTGCCGGATATTTCCCTCACGGAGCACCACCCCTTTCGGCTCGCCGGATGTGCCGGACGTGTAGATGATGCTGACCGGATCGGATTCCGCACAGGCTGTTTTCTCCAAGGGTAAGTTCTCTTCACTCCCGAACACCTTGTCCAGGGGCGTGAATGCCGGGCAGTCATCTGAAACCGTGCGGATTTCCGCAAAAAGACTTTCGTCGGATGCGAAGATTGCTGTCGGGCTGAAATCTTGAATCATCGAGCTGAGCTCACGCGGCGCTTGGCGCGTGTAAAGAGGCACAACGATCAGGCCCTCGGAGATCAGGGCCAGATCCAGGGCCATCCAGCGGATGCTGTTCGGCGCCAGCAGCCCGCAGCGGTCGCCTTTATTGAGATTGAGCCCACCCACAAACCTCCTGGCTTGGCTCACCAGCTTCAGGAAATCGCGGCCGCTTACATCCAGAAACTGGCCATCGCGAATTTCGCGGAGCACAATCGAGTCGCCGCGTCGTTGCAGGTTTTCAAAAATGGAATCCAGAAAATTCACGCTGGCAAAACTCCGCTGTGCTCTTCGAGCAGGCGGTACAGTTGAGGGCTTAGCGGCGGAAGATACTCTTCCCATCCGACAACGCCCCCGCGTAGTGGAAACTCCGGAAAGCGTCGCGCGATTTGTTCTTCGAGATACACGCCCATGCGCGCCATCAACTGGATGTTGCGTGCGACGGTGGATGAAATGCCTTCGCGAATTTCATCGGCCTGCTCGTCCAGTGCGCGCAGCGTCGTGACAATTTTCTCGTCGAGGCCAGGCTCGTCCACGCGCATGAGCAAATGCGCGTGCCCGCGTTCTCGCATCAAATTGCTGATGCGCTCATCCATGGTCACGCCCGCGGACGGAACTCCCGCAGGCATCGTGGTAACAATGGCGTGGAATCGAGAGGACAACAGGCGGTCGCACGCCCGCAAAATACTCACAAGCTCGTACATGTTGTACCCGTCCGATGAAAAAATCGGCGCGCCCCCCAGGCTCTCGGCGATTCGCTCGCAGGCGTCGCGGTCCAGCATTTCCATGGCGATGAGCACCGGGAAAATGTCTCGATCCTGCTTGTATTTTCGAACCCCGCCGGCCATTGCGAGCAGGTATCTCTCGTAAGCTCGGTCGACATCGGCCCCCGAACGATGAAAATACATGGTGCGGTAGTGGCTCTTCCTGTAGCCGCCTGCCACAGAGTGCGCCAGCCATTTGGCGATCGATGGCTTCACCGGCCACCAGAATGGATTAATGGGGCACACCGCCAGCACCCGGCTTCTTCCGTCCCAACCCGCATCGTGCAGCGCTTTTTGCCCATACTCGCGCCCGAGCGGTTCAAACGTCCACGCCGTATCGGTTCCCAGTTCGGTCGGAACCCCGAGCTTCCCCAGAACCTCCAGTGACTCGATATTTCGAGTGACCACCGTCGATTCGCGGCAATAACGCCGGCACATGCGCTGTAGACTCGGATCCATGGCTCCCGCCTCGGCTCCGTATCCCAGGCTCAGTTTGTTCTGCGCCGAAGCGATTCCCAGTCCTTCGATAAACATAGCCGTCAGCGCGTTGCTGAATTTGCTCTTGAACATCGATCCTTCGCAGGCGATCACCCCATCGTGTTTCGGAACTTCCGCGTGCAATCGAGGAGGAAAAATATCCGGGAGGAAAATTTGTTTGGCATCGCCAAAATATCCGCTGCTCAGGTCAAAATTCTGTGTCAGCACGCTTAGGGCGATATTCTGTGTTCCCAGGATCCGCCGCACCTGTCGCAGCATTTCTTCCACGCGGACATCGGAGCCGGTGTTTCTCGTGCCGTTATACCCGGCGAAGAGAAGCTTTAGTTTCTTCCCCGGCTGCCAGGAGTGTCCGCTGCCGAGCAGCCATTCGAGCTTGCTCAACTCGATTAGGCCTGCCACCCACGCCTCTAGAATCAGGTCCATCATGGCGCTGAATCCCGTGTGGCTTCCGTGTTTGCCGCCGCGGCTTTAGGGTTCTCCGCTACCGGCCAATCGCGATACTTATAAGTGAAATGATTCTCGCGTGCAAAACGAAAAAGAGGGTAGCAATACGCGGAGAATGGCCTGGGCTTCCGGCCCATTTCCACCACAACCCGTTTATTGTCGAACACCGTATTCCAGAGCAGATATGGAAGAAATACCTTTAGCAATGTTGCAAGCCCGCCGATTTTGCCGGCGCGACCCGCCAGCGCCTCTACCACTTTGGACGAAGGCCGCTCCAGGCTTGGCATGAACACAGGCGCTCGCCTCCCCTGTGCGTTCGCCAGAGCCTCGGTGACCTGCACGAACGTCTCTGAGCCTTCTCCGGAAGACAGGTGGTAGATTTCCTCTTCCGGCTTTTCCTTCTGGTGCAGCGTCGCCACCGAATCTGCGACGAAATCCACGGGAACAATGTCGATGCGGTCGTCCGGCCGAAAGGGAAGCGCCGGAAGCCCGGCCAGAAAAACAAAGGCCCTCACCATATCAAATTGATTGGTCTCCGCGCGGCGGCTGTCGCCCAGCACGATGCTGGGGCGAAAAATTGTCCGGGGAACATCCCACAGCAATTGCCCAATCATGTGCTCGCAGAATTTTTTTGTGCGTGCGTAAGGGTCGTAATCCGAACGCGACCAATCGATGGCCGTATCTTCCCGAACTGTCTCGTTTGTCCTCTCTCCTGCCACGGCCACGGTGCTCACATGACTAAATCGCCGCAGCCCGTGCGAGTCGCGCGCTCGCATGGCCAACTGAATCACTTCGAGCGTGCCGCGCAGGTTCACGTTCAGGCAGCTTTTTTCCGACTTGCGATTCAGTGAGGCAGCGCAGTGGATCACCGAATCGGTGGTGCGCACCAGGCTGTCATATTCGCCTTCACTCAGGCCGAAGCGCGCTTCGGTTAGATCGCCTAAAAAGATTCGGATTCGTGAGTGGAGAGATTCTTCAAAAGGCCCGGGTTCCAGGTGCAATTGTAGGGAATGCCATAGCCGGGACCGCGCTTCCTGGGCGTCGCGGGCGCGCACTAGCAGGTTGAGCGGGTCGGAATAGCCCGCCAGGAGGTTCGACGCAATGTGCGCGCCGATATAGCCGGTGCTACCGGTCAGGAAGATGGACACGATGGATGTATAACACTACGTTGCCGCCGTGCTCGATCCTCACGCGCGAGCGGCGTCCTCCTCGGCTAGCGCCAGAAGCGGCACGCTGCGTCGAGGAGTAACTTCGGGGGCGCGCCCCTCAATGAGAGGATAGCACCACTTGCGCAGTGCCGGGATGTGTACATTGATCCAATAATCCCACCAGTCGAGCGATCTCGCATCGTAGCCGAACGCCTCTCGCTCGTTCAAAGGCAAAGCTGCGCTCAAGCGCTCAATGTTCGCGGCCTCGAAAACGTGATCGTTCTCGAGAATAAAAGGTTCGAACAGTGCGATCAGCTTGATCACTCGTTCCAGATCGCGCTCCCGCCGTGCCAGCGGCGGCCGCACGAACGGAAGCGGCTCCACTGTCCGGTTGATCATTTGCACGATCAGCTTCTGCGCGGGGGCCGAAAGCTTTTCGTAGCGTCCTTTGGACACTGGAATCGCGTCGAATTTCAATTTCAGACGATGGTTGAGTCCGTTCTGCGCCCGGTAAAACTTCCGGTGGCCCAGGCCGGTCAACTCGATCGAGCGCCGCATGTCGCATGGGTTGGCAACCGAGGTAGCCAGGTGATAGACAGGCGCGTGCCGCCGGGCCACCAGTGCGGCGGTGATCAGTGTCATGCCGCGCGCCACGAGGTCGACCGGAATCAGGTCGAGACATTTGCTTGCGTTGCTGGGCAGCTGCCGGAAAAAAGTTCCTAACAAATAAGACAGCGAAGCCGACGTGTTGATGCCTTCGTTCCATCCCAGAAAAGGCCGTTCAATCGACGACTCCACGATGGCCGGCCGCGCTACCGCCACAGCCTTGTGCGGATTTTGATCCAGGTAATTGCGGATGAGCGACTCGGCTAGGCCCTTCGTAAACGTATATGTATTGGGCCATCCCAGCTCGTTCGCGCGGCGCACACCCGCGCGCGTGAACTCCTCCCGAAGCCAGCGGAAGCGGTTCTTCCGCGTCTGGTTTTCAAGCGCCGCCCCCTGCAGGTTCTTTGCCGCATGCTCCTTCTCGGTGGCCATGCGACGCAGCTGCTCCGTGATTTCCGGTGATTCGGCCGCCTTCTCGGTTTCCGCGATCAACGCTTCGAGCGAACTCCATTCACGCTCCACGTCGAACTGAAGGTCCTGCCCAGGATTGTAGTTCTTGGGTAAAACCTCGAGAATGCGTCCGTTGCGTCGGCCTACCACGTAAGAAGTGGAAAGATGCAGCAAGGCCGCGTGGTCGCATTCGCTCAGAAAATCGAGCAGGTTCTTGGTCGCGCGTACGTTGATCGCCAGAGCGTCGCGCAAGTCCGGATTAAAATCCGTCAAGCCCGAACTGTTGACCACCACATCGATCGACCGCGCCAGTTGCCCGCGATGATTCGCCGATAGTCCCAGGCCTGGTTGGGTCACATCGCCGTCAAATACTTCGACTTTTTCGCGGACAAATTGGGCGAACCGCTGGCCGTGCTTTACCGCCAGACGCTCAAAAACAGGGGATTCTTCCAAAATCCTTTGAAACCGGGCGAGCGCGCTGCTGGTCCGATGGCCCCGCACGAGCAGCGAGATTTGTCCGATTTCGGGTAGATCGGTGAGCAGATTCGCCAGCCAGACTTTACCGATGAAGCCGGTCGAACCGATCAGCAGGATGCGCTTCCCGCGCAATGTCTCGCGAACCGATAACGCGCCGGTTACGTTCCGCGAGCCGAACTGCACGACGGGAGCTCTCCCTTTAAAAACGCTTCGGCGCGCCGGCCGGATAGCCCCCTCCAGGACGCTCGGATCGTTGCCCAATCCAAGATCTCGCGCAAGCTGTTCTCGGCTGATTCTCCCGTCCGGAGATTGGCCGATGAAGCGCGCAAAAAGACCTCGCGGCCGGATCACAGGATCGAGCAGGCGGCCGGTCGCCAGGCAATCGCGAAAATCGAGCCGGTTCGAAACGATGCGCTCGACTCCCAGGTACTCGGCTAGCGGGCGCATGATGTGATCCAGCCCCTGGCTGACCAGCACTAATTCGCCGCCGGAACGGACGGCCTCGCGAAGTTTCTCCACTCCGCGCTGCTTCAGGCGCGGCTTCAGATAGTATGTGAAATATTCGTAGCCCAGAAGATCGAGACGGTCGCGGCTCTCGCCGCGAAGCACGGTGTGCAAGACTCGCGTGGCAAATACACGATTCGACAAATAAAGAAATGGACGCGCCACCGCCAGTACACCCATCGATCCGCGCCGCGTCCACCGCTCCAGAAAACTTTGTGCGTTCCATGTGAAAAAGCCCACCGGCCGGACGGCCGTGAGATTCACCAGGCTGCCCTCCACCCGCCAAAAGATCGGCTGGGGCCGGCTGGCTGCCAAGTCCACCTCATTGCGTATTGACGCTCGCTCCGGGCTGGAATCTGGTGGATGCATAGTGGTAAAGAAAGAACGTGATCTGGAACGAAACGCGAAATTAGCATGGGCCTCCGCCATCAATCAAGCTGGTTGGGAAGGGGCGATGATGAAAGTCTACAATGAAGCGCTCACCATTCAGTCGCAAAAGCCCCGCGAAATCTTCAATATCACCACTCGAGTCAAAGCGGCCATGGAAAAGAGCGGCTTCCGCGAAGGAATTGTTCTTGTTTCCTCCTTTCATACTAATTCCGCGATTATCGTAAACGAGGACGAATCGGGATTTCTCGAGGATCTCGACAAGTGGCTGGGTGACGTGGCGCCCATACGCGATGACTACAAGCACCAGGGCCGCTTCGAAAGCAACGCGGCCATCCACTTGCAATGCCTGTTGCTGGGCCACCAGGTAATCGTTTCGTTCGCCGAGGCCAGGTTGGACCTCGGCCCTTGGCAATTTGTGCAGTTCGTTGAACTCGACGGCATGCGCCCCAAACGCATTCTGATAAAAGTGATGGGTGAATAGTTTCCTCCGTCGCAACAGGCCAGTCACTCCAGGTGCTACACTTTCTTTGGCCTAAATGAACTCAGATCCGCTGATTTTCGTGCAAGACCTCTCCAAGCACTTCCGGTCGTTTCAACGGCGTGAGGGAGTGTGGGGATCCATTCAGAATCTCTTTGTCCGCGACTACAAGACGGTGCACGCGGTCGATCGCGTCAGTTTCTCAATAGATCGCGGCGAAATGGTCGGCTACATCGGCCCCAATGGGGCTGGAAAATCCACCAGCGTCAAGATGCTGACGGGCATTCTCGTGCCCACCAGCGGCGCGGTGCGCATCAACGGCTTCATTCCCTTCAGGCAGCGCCGCCACTATGTGAAGACCATTGGCGTGGTGTTTGGACAACGCACGCAACTTTGGTGGGACATCGCCGTCGTTGAATCCTTCAAGCTTCTGCGTCGGATCTACGATGTCTCGCAGCGCGACTTCGACGCGCGCATGGAGCTCTTCGACCAAATTCTTGCGATTCGCGATTACCTTCACACCCCGGTGCGCAAGCTCTCTTTGGGAGAGCGGATGCGCTGCGATCTCGCTGCGGCGCTGCTGCATAACCCGCCGTTGCTGTTTCTGGACGAACCTACCATCGGACTGGATGTTGTAGCCAAAGACCATATCCGCCAGTTTCTGCGCGCGATCAACCGCGAGTTCCGCACCACCGTCTTGCTCACTACTCACGATCTCGACGATATCGAGGAACTGTGCAGACGCATCATGATCATTGACCATGGGCGTTTGCTTTACGACGGCCAGTTGAGTGATCTCAAGTCGCGCCTCCTCCGCACCAAGCAGATCAAGTTCGTCTTGAAGGATCGTGCCCAGGCAGCGGCGGCCGCCGCGTTTTCCCGCGACGACCTCGAACTGGATCAGGTCGACGAACTGACCTACCGCCTTCGTTTCGACCGCGGAAAGGTGGCCACCGCCGATCTGATTCGCCGCATCCTGGCTTCTGTCGAGGTGCGTGATTTGCTGATTGAAGATGAACCCATTGAAGAAATTATCAAGCGCATCTATGCGGGCGAGTCGTTGGCCGAGGTGCGCGCTTGAGCTCCCTTCTGCAAACGCTCGCTCCTTATGCCGGATTTTCCCGCGTCGGCTTCGTGAATATTCTGGCCTTTCGGCTGCGTTACTTTACCGGGATCATCACCTACGCGCTGAATGTCACCATCTACTACTTCATTTGGAGCGCCGTCTTTCGCTCCGGGCAGTCCATCGCCGGATACAACCTGGCGCAAATGATCACCTACGTCAGCGTAGGATGGATCATCCGCTCCTTTTATACCAACACCATCGACCAGGAAATGGCCTACGAAATGATCGAGGGCAACATCGCCATGAACCTGATCAAGCCCGTCTCCGTGCAATGGATGTGGATTAGCCGGGCCGTCGGCGAATCTTCCTTTCGCTTGAGCCTGCTGACGGTGCCCACCGCAATTCTCATTTCCTTCATTTTCCGCGTCCAGCCACCTGCCTCCCACAAAGACTTCGCCCTTTTCCTCATCGCCGTTCTGGGTAGTTTCTTCCTCATGGCGGCTATTAACTTCATGATCGGCACCTGCGCCGTCCCGCTAAAGTCAATCCTGGCGTTGATCCGCGCCAAGTTTTGGCTGATCGAACTGCTCTCGGGTCTTTTGATTCCCATGTCCTATTTTCCCGAAAAGCTGCGCACTGTCCTCGCTTGGCTTCCCTTCGAGCACATCGCCTACACTCCGCTGCAAATCTATCTGGGAAAGCTGGACGAGCCGGGCGCCATTCGTGCGCTGGCCACGCAATGGGCCTGGGTCTTCTTTCTGTTGGTTCTTGGTGATCTTTGGTGGGCATGGGCTTCGCGCCGCATGACCATCCAGGGCGGGTAGCATGTCTGCGAGCGCTCCTGCAAGAGAGCCGGCAAGAGCTTCCCACCGCGGGGGCGCCGCGCTATGGACAGACGCCCGGCGGCATGCGCTGCTTTTTTTTGACTATTTCACGCAGTACGCCAAGGTTCGCATTGGCTACCGCGGAGACTTTTTCATCAGCCTCACCGCAAGCTTTGCGGCCACTGTCTTCGGGCTGTTCTTTGTCGTGGTGCTCTTTCAGAAGGTACCGCAACTGGCTGGCTGGCGGTTCGAGGAAGTTCTCTTCCTTTATGGCTTTTCGCTGATCCCTTATGGGTTGTTCAATGTAATCAGCACAAACCTCTACGATTTCGGGAACACATACATCATCGAAGGAAAATTCGACCGCATTCTGCTGCGGCCTATTTCTTCGCTCTTTCAAATTCTGTTCGAGACCTTTCGCATCGAATCACTTCAGGAAGTGGCCACCGGCATGTTTTGCATGGCTTGGGCCTCGTTTCGCCTTCACATAAGCTGGCCGCCGTGGAAAATCGCCATGTTCTTGTTTTTCGCTCTTTGCGCCGGCGTGATCTATGTCTCCGTGTTTTTAATGCTCACCACCGTTTCCTTCTGGTTCGAAGATCGCATCGGCGTTCACCCCCCGGTCTGGAATGTGATTGCGTTCGGACGTTACCCTCTCTCGATTTATAGCGGAGTGGTGCAGTTCTTCTTGTGTTGGATCATCCCCTTCGGGCTTGCGTCGTTCTATCCGAGCGTCCGCATGTTGGGCCGGAGCGTCCGGCCGGAATATGCCCCTCTCGTTCCGGTCGTCGCCTTCGTTTTCCTTTTCCTCGCTGTGGGGCTTTGGAGTATTGGCACTCGCTGCTATTCTTCCACGGGCTCCTGAGCGGCGAATGAGGCGCGGCCCTTGTGCTGCACGATCAGCAATGTGATGTCGTCCGATTGCGGCGCCCCTCCCGTGAAGGCTTTAACGGCGCTGCTCACCGCATCGGCCAACTCTTCCACCGTGTGGCCTTGAAATCCCTCGATAACTTTCCGCAATCTGGTCTCTTCAAATAATTCGTTCCTCGGGTTCGCGGCCTCCGAAACGCCATCGGTGTAGATCACAACGCAATCGCCGGACCTCAATAGGGTGCGCCCGCTCTGGTACTCGGCTTCGGGAAGCAGGCCCACCGGGAAATTCTGAGATTCCAACGGCTCAAGCCCGCCAGTGTCCCGCCGGACCAACGGCGGAACATGCCCGGCATTGACGTACTCAAAGCTCCCATCCGGCTCGAGAACGCCGTAGAAGACAGTGGCGTAGCGACTCTCCAGCGTTCGGTCGCACAAGTAGGCGTTAACGCGCGAAAAGATGTCGCAAATGGGTATGTCCATCGTGGCTGTCGTGAAAAAGACGCCCTGCAACAACGTGGCCAGCAGTGCCGCGGAAATACCTTTTCCCGAAACGTCTCCCACGAAGAATCCGTAGCGCCCGCCTCCCAGTTCGATGACATCGAAGCAATCCCCGCCCACCGAATAGCAAGCGAGGGTCGAGCCGGCGACAGCAACGCCCGCCAAATTTGGCAGTGATTTGGGCAGCAATCGCTGCTGGATTTCGCTCGCAATTTGGATCTCATGATCCAGCCGGGCCTTGGCGCGGGCCGCGGCGAACAAACGCGCGTTTTCGACCACGGTGGCTGCCTCGCGCGCCAGCGTTCGGAGCACTTCGCGGTCGAGATCCGAAAATGCGCTTGTGGGTCTGCGGCTGTCCAGATACAGGACCCCTAGCAATTCGCTCTGCCGCGACGTGATCGTCACATCAATCGATTCGATCACCGGCAATTTGTCCACGGGGATAGCCACCACCGTGCGCAGCGCCAGCGACGCCATGCTCTCTTGCGGGTTGCTCGACATCTCGTCGCCCACATCGCTTACGATCAATTCCCGGCGCGTGCTCGCCACTCGCTTTACCACGCTTTTCGAAACCTGCAATTGCTCGAGCGCAATCGTGCGATTTTGCCTGTCCCGCGCTACAACCGCGTTTAACTCCCCCGACGTTCCCGCCAGCAGCAGCACGCCGCGGTCTGTCCCGGTGATTCGAATGGCCGCGTCCACCACCGTGGTCAAAATGTCCTCAAGCGACAGGCCGGTGCCTAGCGCCCGCGCCACATCGAGCAGCACCCCCAGATGGTGAAGCTCTCGAGCGCCCGGCTGTTCCGGCGCCGGCGCTTCCACTCGCTCCACCAATTCCGCAACGCTCACTTCATCGCTCACGTGGATCAAATGGTACGAATCGGCGATCCCGAAATCGATTTTGTCGTTCGGCTTGAGCTCATGGCGCAGAATCTTCTCGCCGTTGACAAACGTTCCATGCCGGCTGCCGCAGTCTTCCAGAACCAGAGTGCCGTTCACGCTCACAATCTGCGCCTGCTGACGGCTGATGCGGCTGTCCCGCAAGGTCAATTCGTTATCCGCTTGGCGGCCGATCCGGAACGGCACGGGCGCAATTTCCACCTCCCGGCGGTTTCCGCTTGGCTCGATAACGACGATGCGATGGTCGCTTCCTGGCATGGATCGCTTGTCCGAAGGAAATACCTGGCTACGAGCTGGAATCGTTAGGAACGACGTAAAACTAGCAGGAATTACTCCGGCTAAGCAACCCCGCCCTACGCCTTGTCGTCAGCACAGGATCTGTCCGGGCGAGCTTCCGGTGTGTTTGTGGAAACCCGGTTTTCCTCAGGGCACGGCTCCAGCCGTGCCGTCAAGGGCATCCCAATTAGCCCGGCTTTAACCGCGGAGGTCGCGTTTACAGCAAATCAGGCGTCATATAGGGTGCTCCATCCTTCGCGCTCTTTGCGAAGGGTGGGTCGTTTTGCCTTTGCCTGTTGTGTCATCCCGGGCGCAGTCGAGGGCCTCTCTTCGGCGAACAACTTCGCCTTTCGATGCCACGTCTGCGTCGTGGCCGCGGCTTGACCGGCCTGGAACCCGCCAGTAAGCTACTTATTCTTACAACCACAGAAAGACGCGGCATGGAAACCATTCACATCACTTTGCCCGACGGCGCTATTCGCGAAGTGCCCAGCGGCACTACTCCAGCGGAAATTGCCAGCCAGATTTCCCAGCGGCTGGCGAAAGAGGCGCTGGTGGCGCGCACCAATGGCGAGCTAATAGATCTTTCGCGCCCGCTCGAGCACGACACCAAGCTTTCCATACTGACCGCCAAGGACCCCGACGCGGTGCAAGTGTTCCGCCATTCGGCGGCCCATCTGCTAGCGGCGGCGGTGCTGGAGCTCTACCCGAACGTGAAGTTGGGCATTGGTCCGCCAATCGAAACCGGA
>Ga0126371_10005319_pt1 | contig 11434 bp, 10 predicted proteins | sample PanSoiMetaPlot_4_FD_110145 | JGI IMG/M metagenome (GOLD analysis project Ga0126371, IMG submission 110145) | Tropical forest soil microbial communities from Panama - MetaG Plot_4 | ecosystem: Environmental > Terrestrial > Soil > Tropical forest > Bulk soil | place: Panama | collected 2016-02-17
AGATCCGTTCATCCATTTAGGAACGGTATTTGACGAACCACGATATCACAGCCTAATTCCTGTGGACCATAGTTCATTCGATCGAATCGCCAATTTTTTGGCTACTTTTGCTTAGTAATGCGATCCTGCGGCGGCGGATTGGGCCGGGCAATGGATCGCGAAAGTCGTAGCTAGGTTCGGTGGCAGCGGGTCGCCATTGCCGAATGGCTTTGGGCCAAGACGGAAGAATCACGCCATTGCGAACCGGAGACCTTTCTGATCGAGATGCGCCCATTTGGCTATCCGGGCCGAAAGCGTCCCACGTCGATTTTATCAAGCCTTAGAGCCTCTACGGTCCGGCAAGTCTTGATCGCGGCTTCCTGACGACACGCCCCACTCGTGATCCGTTAGGGTCCGAGATTTCGCGCGCCTGCTACGCCGCGTGCCGCGTTCGCCCGTTGCTGCCCGCGCGTACGAGTCGGCCGGGCAGTGCGCCGGTGTGCTCGCCGCGCTCGAAGATCGGCGTTCCGGCAACAAGCGTGGCCTGGTAGCCATCGACACGTTGCACAAAGCGGCGGCCACCGGCCGGCATGTCGTGGACCAGCTCGGGCTGGTAGAGCCGCAAGCGATCGAAGTCGATCAAATTTACGTCGGCGCGCAGACCGGGCGCGAGCCGGCCGCGGTCGCAGAAGCCGAAGAAATCGGCGGTCTCGCTGGTCAGGCGCTTGACCAAAAATTCGAGCGGCAGCCGCGGCCCACGCCGTCGGTCGCGCCCCCAATGGGATAGCATGAAACTCGGCACCCCCGCGTCGACGATCGAGGCGCAGTGCGCGCCGCCATCGCTCAAGCCCAACAGCGTTCCACTATCGGTGAGCATCTCGCGGATCGGCCCATGGTCGCCGCAGACATAGTTCACCAACGGGAAATACAGGTACCGACCCTCGGCCTCGGTGATGTAGTCGTACGCCACCTCATCGGGCGTGCGCGCCTCGCGTGCGGCGATCGCGGCGACGCTCTTTTCCTCACCGGGCTCATAGTCCGGCGGGTCGCTCATGACAAAGAACTTGTCCCAGCGCGTGACGACGTGCTGGCGGAACTGCGCAAGTTTTGCCACTTCGGCTTCCGACGGCTTGTCGGCAAGAATCCGGCGACGGATTTCGGGATCGCGCAGCCTGGTGCGCAGTTCGGCGATGCCCAGCGTTTCGAATTCTCGGTAGCTTGGCCGCACCGTGAACGGGTTGATTGCGGTACCGATACCCATCATGACGCCGATCGGCCGCCCTGCGATCTGCGCGGTCAAGGGCACGCCATCTTTGCGTGCGGCATGCACGGCGGCGAGCAGGCGCCGCCAGCGCGCCGGGTCTTCGTAGCGGTCCGTGAGCAGGAACCAGACCGGGCGGCCGGTCTCCCGGGCGAGCCTGGTCGTCCAGGCCAGTTCAGCCTCCTCGTCGTCGAAATCGCTGTTCATGCCGAAGGCGCCGGCGCCCACAACGCCGAGCGCGGAACCGATGCCGAGAAGCTCGTCAGCTTCGGCATTACGCGAAGGCACCATGTCGCCGGCCGGTGTCTTGTGGGAGTTGGTGCGCGAGGTGGTAAAGCCGAAAGCGCCGGCGTGGAGCGCCTCGATGGTGAGGTGCCGCATCTGCGCGATATCTTCAGGCTTAGCCGCCTCCAGCCGGATGGCGCGGTCGCCCATGACATAGACGCGCAGCGGCAAATGTGCGACCTGCGCGGCCACGTCGATCGCGCGCGGCCGGCGCTCCAGGGCATCGAGAAAATCGGAGAAACTTTCCCATTCCCAGGTCAGGCCGTCGGCAAGCACGACGCCGGGGATTTCTTCCACGCCCTCCATCAGGTCCATCAGCGCTGCACGATGCTCCGGCCTCACTGGGGCAAAACCCACCCCGCAATTGCCAAACATCGTCGTGGTGACCCCATGCCAGCACGAGGGCGTAAGCAACGGGTCCCACATCGCCTGCCCATCATAATGCGTATGCACGTCGACCCACCCGGGCGTGACCAGCAGGCCCGCTGCGTCGATCTCGCGCCGGGCCGGTCCCGCCTTGCCGCCGACGTCGGCAATCCGGCCGCCCACGATCGCCACGTCGCCGGTGAAAGCTGCCCGGCCGGTCCCGTCGATAATGGTGCCGCCGCGAATAACGATGTCGTGCATGGAAACCGCTCCTGCGCTTGGCCCTCGAATGATCATGCACCAGCCGTTGGGAGCGACGCAACGGCGACAGACGCGACCGAGGTGCCGTATTCGGTGTTCTCGTGGACGATGGCGATGGAGTCGATCTTGGCTCCCTTCGCCTTCATGTCCTTGAGAAATTCCGTGTAAATGCGCGCGAAGTCGGTGGCAATCGCCGTGGTACGGAAGAACCACTTGAAGCCACGCTCGGTCAGGTTGGCGGCGACGGAGTCTCCGGCCAGCAACGGGATGCCTTACCGTTCGGCGGCGGCGCTTGCGGTCAAAGTGATGCCGGAATGGTACGCGCCGTTGATGGCAACAACCTTTTCTTCGGTAATGAGGCGGATGGCCTGGTTCTGACCGGCTGCCGGCGTACCCTGGTTGTCGGCAAAAACCACCTCGAGTTTTGCGCCTCCAAGCCCGGTGAGACAGATGGCTGCTGAGTATTCTTTGTCCCGAACTGATGAATTTCCCCTGCGCAGTAGAGTTCCCAGCCCGACAGAAAAGTTCCATACCCCTGCAGAAAAGTTCCCTGTCGTAGACAAAGAGTTCCGCACCTTCGCTAAAAACCACTGGCTCCGGTGGAAAAAGGCTCTCTGCTCTGACGAAAAAAAGTTCCCTGCGCGGGTAGAAAAAGTTCCCTGCTCTAATCAAGCTGGAAATTCACGAATTTGCGTGTACTGTGCGGAATGGCAGCAAGATTTGACGGCCGGACATTACCGTGTTGGCTGGAAGTTGGAAACATCGTCGGCTAAATAGCTTGCATCCAGGCAGCAGCGCACAGCTAACCTGCGACATTTTGATGACCAGTTTAGGAGTACTGGGTTTGACCTCGCTAAGCCATGTCGATAGGCTGCTGTTCACGATCTAACTCTGAGGACCAGGAAACCGTATGACCAAGAGGCCTCCGTATGCAACGAGCCGCTGGGGATTTAAAATTTTCTTCATCGTTGTTGTTCTGTTTGTGTTCGTTGTTTCAAATTCGAATGATAAGCGCACGTCCTCGCAAAACTCGACCCCTGAATCAGCAACATCTGAATCAGCAGCATCGGTTTCCTCTACCATTCTGCCTCTCCACGCACGTCCCGATTTGGAAGGCCAGATTGAGGACCAGGTTAATCTGGATGACAGGTCAGCTCTGGAAGAGGAGACCTTTGGAAACCCAGCCTCCGCTCCTCCCGACGAAAAACGTTTGGACCCGCCATCGACTACAGGTCTAGGGCCCAGCCGATCTTACATCACCGCTTTACCGCGTATCGATGAGGTCAAACAATACCTATGGAACGTGTATCAGCGCTCCGTCACGAAGGCGGATTCGCGGGGGGACTTCACCTGGAAGGATGCCGCAGCAGCAGCACGTTTGGGCCTTCCGATAGAGGATTACGTTATTGGCGGCATGGATCCGGATTTCCGAGAACAGCTCTTTGCGGCTGGGCAGGCGATGGACGCTGCTGGCATCGATTGGACCATCCTAAGTGCGTTTCGTGATGACTACCGGCAAAACTTGGCCATCGGATTCAAGGCTCGTACGGACCACTCTTTCCACGGGGGGAGTGCTGCAACCGGAGGATATGGCCATGGTTGCGCCGCGGACGTTGCAAGCGCCGATGGCCTTTCCAACGAAACGGTTTGGAACTGGCTGGACCAGCATGGCCGGCATTTTGGGCTGCATCGCCCGTTAGGTCGGATCGATCCCGCGCACGTCCAACCAACTCCAGGGTGGCACGACCTGGCAGAGACATTGCGGAGAGGGCGGGTTTGGGCTCATCCGGAGCTTGTCTCTGGGAGCGGTCCGGCTGGGCAGGTCTCTCCTTCACCTGCCGAAAGTTCCTCAGACGCCGATGTCACCAAAGAGCAGTACAATTGCGTCCGTCCCAGACCTGCTGGCGAGCCAAGGGAGGAAGTGGCTCATCACCTGAACTCGCCTATTACTCACAATCACCTAAACTCTCTTGTGGCCCGCACGTCCATTTCGAGCCCCGAAAGGAACCTGAAAGCCAAATGGAGGACACTTGGCAGCGTTGCAATCCGTCAGGCCAATCTCCGGCGCCCACCGTCGGATAACTACAGCCGTCATGTCAAATGGAAGCGAGGGCTCCACGTTGCGGAGGTCTGCGCCTGCAATCCGCCTTCACGACACCAAGCATAAGCCGAGCATAATATGAGGCCAAGCGGAAAACCCGGTACGCCGGTATTGATTTCGCTTTTACGGTTACGCTCGCGCTTGCCGCGTGCCGTAACGCAAGAATATCCCCATTTTGTTTCAAATACCGTCTGAACATTTGTTCAGGCAATAACCGTCTGAACAACCGTTCAGGTAAAAATGTCAGAAACGTGAACTATTCGGCGGCACGCGAGTTAGCCAAACATGCGTGCCTGCTTTATCATTCTATCCGCCTTATTGGTTGTGGCGGTTTTCGTTTCATACAAAATGGTGACGACAGTCGCATTCGAGAGATCGGATGGTCAAACGAGCCATCAATCTAAACTCACCTCCAATGATAGTGACACCTCAGCCTGTTTCGAAAAGCGATACTCTCGCCAAATTCGAGCATGTGGGGCTGTTGACGTACAACCCGCGGACTCATGCATATAGCGCTACCGAAACCCCAAAACGCGCGCCACCCAAGTAGAGGCGTTTGGGTGGGCGGCTGGCAGGCACACGAACGGTTGAGCGGACGCCTATCGGCACCCATCCAAAGCATCGCGCTCCGGGAGAATGCCACTCGATCCGACGGCTTCAACCGGAAGTCGGCGCTCACAATGTCCGGGTCACCTTACTGAGGTGCAGTGGCTTATCGGGATCGAGTCCTCGCCGGCGCGCCGCCGCCTCGATCGCTGCATAGGGAGGGATCAACATTGTCACAGCGTCGCATATGGGATGATCGTCGCCAATCCATGGCAGGGTGCCGGCAGGTCCTCCGGCAGAAAAGACGGTCTCGCCTGCGTTTCGAAGATCGCTGAATAAATCATCGATCGTTGAGGCCGCCTCGTCATTCTGACGCAGGAGCAGGACTGGCGTCTCCGGCGTAATGGCGGCACGCGGCCCGTGCCGCAATTCTGCGGCACTGAAGCCGAGTGCGGGGAGCCGCAAAACCTCATTGAGCTTGAGCGCGATTTCGCGTGCGGGACCGAACCCGTATCCCCGTGCCGCCACGAAAGCGGCTGGCGCGGTCACAATACTACTGCTCCATGCGGACCAATCGCAGGCGAGCACGTTTTCAAGCCGAACCGGCAGACGATGAAGGCCGTTCCTGAGGTCATCATCGCCCGTCAGCGCGGTGACCAGCTGAATACCTGCCAGCATCGATAATGCCACCGTCTTGGTGGCGGCGACCGCGTGTTCCGGTCCGGCCCCGATCGGCAAAATCAGATCGGCTGCGGCAGCCGCCGGCGACGCCTCGTCGTTGACGATCGCCAGCGTCAATGCCCCGGATTGTCGCGCATATTGCGTCGCCATTATCAGATCGGGGCTGCGGCCGGACTGGGAGATCACAACGAACAGGGCGTTGCGCATGTCCGGGCGCCGGCGATAGGCGGTAACGATGGACGGCGCGGCAGCCGAAACCAGAAGGCCGATGTGCCCTTCGATCAGATATCGCAGATACACGCCTACATGACCGGAACTGCCACGGCCGCATGTGATGACGATGCGGGGGGCGGCTCGTTGGATGCGATCCGCTATTGCGGACGTGACGTGATATCGCGCGAGCAGTCGGTCGGCGGCAGCGGGAATTTCGGCGATCTCCCGCGCCATGGCGGTCGGGGGCGCGGACTCAGCCTCGGTCATCGCCAACTTCGCCGATCGCCATTCGCAGATTGCCGTCGTGCTGCTCCAGGATCTTTGCGGCATCCTCCGGCCCAAACCCAAAGCCGAGAAGGACGGCAATCTTGACGTCGCCGTCCGCCTGTTTGACGAAGCGCGCAGCGTCCGCTGCCGAACAGCCGACGATCTGGCCGACGATCGTCGCGGCCCGCCGCCGGAGCTTCTCATTGCGGGCCCGCATGTGCACCATCAGCCCACCATAGACACGACAGAGCTTTACCATCACGGTGGTCGAGAACAGGTTCAGAACGATCTTCTGCGCAGTGCCAGCTTTCATGCGAGTCGAGCCGGCGATCACCTCTGCGCCGGAGTCGACCAGAATTTTGTGACGGGCGACATCGAACAGCGGAGCGCCGGGATTGTTGGCGACCGCGATCGTAACGGCCCTGGCGGCAGTCGCCGCGCGCAAGGCACCGATGGTGTAGGGCGTGGTTCCACTCGCCGCGATGCCAATCACAACATCATCGGCGCCGATCTTCGCGTCCGCCATGGCGCGTGCGCCGGTCGCCTCGTCATCCTCGGCATCTTCTGCGCTCTGCACCAGCGCTCCGAGACCGCCCGCCACGGCAAAGACCAGCCGGTCGGCCGGCCAGTTATAAGTTGGTGGCAGCTCGGCCCCATCCTGCACGCCGATGCGGCCGGATGTGCCGGCCCCAACATAAACGATCCGCCCGCCCCGCCGCAGTGCCACAACAGCCTCATCTACCGCCGTCGCGATGGCATCCAACGCGCCGCGTACCGAGGCGGCCGCGGCAAGCTGGCCCTCATACATGGCAGCGATCATCTCGCCTGAGGGCCAGGAATCGAGTTCCATGTAACGTGGGCTGATCTTCTCCGTGAGCATTTCTCGACAAGCCTCGCCTAGAGCACCGTCAGTAAGGATGGGCAAAGGCGCCTGGGAGGGCTTTGGCGCTCTCGCGCCGTACCTACCGCACCACCGATGGTAGGCGGCGCAAAGAGCGCGATTTTTCCCATCCTACGCTGCCTTAGCATGCCCGCTCCATTGTCGCACGCCGGGCCAGATGCAAGGCACCGGCAATCGCATCACCTTCGACCGGACACAGGCGGCGCTGCACGTCTGGCGCAAGCCATGGCTCTATTGATGACGCGAGCCCCCCAAGCAACGCAATCCGCGGCGCGCCAAATTCGATCAGGCGGCGTACCAATTCGTCTATCTGTTCGGCGGCATCGCGCACGATGCGTCGGCCCACAGGGTCGCCGGCGTCCGCGTGCCGCATCACCAGCGGCGCCAGAGTGGCGTAGTCGGTTGCTGTTGCGTGATCCATCCAGGCGACCGCCTCGAACGGATCGTCATGGAAGCGGGCCATCACTTCACGCGTGAAGCTCGTCGCGAGCGCTCGGCCATCGTTTGCACGCAATGCCAGACGGATCGCATGCAGGCCGAGATCGGCGCCGCTTCCCTCGTCCGATATGGGGAATCCGTAGCCGCCAATCCTCGCCTCCTGCCCCTTCACCACGACGAGGCCGACGCTGCCGGTACCGATAATCACAATGCCGCCATCGTGACCTCCATGTGCGCCGATACAGGCGATGTTGGCGTCGTTGACATAGATGACGGACCGGAAGGGATGTGGCCGCGCGACCAGATCTTCCAAGACGCCCTTGCGGCCGATGCCGGCCAGCCCCACGCCAGCATCTATTTGGGCCAAAGCGTCGGATTTCAGGCCAGCTTCGGCCACCGCAGCCCGGCAGGCACTTTCCACGGCCATAACTGATCGATCGATGCCGAGCCGCACCGCGGCAGGACCGGCGATACCGGTGCCGAGCACGCGACCTTCTGCATCCTCGATGCGGGCACGACACCCGGTGCCGCCGCCATCGACGCCAATGAACAAACGCGCGTTCTTTCGCGAAGCAGATTCGTTCATTCTGCGATCCGCCTGATATCCGCACCGCACTGCACGAGCTTGCGGTCGAGCGCCTGATAGCCGCGGTCGAGGTGGTAGATGCGATGAACAACCGTCTCACCTTCAGCGATCAGCCCCGCGATGACGAGCCCGACCGAAGCACGCAGGTCGGTGGCCATTACCTCGGCGCCATGCAGCTGCTCGACACCGCGTATGAGCGCGGTTGTGCCTTGCAGCAAGATGTTGGCGCCGAGTCGCCCGAGCTCCGGCACATGCATGAAGCGGCTCTCAAATACTGTCTCGCGGATGACAGACGCGCCGGGGGCCACGGACATCAACGCCATGAACTGAGCCTGCAGGTCGGTCGGAAATCCCGGATAGGGTTCCGTCACAACATCGGCGGCGCGCAGCGGCCCGGTCCGTGAGATCATCAAGCCGCGGTCGGTCGGCCAGATTTGCACCCCCGCGTGCTCCAGCACCGAGCCGACCATTGCGAGATGTTCGAGACGAGCATCGAGCAGCTCGAGATGGCCGCCGGTGATGGCGGCGGCGATCGCATAGGTGCCGGCCTCGATACGGTCCGCAATGAGATCGTGCCGGGCACGATGCAAATCTTCCACGCCCTCCACCTGGATGCGATGCGTGCCGGCGCCCTCGATGCGTGCTCCCATCGCTGTCAGGCAGAGCGCGAGGTCGCAAACCTCGGGGTCGCGCGCAGCGTTCACGATTTCCGTTTCGCCGCGCGCGAGCGTGGCAGCCATCAGGGCGGTTTCGGTTGCACCGACCGAAGGCGAGGTCAGGATGATGCGGCCCCCCCGCAAGCGGCTGCCGGCTTCGGCAGTGATGTACCCGGCATCGACTCCGACCGTCGCTCCCAGCGCCGTTAATGCTTTGAGATGCAGGTCGACCGGCCGCGCCCCTATGGCGCAGCCGCCCGGCAGCGACACTCGGGCGGTGCCGAAGCGCGCAACCAGCGGCCCTAGTACAAGGATGCCGGCGCGCATGCGGCGGACGATATCGTAGCGTGCTTGCGTGTTGCGCGCTGCCGACGCATCGAGGAACAGAATGCCCCCGCTGCGGCGCTGCGCTGTCACGCCGAACTCTTGCATGAGCCCCAGCATGGTAGCGACATCAGTGAGATCAGGAACATTGCCGATCTCGAGCGGCTCGGTGCTGAGCAGGGCCGCCGCGATCTGCGGCAGGGCAGCATTCTTGGCTCCGTGGATCTGCGCCGATCCCTTGAGCCGATTGCCGCCGCGGATTACAAGCCGGTCCATACCAGTCCCTTCGCGCTGTGTTTCCGGTTAAATTGGAGTGGGCGCGACGGTAATCCAGCCGCCATTGGACGCAGGCCCGGATGCATCCTGATCAAAATACCGTTGCGCAGCATCGCTCTCATGCCGTCCTCGCCCATCGGGTTTTCGACGGCCAGCGCTGGCGCAGCAATGCCGCGGCACTGATCGAGGACGGCCGCATCCGCGGGCTGGCGGCATGGAGCGAGGTTCCGAACGATTGGCCGCAGCGACGCCTGCCAAACGGTGCCTTGCTGGCTCCCGGCTTCATCGACCTTCAGGTCAACGGCGGCGGCGGCATTCTGCTCAACGATGATCCGACGGCGGCAAACATGCGGGCGATCGCCCGCATGCATCGGCGTTATGGCACGACGGCGTGCCTGCCGACGCTGATCTCGGATTCGCGAGAGAGCACACAAGCCGCCATCGCGGCGGCGCGCAAGGCTGCCGGCAGCGATGGCGTGCTCGGTTTGCACCTGGAAGGTCCCTTCATCAGCCCGGCGCGGCCCGGCATCCACCGTGCGGATCATATTGCAACTCCCAATTTGAGCGACCTTGATTGGCTGGTTGATCTTGCCGGGGCCGGCAGCTCGCTGGTGACGCTCGCGCCCGAACGGCTGCCGAAGGGTTTTCTGAAGAGGTTGGCATCCACCGGCATTCGCATTTCGGTCGGTCACAGCGAGGCAACGGCCGAGATTGTGATGAAAGCCGTCGCCGACGGGCTCAGCGGCGCAACGCACCTCTTCAACGCCATGCCGCCGTTTGCCGGCCGCCAGCCCGGCATCGTCGGCGCAGCCCTTGCGGAGGAGCGTCTGACCGCTGGCATCATCGTCGACGGAATTCACGTCGATCCGATCGCCATACGCGCCGCATTCGCCGCTAAAGGAGCTGGCGGAATGGCGCTGGTGACCGATGCAATGCCGTCTGTCGGCGCAACGCTCGACCAGTTCCAGTTGATGGGGCGGACCATTTCGTTGCACGGAGGACGTCTCGCGGCCGCGGATGGCACTCTCGCTGGCGCACATCTGGACATGGCGTCCGCGGTCCGAAATGCCGTGCGGCTGGTTAAGCTGCCGCTTGACGATGCGCTTCGCGCCGCGTCGTTGACCCCGGCGAGGTTCCTTGGCTTGGAGCGCGAGCGTGGCGCTTTGATCCGCGACGCCCGCGCCGACATGGTTGCCTTAACGCCCGACCTCGAAGTCATAGGCACATGGCTGGATGGCGTGGAACAAAGCTACGTCAAATTTGCAACCGCATGACCTGACATCTCACGGAAACCAGCGGGCAGTGTCATTAACTGCGCGACGGATACCGCTCAGCGCTTCGGTGCCGCTAATGCCATCACGCCTTCCCATCCATCTTCGGCGGCCTGGCGCGCGAGCACTCCCGCAAGCCCGGTTACCCTTCAATAGCGATAACGGCCATACCGGGCACTTCAGTGAGGCTCGTTCAGCAAGACGACGCGAGCTTGGACATAAACTGGTCGAGTTCCTTCTGTGAGCGGAGAATATGTACCTGCGCGTTTGGATGCTCGGCGAGAATGACGCGGATTTTTGATCGCTCAAGCCATCCCCACGTGATGAGCCACCACCAGAAGTCCCAATTCTCCCTGCCCCGTCGTAGCGCGCGCCACAGACACAACCACAAAGGAAAATCGAGGATCAGAACCGTATCTGCTGTCGAGAGGCGGACTGGGAGGGCATCGTAGGGGCCCAAGTCCCCATCCATGATCCAGCGCGGCTGGCTTGCGAGCTTCCGCTGCACCTCCACCCACTTTTCCCGAGATAGAGGCGCCAGGCCGGGTTGCCAAAAATGTTTATCCAACTCGATGACGGGAAGACCGACGAGTTCGCCAAGTCGGCGGGCAAAGGTCGATTTTCCAGCCCCACCTCGGCCAAGAATAACAACGCGCTGCATCGTCATATCTTCATGCCGTTGATGGGAACGCCGGAGTCCACCGAACTCCGCTGCCCTACGGCGATACATCTCTTTCAGCGTAACCCGGCGCGGTGGATCGGAAGAGATCGTCGATTCGGCTGATTCTGGCGCGCTCGGAGAGATTCGAACTCCCGACCCTCAGATTCGAAGTCAGCCTTATATTATTTTTGTCCGTTTTTTTCATACTCATGAAAGCTAACGAACCCATACCAAACGGATACTCAACCCACAAACAAACTAAAACAAAACACCGATAACTTCGAGACTTGTAAACTAGCCCTCTGCGACTACCTACAGATGACCATCAGTCTTTTCTCCCAATAACGACTATCCAGCCATC